>Ga0209698_10006307_pt1 | contig 12633 bp, 9 predicted proteins | sample LitLauG_LLR_2012_FD_187203 | JGI IMG/M metagenome (GOLD analysis project Ga0209698, IMG submission 187203) | Freshwater sediment microbial communities from Pennsylvania, USA - Little Laurel Run_MetaG_LLR_2012 (SPAdes) (version 2) | ecosystem: Environmental > Aquatic > Freshwater > Creek >...
CCCGAAGGGGATCACGCCCGGACATGCCGGAGGGAGGTCGCCGGCGTCGGCGGAGCCGAGACCGCCCGGGATGCGGGCGGTGAAGTCCGAGCCGGACAGGTTGACGTCGGGCACGCGGACTTGGATCCCGAGGCCGCGGCACTCGGCCAGGTAGGGGGCGGACTTGTCCTTGTCGTCCTTCACGCTGGTCAGCAGCGCGGCGAGGTACTCCGTCGGGTAGTGGGCCTTGAGATAGGCGGTCTGGTACGCGACGAACCCGTAGCCGTAGGAGTGCGACTTGTTGAACGCGTAGTCGGCGAACGGCTCGATCATGTCGAACAACTTCGTCCCCAGCTCGGCTCCGTAGCCCTGCTCGACGCAGCCGGCCACGAACTTCTCCCGCTCCTTGGCCATGACTTCGCGGATCTTCTTCCCCGCCGCCTTGCGCAGGTTGTCGGCTTCCTCGAGGCTGTAGCCGGCGAAGATCTGCGAGAGCCGCATCATCTCCTCCTGGTACACGCACAGGCCGTACGTGCTGTCGAGCGCCTGAGCCATGTCCGGGTGGAGGTAGTCGATCGGCTTACGCCCGTTCTTGCGGTCGGCGAAGTCGTTGTGCATGTTGGCCGCCATCGGCCCCGGCCGGTACAGCGCGACGAGGGCGGCGACGTCCTCGAACGACGTCGGCGCCAGCGACCGCATCAGGGCGCGCATCGGCCCACCTTCGAGCTGGAACACGCCGATCGAGTCGCCCCGGCGGAGCATGCCCAGCGTCAGGTCGTCGTCGAGGGGGATGGCGTCGATGTCGGGTCGGGTGCCCCGGCCCTCCTCGATCAGGTCCAGCGCGAGCTCGATCACGTCGAGGTTGCGCAGCCCCAGGAAGTCCATCTTGAGCAGGCCGAGCTCCTCGACACCGTGCATCTCGTACTGGGTCACGATCGGCGCGTCCTGAGGGTCGCCCCCCGGGCCGGGCTTGCGCTGGATCGGCAGGTACTCGGTCAGCGGCTCGTTGGTGATGACGACGGCGGCGGCGTGGATGCCGTCCTGGCGGCGGAGCCCTTCGAGGCCGCGCGCGACATCCACGACCTTCTTGACGTCCGGGTCGAGCGCGCACATCTCGCGGAGCTCGGACGCCACCTTGTAGCCGTCCTCGTACTTCGGGTGCGGCTCGAGGCAGGCCCACAGCGGCGTGTCCCGGCCCATCACCAGAGGGGGCATGGCCTTGGCGACGCGATCGCCGAGCGCGTACGGGTAGCCGAGGACGCGGGCGGCGTCGCGCACCGCGGCCCGGGCCTTGATCGTTGAGAACGTGACGATCTGGGCGACGTGGTCCCAGCCGTACTTGTCCGCGGCGTAGCGGATCATCTCCGCCCGATACCGCGAGTCGAAGTCCATGTCGATGTCGGGCATCTGCTTGCGGCCCGGGTTGAGGAAACGCTCGAACAGCAGGTCGTAGCGGATCGGATCGAGCTCGACGATCCGCAGGCAGTACGCGACGCAGCATCCGGCGGCCGAACCCCGCCCGGGGCCGACCCGGATCGAGTTGGACTTCGCGTAGCGGATCAGGTCCCAGACCACGAGGAAGTAGGCGCTGAAGCCCATGCGCTCGATCACGCCGAGCTCGTACTCGAGCCGCTCGACGACGGGGGCGGGAAGCGCGTCGCCGTAGCGCTCGCGCGCGCCGTCCATCGTCAGGTGCCGCAGGTAGTCCCCCTGGCTGGCGAACCCTTCGGGGAGCTCGAACTCGGGGAGCTGGGGCCGTCCGAACTCGATCTCGACGTTGGCGCGCTCCGCGATCCACAACGTGTTGTCGCACGCCTCGGGAAGCTCACGAAACAGCGATCGCATCTCGGCCGCGGTCTTGAGGAAGTGCTCGTCGCCGTGGAACTTGAAGCGATTCGGATCGTCCATCTGCGAACCGGTCTGGACGCAGAGCAGAGCGTCGTGAGCGAGCGCGTCACCCCGGTGCGTGTAGTGGCTGTCGTTCGTCGCGAGGAGCGGCGCTTCGATGCGGCGGGCGAGATCGAGCAGGAGCGGGTTGGTGCGGCGCTGCTCGGGCAGGCCGTGGTCCTGGAGCTCGACGAACAGCGACTCGCGGCCGAAGATGTCCTGGAGCCGTGCCGCCTTGTCGACCGCGCCCTTGAAGTCGTCGCGCAGGAGCGACTGCAGCACGACCCCGCCGAGGCACCCGGTCGTCACGATGATGCCCTCGTGGTACGCGTCGAGCAGCTCCCAGTCGACCCGGGGCTTGTAGTAGTAGCCCTCGAGGTAGGCCGCGCTCGAGAGCTTCATCAGGTTGCGGTACCCCTGGGTGGTCTCCGCCAGCGCGGTCAGGTGGTAGTAGAGCTTCTCGCCCTGGTCGCCGTCACCCCCGCCGTCGTCGAGGCGCCCGCGCCGCACCGGGCGCTCGTGGCGTGACTGTCCTGCCATGTAGAGCTCGGTGCCGAGCACCGGGGTGACACCCTGGGCGTGGCACTCCTTGTAGAAGTCGAGGATCCCGTACATGTTGCCGTGGTCGGTGATCCCGACTGCGGGCATGCCGTCCGCCACCGCTTTGGCCACGACGTCACCGATCCGGGCGGCACCGTCGAGCATCGAGAACTCGGTGTGGGTATGGAGGTGCACGAACGACCGACTCAAGCCACCGCTTCCCCTTTTCCACAGGCCGCCACGACCCTGTGCGAAACCCTGTGGACGAATCACAACGACGTGATTCACCCTACACCCGCGACCGCGGGGCGGACCCGGTGACCTCGCGCCGGGCCACGCAAGGGGGCGCCTGCCGCCGAGGACGCCCGGACGTCGTCGTTGTTAGAGGTAGCTCCCCGGGCGCTCCGGCCCGCCCTCGCCCGGGGGCAGCCCGCGCTGGCGGATCTGCTGCAGCTGGCTCTGGGCCGCGACCTGCTGGGCGAACAACGTCGCCTGGATCCCGTGGAACAGACCCTCGAGCCAGCCCACGAGCTGCGCCTGGGCGACACGGAGCTCCGCCTCGCTGGGCACGCCCTCGCCGAGCGGCATCGAGAGCCGGCTGAGCTCCTCCCGCAGGTCCGGCGAGAGGCCCTCGGCGAGCTCGTGCACGGAGGTCTCGTAGATCTCGGCCAGCCGGCTGCGGGCCTTCTCGTCCAGCGGGGACTGGCGGACCTCGTCGAGAAGCTGCTTGATCATCGAGCCGATCCGCATGACCTTGGCCGGCTGCTCGACGACCTCGCGGGCGGGCTCGGCGTGCTCGCCGACCACGACAATCTCTCCGCCCTGCTCAATCGGGTCTGACACCGCCCACCATCCTGCCCGATAGTCCCGACTGCGACGCAAACCCGCCCGGGCGCCCGTCCCCCGTCAAGGCCCGACAGCGAGGAGCGGCACGAGCATCTCCGCAGAGGTGAGCGAGCCGTGCCGGCAGCGCAGCGCGAGCTCGCCGGGATCGTCCGGATCGGTGAAGGCGACCCGCGCGTGGGCGATCAACGCGACATCGCCGAGGCGCCCGCGGACCGTCGCGCCGAGCCGCCCGCCGAGCCACCCCTGCTCGTCGAGCTCGTCGACCGTGCGCACCCACGCCACATCGCCGAACGCCGCCCGGCTGGCATCCGCGAGCCGGGCGCGGCACCCGGGCCGGGCGTGGAGCCACCGGAAACGCCCCTCCCCCGACACGAGCACCGTGTCGGCCAGGACGTCGGGCGGGATCGCCAAGCTGGCGTCGCCGACCTCGACCTGACCGTGGTCCGACGTCACCACCAGAACCGCGCCTGCAGGCAGGCCGGCAACGACATCGGCGACGAGGCGGTCGGCGGCCTGCAGCTCGGCGTCGAAGTAGGGCCCGAAACCGTGCTCGTGGGCGACCTTGTCGATCCCGTCGTAGTACGCGTAGACGAAGGGGTGGCCGTCGCCCAGGAGACCGCTCACCTCGACCGGCAGGCTCGAAGCCACGCGCCACCCGTGCAGGTCGGTCCCCGCGAGATGCGACAGGGTGAACCCGGTCGAGGCGAACTCCGCGCGGGTGACGACGGGGGGACGCTCGCCGCCGAACACGGCACAGGTCTGGAACGTCGTCGGGTCGACCAGCTCGCGGGCGTCACCGGACGCCGTGCGCCAACGCAGGACGTTGAGCACGTCTCGGGCCCCGACCTTGACCCGGTACCCGACGACGCCGTGCTCGGCGGGCGGCCGCCCCGTCGTGATCGACGTCAGCGCGGTCGCGGTCGTCGTGGGCGCAACGGACGTGATCGGGCCGCCGGCCATCGCGCTCAGGGTCGGCGCCAGCGCCGGCCGTTCGCACAGCTGTTCCCATCCGAGTCCGTCGAGCACGAACAGCACCACCTGCCTGGCGCCGCCCACGGCCGCCGGTACCCAACCCGGCCGCGCACCCGGCGCCCGCAACCCGGCCCACACGTTGGCGATGCACCCGCCGCCGTAGTCGGGGAGCATGGGCTCCGGTGCTGCCATCGACCCACACTACGACGACCCCGGCGCGGATTGGGGCGAGCGGCAAATGGGGGTAGCGTCGACACGATGGTCGAGTACGAGGGCGACACCACGACCGAGGTCGAGCGCCGCCTGGCCCCGCTCAAGATCGTCTCGCTGGTCGAGGCGGCGATGTGGGCGGGCGCCGCCGTGTTCTGGCTGATCGGGAGCCGCGCTGCGCAGCTGCTGCTGTGGTCGATGCACGGGATGGTGGTGTGCGCCTTCGCCGGCATGGTGTTGCTGATCTACCGCCCCCTCGGCTGGTCGATCCGCTTCGCCCTCGCCGCGATCCTGACCGGTCCGATCGGCGCGCTCGTCGTCTTCGGGCGGCTCCGCCGGGAGGAGCCGGAGATCCACGCCCGCGAGCAGGCAGCCCTCCTCGCCCGGGCCGAGGCCGCCCGCAACCGGACCCCCGCCGGCGACGCCACCTGAGCGGGCCCGACCCTCCTACGATGGGGTCCCGTGAAGGTCTCGACGCGTGGCGACTACGCCAGCAGGGCACTGCTGTCGCTCGCGCTGCACGAGGAGGCCAACGGCCCGACGTCGGTGCGTGATCTCGCCGAGCGCACCGGGCTACCGCAGCCCTACCTCGAGCAGATCCTCCTCGCGCTCAAGGGCGCCGGACTCGTGCGGTCCAAGCGGGGCGTGGGTGGCGGATACATCCTGGCCCGGACGCCCGAGCAGATCACCCTCGGCCAGATCGTGAGCGCCGTCGAGGGCCCGATCACCGCCGGGGATTTCGGCGAGCCGCACACCAACGGCGCCTGCGATCACGAGGGGCAGTGCGCGCTGCTCGCCGTGTGGTCCGAGGTGGGTCACACGATGCGCTCCTACCTCGACTCCTACACCCTCTCCGACATGGTGGAGCGGGCCACGGGCCTCCGTTCGCCCGTCACGACCGCCGGCTAGGGCCCCGTGGTCACGAGCCTCGACCCGGGCGAGCTCGCCCGCTGGGAGGCCGACGTCGTGCTGGCCGACGGCGGCACCGTCCACATCCGGCCGATCGTGGCCGACGACGCGACGCGCCTCAACGCGTTGCACGAGCGGCTGTCCTCGGAGTCGAAGTACCTCCGGTTCTTCTCGCCGATGCCGCACCTCTCCGAGTCGCTCCTCGACCGCTTCGTGCGCGTCGACTACGTCGACCGCTTCGCCCTCGTCGCCATGCTCGGCGACGAGATCGTCGGCGTCGCCCGCTACGACGTCCTCGACTCCGACCACACCTCCGCCGAGGTCGCGTTCACCGTCGACGACGCCCACCAGGGTCGGGGCCTCGCCACACTGCTGCTCGAGCACCTCGTCGCCGTCGCCGCCGAGCGCGGCATCACCCGGTTCGTCGCCGAGACGCTGCCCGCCAACAACAAGATGCTCGCGGTGTTCCGCGCCGCCGGCTACGGCGATGAGCGCCACTTCGACGCAGGGACGGTCCAGGTCACGTTCCCCATCATCCCGACGCCCGCTTCCGTGCACGCCGTCCACGAACGGGAGCGGCGCGCCGCGGCGGCGTCCGTCCGCCGCCTCCTCGCCCCCACGTCGGTGGCGGTGGTCGGCGCGGGCCGCGAGGCGCGGGGGATCGGCCACGAGGTGTTCCGCAACATCCTGCGGTCGGGGTTCACCGGCGTCGTGTACCCGGTCAACCGCACCGCGACATCCGTCGCCAGCGTGCACGCCTACCCCGACGTGGTGTCGATCCCCGACCGTGTGGACCTCGCCGTGGTGGTCGTGCCCGCGGCCGACGTCGCCCACGTCGTCGAGGACTGCGGCCGCAAAGGTGTCGCCAGCCTCATCGTGATGAGCGAGGGGTTCGCCGACGCCGGCGCCGACGGGGCCGCGACGGAGCGGGCGCTCGTCGAGCAGGCACGCGCCCACGGGATGCGCCTCCTCGGCCCCAACTGCATGGGCGTGGCCAACACCGCGGGCGACGTGCGCCTCAACGCCTCCCTCGCGCGGGAGCTGCCCCCGCCCGGGCGAGTCGGGTTCATGGCCCAGTCCGGTGCGCTCGGCGCCGCCATCCTCGACGAGGCCCGCCGGCGCGGCATCGGTGTGAGCTCGTTCGTCTCCGCCGGCAACAAGTCCGACGTGAGCGGAAACGACCTGATCCAGTTCTGGGATGACGACCCGGCCACGGACGTCGTGCTGCTCTACCTCGAGTCGTTCGGCAATCCGCGCACGTTCGCGCGGGTGACACGCCGCCTCTCGCAACGCAAGCCGGTTGTGGCGGTGAAGGGCGGAAGGAGTGACACCGGACGGCAGGTCTCGACGACACCCTGGTCGACGCCAGCGGTGAGCGACGGCGTCGTCGACGCGTTGTTCAAGCACACCGGTGTGATCCGGGTGGACACCCTGTCGCAGCTGTTCGACGTCGCCGGACTGCTCTCCCACCAGCCCCTGCCCGCCGGGCGCCGCGTGGGCATCCTGGCCAACGCCGGCGGTGCCGGCGTGCTCGTCGCCGACGCGTGCGAGGACGCCGGGCTCTCGGTCCCCGTGCTCGCTGACGAGACGGTGGCCGAGCTCCGCCGGCTCGTCGGGCCGGGCGGCGCGGTCGGCAACCCGGTGACGCTCGCCGGTACCGCCTCGCCCCCGGTGTACGAGCAGGTGCTCGTCCGCCTGCTCGCCGATGACGCGGTCGACGCGGTGATCGTGGCGTTCCTGCACCCGCTGGCGGCACCGCCGTCCGAGGTCGCCGCAGCCGTGCGGCGCGCGGTCGAGGCTGTGGCGCCGACCAAGCCCGTCGTCGCCAACTTCATGGCCGCCGACGAGGCGAACGCGGTGTTCGCCGCTGCCGAGCGGCCCGTGCCGGTGTTCGCCTACCCCGAGGCGGCGGCCCAGGCGCTGGCGCGCGCCGCGGACCTCGTCGAGTGGCGGGCGCAGGCGAACGGCACCGTGCCCGAGTTCCCCGACGCCGACCACGAGGGGGCCAGGGCGATCGTCGACGCGGCGCTGCGCGACCGCCCGGACGGAGCCGACCTCGAGCCGGCGGCGGCGACCGCTCTCCTGCGCGCCTACGGCGTCGCGGTCGCACCGTCGCGCATCGCCGGGTCCGCCGACGAGGCGATGGACGGTGCCGCCGCCATCGGCTTCCCGGTGTCGGTGAGCGGTCCCAACGGTGCGGGCCACGTCGGGCTGCAGACTCCCGCGCAGGTCGCACGAGCGTGGCAGGACCTCGCGCCCGGCCCCGTTGTCGTGCGCTCGATGCTCGAGGCAGGGGTCGACACGGCGGTCGAGGTGACCACCCACCCGTCGTTCGGGCCGCTCATCTCGTTCGGCACGGCAGGGCCGATCGCCGAGATCTACGGCGACCGCGAGCTGCGGGTCCTGCCCCTGACCGACGTCGAGGCCGATCAGCTGCTGAGCGCGGTCAAGGGCGCGCCACTGCTCGCGGGCTACCGGGGCCAGCCCGCCGCCGACCTCGGCGCGCTGCGCGACGTCCTCCTGCGGGTGAGCCGCATGGCGCAGGACCTCCCCGAGGTGGCCACGGTGCGGATCGACCCACTCGTCGCCTCGCCCTCGGGGGCCGTCGCGGCCGACGTCCGGGTCTCCGTCGCGCCGTACCGGACGCGGCCCGAGCTCGCGCTGCGCCGGCTCCGGTAGCCGCGCCGGCCGCCCGCGCCGCCCGCGCCGCCCGCGCCGGCCAACCGCGCCGGTTGCCCGCGCCGGTCCCGGTCCGGGCCGGCACGGACTCTCGGGGCGGCGAGGCGCGTCAGCCCAGCGCGGCGAGGACCCGGCGGAGATCCGCGGGGAGCTCGGACTCGAACCGGCAGCGCTCGCCCGTCGTCGGATGGTCGAAGCCGAGCACGGCGGCGTGCAGGAACGGCCGGCGCGGCGCCAACCCGGGCGCGACCGACACACGGTGGCGGTCCGGTGGGGCGGCGGCGATGACGGCGCGGTCCGAGGGCGCCGACCCCCGGTACCGGTCGTCGCCGACGACCGGATGGCCGATCGCCGCGAGGTGCACCCGGATCTGGTGCGTCCGCCCGGTCTGGAGGGTGCAGCGCACCAGGGTCGCGGGTTGCGGCGTCGACCATCGCTGGACGACCTCGTAGCCGGTGACCGCGGTGCGCCCGTCGGCGCGCACGGCCATCCGCGTCGGGTCCGACGCCGAGCGGCCGACCGGCGCGTCGACCACCCCGCGGGGCTCGGCGACGGAGCCCCAGACCAGCGCGAGATAGCGCCGCTCGACGGTGTGGGCCTGCAGCTGCGCGGTGAGCGACGCCATGGCCGGCGGGCGGCGGGCGACCATCAGAAGTCCCGAAGTCCCCTTGTCGAGTCGGTGCACGACGCCGGGACGGGTCGGGTCGGGCCATACCTCGTCGGCCATGTCGGCGAACCGGGCCAGCAGCCCGTTGACGAGCGTGCCGTCGCGGTTGCCCGCGCCGGGGTGCACGACGAGCCCGGCCGGCTTGTCGACGACGACCACGTCGGCGTCGGCGTGCACGACCACGAAGGCCACGGCCGGCTCGGCCCCCGGATCGGGCTCGGCCTCGGGCATGTCGATGTCGAGCTCGGTCCCCGAAACGACCCGCTGGCTCGCCTTGACCACGACCTTGCCCGCAAGTCGGACACCGCCGGACTCGACCACCGCGGCCGCGTCGCTGCGGGGCAGCGAAGCGAGGAAGGCCACGACGCGGTCGACCCGCTCGCCGTCGAGGGCGGCCGGGATCTCACACCGCACCGGGCGCCGACTCCCCGCTGCCGCCCCGTGCGCTCCCCATCAGGCTGCGCGCGACCGCCACCACCACCGCGATGCTGATCGCCGCGTCGGCGATGTTGAACACCGGCCACCACTGCAGGTCGATGAAGTCGATCACGCCGCCGCCGTGGTGGCGCACGAGACGATCGGCCAGGTTGCCGAGCGCCCCCCCGATCACCAGGCCGAGCACCACCGCCGTCGCCGAGCCGCGGGTGCGGCGGGCGATCACCAACAGCATCCCGACGACGACGACCGCCACGACCGTCACGAGCGTCGTCGACCCGGTCGCCTCGCTGAACGCGATGCCGGTGTTGAACGTCAGGTTGAGCCGCAGCGTCCAGAACAGATGGTGCGGGCCGTTGCGCAGATGGTGGAGCGCCCAGGTCTTGGTGACCTGGTCGACGACGACGACGGCGAGTGCGACCGCCGCGATCAGCATCCACCGGCGCCCGGTGCGTGCGCCTGCCGACACCTGGGGCGCGTCGCTCAGCGTCGGGAAAGCCCGCCGCTCTTGCACGCCACGCACAACGGCGCGTGGGGCAGAGCCTTCAGCCTGAGCTTCGGGATCTCCTTGCCGCACTTCTCGCACAAGCCATAGGAGCCGGCTTCGATCTTGAGCAGGGCTCGGTCGATCTCGTCGACCGATGCCTTGGCCTGCGCCGAGAGGACGAGGTCGAGCTCGCGCTCGACCGACAGGTTGCCGCCCTCGCCGCCCTCCTCCCCGAACTCGCTCTCGCCCGGCTCCATTTCCGCGGCGAGGGCGTCGGCCTCTTCCTTGAGCGACTCGGCCTGGCGCAGATGCGTCGCCCGCTCCTCGAACAGCAACTGGCGTTGCTCGATGAGGAACTTGTCGAGCGGGCCGCTGCGGCGGGGGACCTCCTTGCGGGCAGGCGCCTTGGCCGCCGGGGTCGGCGCCGTCTTGACCGCCGGTGCCACCGGCACGGTCTTGGTCGCCGGCGTCGTCTTGGTCGCCGGTGCCGCCTTGGTCACCGCCGCCTTGGCGGACGGCTTCGGGGCCGCCTTGACCGCAACGGCCGGAGGCTTCGGCGACGTCTTGGCCGCCGCGACGGCCACCGGGGACGTCGCGGACGTCTTCGGCGACGTCTTGGCCGCCGGCTTCGCGGCGACCTTGGCCGTCGGCTCCGTCGTCTTCGGGGGAGCCTTGGATGGCACTGGCGCACCCTTGAGGGTGCCCTTGGCACCGGCCTTGGGCGCCGCCGCCACGGTGGGCGCCGACTTCGCCGCGCCCTTCGTCGCCGCACCCGACCTGGCCGCACCGGCCACCGCTGCGGGGCGGCTCTTCGTCGTCGCGGTACCCCGCGCGCCGCCCGCGCCGGTCGCTCCCGCATGGCCGGTCGTGGACTTCTTGGCCGGCCCCGTCGGGGCCCGGCCGGGCGTCACGGCCCCGCCGCCCGCCTTTTGCACTCTCGCCATGACATACCTTCGGATGAGGAGTCCCGCACCCTACCATCGGGCCTCGGAGCGAGGACTCAGCTTGTGCGCCGGGTAACGCCCCGCCCGCCTCCAGCATTCCCGGCGATCGCGAGCTCGAGCCGCCGGTCGAGATCTGCGATCGGCAGGCCGGTCACCCGGACCCGCTTCGAGCGGCTCGTGGCGCCACCCACGATGGTCACGTTGGTCGCGGGAACGCCGAGGACCTCGGCGACGAGTCCGATGACGGCGGTGTTGGCCCTGCCGCCCTGCGGTGGAGCGCCCACCCGGACCTTGAGCGCGTCACCGTGCCGCCCGTCCACCGCGGTGCGGCCCGCGCCGGGATGCACGTGGACGCGCACGACCACGTCGTCACCTGAAACGTCGTACAGGTCGGAGACCATCGCCCCGTAGATTAGGTGCACGATGCCGGTCTACCCCGACGTGCCTTCGCAGCCGTCCTTTCCCGAGGTCGAGGAGCGCGTCCTCGACCGGTGGAAGGCGGCGCGCACCTTCGAGCGCAGCGTCGACGCGCGCCCGGCGGGTTCGAACGAGTACGTCTTCTATGACGGACCGCCGTTCGCCAACGGGTTGCCGCACTACGGGCACCTCCTCACCGGCTACGTCAAGGACGTCGTGCCCCGCTATCAGACGATGCGTGGCCGCCGCGTCGAGCGTCGCTTCGGCTGGGACTGCCACGGCCTTCCGGCCGAGGTCGCGGCGGAAAAGGAGCTCGGCGTCTCCGGACGCGGCCCGGTGCTCGACTTCGGCATGGAGCGGTTCAACGCAGCGTGCCAGTCGCTCGTGCTGCGCTACACCGCCGAGTGGCAGCGCTACGTGACCCGCCAGGCCCGGTGGGTCGACTTCGACCACGACTACAAGACCATGGACCTCCCGTACATGGAGAGCGTGCTCTGGGCCTTCAAGCAGCTCTACGACAAGGGCCTCGCGTACGAGGGGAACCGTGTCCTTCCGTACTGCTGGGAGTGCGAGACGCCGCTGTCCAACTTCGAGACGCGCGTCGACGACGCCTATCAGGACCGCCACGACCCCGCAGTCACCGTGCTGTTCGACCTCGACACCGACGGCTTCCCCGCCGACGGCGACGGACCGGTCCGGATCCTCGCCTGGACGACCACCCCCTGGACGCTGCCGTCCAACCTGGCGCTGGCAGTGGGCCCCGACATCGACTACGCGGTCTACCTCGAGGATGGGGTGCGCTACGTCGTCGGGGTCGGTGCGGCAGCCGGCTACGCACGGGAGCTCGCCGGTGCGGTGTGCGTCGCGACGGTCCCCGGCTCCGCTCTCATCGGCCGTTCCTACGCTCCCCTCTTCCCCTGGTTCGCGTCGACCCCCAACGCGTTCCGGGTCCTCGGTGCCGACTTCGTCTCGACGGAGGAGGGCACCGGTGTCGTCCACCTCGCGCCGGGATTCGGCGAGGACGACCAGCGGGTGTGCGAGGCGGCCGGGATCGCGGTTGTCTGCCCGGTGGACAGCCGGGGCCGGTTCACCGCTGAGGTGCCCGACCTCGAGGGCTTCCAGGTCTTCGATGCCAACAGTCGTGTGATCGCGGACCTGAAGAAACAGGGACGCATCGTGCGCCACGACGACTACGTCCACAGCTACCCGCACTGCTACCGGACCGGGACGCCTCTGATCTACCGGGCAGTGAGCTCGTGGTTCGTCGCGGTCACGGCCATCAAGGAGCGGCTGCTGGCCAACAATCAGCAGATCACCTGGGTCCCGTCCCACATCCGCGACGGGGCGTTCGGCAAGTGGCTCGAGAACGCGCGCGACTGGTCGATCACCCGCAATCGGTTCTGGGGCGCGCCGATCCCGGTGTGGAAGTCGGACGACCCCCGCTACCCGCGCGTGGACGTGTACGGCTCCCTCGACGAGCTCGAACGGGACTTCGGCGTCCGTCCGGACGATCTCCACCGGCCGTTCATCGACGCGCTCACCCGACCGAACCCCGACGATCCGACCGGCGCGTCGACCATGCGGAGGGTGGAGGACGTCCTCGACTGCTGGTTCGAGTCGGGCTCGATGCCGTACGCGCAGGTGCACTACCCCTTCGAGAA
>Ga0209698_10006309_pt1 | contig 12631 bp, 12 predicted proteins | sample LitLauG_LLR_2012_FD_187203 | JGI IMG/M metagenome (GOLD analysis project Ga0209698, IMG submission 187203) | Freshwater sediment microbial communities from Pennsylvania, USA - Little Laurel Run_MetaG_LLR_2012 (SPAdes) (version 2) | ecosystem: Environmental > Aquatic > Freshwater > Creek >...
TTGGTATGCCACGCCAGCAACAGAAAGCGAGAAGATTCTTCAAACTCGGTTTCAAACAGAACGCTCCGAGGTACTGGAAGAGCCTGACAGAAAATGACGCAGAAAACCAAAGAGGCCGACCGTCTTGCCGGTCAGCCTCGAAGAAATAACGGAGGAGTCGCATGGTCTGGCTTTCATCAGGCCTTCCATCCAATCGAGGTGGAAGGCCTGATTTGGCTGTCAAGTACCGGCATTTGCCGGTAGACCTACTTGGCCTTGGCGGCCTTCCTGGCCGGGTGCCGTTCGGCTAGCGGCTTGCGCACTTCCGGCTTCACATTCGACTCGTCCACCGGAGTGCCTCCCTGTACATCGTTGGCGAAGGTTGCGCCCGCGGGCACCAGGTAGTTTTCCACCGTCTGCCCTTCCGTGGTTCCGGTCATGACGCTGACGCGCGAGGCGTCAATGCCCTTCTCGGTAACCAGGTAGTCCTTGGCGTTGACCGCACGCTGTGCATCAAAGACTTCAACGTTGGCCTTCTTGTGCTTCAGAGCCACCTTCTGCTGCTTCGCAGTAATGTCCTTTTCCTTGCTGATCTGCTCGCCGATAACCACCGCCTTGGCGTCTGCCTGTTGCTGCAGATCCAGGGCCACCTGGTCGAGGCAAGCCTTGGCTTCGTTGTCAACACGCGTCGGCCGCTTGGTGTCTGTGGCGAAGTTGATCGAGCAGAGGGTCTGGGTGTGAGGAACCGGCGGAATCACCGGAGCCACGATGGTGAGACCCGTGTTCGCGGTGGCTGAATGGCCCTTGTCGTCTGCCACGTTGCAGGTAATGCCAACAGCGCCAGTGGGCGCGCCAGCCGAAGAGTATTCAGCCGTCGTTCCCGTGCCGCTAACCGTGCCGCCGGTTGCCGAGTAACTGTAGGTGAGTGGGCGATTCTGAGGGCTCATTCCGACAGATGTGACCGTGACGGATTCGCCCGGCTTGATCGTAGTAGGATTCGCCGAGCAACTGATCGTCGGTGGCTCGAAAGCCTTCACCATGAAACTCGTCGATGCCTCAGCCGATTGACCTGGCTTCAGGCCTTCCTTTCCCGGCTTGCCTTCCTTCACTTCGGTCTTAACCGAGTAGGTGCCTGGATCCAGCGATGCAGTCGCAACAGTCGCTGTTGTTCCACTGCCCGTCACTCCAGTTCCCGACCAGCTATAAATCACATTGTTCTTTTTCTGGGTAGACACCGATCCGGGAGTAGCAGTTACCGTAACCGGCTCACCGGGAAAAACAGCGGGGGGGGCGGCCTGCGTCGTCAGCGTTATGGGCGGAGCTTTTGTGCAACCCATCGGTAAGAGAGAAAGACAACCTGCCGCAAGAACCAGACAAACAGACTTCAAACTTCGCGAGTACATTTGATTCTCCTTCATACATAATCGTGCTGAACCACCGAACACATCTTCATCTGGGGGGCGCATGAGCGCCCCCCTCCCCTGTTTTACTTCGCCTTCTTGACCGCGGCTTTCTTGCCCGTCCCCGGTCCCTTCTCGTCGAGAAGAGTGAGGGAATCGGCCGCGTTGAACGGGTACAGGCGTACCGATTGTTGGCCCGTAGTGCTCAGAACGATATCTACACGGCGGTTTTGAGCCAGGACGATCACGTTCAGTTTGTGCAGAACTTTAGCCCGCTCTGCGTCGCTCAGGTCTGGATTCTGTTCAACCAGTCCTTTCACCTCATCGGCGGTGAGGTTTTGCTCGAATCCAAGACCTTGCGTTTCAATTGCGGATTCGGAAACTCCCTGAGAAACAAGGAACTGCTTGGTCCGGGAGACACGGCGTTCAGAAAGCGCTTGATTGTACTCGGCCGTTCCGCGCTTATCCGCATGTCCGGCCAGGGTCAGGTGGGCACCTGGTTTTAATTCGAGGTACCTCTTGAAGTCCGTCGCAAGCGTGGTCAAGGTTGCTTGCTGGCTGGCCAGGAGTCCGCCTTCGGGATTCTTGATCTTGGGCAGATCGGTCGGGAAAAAGATGCTGTGCAATGCCAGGCGAGCTTCAAGTTGCTTTATCTCTGGGGAGGGTTCAACAACAACCGGAGGTGGCGGGGCCGTGATGGTAACCATTGTGCTCGAGTTTGCGGTGTGGCCCTTATCATCCGACACGTTGCAGGTGATGGGTATTCCGCCGGGCGAAGCTCCGGCCGACGCATACGTTGCCGATGTACCGGCGCCGCTAATACTCCCCGAAGCAGCTGAATACGCGTAGGTCAGGGGGCGGTTCTGGGGGCTCATGCCCACAGAAGTAACGGTCGCGGATTCACCCGGCTTGATCGTGTCGGGATTCGCCGAGCAACTGATGGTTGGTGGCTCGAACGCCTTCACCGTAAAGCTGGCCGAGCAATCTGCGGACTGGCCAGGCTTCAGGCCTTCCTTGCCGGCTTTGCCCTCCTTCACTGTCCCCTTGACTGTATAGTTGCCGGGATCGAGCGAAGAAGTCGCAATCGTGGTGGCGGTCCCGTTGCCCGACGCGCCGGTTCCGCTCCAGGAGTAAAGAACATTCATCTTCGGTTCGACGCTGCCTGCTGTCGCGGTGACTGTGACCGGATCGCCTGGGAAAACAGACTCTGGGCTGGCCGAGCAAGCGAGGGTCACCGGCGGAGGCGGAACGATGGAGCCAACGTGGAACACTACACCTGTACTAAGCCGGGCGGCATTGATATTGGCGCGTCCGCCATAAGTCCCCGATCCCCAGTCGGCGTGCATGTACTCATAATCGGCCTGGAAGAGGCGGATCGCCAGACGATGGTCAAAGAATGGGGTCTCGTAGTCCAAACCGCCGCCAACTGTCAGGCCAGGTCCCCATTTAGCGGCCTGGTGGTAGGGACCGCTTACTTGCGCCCCTCCAATGAGTCCATGAATGAATGGCGTTATATTCCCGTTCGGAAAACGCGCGATCAGACCGCCTGCAACAGTGAAGAAGCCATCGTCGTTGCCGTGAGTGCCGATACTCGAGCCGGCCTTTTCTGTGCCCCACTGATGAATGCCTAATTCTGCCTGTGCGCCAATAAAACGGTTGAAGTAATAGGCTCCGCTGACAACTCCACCGACATTGACTGCGTTGTAGTTGGCCGTTACCGGCGAGCCGATGGCTGGCGAGGTGGTTACCGATCCCTTTGGCGCCAGGTAGCTGTAGCCCATAAAAATGTCCCACTTCGAAGGGCTATCGCCTGGTGCTGCCTTCATTGTCGAGGGTGAGGCCTGTGCAAACAAGGCAACCGGCGCCAATGCCGCAAACGCGAGGGCAAAAGCCCAGGTCAGAGATTTCAAAACACGAGCAGACATGCGTTAATCCTCCGAATGAACCTAAAGTACAGATGGTAAAAATGCTTTTCGCGAGCACATGTTCCGGCTCGTAAAGATCGACTTCGCAACCCCCGCGAAGTTCCGGGCACCTTAAAGCACCTTTAAACGTAACATAGGACGAATACCCCGGAATGCTTTTTTTGAACAGGGTACTTGTCCCACAGACTTCATATCTCACAAGCTAACCCGGATGTTACTTAAGTAACTATTCCACCGGGCGCGGGCCTTTTGTCCTACGTTTTACGCGATATTCAGAGTCTTCAAAAGACTCCGCCGTTCGCGCTGAATCTTCTCCTGAAGAAGCGTAATCGCGTAAATCAGTTGCTCGGGGCGCGGCGGGCATCCAGGAACATAGACATCCACGGGAACCACCTGATTCACGCCCTGGACCAGTGCGTAGTTGTTGAAGACCCCGCCGGACGTGGCACAGGCGCCCATTGAAATCACCCACTTGGGCTCCGGCATCTGGTCGTAAAGCCGCCGAAGAACGGGCGCCATTTTTTGCGAAACCCGCCCCGCAACCACCATCAAGTCCGCCTGCCGAGGAGAGGGCCGGAAGACCTCGGCCCCAAACCGGGCAACATCGAACCGCGACGCACCCATCGACATCATCTCGATTGCGCAACAGGCAAGTCCAAACGTCATGGGCCATACTGAATTCTTGCGAATCCAGTTCACCGCATAATCCATCGAGGTCAGAAAGACGCCCTCCGGCTCTTCGTAGCCGTAGCTGACTTCCTTCAGCTTGATGCGATTTTTCGCGCTGCTGTCCAGCGCTCCAAAGAGATAGTGATCCCGCTCAGCCGCTATCGCCATATCTCTAATATAGCTCCATCCTCGGCATAGATGAATGGTCGGAACTGCTCACCATCGGATGTTTGTTACCAACTTATCAGGTTATCTTCGCTCGCCATTTCAGTTTCAAACAAACCACCATCAGGAAACCGGCGAGCGAAGATCGATCAACTCCCGATTTCCTTTGAGGTTCAAGCCGCTCAAATTGTCACGGGCGTCACGCGGGCGGCGCCGAGTACCCCAAAGCGCCACCCGGCCAGCGTTCTGCTTCCATTTCGTAACGGCTCTCTCACTCCCCGCATAAAGATGCAATGAGGAAATAGTGAAGGTGCTTGCATTATTTCCTGGTCTTGACGAGAATGATGTGAAAGCGCAATCAATCCTTTTGGCGTTTCTTGACCGAAGACCTGGTTTCCTCGGCCTGCGGTCCGGTGCAAGCTCTCGCCGAATCTCCTTGATTCAAGGCCTGATCGCGAAAAGTCCAGAATTCTGTTCGTCCGCGCCTCCCTGTCGCGTTCGTTTCGTTGGAGCTGAATCATAATGTCAAGCCATGCAAGACGCTTGTATCTCCTGCCCGCCCTGGCCGTATTCTCTGCAGCCGCTATCGCCCAGACACCCGTCGCAACTTCCGCAGTGCAAGGCCCGGTTACGCAGGCCCAGATTACCGCGCTCCAACAGGCTATTCAAAACGCCCAGTCAGCAGGCGACAACGCATGGATGCTGGTTTCTGCCGCGCTGGTGCTGCTGATGACGGGTCCCGGACTCGCTCTCTTCTACGGCGGCCTCGTACGCAAGAAAAACATCCTCGCCACCATGATGCAGAGCTTCGCCATGATGGGCCTGGTGACTATCCTGTGGGCCATCGCCGGATACTCGTTGGCTTTTGGCCACGGCAATCTTTTCGTCGGCGGCTTTGAGCACTTGTTTCTGCGCGGAGTAAGCCTGACGCCCAACCCAGACTACGCCGCCACAATTCCCGAGCAGACCTACATGGTCTACCAGCTCATGTTCGCCATCATTACCCCGGCGCTCATCACCGGCGCGTTTGCCGAACGCATGAAGTTCAGCGCCATGGCCGTCTTTCTATCGCTGTGGTCCTTGCTGGTCTACTGTCCGATGGCGCACATGGTGTGGGGCGTAGGCGGGCTTCTCAATGCCACAGCCGGCCACATCCCGAGTCTCGATTTTGCCGGCGGAACTGTCGTCCATGTCACCAGTGGAGTCTCCGCGCTGGTGACATGCATCTATCTCGGGAAGCGCATTGGCTACCCGCAAACCAACATGCCGCCGCACTCCATGGTGCTCAGCTTCATCGGGGCCTGCCTTCTTTGGGTGGGCTGGTTCGGGTTTAACGCCGGCAGCGCACTGGCCGCCAGCCCGCTGGCCACCAGCGCCTTTATCAACACGCACTTTGCCGCCGCTGCGGCTGCCCTGGGATGGACCGTCGCCGAGTGGATTCACAACGGCAAACCCACTGCCCTTGGCGCCATCTCCGGCTGCGTCGCCGGCCTGGTTGCCATCACTCCCGCCTCCGGCTTCGTCCAGCCCTTCTCCGCCCTGCTTATTGGCCTGGTCGCCGGTATCTTTTGTTCCTTCATGGTCTTCGCCGTCAAAAGCCGCCTCGGTTACGACGACTCCCTCGACGCGTTTGGCGTTCACGGTGCAGGCGGAACCCTTGGCGCTCTGCTCACTGGCCTCTTCGCCACCCGCGCCATCAACGCCATTTACGGCAACGGCGTGGCCACCGGAGCAATCGACGGCCACTGGGGGCAGATGCTCAACCAGCTAGCCGGTGTGGGCGTTGCCTGGGGCATTTCTATTCTCGGCACACTCATTCTGCTCTTCGTGGTCGACAAGATCATCGGCCTCCGCGTCACTCCGGAGCAAGAATCCGTCGGCCTCGATCTCTCCCAGCACGGCGAGGAAGGCTACGACCTGAACTCATGACCTGTGGCCATCTCTTGTTCCTGACTTTAAAAAACTTTCGCAGGATTGCGGCAAGCGGGAGGCTCCGCCTGATACGCTATCGAACGAGGCATTTTCATTATGCTCAAGATTGAAGCTGTCCTCCAGCCCTCGAAGCTGGACGCTGTAAAGGATGCGCTGCTGGAAGCAGGCATCGAAGGCATGACGATTTTGGAAGCTCGCGGCCATGGCCGGCAGAAAGGCCACACGGAGTTCTACCGCGGGCGGGAATACACCGTCGATCTTCTCCCCAAGGTCAAGATCGAGCTGGTTCTCCACGATGATTTGAAGGAGAAGGCTATCCAGGCCATCATCGGGGCCGCGCGCACCGGTCGCATCGGCGACGGCAAGATCTTTGTGAGCCGGATCGACGAAGCAATCCGCATCCGCAACGACGAACGCGGTGAGACCGCGCTTTAGGCGGTAATCCGAAAGTGCTTATGCCTGACCCCTTTTCCGGGGCTGGGAAATGCCATCGCGATTCCAGTAACACCTGTTCTTCGGGCCTTCTTTGATTGAATCCGCGTGCACTGTGCCGCCGTCCAATCCAGGGGATAGAAGGATGGAAACATTGGATTGCCATGCGGCTCTGCGCCGGCACGTTCTCGAGCTTCTCAGTGGCGGACACGCTCACGCAACTTTCGATCAGGCCGTAAACAACTTCCCCGCCAACTTGCGCGGCAAAAAGCCCAAGGGCGGCGAGCACTCCCCGTGGCAGATTCTCGAGCACCTGCGCATTGCGCAGTGGGATATCCTCGAGTTCTCTCGCGATCCCAAACACAAGTCTCCAGAGTGGCCGAGCGGCTACTGGCCGGTGAAGCCTGCTCCGCCCGATGAGAAGGCTTGGAACAAGAGCGTCCGGGCGTTTCGCAAGGATTTGCGTGCGCTTAGCGCCCTGGTCGCCCATGAGACGACTGACCTGTTCGCGCCGATTCCCCATGGAGCCGGCCAAACAATCCTGCGGGAGGCGCTCCTCGCCGCCGATCACAATGCCTACCACCTCGGCGAACTCGTCCTTGTGCGGCGGCTGCTGGGAGCCTGGAAGTAGTAAGGAAATTGCAGTTCTGCCTATGAACAGGGCAGGTTGAAGTTTGCGGATTCCCACCCCGCGAGTTAGCAAGTTGGCGGGTGACAGGGCTTCGGAGAGAGACCAGGAACTGCGATAGAATTCCGCCGGTCCATGCTAGAGTCGAATGCAAATGGCGCAGATTTCCTCACCCGAAGAACAACTTGCCTTGCTCGGGCTCATCCTTCCGCAGCCGCCCGCGCCGGGGGGTAATTATGTTTCCACCAAGCGCGTTGGCGAACTGATTTATCTGTCAGGCGCCATCTCCGCGGGGCCCGATGGCGTGATCGCTGGGATGGCCGGCGCCGGCAGCACCATCGAAGAGGGTTATGCCGCGGCGCGCGCCTGCGCTCTCACGCAGCTCGCAGTGCTCAAGCGCGAACTCGGCTCACTCGACCGAGTAGCCGAGGTGCTTTCCGTGAACGGCTATGTGAACGCCGCACCGGGGTTCGGCGATTCGCCCGCGGTCATCAACGGCGCATCCGATCTCCTGGTGGAAGTGTTTGGCGAAGCGGGCCGTCATGTCCGCGCTGCCGTTGGCGTCAGCGCACTGCCGCGCAACGCACTTGTGGAAATCCAAATGACCGTTAGAGTGAAGACATCATGACAGAACGCGCGCTTGCAGCCGAACCGACTCACTCCGTCTGGGACCGGTCACTCGAACCCCGCCTGCGAATCGAATCCGGCGATGAAGTGCAAATTGAGTGCGTAGACTCGAGCGGCGGCCAGGTTCGCCCAGGCATGACCGCTGCCGAGTTTCTCAAGATCGACCGTACCCGTATCCATGCTCTCACCGGTCCCATCTGGATTGAAGGCGCGGAGCCCGGTGATGTGCTGGAGATCGAAGTGCTGTCTACTCGTCACAGCGGGTGTGGCTGGTCCAGCGTGATTGAGGGGCTGGGCTTTCTCAAGGAGCGGTTTCGCGAACCTTATCTTTTTCACTGGCAGCTCGACGGCGAAACCACCAGTTCACTTACTCCGGCCGTGGTGCCACTTCGGCCGTTCCTCGGCGTGATGGGCGTAGCCCGTGCCGAGGTCGGCAGTTTCCGCACCCGGCCGCCGGGACCGTTCGGCGGCAACCTGGATGTGCGCGAGTTGTGTGCCGGCTCTACGCTCTACTTGCCTGTCTACAATTGCGGCGCGCTCTTCAGTTGCGGCGACGGACACGCGGCGCAAGGCGATGGCGAGGTATGCATCAACGGCATCGAGTGCGCTCTTGACGTGACGCTGCGATTCCATCTCCATAAGCAACAATCGCTCGCAAGCCCGCTCGTCGAGGCCTCTGAGACCGTCGCGCCCGATTCCACCTCGAACGCCTGGGTGGTGGTGGAGACGGGAACCGACCTGGCCGAGACAGCCCGCTCCGCCACCAGTCGCATGGTGGACCTGCTGGTGAGCCGATGGGGATTCAGCGAAGTCCATGCCTACATCCTTTGCAGCGTGGCGATGCGGTTGCGGCTCAGCCAGGTGGTGAACGAACCCGTGCACACCATTAGCGCCGCACTCAGCAAGCAAATCCTCCCCGATCGGAGGCTGTTTCCGGCTTGATGACCATTAACGATCCTGAAGTTGTAGCCGAGTTGCGGGCACTCTATCCGGGTTATGAACAGGCCCTGATTTCGAACGATGTCGACACCCTGATGGCCATGTTCTGGACGGGCGCGGACGTGATGCGTTTCGGCGTGACGGAGAATCTCTACGGCCCCGAGGAACTGGCGGCGTTTCGCAAGGGTCGGCCAGCGGCTAATCTGGCGCGAACGGTGACCAGGCTCGATGTTGTGAGTTTCGGACGGGACTTCGGGAGCATCACGCTTGAGTTTGAGAGGGCGGGAGCATCGGGCGTGGTCCGCGGGCGGCAGAGCCAGGTTTGGGTTCGATTCGCGGAGGGGTGGCGGATTGTCTCGGCCCATGTCTCTTTGCTGCCGCAACCTTCAACACATCCGCTCCCGGAGGGAGCGTCGAGAATAGCCAAGGGCAAGCGAAGCGCAGCCCTGGGAAAGCTGCAAAAAAGAACACAATAAGCCCCGTCGGAGCGACCGAATTCTCACATGACATCTGAGGCGGCAAGCGCATCGAACCGAAGGGTCTGCGTTCACCTTCCCATCGCTATTCCGTCAGCGTCACCCCCAGCTCTTCCTGCTTTGCCGCCAGAAATGCCTTCTCCAACACGGACGATGAAGCGAAAGTCTTTCCTTCCACATGCCGCGCCGGAAAATGAAAGACCAATTCGGTTTCCGCAAACGGCCAGGGTGACAAACGAAAGTGCCTCTGCCCAATTGGCGTCACGCGCACCTCGCCAGTTCGGCCGCCATGCAGCGGCAGAGGGTGCAGCAAATCCGCCGCAGACGCAAAGGCCACACACGACAACAGCGAGAGATTGTCGCAGGCCTGCAAGAGGCGGAAGTGTTCCAGGATCGTTTGCTCCGATTTCTGAATTGCTGTCAACGACGCATCCTCAGCGATTGCTTCCCGCAGCTCGCCTTGATACATCCGCTGCTTTTCAAGAAACGCGTCGAGCAGCTTCAGACCTTCGGGCGCAATGGTCGAACGGTCGGCATGCGCGGTCAGCAAATTGTAAGTGTGCATCGAGATGAGCAATCCCGCATACGGGTCCTCGTCCGCGATGATCCTCACCGCGCGCTCGCGCACCGAAAGATACTCTTCAAGGTCAATCTCCTCGAACGCGGAGTACTTTCCGACAAGCTCGGTTGAAAATGCGGAAGGCCTACCCTCGCGCGTGATGGAGGGATGCGCATCGCGAACCGCCCAGCCGTCGTCGTGGCAGGCAATGCCCTTCAGCACACGAGCCCGTGGCTCCGGCCTGCGGAACAGCGCATTGCCCCATGCGGCGGCAAAAGCCCCGGCCAGGCGCGCGTGGTCAGGATGCTTAATCAACCACCAGCCAGTCTCGGACTCCATGCGAAGCATCTGTCTTCTCCCTTACTCGGCCGTTTGCGGCCGGCTCGATTCGTGCCAGTTGTGTAGAGCGAGCCACTCGAGAAACATGACAATGAAAAAGAATGCGAACCCTAAAACGGTCGCGGCGAAAACCAGCGCGAACAAGTAGCCGGTCTCCATCTGGTTGCTGGCATAAATGATGGCGTAGCCCAGGCCGCCTTCACCCACGCGCGTCGACCCTGCAAAGAGCTCGCCCGTAATGCCCCCGATGACGCTGATCCCTGCCGCAATGCGGATGCCGGTGAAGAAGTTGGGCAAGGCGTTGGGAAGCCTAAGCCTGAACAATATCTGCGTGGACGAAGCCTTGTACATCAGGAACAGATGAATCAGGTTCTCATCGACGCTGATGAGCCCCTGCGTCGTGTTGGCGATGATCGGGGCGAGGCAGATGATGAAGGTAAGGATTGAGACCGGAAAGATTCCCGCGCCGGCCCAGTTGATAATCAGCGGCGCGATGGCAACGATGGGCACCGTCTGCAGCAGGATCGTATAGGGGTAAAGCGCCTGTCGCAGCCAGCGCCATTGCGCGAAGATCATGGCCACGGCAACGCCCACAACAATGCTGGCCAGCAAGCCGCCCGCCGCTTCCTCAGCAGTGATGCGCAATGAGGAGAGTAGCGACGGGTAGCGATCGCGTACTGTCATTGCCACAGCAAGCGGGCCGGGCAGAATGTAAGCCGGCAGATGATTGATCCAGATGACCATCTGCCAAAGCGCAAGCAGGCACCCGAGCACAGCGATACTGTTGATCGCGACCATGCCCCGTTTCTTCATGCCGGATGCACTCCTCTAAGCAGCCTCGATGCCTGCGTGACGGCTTCTTCGAATGCAATTGATTCGCGCGTTTCGGCGGTACGAGGCCAGGGCAGATCTATTTGCATCTCGTGAGCCATGCGTCCCGGATGCGGCGCTAGAATGACGATGCGCGTGGAAAGAAAGACCGCCTCCGCCACGGAGTGCGTGACAAACAACACTGTCCACTTATGCTCCGCGTACAAGCGCAGCAGTTCTTCATTCAAGCGGTCGCGCGTCACCTCGTCGAGCGCGGCAAAGGGCTCATCCATCAGCAGAATGCGGGGACGGCTCACCAGCGCGCGGGCAATGGAGACGCGCATCTTCATGCCACCTGAGAGCTGCCGCGGGAAACTGCGCTCCACGCGCTCGAGGTTCACAAGCTTTAGCATCTGCGCCACGCGCTCCTTGCGCAGCGAACGCGTAGCGTGCTCCAATTCAAGTCCGAGACCTACATTCTCTTCCACGGTTCGCCACGGCAGCAGGGTTGCGTCCTGAAAGATAAAGCTCATCATCTCGCGAGCGTTTACGGGCGTCATTCCATTTACCTGCACCTGGCCTTCGCTTACAGGGCTGAGCCCTGAAACGAGCTTGAGCAAGGTGGATTTGCCGCATCCCGACGGACCGAGAAAGGTCACAAACTCGCCGCGATCCACCGTCAGCGATATGTCCTCGAGCGCCGCTGTGTTCTTGTAGCGCTTGCTTACGCCACTCAGATGAATCTCAGGAGTTACATTGGAAGCCTGCGTCACCATCCCGGCTCTCCTTTCACCGGCAGGTACAACGCGGAGGGATGCGAGGCGGAGTGGAGAACCTGCTGCGTCGAGCGCCCCCAAATCCAATTGTCCGCAAGTTGAGGCTGAATGTTAGTGGAGGGATTGCGATCGTACAGCGGAAATGCCGAGCTGGCGATCTCCAGGCGCAGGCGCTCACCGGGCGCGAGGACAAAGGCGGACGGCTCCAGCGTGAACTCCCAGGCGTGAACCTCGTCCGCCGCATAGCCGGCATTGCGAAACAGCCACGAACTGCGCGCGATCCCGATGCACTGAAACTCCGCACGGCCATTTGCAGTAACTCGCACGAGCTTCGCGGTGAAGTCGGCATGAGCCGCGGATGTGGCCGCATAGAGCACGATGCGCGGCTGCCCGAAGATCTCCGATTCGCGCGTCACGGGTTCCGATGTGTAAACGAGCAGATTGTTCCCCATCTCTACGACAGCCTGATCGAATGGCCCGCTCAAGGCCTGTGGACCGCCCGGTGCCGGCACAGGCACCTCCGGGTCGTACACAAATACATCGCTCGGCTCATCGGTCTCGGGGACTTTGGTTGTAAGGCGTCCGTCGCCTTTGCGTGAATTGGCTTTGCCAGCACTCCGTAGGTACAGCGATTGCTCGGCGCCAGAAGGCCATTCATCTGCGCGGCGCCAATCATTGGGGCCGAGCGCAAAGTAGCGCACACGCGGTTCGTCTGCGAAATCTCCCGAGTCCTTAAGCCAGTGATTGAACCAACACAGCAGAATCGTATCTGTATCGAGGTTCGCGCCTTCGCTAAGATTTGCCTCGCCCACACGATCGCCCCAGGGAATATGTACCCATGGACCAGCAACCAGATATTGATTCTTCCGTGCAAACTCGCTGCCCGCTCCACTGCTCAACGCGAGATAGACGGCGATTGAGCCTTCAAGATAAGTATCGAACCAGCCGGCAATGTGCAGCGCCGGAATCTGAATG
>Ga0209698_10006310_pt1 | contig 12629 bp, 11 predicted proteins | sample LitLauG_LLR_2012_FD_187203 | JGI IMG/M metagenome (GOLD analysis project Ga0209698, IMG submission 187203) | Freshwater sediment microbial communities from Pennsylvania, USA - Little Laurel Run_MetaG_LLR_2012 (SPAdes) (version 2) | ecosystem: Environmental > Aquatic > Freshwater > Creek >...
GCCAGGCACCCCCGGTACGCCGCCGACCGTGATTCCGGGAGCGCCCGGGCCGGACGGAATCCCCGGACCGCCAACCACGATTCCCGGCACGCCGCCGACTCCGGGAACACCGTATCCGTGCCCGTAGGAGAAAAAGTGAAGCGCCCTAGGAAGATTCGCCGCCAAGGCGCGTCCTTCCGTGGCGCATCGGCGTTTTGGCATGATTTAATGAACCCTCCATGCCAACCCTGATCGCCGAACCCACTCGCATCGCAGCGGCCGGAAACCAACCGAAGCTGATCGAAGAATACGTTGGCCGCATGAACTCGAAGACCTCGGCCGCCAGCGTAGCGCACATGCGCAGTCCCGAAGGCTGGGCCGAGCCCGGACAGACGCCGGAGTTCGATGAATTCACGATTGTGTTGAAGGGAACGCTACGGGTAGAGCACAAGGGTGGCTCGCTCGAAGTGCGCGCCCGACAAGCAGTGATCGCGCACGCCGGGGAGTGGGTGCGCTACTCAACGCCCCATGATGGCGGAGCAGAGTACATCGCCGTCTGCTTGCCCGCGTTTTCCATGGAGACGGTACACCGGGACTAGTCGCGTCCGGGTGGAGGATTCTACTCTCCCGAGGGATAGTATCCGGGCCGGGCGCCGACGTGAAAGAAAGCGGTTCGCAGACTTTTGGGCAGGCGCAGCTTCACGCTGATCTTGCGCCACTTCCCGTCGTGCGAGGCAACTTGCGGCTGATAGGCCAGCATGTATTGATGCCGCAGTTGCGTGCCGATGGCCCGGGTGACCACCGGCATGTCGTTGGGGCGGTTGAGGGTGAACGATGTGCCACCCGTAATCTCTGAGACCGAACGCAGCAACTCCGGGCCCAGCCGCTCTTCCTCCGTATTGACGTAGTGGTCAAAGATGCCGACCGAGTAGACGGCCACGTCAGACTCTTTAACCGCAGCCCGCACGTCGTGTTCGGAATAGCGGCTGTGATTGTCGCCGCCATCGGAAAGGATCAGCAGCGCCTTGCGCGCGTAGCGCGCGTTGCGCATCTTCCTCACCGCCATGTAGATGGCGTCGAGTAGGGACGTGGTGCCCTTGGAGTGAGCCGTGAGCAGATCGTTTTCGACCTGTTCGGGACGCATCGTGAAGTCGGTGGCCAGTTGCGGCGCATCGGCGAAGGTGATCATGAAGAACTCGTCCTGCGGATTGGCCGCATCGCAGAACTGGATCACCGCCTCGTGGGCCCAGTCGAGCTTGTAGGCCATGCTGCCGCTGGTGTCGACCAGGATGCCGATGGAGACCGGGGTGTCTTCGCTCGAAAAGTTCTTGATCTCCTGCGGTTTCTTGCCCTCGAAAAGCTGGAAATTGTCGCGATCGAGTCCGACGATGGGGCGATGCAGGTCGTCGGTAATCGAAACCGGGACCAGGACCAGATCGACGCTGGTCCGAATGATGCCCCCGGCTTCAAGTTTTGCGATGAGGCCCGGCCCGCCGGTCGCCGCGGCGAGGCTTGCCGGTGCCAGGGTCTCCCGCGGTGTGATGTGCACGTCGTCAATGGCGGTCTGTGCCAGGAGAGCGGACGCGGTGAAAGCCGGGAAGAAGAACAACGCCCGGCAGGTCGATCGAAACGAGGAAAACATCAGCCACCACCATCCCAAGCGCAATCAAACAGCAGCAAATTCGGCCCCTGTGATTGCGGCTTCTAGACAGTGGTTGTAGGACGAATCCGGTAGGCGGGCAAGGAAAGACAGGGGATCCATCACACGGAAGTAACGACGATGGGGGAATGGTGACTGCGATTGGCCATCGAGCGGGGGCGCAAGTAGAATCCAGCCGTGCTGAAGCAGCTCACCCTTTTACGCGAGCGGGTCCAGGACCGGGAGGTTTGCCCATTCTCGGTTTCCGCCATCCGGGCGCTTGCCGAACTGGCCCTTCGGTCGCGCCTGTGCTTCTTTGCGGGCGAAAAACGGTACCGGAAAATCGACCCTTCTGGAAGCGATTGCGGCGCACCACGGATTTGGGCGAGAGCGGGGCAATCGTAATTTTCGAACCGATACGACGGCGAGTAACCACTCTATCGATCCGGCTGGTGAAAGCATTGCGCCTGTCATTTGACCGGCGAACTGGGGTTGGCTTTTTCCTGCGCGTGGAAAGCTTCTTCAACCTGGCTTCGCACATCGACGAACTCGATAAGGAACCTGGGGGCGGGCCGCCCGTAACCGCGTTCTACGGCGGACGCAGTCTTCATACCTGCTCCCATGGGGAAACTCTTTTTACCCTGCTGGATCTCAAGTTTCGACGGAATGGATTGTTCCTGCTCGACGAACCCGAAGCCGCTCTCTCGCCGCAGCGGCAACTCGCTTTTCTGGTTCTGATTCACGACGTTCTGCGCAAGTTCAAGGATGCGCAGTTCATCATTTCAACTCACTCTCCGATACTACTGGCCTATCCAGATGCCCAAATCGTTTCGTTCGATGACGCAAGTCTCCGCGACATCGACTACAAACAGACCGGATCGTTTCAGGTCGCTCACCGTTTCCTCGATCATCGGGACGAGTTTCTCAAAAAGCTTTTTGCCGACACGCCTGCACTCTTCGACCAAAAATAGCAGCGTTTCTGCTGCTTTGGCGAAGCGGGGAGCTAGCAGCCCGTAGCTTGTCACTCCCACTCGATCGTGCCCGGAGGCTTCGACGTGACGTCATAGACCACGCGGTTTACGCCCTTAACCTCATTCACGATGCGGGTGGAGATGGTCTTCAGCACATCGTGCGGCAGGGGCACCCAGTCGGCGGTCATGCCGTCCTCGGAACTGACCGCACGGACGGCACAGGTGTAGGCGTAGGTGCGCTGGTCGCCCATCACGCCCACCGACATGACCGGCAGCAGCACCGCGAACGACTGCCAGATCTTGGTGTAGAGGCCGGCCTCTTTTACCTCCGTAACCACGATGTCGTCGCACTCGCGCAACAGCGCCAGGCGCTCGCGCGTGACTTCGCCCAGAATGCGGACGGCAAGTCCGGGGCCGGGGAAGGGTTGCCGCTGCAGGATTTCTTCGGGCATGCCGAGATCACGGCCGATCTTGCGGACTTCGTCTTTGAACAGATCCTTCAGCGGCTCGATCAGCTTGAGTTTCATTTTCTCGGGCAGGCCGCCGACGTTGTGATGCGACTTGATGACCTGCGACGGTCCTCGCACCGAGCGTGACTCGATCACGTCGGGATAAAGCGTGCCCTGCACCAGCCACTTGACCTTGCCTTCGCTCTTCTCGATGCGGCGGGCTTCCTTCTCGAAGACTTTGATGAATTCGTTGCCAATGATCTTGCGCTTCTTTTCGGGTTCGGCAACTCCGGCAAGTTTGCCGAGGAAGCGGTCGGTGGCGTCGACGGCATCAACATGCAGGCCGAGCTTGTCGCGCAGGGTCTTCTGCACTTTCTCAAATTCGTTCTTGCGCAGGACTCCGTTGTTGACGAAGACGCTGGTCAGGCGGGACTTGCCTTTGGCGTCGCGCAGGGCGCGGTCGACCAGCAGGGCGGCCACGGAGGAATCTACGCCCCCGGAAAGGGCGCAGATGGCGCGCCCGGTGCCGACCTGCCGCTTGATGTGCTCGATGGTGGATTCGATGAAGCGTTGCGGGGTCCAGGTGGGCTTGGCGCCGCAGATTTCGAATACGAAATTCCTCAGGATCTGGGTGCCGTGTGGGGTGTGGTGCACTTCGGGATGAAACTGCACCGCGTACCACTTCTTGGCGACATTCTGAATGCCGGCCACCGCGTAATGCGTCTTGGCCATCAGTTCGAAGCCGGGAGGTAGTTCGAGCGCCTCGTCGCCGTGCGACATCCACACCGCAAGCTTTTTGGCCAGCCCCTGGAACAGGACGGAGCTGGAGATGACATCGATCTCGGCGTGGCCGTACTCACGCTTGGCCGCCGGGCGAACTTTTCCTCCGAGCGTGTGCACCATGAATTGCAGCCCGTAGCAGATCCCCAGCACGGGGACGCCGAGTTCAAAGAGACGGGCGTCAGCCGGGGGCGCGTCTTTGTCGTAGACCGACCACGGCGCCCCTGAGAGCACAATGCCCAGCGGGGCATAGCTGTTCAGCTCGTCAAGCTTGGCGGTACACGGCAGCACCACGGAGAAAACGTTCTGTTCTCGGATTCGGCGCGCGATGAGCTGGGTGTATTGCGCGCCAAAGTCGAGAATAACGATGCTCGGGCTGCCTACAGTTTGATTTTGCGGGGATTGGTTCGCCACGAATGAGTTTCTCAGATTCCGGGAGACAGTGTAAAGGGCGTCGGAGACACGGAAATGGCGGAGTTTCAGAAGAACAGACCGTCTTTATTCGGATTTTGAGTTGTATTCGCCAGTCACGTTGCCGGCAGCCGCACTTCGCGGCTTCAGGTGCAGCAGTTTGCCCGGCCAACGGCTGCGGGCGGCTCGAACCGGCCTTTCGGCGTGCCCGTGTGGCATGCCTGGATGGGAATTCCCCGACACGAGCCTTCATATCAGACTGCACCTTAGCCCACGCACCAGGACGCCCAGAGACGTTGCAAGCTTCCCCCGCGTCGTCAGATACTCATTCACGAAGAAAGGTCCAACTCCAATTTCATGAAGCTCTACCACTCTCGCCGCGGCATCTTTGCTGAACACGACGGCCATTTCTACGCCATTGCTGCGCCTTCCTGGGACCAACTGGTGGCCCGCGAAGGCCTGTCCGGTTATCTCGGCCAGGTCATTCAGGACACCAAACCGCTGGTCAGCTGGACGCCGGAGGATCTGCTTCCGCCCATCTTAAGCCAGGATGTCTGGGCCGCGGGAGTCACGTACTACCGCAGCCGCAGTGCGCGCATGGAGGAATCGAAGAGCGCCGGAGGAGGAGATTTCTATGACCGCGTCTATTCCGCCCAGCGTCCCGAATTGTTTTTCAAGGCGACGGGGCCTCGCGTGGTCGGGCCGGGCGCCAAGGTTGCCATCCGCAAGGACGCCTCCTGGTCGGTGCCCGAGCCGGAACTGACGCTGTTTGTGTCGCCTGCCGGCAAGATCGCCGGCTACACCATCGGCAACGACATGAGTTCACGCGACATCGAGGGCGAGAATCCGCTGTACCTGCCGCAGGCCAAAGTCTATGACCGCAGTTGCGCCCTCGGTCCCTGCCTGCTGGTTTGCGACCGCCCGTTGCCCGCTGCGACCGAAATTGCGCTGGAGATCCGGCGCGGCGGGGAAAAAGCATTTTCGGGCTCGACCACGCTCGAACAGATGAAGCGCAGCCCCGCCGAATTGGTGGAATATCTTTACCGCAGCAACAGCTTTCCGCAGGGATGTTTTCTTCTGACGGGGACGGGCATCGTGCCTCCGGATGCGTTCACGCTGCAACCCGGCGACGAGACCCGCATCACGGTTCCGCCGATCGGAACTCTTGTCAACCGGGTGGGCTGACTCGGCGGCAAGTTCCGGGCTATCGCGCGCGGCGTGTAAAATAAAGGACTATTTGCCGGCGGTGCTCTTCCTATGTCAAGCGGAGAAAAAACGCCGAACGCGGTCGCCAACGGAGTCGAGTCGGGGCACCCGCCTCGTCCCAACGACGAGCGCTACGACGCCCAGCGCGTCGAATCCAAGTGGACAGAACGCTGGCGGCAGGACGCCTCCCTCTATGCCGCCGAGCCTGACTCCGCGAAGAAGAAGTACTACGTTCTCGAGATGCTTCCCTACCCTTCGGGCGCGTTGCACATGGGCCATGTGCGCAACTACGCCATCGGCGATGCGCTGGCGCGTTACATGTGGATGCAGGGCTACAACGTGCTCCATCCCATGGGATGGGACTCGTTTGGCTTGCCTGCGGAAAACGCGGCCATCTCAAACAACACGCCTCCCCGGGAGTGGACCCAGCGCAACATCGCCAACATGAAGGCGCAAATGAAGCGCCTGGGCTTCGCCTACGACTGGGCGCGCGAAGTCACCACCTGCCTGCCCGACTACTACCGCTGGAACCAGTGGTTCTTTCTCAAGCTCTGGGAGCGTGGCCTGGCCTATCGCAAGAAGAGCAAGGTCAACTGGTGTCCCAAGTGCTGCACGGTTCTCGCCAACGAGCAGGTGGTGAACGGCCGCTGCTGGCGCCACGAGGACACGGTGGTGGAGCAGCGCGACCTGGAACAGTGGGCGCTGCGCATTACCAATTACGCCGACGAGTTGTTACGCGACCTCGACAAGCTGGGGGGCTGGCCGGAAAAAGTCCGCACCATGCAGCGCAACTGGATCGGCCGCAGTGAGGGCACGCTGGTGGATTTCGCGCTGGACTACGGTCCGGATCACAAAGGCTTTGGCCCAGCCGGATCGACGATCACCGTCTTCACCACGCGGGTCGACACGATTTTCGGAGCGACCTCGGTGCAGCTTGCGCCCGAGCACCCGATCGCGACCGATCTCGCGGCCCGGAATCCCGATCTGCGCGCGAAGGTCGATCAACTCATCGCCGAGCAACGCAAGGCCAGGGAAGCCGGGGATATTGGCGAGATCGAAAAGCACGGCGTTCCGACCGGCCGCTACGCGGTCAATCCCTTCAACGGAGAGAGAGTCCCGTTGTGGGTGGCGAATTACATTCTCATGGATTACGGCACCGGCGCCATCATGAGCGTGCCCGCGCACGACCAGCGGGATTTTGAATTCGCCCAGAAGTACAAGCTGGAAATCCGCCTGGTGATTCTTCCGGCCTCAAACGACCCGGAAGAAACCATGGCGGAGCCGCCCTTGCCGTTCACCACCCACGACGGCATGCTGATCAACTCCGGGCAATACAACGGGCTGAGTTGCGACGACGCCATCAAGAAGATGTCGGCGTATGCCGAACAAAAAGGAATTGGAAAGGCCACGGTCACCTACCGGCTGAAAGATTGGGGCATCTCGCGGCAGCGCTACTGGGGCACGCCCATCCCCATGCTGTATTGCGAGAAAGACGGCCTGGTGCCCGTGCCGGAAAAGGATTTGCCGGTCATCTTGCCGGAAAATGTCGACATCACTTTGACCGGCGGCTCTCCGCTCGGTCGAGTGCCGGAGTTCGTGAATGCCACCTGCCCCAGGTGCGGCGGCCCGGCGCGGCGCGAAACCGACACGATGGATACGTTCGTCGATTCGTCGTGGTACTTCTACCGCTACACGGATGCGCACAACGATCGCGCGCCCTTCGACAGCAAGACAGCGCAGTACTGGTTCGGCGACCGCGGCATCGATCAGTACATCGGCGGGGTCGAGCACGCCATTTTGCATTTGATCTACTCGCGCTTCTGGACCAAGTTCATGCGCGACCTCGGCCTGATCACCAACGACGAGCCGGTCGAGCGCCTGTTCACCCAGGGCATGGTGATCAAGGAAGGCGCGAAGATGTCGAAAAGCCTGGGCAACGTGGTGTCGCCTGACGAGATGGTGGCGCGCTACGGCGCCGATGCCGCCCGGCTCTACAGCCTGTTCGCCGCGCCCCCGGACCGCGACCTCGACTGGCAGGATTCCGGCATCGAAGGCATCCAGCGCTTCCTGGGACGTGTTTACCGCTTTTTCGTGCGTAACCCGGCGCTCAGTTCCGCCGGGGCGACGGCGGCGGCGGCGACAACCCCGGAAGGGCGCTCCATTCAGCGCAAGCTGCATCAGACCATCAAGCGCGTGAGCGACGACTTCCAGGGGCGATGGCACTTCAACACCTGCATCTCGGCTGTCATGGAACTGGTCAACGCGTTGTATGCCTATGAAGAGACGGTGGCGCGGACGCCGGGGTCTCATAACGCCGCCCTGCTGGCGGAAGTGCAGCGCGACCTGGTCTTGCTGCTGGCGCCGTTCGCTCCCTACCTTGCCCATGAATTATGGGAAATGCTGGGTGAGACCTCGAACCTGCTGAAAGCGCCGTGGCCGAAATACGACGCGGAACTGGCCCGGGAAGAGGAACTCGAAATCCCGGTGCAGATCAACGGCAAGCTGCGCAGCCGCGTCACCGTGCCCGCGGATGCGGGCGAGGAGTTCGTCTTCGAGCGCGTGTTTGCGGATGAGAAGGTGAAGGCGGCCATCGCGGGTAAGCAGGTCGTCAAGAAGATCTACGTCCCCGGCAAGTTGGTGAACCTGGTGGTGAAGTAGGCGAGTCCTCATGGGGGGCAAGCTTCTCGCTACAGAATCTGCTGCGGTTTTGCGTTATCCTGACTGGGAATGGCCATCTCCCCCACGGCGGAAGGATTTCGTGCCGCAGTGCGGCGCCCGTCCCTTACCGCCGCGGAGATCACCTGGCGCTGGGCGACGGGGGCGACGGCGACCGGGCTTTTCTTCTTTGGTCTCTTCGAATTTCTCAACACGCTCCCGGTCTCGAACACCGAACTGCTTTTCCTGCGCTCGCGGCAGCCTTACCTGGTCAGCCAGGCGCTGGCGCACATTCTGCGCGGCCACTGGAACCACGCGATCGCGGCAGGATTGGTAGCCGTTGTCATGTGGACCCTGCTCTGGGTTGTCTCCGGCTCGCTGGGACGGATGGCCACGGTGCGGGCCTTGCGGGACTATTTTCGAAAGGACCTCGCTGCCTCGAAAGAAGCCGAGCCGACAAACAGCACCGCCCGCAGGGCAGCTTTCCAGCCGCTGGTTCGGCTCAACTTTCTGCGTGCCACCGTCGCGATGGCGGCGATTGTCGGGTTGGTGGGCGCGGCCATTGTGGCCGGATTTGCGTCTCCCGCTGCTTCTCCACAGCCTGCCTTGGCCTTCCTGCTGTTTCTGCTGATGGCAGCCCTGGTTTGCCTGATTGCCTGGGGGCTGAACTGGCTCTTATCGCTGGCGGGAATGTTTGCCGTGCGCGAGGGGGCGGACACCCTGGGAGCGATCTCCTCGGCGGTTGCTTTTTGCCGCGAACGCGCCGGTGCCGTAGCCGCAGTCAGCACGTGGACCGGCCTCGCTCACCTGGTCGCCTTCGTCGGCGCCACCATGGTGGTATCGATGCCGATGGGCCTCGCGGGTGTGCTGCCGGGGCGCGCCGTGGTCTTCTGCATGACTCTGGTCACGCTGGTCTATTTGGCCCTGGCCGACTGGCTGTACATGGCGCGCCTGGCGGGATACGTTTGTATCCTCGAGATGCCGCCAGCGCCGGCTGCCTCGCCCGAGGTTCCAATACCACCTCCGCCCCCAGCAGGCATGCGGGTTCTAGCTCCGGTCCGGACCACGATTGACCGTGACGAACTGATCCTGAGCGACATCCCGGAGCAGCCGTGACCTCCCGGATCAATTCATTGTGATCACGGCCCGGAAGCGCACTTTGCCTTCCGCCACCCGATCATAGGCTTTGGCGATTTCGTTGAGTTTGTAGGTCTCCGCGACCACCTTCACTTTTCCCTTGGCCGCCAAGTCAAGCGCTTCGTAGAGATACTCCGGGCCGTTCTGGCTCGAGCCCATGATGCGCACGCGCCCCAGCATCATCCCCATGTTGAAGCTCAGCGGTTCGTGCGACGCTCCCATCACGACGACGCGGCCATCGGGACGAATGCCATTCGCCGCCTCTTCGGTGGCGCTCCACGAGTTGGAGGTGGCCAACAGAACGTCCGCGCCACCGTAGGCCCGCAAGGCTGCGCCAGTCTCGACAATATGGTCGGCGCCGAGGTCGCGGATCAGTTTTTCTTTATCCTTCGACTTGGTCACGGCGATGGTGGTGAATCCCGATGTCTTGGCATACTGCAGCGCCAGGTGTCCTAACCCTCCGATGCCCACGACGGCGATGCTCTCGTGCGGCTTGGGATCGGCCAGGCGCAGCCCGCTCCACACGGTGTAGCCGGCGCAGAAAATGGGCGCGGCCTGCTCGTAGCTCAGCGCGTCGGGAATCAGCATGGTCGCATCGGCATAAGCCAGCATGTATTCGGCATGGCTGCCTTGCAGCCCGATGCCGGTGGAAATGGCATTCGGGCACAGTTCCTTCTTGCCGCGCAGGCACCATTCGCAGCGCCCGCAGCCGCGCTGCACCCAGCCGACGCCGACCCGGTCTCCGGTCTTGCGCGCCGTCACGCCGGGTCCGACTTCGACAATCTCTCCCACCGGTTCGTGACCCAGCACGCGCGGGAATTGCGTGGGGATCATGCCGTGCGTGATGTGCACGTCGGTGTAGCACAATCCGCTGGCGTGAATCTTGATGACCACCTGATTGGGTCCGGCTTTGGGTGTCGCCCAATCTTTGACTTCCCATTTTGCGTTCACAGCCGGGACGACTGCAGCTTTCATGAGGCAGGCTCCGTGAAGGTGTGGATTCGGACTATATGGATGCGGCCAGAGGCCAGTCGATGCGGAAGAAGGGAAGATAGCTTAAATCCAGATGTTCTTACAAGCGCCGGCGATCATCAGGCCGCCAAAGGCCTCGAAGGTCCCGGCAGGCAATCCTTCCTTCAGCTTGCGCAGGCAAAGCAGGCCGGTCTCGTCTCCGGCCCGGTAATACTGGAGATATGCCATCAGCTTCTTGGCTCCACGCCAGTCGACGATACCGACGAAACCGAGTGCGAGTTCGGTGACCGGCTTTTCGCTCCGCTCGATCTTCTCTTTGATCAGCCGATCGTTGCCGGCCGAATCCTGGGTGAGGGGCTGCCAGCCACGGGCAGCGCCCGCGACCGAGAGTCGCATCAGCCACTGTTCGCGTTCCAAGGCTTCGAAGGCGAGCAGCTGGCTCATCACAGAATCGGCCGCACCCGCCAGGCTGGCGAGTTTCTGGTTCGTCTTTGGCTTCGGGTCCGGGTCCGGCACAGTTGCAATAGGATATCGCCAACCGGGATGAAAACTGCTCCCTTTGCGGCCGAGCTGACCGGGCGGTAAACTGATCAGTCACGGCCACTCCCGGCCGTCGTTGCTACAGGTTGGTTCCCAGGTGACCCTATGTTAGTCGTCATGAAGGCACACGCCACCGAAGAGCAGGTGCGCGAGGTTTGCCAGAAAATCGAGAAAATGGGCTACCGCGCCCACTCCATGCCGGGGGCGCAGCGCACCGCCATCGGCATTACCGGCAATAAAGGCGAACTGGAACCCGGCACCCTGGACGAAATGCCGGGGGTGCAGGAAGTCATCCAGGTCTCCAAGCCTTACAAGCTGGTCAGCCGCGAGATCAAAGAAGGCAACACGGTCATCCGGTTTCCCGGGACCGCGGCCACCATAGGCGGGCCCGGACTGGCGATTGTTGCCGGGCCGTGTGCCATCGAGAGCCGCGAGCAGGCGTTCATCGTGGCTGAGCGCGTCCACCGCGCCGGGGCGCAGTTCTTCCGGGGCGGAGCCTACAAGCCCCGCACCTCGCCTTACACCTTCCAGGGACTCGGCGAAGATGGGCTGCGCATCATGGCGGAAATTCGCCAGCAGTTTGGCATGAAGATCATTACCGAAGCCATCGACCACGAATCCCTCGACTTGGTCGAAGAGTATGCCGACATGATCCAGATCGGCGCCCGCAACATGCAGAACTTTTCCCTGCTGAAGCGCGCCGGGCGCGCCCGCAAACCGGTCCTACTGAAACGCGGTATGTCGGCCACTCTGGAAGAATTCCTGATGGCCGCCGAGTACATCTTGAGCGAAGGCAATTACAACGTGGCACTGTGCGAGCGCGGCGTGCGGACCTTTGCCGATCACACCCGCAACACGCTCGACCTGAGCGTGGTGCCGGCGGTGCAGAGGCTCAGCCACCTGCCGATCCTGGTTGATCCCAGCCACGGCACCGGCAAGCGCAACAAAGTCACACCGCTGTCGCGCGCGGCCGTCGCCGTCGGCGCCGACGGATTGCTGGTAGAAGTGCATCATCAGCCCGATCAGGCTCTGTCCGATGGCCCACAGTCGCTGTTCCCGGATCAGTTCGACGAGTTGATGACGCAGGTGCGCCAGATAGCCGCGGTGGTGGGAAGGACCGTGCCCGAGATCGGGGTGAGGGAAACGGTGACGTTGAGCAAGTAGTCTCCGGCCACCAGCTTAATCCCTGGAGAGCGAAGTGACTGAGTCTCGGGTCAGGGTGTGTAGAATCGGCCCTGCCGGGGCCTGCCTTCTCGCTTGCCTTCTATCGGGCCACCCCTCGGCGCGCAAGATTCGAAACCGGCCATAGTTGCCCCTCGGGGCGCTTCGACCAAAAAGCCATGGACCGCGTCAACGGGGAATCAGGCAAGGTCTGGCGGGGTCGACATCCTTACCGACACTCAGGGCGTCGACTTCGGCCGGGAATCAAGCAGGAGGAAGTCAATAAGCCCTGTTCTGTCTTCTCGAAGTCGTTGCCGAAGGCATCCAAGTCCGCAATTTTGATTTTGACATTCGGTTCGAGCTGGATATGGGCCGGCAGTTTACCGCCGGGAAAGAATCGCCAACCTGCAGCCTCAAGCAGTTTGTTGATCTTTATGCGGGCGGTCGCTTCCTTCATGGCGCTGGTACCCCCGCCAGACGAAGGAGTTCAGAAACATGATCTTGGAGCAGATATCACCCTCATTCAGATGTTTCTTGTTCATAAGGTTCGTGATGTTATCGTTTACTGCCGCAAAAGAGCCTCGATATCCCTGCTGCCCCGAAACACATGGAGTATCAGTACCTCTTTCTCCACTACGCGATAAATGATGACTTACTCACCCGCCGGAAAACTGCGCAGGCCAGGACGCAAATCCTCATCTCGGGGGCGCCCGATGTGTGGGTGGCAAG
>Ga0209698_10006311_pt1 | contig 12626 bp, 12 predicted proteins | sample LitLauG_LLR_2012_FD_187203 | JGI IMG/M metagenome (GOLD analysis project Ga0209698, IMG submission 187203) | Freshwater sediment microbial communities from Pennsylvania, USA - Little Laurel Run_MetaG_LLR_2012 (SPAdes) (version 2) | ecosystem: Environmental > Aquatic > Freshwater > Creek >...
TGTCCCCACAGATTTGGCTGAATAGCTATGAAGAGAAACGTTATTAATCCGGAAAATTGCCGCGACCGGGCATCCATTTTCAACCCTTTCTGTTTCTTCCCACCCGGCCGTTCAACGCCACACCACGGGCGCCACGCTGGTTGATGAGCTCACGTTCTGCCCAAAACCAGTCCTCATCAGCCGTGGCTGGCGCACACCCGCCGTTCTCCCAGTGGAAGTATGCTGCCAGCGCGATTTGCTCCGGTTGGATATCGTCTCGCCGCTTGCGAGGGGCTGGTTTAGCTGCGGAGAGACCAACATCCGGCTTCCTGCCGGAAGACCGTCTCCCTGGTGTTGGTGCAGATGGGGGAGTTTCCACAATATTTTCGGTTCATCTTTAGCGCCGCTGACCTCCATCATGCGGGCGGCTGGCAAGGAAGGGAATACCGTACCTGCGGGATTTTGCGGGGTCCTGGATTGTAGTTGGCCCGATGAATAATACGAGCTGGGGAGCTGACGGAGCTTGGCGCAATACCGCGCCCTGAGCGACGCAAATCCCTCGTGCACGGTATTCTCAATCCGCGCGTCCAGGGCTATTATCAGGTTTCTGGGGGCCAGAGGATTTCCGGCAGATTCAGCTGGTGCAACCCCCGCCATTTCCCAGCGCCGTCCCTGCACTGGACGCCGAGGCAGGTCATCAGAGGGCCGCCGGTTTTTATCGGTACCAGAGAATTTGCCCGCACTCCAGAGGAACTGACACCAGCGGATGGCAGGGAACGATGCGCGGTGTGAAGTCGACGGCAGGCCGGTTCGCCGGAACGGAAGCGGCGTAATGATGGGCGTTGGAAGCGCCCACCAGCGGCTCTCCGCGCTTCATCTCTACAATCTCCGCTCCGCCAACGTGTGTCGCGTCGGCGAATAACTCGAGGCGCACGGCTTCTATGTCCAGTTCATCCAGGTAAACCTGAGCCGTGAAGACATGCAGGCCGGCCTCGGATACCACATTCAGCGATCCAAAACGGAGCCGTGGCCAATGCGCTTCCACCGTTCTGCGCCACCGTACGAGGTCCACCCCGGCGGCTCCGGCATCCGCAGCGCGTTCGCAGTATGCTTTGGCACGCTCAAGATAATGAGTCTCGGTATACTCCCGCACCACGCGATTGGCGGAAAATTGGGGGGTCAGGCGTGCCATGCTGGCGCGCATGCGCTCGACCCAGGCCACGGGAACGCCCGCTGCGTCGCACCGGTAAAACATAGGGATTACTTCTTCTTCCAGCAGCGAGTACATCTGTTCGGCGTCCCTCTGATCCCAGACCCGGGCGGAATCGTGCTCCTGTCCATCCCCGATCGCCCACCCCACTTCCGGCGAGTATGCCTCGGCCCACCAGCCGTCGAGCTCCGAGAGGTTCAATCCGCCGTTGACGAGCACTTTCATGCCGCTGGTTCCGCTGGCTTCCCAGGGTCGCCTTGGGGTATTCAGCCATATGTCCACGCCGTGGATCAGGTATTCCGTCATCTGCATGTCGTAGTCGGCCAGGAATGCGACGTGCTCGCGTGCAGGACTATTGCGGATGAACTGAATCCACTGCCGAATCATTTCCTGGCCTTCGTGGTCCTGGGGGTGTGCTTTGCCCGCTATCACGAGCTGAACGGGTCGTTCGCGGTTGGTCAGAATTCGCAGGAGACGTTCCTGATCGAGGAGTAGCAGGTTGGGGCGCTTGTAGGTTGCAAACCGGCGGGCAAACCCGAGCGTCAGCGTGTCGGGATCAAAGATGCGAGCCGCCAGTTCGACTTCTTCAGCAGAGGCTCCGTGCCCGGCGAACTGACGCGCAAGATACGTCCTGGCGTAATTGATGAGTTGGGCGCGGCTCTCGGCGCGCATCTTCCACAGGTCCGCCGAGGGTACGGAGTCCAGCGCGCCGGACAGCTCTTCGAGATCGCCGCGCCACCGGTCCTTCCCGCCAGCCACCGTCCAAACCTGATCGGCGGCCGCCGAATCCCACGTCGGGACGTGAACGCCGTTCGTCACATGCCCGATGGGCACTTCAGGTCGTGGCCAGCGCGGAAACAAAGGCCCAAATAACCGGCGGCTGACTTCGCCGTGCAAACGGCTCACACCGTTCACGGCGCCGCTGCCGCGAATCGCGAGATATGCCATGTTGAACGGCTCTGAATCGTCGTCCGGATTCAGGCGGCCCAACGCCATCAGTTGCGAGAACGGTATCCCGAGCCGCTCTTCCGCGTAGCGGCTGACATGTCGCTTCATCAGAGCCGGCGAGAAGCGGTCAAACCCGGCTTCGACCGGGGTATGGGTGGTGAAGAGGTTCCCGGAACGCGTCGCCGCGAAGGCCACCTCGAACGGCTGCTTCGTCTCTTCCATGACTCGTCGTCCACCGGATTCATCGCGACCAACTGGTTCCCTGCCGGCGACAACCAAATTACCGTAAATCCCGTATGGCGAGATCTGCGATTTGGCAATAGAGTAGGGTTTAAAAGCCGCTCTCCGGGCGGGCAAAATGGTCGCTTTTAGTGGCCACGATGCCTGTAGATTCAGATTGATGACTATGCGCGCGCGCCTTGCGTCGGGACACCTTACAGGGACCGGTATCGGACGCGCCGGACCGGATCGATGACGACACGTACGGGATTTGCCTGCAATGTTGGCAACCCGCTGAAGGGAACCGCCCCTGTTCGATGCCGCGGGTATCATTTTGCACTAAATGTCAGGGAAAGAAAAGCCAAAGCTCGCGTGATGTGAGCGCGAAAGGGGAACAAAAGAAGTCATGAGCCTCAGACCATGGGGAGTTATTCTCGCGGGCGGCGACGGGACGCGGTTGAAACCACTCAGCCGATTCATTTCCGGCGACAATCGGCCCAAACAGTTTTGTGTTCTGTTTGGCACCAGGTCGCTGCTGGCGCGGACGCGGGGGCGGCTGGCGCCGGCAATATCTCCGGATCGGGTGATCTTCTCGGTTGTCAGGGATCACGAGCGGTTCTATCGGCCTGAGCTGGCCGATGTCGATGAGTCGAGGATCGTAGTGCAGCCAGCCAACCGGGGCACGACGGCCGCCATCATCTACAGTCTCCTGCGGGTGACCCGTCTCGAAGAGGATCCGGTCGTGGCGTTTTTCCCGGCGGACCATCACTTTGCGGATGAAATGCACTTCGCGCGGGCAGTCGCCGGGGCGTTCGAAGCGGTGAACAGACATCCGAATCTGCTGGTGCTTCTCGGGGCCAGAGCGGAAAAGGCGGAAGTCGGATACGGATGGATCGAGCCGGGACGGCCGGTCGAGAACGACCGTGGAGATTCGTCGTCCGTTTTTCGCGTGAATCGATTCTGGGAGAAGCCATCCGCACCGATAGCGCAGGAACTGCTGGACCGTGGTTGTCTTTGGAACACGTTCGTGATCGTCGGACGGGCTCAGGCCTTCCTTGAGTCGATTGAATCGGCGATTCCGCATATGCTGAACGCGTTCCGGATCCTTCAGGTCGGCGGCTCGAAACATCAGGAAGCGGAGCGGGCCGCCGCATTGTATGAGGCCCTGCCGACGGGGGACTTTTCTCGCGAGGTACTCGCGCATTGTCCGGAGAGACTGGCGGTTCTTCAGATGAATGACGCAGGCTGGGGCGACCTGGGAACGCCCGAGGGCGTATTCGCTGCGCTCCAGAATACGACGCCCGCGTCGCAGACCGGGCACGCCAATGCCTTCGACTTGTGGCTGGCCGGATACCGTCACCAGTTGGAAGGGCTTTGCGACCGCAAAGCCAATTCGGCGGCGGAACCTCGCTGACTCGATGCTCCGAATCCTGTGCTTTTTAGGTCTCGCCGCGCCCGAACCCGGCAAATATGTATTCTGAAGTTGCTGTCATGACCTCCCAAGTCAGAATATTGATCGCCGACGATCATCCGCTTGTTCGCAGCGGGCTGCGGGCACTGCTGGAACGCGACGGCAAATTTCTGGTATTGGCCGAGGCTGCGGATGGGCACGAGGCGGTCGAACTCGCGGTGCTGCATGCGCCCGATGTAATTTTGCTGGACGTCGCGATGCCCAGACTGACCGGACCGGATGCCGCCGAGGCCATTTCGCAGAAGGTACCCACCGCCAGGATCATCATGCTGAGCATGCACTCCGACGAAGGCTATGTCCTGCGTGCGCTGAAGGCCGGCGCGCGTGGGTACCTTCTGAAAGCTTCGCCCGAGGCGGACGTAATCGCGGCGATCCGGGCGGTTGCGGCAGGGAACGCTTACTTCAGCCCGAGCATCACAAAGCTGCTGGTTGAAGAGTATGTCACGGAAGCCCGGCGAAGGGGTGTTGAAGACAGTTATGGCCTTCTCAGTACGCGGGAAAAGGAGATCCTGCAGCTACTGGCATCGGGGAAGAATAATCGGGAAATCGCGGATCTCCTTTTTATCTCGGTTGCCACTGTCGCGACCCACCGGGATAACGTCTTTCACAAACTCAGCCTGCATAGTCTGGCGGAGCTGATTCTTTACGCCGTCCGAAAGGGACTGATCTCCTGAAGAAGGGCGCCGCCAGGAAAGGTCTTCGTGGGCCGGTGGCCCGGCGGCAAGGGAAGACTGAAGGTTATCAGCGTGCCGTTGCCTGGCGTGGAGTCGAGTTTCATCGTCCCGGAAAGGCTCAGGACTCGCTCCTTCATGCCAAGGATTCCGAGGCCGGTCTCCAGCGACGGAGCGAAACCCTTCCCGTCGTCCCGGATCGACAGGTTCAGGCATCTCCCCTCCTCCTGGACGCAGATGCGGGTCTGTAGCGCTCCGGAATGCCGTACGGCATTCCGCAGGGCTTCCTGAGCCACGCGATATACGCAGGTCCGGTGCTCTTCAGGAATATCGTCCGCGAATGATTCCGCCGCCACCTCGACCGTCATCGAACTGGTCCGCGATACCTCCCGCGCAAGCCATTTCAACGCCGGTATCAGCCCCAGGTCGTCCAGCATTGTCGGGCGGAGCATTAAAGAAATGTTGCGCACCACGCTGACGTTCCGTTGCGTCATATCTTCGACGAGCTGAAGTTGGCGGAGCGCTTCAACGGAATTGCCGCCACCTAAAGCGGAACGCAGATTTCCCAGACCGAGCACGATTGCCGAGAGAACCTGCCCGACTTCGTCGTGAAGCTCGCGGGCGATTCTTCGCCGTTCGCTCTCCTGGGCCGACAGGAGTTCCGTCGAGAGGCGCTTCAATTCCTCGCGCGCGCCGACCACTTCGGCGAAGCGGCGCCGCGATTCGTATTCAAGCCCAAGAAGCCGCCACAGCGCTACTCCCGCAAGGACCAGACCGCTTACAGCCGTGAGAACGAGTAGGAGCAGGAGTTTGGACCGAAACGACGACAGCATCACGCTCACTGCACTGCTGTTTTCCTCCAGTTGACTCTCGCTGATTTGCTGAATGTGATCCGCGATGCTCAGAGCACTCATTCTGCGAGGCAACAGCTCGTCCTGCATGAATGCATAAGCCCGAGCGTGACGTTCCGTCGCGTTCCACTTCAGAACTGGTTCGAGTGCCTTCATATACTGGGCCAGTTCGCTCGCAAGCTGGTCAACTGGCGCCAAATCCCCCGATCCGATCAGTTTGCGGTACTCGGCAACCTCTTTTTGAAGGCGCCGCTGGGTCTCCAGAAACTCTTCACGATGTTCGGCGGCAAATGTGTTGTTTATATCGAGCAGGAAATCACGGACGTGGGTTCCCGACATATATATATCCGATCTCAGGCCCTGGAGCACACGGTCGCGACTGACGTAATCGCGGCGAATGGTCTCTTCCCTGGCTTTAATTTGAGACAGGAAAGACATGGAGCTGAAGCCGAGAATAATCTGCAGGATCAGGAGTCCGCCAAACCCCGCAAAAAGAGCGATTCTGGTCTGATGCCGCGAAGATCCCTGACGGAACGGCAGAGAGGGTGAAATTGCAGCGTGGATGGGTTCGTTCTCACGGTTTGCGGATTTTTCGCTTGCCGACAAGTGGAACAGCATGCCTCGATCATACAGCCGGGATGCTCGCATTGCGTATACCGTGGCCGCGGGATTTTCCCTTCATAGTGATTCGATAAAGGGACCATGCCCCGGCAGACCGCTACGGCTCTTATTACCGAAAATTCATCCAGTTGCCGTATGGTCATGCGAACCACGCGACTTTACTCTGTGGTTAGCATGCGACAAATAATCCTGGTACTGACGTGTACGTGCCTAACGACCATCGCGTCGGCACAAAGCGACGATGTCCAGCGCACTCACGTCATTGTCGGCGCGGGCCAGGTGGTTCCGGTGGGTAGCACAGCCCCCTGCTCCATTAAACCCATCCTGCCGACTGGCGTTGGTTTTGCGGTCGCATCCGAGCCTCCCATCAATCAGGCCGCCGAGTTGAAGGGTTTCGGGCGAGTCCAGAGTGCCGAACACAAGTATTCGATTCCGCTCAGCGGGCTTCACATCATTCCCAATCCATTCAAACGGAAGGTCTTGTCGCCGGGTGTTGCCGGGGCCTCCGTGGATCATTCCGAGACGACGGCAGCCGGACGATATGGCTGTGGCTGTTCTATATACTCGTCGCAGTGCGGTTGGAGCGGCTATGGGTTGAGTACCGCCAGCTACGTTTTCGGCACAGGCCACGATTTTCACGTTGGAACTACGTTCGAGTTCGCCGCAGCGTCCACAAATGGCTTGGCGAATGTGCCCGGCCAGACGACTGGCCACTGGTCGAATTTCTACTTTGAACTCGGCTTCAGATTTTAGCCATTCGAAAACTACCTACCCCATGGGGAGTCATGCGCAATTCGCGTTTGAGGACGCACTGTTCATGGAACGCTATGACTGGCCTCTACTGGCAGTCCTTCTACTGATCGCGCTGTCAACGTTTCTCGCGTTGCGGGGGGGGCGGCTTGCAGTAAGGACGTTGACCGGACTGTGTCTGAAGCAAAGAGAAAAACGTCTCCTTCTACGTGCCTTTTCTTCCCGCCACTACCAAGTCCTTGGTAATCTCCGCTCCCGCGTTTCCCGGTACTAGCATATCGTTTCACTAAAACAGATACTGATCAATCGCCCGTGAGCGCGTCGAAATTTTTCCAGCGGTGAACGACGGGGGCAAGGTTGATTTCGGCGATACCTTAATGCGGGCTTTGAGTTCGTCCCACGATTGGACTCTGATATGCCGGAGGAATGTTCTTGCCATCTTGCCGAATAGAGTTTCAACGATGTTGAGCCAGGAGCCGTGCCCGAGTGTGAGTACGTACCGGAATCGGTTCGGACGTGCTGCCAGAAAGGCTCGTTTCTTTGGAGATGTGCGCGGAATGGTTGCCCAGGATGATCCGGATCGTGCAATTCGGAGGGTACCAGGCATCGAGGTCCGTCAGGAGTCCTTTGACTTCTACGCTGCGATGACGGCGTTCGACCCGTGCAGTGATGTGGCCGTCATGAAGATCCAGAGCCGCCAGAATCGTGCAGGTGCCCAGGCGTTTGTAAATCATGATCGGGCTGATTTCCCGCATGCCTGCCAGGCACCGGTGGCAGGTCCGGCGATGTATTCGCGATGGCCTGCAAACCGGGTTTCTCGTCAACCGAGACCGTGATCAGGCTGGATGGGCGTTCACCGACGGAGGCATGTCTCTGATTTTGCAGAGCGACCTCCTGGTACACGATCAGGACTTCGCGCATCTTCGTTTCAAAATCCGGATCGCGTCGCTCCAGATAATACCTGACTTTCTCCGGAGGTAACGGCCGCTCGGCCAGAATACGATGCAACTGTGGCTTTGGCGGCCTTTGACAACGCGGGATATCCCGCTTCCAGGGCATGCTCCCGAACATGGTTAGCCAAGGCTTGGCGCGACCAGGTTTCGGCCACGTACCCCAGATCCTTCGGTTTGCAACACGCCACATGCACCACCCAGGCTTTGGCGTCATCGCCGATAGCCGGTTCTTTGGGGCGGTGATAGTTGTCTTTAAGCGCTGCCGTCGGCCCCATGGCCAACGCTTTCGATACCCACTTCGAGACGCTCACACGTGTCATCTGAAGAGCTCTGCTGATACCGGTGATGTTCTCTTCGGCGTGATATCCCAGCAGAATCTCGGATCGTTGAGCTTCCCGCCTCGGGACCGTGCGCGATCGCGCCAACTCCTCCAGCCGGGCCACATCTCCAGACGACAACGTCAGTTTGGAACGTCTCGATTTTCCAGCCATGCCTGAGCGTAGCAGGAAACACTGCAATCAGATCATGTTGTAATGAAACGATATACTAGTTATGCCCGACCGATTTCATGCAGCCTTGCCGAAAACTTACAATAGCAATTCCTTGAGTGTCGCAGTGGCCGGCCAGTTTAGCGCGCTTGGCATACATTAAGCGTTCAATATCATCGTGGCGTGTTGTTATCGGAGTACCTGTAGGGCGGTTCGCCAGTGCAGCTTCCAGTCTCCACAGCCGACCCAATCGGAGACTTGAAAATATTCTGAAACCCCCGATTGGCAGTTCGTCATTCTCGTGCAGAGCCGGTTGTCGACGGGTCAGCACGGTAGTCGCGCGGCCACGCAGCCGTTACGCTCGTTGAGTGGACCACGGGTGTATCACTCTACCTGAAATTCAGGGCCGTGAATACCATCGGCCAGGTATTCCAGGAAGCTTGGATCAACGGTAAGCTCGAAGTCGAGGATATCAAGGGGCTATCGCTCAAGAGTTCTCTTTTCATCATGGTCGGATTGTTGCAGCCATGGAGGTCGTTGAATGGCGCGTGTTTGGCGAGTGTTAAATTCTTTATTCGCCGGTCTTAGCCGAGATCGTTTGGCCCTCCCGCGTCGCGTCCCCATTGTGGCACTGGTAGTCGACGAGCAGGACCGGCGCGTACTTGCCAGCATTTCCGGCCAGGAACTGTTAGACATCCATTTCGTTGAATCACGTGAGGAAGTATGTTCTGCCGCGAAGCGGCTGATCGCACCCGTTGTCTTTCTGGACCGCGATTGGCGGGGAACGGAATGGAAGACAGACGTCCAGCGGCTCGCGGCTTCGCCGCACCACGCTTGCGTCATCTTACTGTCTGGTGTGTCCGACGTTTACTTGTGGCAGGAACTCATCCGGTGGGGCGGATATGATGTTCTGCCCAAGCCGCTTCAGGCAGATAAGGTAGCAAGCGTAGTCAAACTGGCGATGACGTATGGATTGGCCTCGCGATGACGTATGGATTGGCGCACCGAAGCCATGTCCCGGCAGGAGGGGTTTAGCAGCCCGTTGCGTGAAAACGCTGTTCTCCAGTCGATTGATGCTGCCGTATTCTCACTCCGGCAATCATCCTGATTGTTGCCGGATCGGTTACGAAATGACACCCTTTCTGACAGCGTATAGGATCAGTTCGGCGAGGCTGTGGAGATTTAGCTTCTCCAGAAGGTTTCGACGATGCGTTTCAATTGTATATGGGCTGAGGTGCAGCGCAAGTGCTATGTCCTTATTCGATTTGCGTTCGGCCAATAGCTGCAAAATTTCCCGCTCGCGCGAGGTCAGCAGGTCGTAACTGTCCTCAGCTCCCCGGTTACGGATCTCCTGCACATAGTCGGCCACCAGCATCCTGGTGATCTCCGAACTGAAGAACGCCCGGCCCTCATGGACGGCTTTGATCGCTTCGATAAGGTCGCCCTCGGCGGAGTCCTTCAGTAGGTAGCCCTTAGCTCCCGCTTTGAGTGCTCGCAAGACGTAGCCCTCGTCCGAGTGCATGCTCAGAATCACGATCGCGGTATGCGGGAGTGTGGCACTAATACGCTGCGCCGCTTCGATTCCGCTCAGATTGGGCATGGCAATATCCAGGACCGCGACATCCGGCTGGGTTGCTTCCGCCTGCTCCACAGCCTGCCGGCCATCCGCCGCCTCGGCGACCACGCTGAATTCGGGCTGGCTTTCGAGCAGGAGCCGCAAGCCGCGGCGCATCACGGTGTGATCGTCAGCTAACAGGATGCGAATAGGTTCCACTGGTTTCGGCACTCCGGTAATCCTCCCTAAATGGCAACTCCACGGAGAGGATGGTACCGCCTCCCGGTTTGGAGTGAATGATCGACTTGCCCCCGAGGCGGGCCACGCGTTCCTGGATGCCGAGTAATCCCAGTCCCTTCATCTGCCCAACCTCAAAGCCCTGCCCGTCATCCTGGATGACGAGCATTAGGAGTTCCGGCTTCTGTTCCACCCTAATGCGGACACTGGTCGCGTGGGAGTGCCGCACGCAGTTATTCAAAGCTTCCTGCACCACCCGGTACACGCAGGTCTTGTATTCGTCGGGGAGATTGTCGGAATCAATTTCCGTTGCGACGCTCACATTCACGGACGTACGCTTGGCGCATTCCCGGGCCTGCCATTTCAAGGCTGGAATTAGCCCCAGGTCGTCAAGCATGGAGGGCCGCAACAGCAAGGCCATGTTGCGAACCACCCGGACGGTGCCTTCGACCAGGCCCTTGACTGTTTCCACATGGCCGCGCGATTGTTCCGCCGAACGGATTCCCAGACCTGCCGAGAGATTGCGCAATTCAACCAAGACGGCCGATAGAGATTGCCCCACTTCATCGTGCAACTCCCGCGAGAGCGCGCGGCGTTCGGTTTCCTGCGCCTGCTCCAGCCGCGCGGAGAGGCCTTTGAGCTGGCGCTTGGCGTCGGCCACTTCTTCATACCGTATATCCGCCTGTCCCTCTAACTTCAGAATCTTGCGCATGGTGAACCATGCCATTCCAAAGCCGAGGATCAAGGCGGCCATCAAGGTCAGGATCAGGCGATTGCGGAACCGAAGCACGAGCGAAACCACTTGGTCGTTACCGGCGTTCAACTGCTGCTCGTTGATGGTGGCGATGCGGTCAGCAATCGCCAGCATATTCTGCCGGCGCGGGAAAACCTCATCGCGGAGAAAGGCGTACCCGGAGTGCATGCGTTCAGTGCTGTCCCAGTGAAAGATCGGGGTCAGGATGTTCCAATAGTTCGTCAGCTCGTCGCGAAGAGCCGCATAGTGCTGGAGCTCCGGCGAAGCGACCTGGCGGCCGTAGGATTCGAGCGCAGACTCCATGTGTTTATGAACGTCTTCAAGACGGACCCGATACGTCTCTGCCCGCTTCGCATCGGGATCGAGCAGGTAATCGCGGACGTACGTACCGGAAACGAATACGTCGGACCGAATGTCCATGAGGACGTGGTTTTGCGAGAGATAACGGCGTCTGATCTGATCATCGCTGCGACGGAACTCCTGCAGTACCCGAAGGGTGTCGATTCCGGCCAGCGCCATGATCGACAGGAGACCGCCAAAGCCGACCATCAGGGCCAGGCGGGAACTTCTGAATAATGCCTGCTCCGAACCGACTCGATCAGAACCTGGCAGGCCGGGCTTGCTCATGGGTTCTCCAACAGTCATACTGGCATCCTAACCCAAGGTGCACCAAATCGGACCGGACTACCAGGTATTTTGTTAAAAACTACCCGTCTCATGGTATGGCTGCCGCTCCCGGCGCGTCGTATCCTATCGAGGTAGACATTCCTTCTATGCGCCGATCCACTCCTTGGCTGAACGCCAGCGGTTTCAGCAGATGACTCACCAAACAGCGCTTTCGTCCCTGGATCTCGAGAAATTGGGCACGCTCGATACGTGTACGGTCTCGAACGCCATCGAAAGACTAAACGTGCGGTTACGGAATGAGGGCTTCGTTTCCGGCGTCGTTCCCGGTGGTGTGCGGTGCCAATTTCCCAATTTTGGTCCGATGGTCGGCTACGCAGCCACAGGACGAATCCGTACCGCGTCCGCACCCATGACCCATCGCTGTTACTACGACCGCATGGATTGGTGGAACTACGTGGCTTCTCTGCCGGAGCCCCGGGTGATTGTGCTGCAGGATTTCGACCCGAAGCCTGGCGTCGGAGCGTTTGTGGGCGAAATCCACGCCGCCATCGGCCGCGCTCTGAACTGCGCGGGTTGTGTGACGAACGGAGCGGTGCGCGATCTGCCAGCGGTAGAAGCAATGGGTTTTAAGCTATTCGCCGGAAGCATTGCCGTATCCCATGCGTACGCCCATGTTGTCGAATTCGGTGAACCCGTCGAAATTGACGGGTTGAAGATTCACTCTGGCGACTTGATTCATGGCGACCGCCATGGTGTCCTGACGATTCCGCTCGCGGTCGCCGCGGAGATACAGGGAGAAGCCGCCAAGATCATCGAGGAAGAGCGCCAACTGATCCAGTTTTGCGCGTCCCCACAATTCTCGCTAAAAGAATTGTCGGAACGAATCAGCCGCGCGAACTCCTACTGTGATCTGCCCTTGAGTTCTCATTGAGGAAAACTCTTGTGAGTTCAAAACCACGTGCCTTTTTTCTCTCCCGGAGTGAGCAGCAGTGACCAAACCCACGCGTAAAGCTACTATCCCGGCTCTTGCTGTGCTGGCAACCATGGTTGCCGCTTTGCTCGGTGCCTCCTGCTCGAGAACCCCAAAAGTGGAGGCGAGTGCGGCGAAAACATCCGACGCGTCCACAGTGGCCGTCGCTAAGACCACAATCGAAGATCTTTCGCGTGACCTCGTTCTCACCGCGGAATTCCGGCCATTTCAGGAGGTGGATCTTATGGCCAAGGTCGCCGGCTATGTCAAGGTCATCTACGTGGATGTAGGTGATCGGGTGAAGCAGGGGCAACTCCTGGCG
>Ga0209698_10006312_pt1 | contig 12625 bp, 8 predicted proteins | sample LitLauG_LLR_2012_FD_187203 | JGI IMG/M metagenome (GOLD analysis project Ga0209698, IMG submission 187203) | Freshwater sediment microbial communities from Pennsylvania, USA - Little Laurel Run_MetaG_LLR_2012 (SPAdes) (version 2) | ecosystem: Environmental > Aquatic > Freshwater > Creek >...
TGAAGTTCAGCGACATCAACACTACGCCTGCGCCAAAAATGATTGTCAAGGCGCGACCGTCGATGCGGCTTGCGAGAAGGGCGCCCAGAAACGACCCGGCCACGAGCCAGGGCCCCCAGGTTCGCAGCACCTCGAACTCCACCGCCCCGCGCCTCGCGTGGGCGGTCACCGAGCGGATAGAGGTGATGATGATCGTCGCCGCGGAGGTTCCGATCGCGACGTGGGTGTATTCCGATTTCGCGCCGCCCAACAGCGGCAGCACGATGACGAGCGCGGGAACGACGATGAACCCGCCGCCAATGCCGAACAGCCCGGCGGCGAGACCGGCGAGCAGACCCGCCGTCAACATCGCGAAGAGAGGTAGTAGCCAAGGCGCGGAGGCTAGACTGGAAATCATGCGGCGGGCGGGTGTCCGGTTCGCTTGACCGGACTGAAAATCAGTTGGTCGCGGAAAGCCTTACACGACATTTTCCGCGGCCTCGCAACGTTCGCCAGGCCTGCGCTCGATCAAGAGCGCGGCGTGCCGGGAAACTGACCACCGCCTGCCTGAGCGGCCATGTTGCCGGCGCCGCTGTCGGAAAAATGGTGACTGGTCTTCGGCGCAAGGGCGCCTCGACACGGTCTAGGTACGCGAGTCCAACGCGTCCGCGGCGGTCAGCACGGCGGCTCGTCGCGCCGGTTCCGCGGCGCTCAATCGTTGTTGAACCAGCGCCAAAACAGCCGGTGGCGCCGTCTCCGGTCGGCCGGCGTTGAACGGCGGGGCCGGCGAATATTCCAGGCTGAGCTGGATCGCTTGCGCGACGGTCGCGCCGGCGATCTCCGCGGCCAGGGTCAGGGCGAAGTCGATACCCGCGGTGACGCCTCCTCCGGTGAAGACATTGCCGTCGCGCACGACGCGCGCGCTGTCGGGTATCGCCCCGAAGGGCTCCAACTGGTCTCGCCAGGCCCAATGGCAGGCGGCGCGATTGCCTTTGAGCAGTCCGGCGGCGCCCAAGATCAGCGAGCCCGTGCAGACCGAGGTAACGTAGCGCGCCGAACCGGCCAGCCTTCGAATCTGCGCCATGAAGGCTTCGTCGTTCATCGCCGCGGCGCAGCCGAAGCCGCCGGGAATACAAATGACATCGCACGCGGTGACGTCGGACAGTCGCGTCAGGTTTGCGAAGGTCAATCCTTCCGCCTCGATGGCGCCGCCTTGCTCGCTGGCCGCGATCACCCTGGCGCCGGGCAGTTGGGCCAGCACCTGGTGTGGCCCCGTAAAGTCCAGATGGGTGACGCCAGGGTAGAGGGCGAAAACGATGGTCAGCGGATCGGACATGGCGGGCGCCTCGAAATGGAGTGGATGGCCTCTTGTGCCCCATCAAGGCTATGGCGGAAATGACCAATTTCCGTTAATTACAGCCATGCCTCGCGAAATCGCCCTTGTGATCTTTCCCGGGTTCCAGATCATCGACGCCGCGGGGCCCATCGGCGCATTCGAAATCGCCGAGCGCTACCGGCCCGGCAGCTATCGGCTGGTTGTGCGTGCGGCCCAGGAGGGGTGCGTCGCCAGCTCCTCCGGCGTGGCTCTGTCAGCGCGCGCCTTTGACCGCGTTGCGGTTCTCGACACCCTGCTGATTGTCGGCGGCGACGGCGTGCGCGAGGCGCAGGCCCACGAAGGTCTGCTGGCCTACGCCAGGTCCGCCGCGGCCCAGGCCCGCAGGGTCGGCAGCATCTGTTCGGGGGCTTTCGTGCTGGCCCAAGTCGGATTGCTCGATGGACGTCTGGCGACCACCCATTGGTCCAGGGCCGCGGACTTCGCACGGAAGTTCCCGAAGGTGCGGCTTGAAGCGGACAGGATCTGGACTCGCGACGGCGAGGTGTGGACATCGGCTGGCATTACCGCCGGCATGGATCTGGCGCTGGCGATGATCGGCGATGATCTGGGCGAGGATGTCGCCAAGCGCGTCGCGCGTCAGCTCGTGGTCTACTATCGCCGGCCCAGCGGCCAGTCCCAGTTTTCGGCCTTGCTGGACATGGCTGGCGAGCAGGGGCGATTTACGGCCCTGCTCGGCTGGGCCCGCGAACACCTGGCCGAGCCCCTGACGGTCAGCGCCTTGGCGGCGCGGGCCGCCATGAGCGAGCGCAATTTCGCCCGGGCGTTTGTCGCCGAGACCGGTGTCACCCCGGCCAAGGCCGTGGAAAGATTGCGGCTCGAGGCCGCGCGGAGCCATGTCGAGGCCGCTGCGGGGTCGATGGAAGTCATCGCTCGCGATACGGGTTTCGGCGACGCGGAGCGTATGCGTCGAGCCTTCCTGCGCGCTTTTGGTCAGCCCCCGCAGGCGTTGCGTCGTGCGCTGCGGTCGCACTGAGCCGCCCGCCCTGTAGCCGCTCCAGCGGCTCTCACACCCTCCAACCCGGGCCGCGGTGACGAATCACTTCCCGTCAGGTCCGCGGAGTGACAAAGTGCGGCCGAGACGGGGGAGACTTTGGTCATTTTGACACTCACCGCTAGCGCCGGCCCTGGCGGCCGTAGAGCGCCATGACGAACGCGGCTCCGACAAACTCCGGCGCCCCTTTGTCGGTTGTCGCCGCGCAGCGCGACCGGGCTTGGCTCGCCCTGCGGCAGGTCGGCCCCGTCCGCCTTGGCGCGACGGCGGTCTTTGTCTTGATCGCGTTTGCGTTGGCTCTGACGAGCTGGTCGTTACCCCTTCTGGGGGCGGCCGAGCGCGCACTCTACGATCTTCGGGTCGTGACGACCGCTCCGAATGTGGACCAGGACCCGCGCGTCGTCATGGTCGTCTACAAGGACGAGACCTTGGCCAATACCGGGCGACGCTCGCCATTGGACCGCACCCTGCTGGCGCGTGCTCTGACCAACTTGGACGCGCTGGGCCCCAAGGCGATCGGCATCGACATCCTGATCGATCAGCCCGAGCCGGAAGACCAGGAACTCGTCACGGCGCTTCGCAACATGAAGACGCCAACCCACATGGGCTTCGCCAGCAACAAGAACAATCCAGGCGATGTGCTTCTGTTCCAGGACGCCTTCGAGCGGGACTTCGCGCGGCGGTTCTCTGGCGGAAACAGCAGTTCGGCCCTGGTGCGCGTCGAGATGGATGTTGACGGCGTCGTGCGGCACTGGCCGGCCCATCCGCAGGGAGAACCGCCGCTGCTGTCGGTGAGCATGGCGCCCCATCCGCCGGGATTTGAGGGCTACAAGGGTGCGCTGCGTTTCCGGATGGCGAAATTTGTCGACCACCCGCTCTATGCCGAACTGCCCATCGATCTCTTCCGCGACCCGGCGATGGCCGGATTGATGAAATCGGCGATCGCGGGCCGCTACGTGCTTGTCGGCGCCGACATCTCCGATGTTGACCGCGTGCCGAACCCGGCCACATTCCTCACAGGCGACAAGCCTCCCGGGTTGAAGGTCCACGCCGACCTGCTCTCGCAACTCCTCGACCAGCAGGTGGAAAAGCCCATTCCAACAGCCGTGCTCGGCCTGATGGCGCTCCTGGCCGTCGCCGCTGGCGCCCTGACAGGCGGAATGAAGATCCCGCCTGGGTGGAACCAGCTGTTTCTGGGTTTGCAGCTGGCCTATGTGGCCGCCTTTCCCTACCTGCTCCAGAGCTGGACGTTCGATACCCACAACGTGCCGCAGTTCGGCTGGGCGCTCGGCTGGCTGATCGCCTACACCGCAACGGCGGCGGCCGCGCGATCGGTCGGCGCCGAACAAAGGAATTTCGCCCAGTCGGCGCTCGGCAAATACCTGCCCAAGGATGTCGCCGCCCAGATCCTGCGCGATCCCAGCCGCATGGCCCTCTCGGGCGAACGCCGCGAGATCTACACCATGTTCAGCGATCTGCAGGGCTTCACCGAGATGACCCATGCGGTCGAGCCGGAGATGGTGGCGACCTTGCTCAGCGCCTACCTCGACCGCCTGAGTCAGGTGGTTCTGGAGCATGGCGGCACCATCGACAAATTCGTCGGCGACGCCGTCGTCGCCTTCTGGGGCGCGCCTCTGTCTCGTCCCGACGACGGCGAGCGGGCGGCCAAGGCGCAGGTGGCGATGTGGAAGGCGGGCGAGGCCTTCCGCGACATATCGATGGGCGATCACCCCCGTCTGGGGCGCACGCGCGTCGGCCTTCACCGCGGGTTCGCCATCGTCGGCAATTTCGGCGGCGAGGGGCGGATCCAATACACCGCCATGGGCGATGCCATGAACACCGCCGCCCGGCTGGAAGGGGCCAACAAGCAGACCGCCACCAAGATGCTGATCAGCAAAGAGGCCCTGCCGGACTCGCTGAAAGACGCCTATCGCGCCATGGGCCGCATTCGGCTCCGCGGGCGCTCGACTCCGGTCGAGGTCTACGAATGGGCCGAGGACTTCCCGGCGCAGGCGCGGGCGAAACTCAATGACGCCTATGCGCGGTTCGATGCGGGTGAACTCGCCGCCCTCGATGAAATCCGCGCGCTCTCAGGCGAGTTCCCTGAGGACGAGGCGCTCAAGGGCCTGGTGAAACGCCTCGCCGAGGCCGGTCCGGGCGGGGCGTTCAACCTCAGTTGAGATCAGTCGGCTATTTCATGCCGACTTGCGACTGCAACGTATCGAGCTGGTCGTAACAGCCGGCGTCGAGCATCGCCCGGGCCATGTCGGTCAGACTGGAGGCCTGCCCGGGGATCTCGCGCCAGCGAACCTGGGTGGCGCCCGCGCCATTGAGATTGAGCGCATAGAGCTGACCATCGGCATGCGGGATGTCGGCGGGCCACGCCAGTTCGGTGACGCCCGCGGGCCAGACGATCGCACGGGTCGCCTTGGTGGCGTCGCTGTAGATCGTCAGGCTGCCTTCCGACGTCGCGGTTTCGCGCGCCAGGACCGGCGCCTGGCCGTGGGCGACACAGAAATTGTGCGGGTCGGCCGGCTCGCCCTGCTGCCAGGATTCGACGTCCGCGCGCCATAGGGGCGTGGCCTCTGGCGCCGGCGCCGCCTTGCCTTCGTCGAGCGAGAAACCGCGGACGGCGGCTATCCCGGAGTGGCTGGCGTTGGCGCGCTTGAAGATGTCCTGCAGGGCGACCTTGGATCCGGTGTCGACCTGGCGGGCTGGCATGGTCACCGGACCCGTCAGCACGTGCGAGCCGGCGGCGTCGAGCACCTCGAGCCGGTCGCCGGCCCTGAGCGAAATGACCCGGTTGGGGGCCAGGACCGAACCTTGCGGATAAGCCCCGGCGGAGGGGCCGCGCGCTTGCAGCACCACGATCTGCGCAAACGCCGAACTGGCCAAGGCCAGCGTCGCGGCGGCCATCGCCAGTGAAGTCCGAGAAACCGCGCCCATATAGTCCTCCGAGTAAATGATCTCGCCGTGTGCGTCGGGACCCAGTCGCAGGGCCCCATTGAGTCTCTATACGACTCCTACGCGTGGATGGATCGAGAACCTATAACGCAATTACCCGGGGGGGTGTTCCGAAGGATCAGGCCGGGGTCCCGTTGCGAGCCGGAATGACGACGGGCAGGTACTCATAGCCCTTCACGAACGAAGACAGCACTCGGCGCGGTTCGCCCGTGACGCGGATCTCGGGAAAGCGCTTGAGGATCTCTTCCCAAATGATCTTCAGTTGCAATTCGGCCAGCCGGTTGCCGACGCAACGGTGGATCCCGAAGCCAAACGACAGATGGTGGCGGGGCCGTTCGCGATCGATGATGTAGGCGTTGGGGTTGTCGATGAACTCTTCGTCCCGGTTGCCGGAGACGTACCACATCAGCACCTTGTCGCCGGCCTTGATCAGCTTGTCGCGCAGCTGGAAGTCCCGCTTGGCGGTGCGGCGCATATAGGCCAACGGCGTCTGCCAGCGGATGGTTTCGGACACCATCGAGGGGATCAGAGAAGGGTTGTCGCGCAGCTTCTTGAACTGATCGGGGTTCTGGTTCAGCGCCACGATCGAGCCGGTGATCGTGTTGCGCGTCGTGTCGTTGCCGCCGACGATCAGCAGGATCAGGTTCCCCAGATACTCCATGCGGTCCATGTTGCGCGTGGATTCGCCGTGCGCGAGCATCGAGATCAGATCGTTGCGCGGCGGGGCGTTCACCCGCTCGTTCCACAGATTGAGGAAATAGTCGGCGCACTGGAACAGCTCGGCGCGTCGCCGCTGTTCGTGCTCCTCCGGATCGGTCGTGCCGAGTTTGCCGGTGTCGGGACCCGCGGTGGCGATGTCCGACCACCAGGTGAGCTTGCGCCTGTCTTCCCAGGGAAAATCGAACAGCGTGGCCAGGGTCATCGTGGTCAACTCGATCGACACCTTGTCCACCCAGTTGAATTCCTCGCCGATCGGCAGGCTGTCGAGAATGCCCGCCGCCCGTTCGCGGATGATCGGCTCCAGATTCATCAGGTTCGCCGGGCTGACGATCGGCGAGACCGTCTTGCGCTGCGCGTCGTGCTTGGGTGGGTCCATGGCGATGAACATGGGCAGCGCGAAGTCTTCTTCCGGATCGAAGGCGGTGATCGCCGGCTCGGACGAGAACACCTCGTGATTGCTGTCGACAGCCATGATGTCGTTAAATTTCGTCACCGACCAATAGGGGCCGACTTCCTCGTCGACCGCGTAGTGAACGGGGTCCTCGGCGCGGAGGCGCTCAAGGTAGGGCCACAGCGTGTCGGTCAGGAAGAGATGCGGATCGAGCGGTTGAATGTCTTCGATCGGCATCGAATAGGCCCGATCTCGGGCCGCCTTGCGGATGTCGAAGCCTGCGTCGTCCATTGCGCTCTCCCATGACGTGACGCCGTCAGCTTCCTGGAAGTGACGGTGGCGTCACTTTTGCGCTTTTGGCGCTTCGGGGCAAGCGGAAATTTGTCGCAAGCTCCCGAGCCTCAGACCTCCGCGCTGAGCGCGTAGTCGATCGATATCGAGGTGGTTTGGCCTGGACCCAGGATGGTCATGCCGTGCCCCGCGCCGCCGGGCGAGAGGTTCACGGCGTCAAGTTGGTGCGACACGGGCTCGGCGCAGAAGAAGGCCTCGCCCTCCGGGGCGTAGACCACGAGGTACGGCGCCGGCGGCGATGTTGTCATCGTCACGCAGGCGCGCCGTTCCGGCCACATGACCCTGGCCTCGCCGTTCCAGCCGACAAACTGGTTGTCGACGAAGGCCTCGATCGTTGGCGCCCGGCGCCAGTCCCACGGCGTCGGGATCATCGCGGGAGGCTTGGACACGTCAATGATGACGCCGCTCACATGCGCCTTGAGCGTGACGCCGTGGCCGCGGGGGAAGAACGGATGGGCGCCCAGCCCCGCCGGCATCGCCCGGTCGGATTGGTTGGTCACCGACAGCACCTGGCGCAGGCCGTCGTCGCGGAGCGTGAAGACCTGACTTGCGCGATAGCGCCATGGCCACTCACCGGCGGGGTGGTCGTAGGTCAGCTCGGCCTGGCTCGGGGCAATGTGCGCCACGCGCCAAGGCGCGCGCCACGCCTGCCCATGGATGGCGTCGCTCTCGCCAGGAAGATTGGCGGGCAGGGCGATGGGCCGCCCTTCGAACACGAAGGCGCCACCCGTGATGCGTCCGGCGAACGGAATAAGGGGGTATGAGGCCATGCGCAGGGGGTCCACGTCTTCAAGCGCCTCGGCGCTCGCCGGCCGGAAGACGTCCTCGTCCCGCCACCGGAAGGCGGCGACCGAGCCCCCCACCCAAGGCGCCAGCTCCAGCACGGCGGCGCCGCATTGGAGCCGAACCCGTTGGTGCGCACGCGGTTCGATCATTTGGGCCTGAGCCGAATGACACTCTCCGTGGCGGCCTCGACCGCGGCCCTGGAGAAGAGCAGCGGCACATAGTCCCCCTGGGCCCACAGGGGAAAAAGATCTCCATAGTGCGGGCTGGCCGGATCGCCGGACTGGCCCGGGCTGTTGATCACGCGCGAATTGTCCCAGGCGCCGACGTCGATCACCATCCGCACGGATGCGCCATGGCTGACGTTGAAGTCCTCCGGCCTATAGGCCGCCGCCTTGGGCGAGGAGGCCCCGCCGGGGATCGGCAGAGGGCCGACCGTCATCTTGCGCCGCAGATCGGCGTCAGCCAGCACCGCCGCCGCGGGGCTCCATTGGGCATGATGCAGCCGCCCCCAGGTCCACGCGGCGTCGTCCGGTCCCAGGCGTGCGGTCAGTTCGTCCAGCGCCGAGTTAAGGCTGCTGAGCAGGACCTGATCGCGCGCGGAGTCGGGATCGGCGCCGAATTCGGGTCCGGGGCGTTCGAGCGTCGCCAGTATGGCGTCCAATGTGGGGGTGCCGATCGCGAGGCGGGCGGAGGGCGCGAGGCGATCGATGGTCGCCGGTCCCAGATGCTTCACGGCCCAGACCTCGTAGATCGCCGCCGGAACGCTCGACACGGTCTCGTCGCCGTCCCAGGTCCTGAGCCGGCCAAGCGCCGCCGTAGCCCGTGCGTCGGCCGGCTTCAGGCGCGCCGCCAGGGCCAGCAGTCGCCGGGCGATGGCCGGGTGATTGTCGGTCTGCAGCGCCATGGAGTCAGCGACGCTTACATGCGGGTTGGCCCCCAGCACCTCGCTGATCCGGTCGATGCGCGAGCGGTCGTTCCACTCGAACGACACCTTGCGCGTCTCTGCGGGATAGTCGGTCGGCAGGTTCATTTCATTGGCGGTGGCGAACCAGCCCTTGGCCGGATTGAGCAGCGAGGGCAGCTCGTCCCCGGTCAGGAATCCGTCCCATTCATAGCGTCCGTCGCCGGGCACGGGCGCCAGCCCGTCCCAGTTCGGCCGTTTCGGCGTCAGGCCGGATCCGGCCCAGCCCACGTCGCCGTTCGTGCTGGCGAACACCAGGTTCAGCGGCGGCGCTCCCCAGTGATCGTGAGCGGCTTTGAAGTCGGCCCAGGTCTTGGCGTGGGTCAGCCACGAGCTCTCGAAATAGCCCGAAGCGCCGGCTTCGCTCCAGACGGTGCGCAGGGCGAAGGCCCGGCCATGCGCGGGGTCGAAATCGATCACCGGGCCGTGGCGGGTGAACCGCAATTCCACGGCGCGCGGCGCCTCGCCCTTCACCGGGATGTCCTCGTGGATGACCGTCATCGCCTCCCACCCATCCTTGTAGCGGTATTGGTCCGGGTGCTCCGGGTTCAGCGCGTAGACGTAGAGGTCTTCCTGATCGATGCCGAAGATGGTCAGGCCGAAGGCCGCGACATCGTTGTGGCCGAAAGAGACGCCTGGCAGAGCCGGTTCGCCGGCGCCGATCAGCGACAATCCCGGCGCGTTCAGGTGGACGATGTAGCGCAGCGACGGGGCGCCGAGCTGGCGGTGCGGGTCGTTGGCCAGGATCGGTCGGCCCGTCGCTGTGCGCGACGGCGCGATCACCCAGTTATTGGAGCCTTCCTGCGATGCGTCGCGGGCGAAGGTGGCCGGGTCGATCGCGGCGACCTTGGCCGCGTTGGGCGAGAACGCGACCGGCTGCGTGCCCAGGATGTAGTCCTTCACCACCTCGGGCGTGACGACGCAGGGATCGAGACCCTCCGGGATCGTGGTGACGTGCGGCGGCGTCAGCCGCTTGCGCAGCATGGCGTCAACGCCCAGGCCCGCCGCGCACGCGACCTGGGAACGCGCGACTTCCGATGTCAGATTGCCGACCAGCGCGTGGCTGCGAATGCGCACCACGTCGTCCGCCGACCAGGCCTCCGGGGTTGAGGCGGTGAGGGCGAATTCCACCGGCAGCGGCTTTTCGCCCCGCCGGGTTTCGTCGACATAGGCGTTGATCCCGGCGACGAAGGCCTCGACCTCATCCTTGGCGTGGGGCGCGTAGGCGGCCCATTCCCGGTTCATGTCGCCGCGATAGAGCAGCAGCCGGGCGGCGCGATCCTGCGCCACATAGGCCGGGCCGAAGCTGGCCGAAAGCCGCCCGAGCCCTCGCTTGCGCCACAGATCGATCTGCCACAGCCGGTCGCGGGCGGCGTTGTAGCCCTGCAGGAAAAACGCGTCCCGCTCGCTGTCGGCATAGATATGGGCGATGCCCCAACTGTCGATGCGAAGTTCGGCGGGCGCCGCAAGGCCGCGGACCGAGCCGTATTCGGTGCGCGGCGCGGCCGGGGCGGCGGACGCCGTGACGGCCTGAACGAAGATGGCCGCCACGATCGTGGCCAATCCCGTGCGTTTCATCATGTCCCGTCCTCCCCCGGCTCGCGGATGGGTTTGGTATGCGCCAACTCGCCCGTCTTGGCGATTGTCACGGCGGTCCGAGGATGCCGCCGAGCCGCTCGCGGCCCCTCGTCCTTTTCCTTGCCGTCCAACCCACCTGCGACAATCTGTCCAATTCTGGGGTCGAAATTCGCGCGCGCCTATCCGCCGTTCCGGCCAAATGGGTGTAACATGCTGGACATGGACGGGTTTTCAGTAACCAAGGCGGCTTTCGCCGGATTTGGGTTGGCGCGCCGACGCCCCGCGGCGTTCCTGTTCTGGTTCGCCTATCTTCTGGTGATGTCGATCTTCTCCTGGGGCATCTCGACATTGGTCTTCTTTCCCCCGGACGCCGCGGCGATGTTTCAGGGGGCGGCGGGCGGCGCCTCGCGGACAGCCATGGATCTGATCCAGCGGTATGCGACGGGCCTGCTGTTCCTCCTGGGGTTCGGCGTCCTGACCTACGCCATTCTTGGCTCGGCGGTTCTGCGGGCGATGCTCAAACCCGACGACGATCGGTTCGGCTACCTGCGCCTTGGCAAGGATGAAGCGCTGCAGATTGGCCTGGGGTTCCTGACGCTGATCGTCTTCATCTGCGTCTACTTCATCTTCGCGGTCATCAGCGGCATCGGACTACAGGTGCTCTCGGCCCTGGCCCCTGGGCCGCAGCTTACCGTCGTCGTCGTGCCGCCCTTGGCTTTCCTGGTGCTCGCGGTCTTCAGCATCCGCTTCTCGCTAGCGCCGGTGCACACCTTCGACAGTGGCTCGATCAACCTGCTGACGTCCTGGGCGCTGACGGGCCGCCGGCTGGGTCAGGTGGTCTGCACGTACCTGCTCATCGGCTCTGTTGTGGCGCTGATGGCGGCGGTCGCCATGCCGATCATCATATCGATCGACGGCGTTCTCTCGGGTCGTGACATCTCGCACACCATCCTCGCCTCGAACCTGGCGCCGGCCTTCGACTATTACACCTCGTTCCGCTTCCTCCCGACGGTTCTCTCCGCGGCCCTGTTCACCATCGCGCTGCCGTTCCTGCTCGCGCCGGCGGTCGAGATCTACCGCTACGTGATCGCCTTGGATGGCGAGGTCGAGGACTGACCGCCATTCGGTGACCGACCTCAGTCAGGGCGTCCGGACCCGCCAGCGTAGCGCCGCTTCACGGGCCCGCCTGACAGGGGCAGGGTGCTTTCGTCGATGATCCGGCCGGCTTTCATCACCAAGGCGATGTCCTCGGCATTGTCGATGTTCGCCACCGGATCGGCGTTCAACAGCACCAGATCCGCCAGCTTGCCCTCCTGCACCGATCCCATGTCGTCGGCCCTGCCCAGGAACACCGCGCCATTGTGGGTGGCGATCTTGATCACCTCCAGCGTCGGCACGCCGGCCTGAACCAGCAGTTGCATCTCGCGGTGCGCCGCCGGCCCGCTCGACTGATCGGTGCCCAGCGCCGCCACCCCGCCGGCGGCCACGACCTTGCGCACGTTCTCCTCGCAGATCGGCGTCATCAGCTTCATCCACCAGGTCCAGGGCCGGGCTTGATAGGCGGCGCGGGTGCTCGTGCGCATCGTCTCGCGCTCCGCCGCGCTGAAAGCCGCCACATAGTCGGGCCGGTCCAGGAACTCGGGATGTTCGGCCAGCCGGCCATAGTTCTCGCCGATCGTCAGTGTGGTGGCGAACGGCGTCTTCTTGGCCGCCATCAGCCTGACGAAGCTGTCGCTCACCGGACCCTGGATGACGGGGTGCGCCAGGGTGTCGGCGCCGGCGTAGATCGCCTCCACCGACCGCCGCTCGTTTGAGACGTGCACCGTCGTGCGGATGCCGTGCTCGTTGTAATACTGGATGATCTGATGCAGCAGCGGCGCCGGCATCAGGGTGATCATCGGCCGCGTTCCCCAGCCTTCCTCGTCATAGGTCAGCTTGAGGATGTCGGGCTTCTGCTCGGCGATGTGCTTGTCGAGCAGGGCCTTGTCCTTCTCGAAGTCACTGATGCGGATGGCCATCGCATCGCCGTGGCTGCCCGGATAGGTGATCAGATTGCCGGTCGCGAAGATGCGCGGCGACTGGATGGTTCCGGCCCGCTCCCGGGCCCGCTCGTAGAGGCTGTTTTCCGGCACGTTGCCCACGTCCACCACGGTGGTGAAGCCGTCGTAGAGATAGCCTGCCAGGGCCGCCTCGGCGGCGGCGTGATCGACGACCGGCGGGCCGTCATGCTTCACGTCCCACCGCCAGCCGGCCAGGTGGATGTGCACGTCCATCAGACCCGGGATCAGGTACTTGCCCCGCCCGTCGATCACCTCGCCCTTGGAGGCTCCGGCAGCGACGCTCGGCGTGACCCTGATGATCCGCGCGCCGTCGACCACCACCGTCATGTCCGCCTTGGCCGGGGCGCCGGTGCCGTCGATCACCGTCACGTGCGCGATGGTGTAGGCGGCCTGGGCCTGACCGCTCACAAAGACGACCAGGGTGGCGAAGAGCAGGGGGATCCGAAAC
>Ga0209698_10006313_pt1 | contig 12625 bp, 10 predicted proteins | sample LitLauG_LLR_2012_FD_187203 | JGI IMG/M metagenome (GOLD analysis project Ga0209698, IMG submission 187203) | Freshwater sediment microbial communities from Pennsylvania, USA - Little Laurel Run_MetaG_LLR_2012 (SPAdes) (version 2) | ecosystem: Environmental > Aquatic > Freshwater > Creek >...
CCGCCGTTCCCACTTCCGCGCCATCCCAGAAGAAGCCCTGGTGGCGGAACATCGTCGCTTAGCACGCGCAGCAGACACCCGCCGCTTATTCCTTATCCGGCTTCGCCCCCGGCAGCCGCTTTGCTAGAAACTTGATCTGCCCGTTGTGGTTCGACTCGTGCTCGCACACGTGAAACCACTTGCAGTAGTTATTGGTCGGCCCCCAACCCCACCCCTTATCCACCGATAGCAGCCAGGCATCATCGCGCTTCTTGAATTCCGCCAGTGACCGCGCCCGGGTCTCCTCCAAGATGTTCAGGTAATAGTCAAGATTATTTCCCTTGATGGCCTTCCGCGCGGGCTCCCCAAGATTCATCGGGACATCCCACTTCTGCTTTACCGCGTCCGGCCAACTGTCCCATGCCTTCCCTTCGAAGGTGTTCATCTGGTAGTAGGTCTCGGTTGCCGCCAGGTGGAGCAGCAACGCGCCGATCGTATTTGCGTTGCTGTCGAACAAGTGATCGAGATCTTTCGGCGACATCCCCTGCACGGATTGCAGCACCACCATACGCATCCAGTTCAGCATCGAAACCATCGTGCCGATCTGCGGAGAGTATCCCGCTTTCGGCCCGATCAGGTTGATCTCTTCATCCTTGGACCACACAACCTCGGGCAGCAACACCATTCCAGAAATGCCCCCGGCGGCTGCCGCTGTCGCCTTCAGAAAGTTCCGGCGACCTGATAGAAGTTTCGACAAAGTCATGGCTCGAACCTCGATTCTTGAGTAAATTCTCATACTGAGCGCAAGATGAGATCAGACGCGAGATTCGGAGTCAAGCCTCCTCGGCCTACTAAACTCATGGCCTACCCGCTATTGACCCTGGCACTCTTGGTGTTTTGCGCGGTTCCTTTCTGCGACTCCGCCGCCCAAGCCACCACCCCGGACTCCCGCCCTTGGACGGCCCAATGGATCAGCCTTCCGGGCCTGCCTGCGCGTGCTCCGGCAGTCGTTCATTTCCGAAAGGTTCTGGACTTGCCCGCGAAGCCCGATCACTTCGTCGTTTACGTGAGCGCCGACAATGCGTTTCTTCTTCATGTCAACCAGCAGCGGGTGGGCGAAGGCCCGAGCCGCGGAGATCTCCAGCACTGGCGATATGAGACGTACGACCTCGCGCCCTTTCTACAAGCGGGGACAAACATCATCGCTGCGACGGTCTGGAATTTCGGAGAGCACGCCGCCGCAGCCCAGATCAGTGACCGCCTTGGATTCGTCCTGCAAGGCACAAGCCCCACCGAGGCCAAAATTGACACAAACGAGACCTGGGAAGCGGAAAAGGAAGACGGGATCGCCGCCATTCCCACCCCCTGGAACTTTCTCCCCAACTCGTACTACGCGGCCGAACCCATCGAGAAATTCGACGCCTCTGTTATCGACTGGTTATGGGACGCGGTGACGCCCGGTCCACGATCGCACTGGACAAAAGCCCGCTCCGAAGGCCGCGCCACGCTTCGCGGCAGCGAACTCATCCTGAACAACTGGCAACTGATCGCGGATCCGTTGCCAACGATGGAGCACGGAGCGCTCCCACCGGGACGTATCGTTCGCAACTCCGGCGTAACCGGCGCTGACGCGTTTCCCCAACACCCGCTGGTTGTTTCACCACACTCACACGCCACCATTCTCTTCGACGCCGAAGAACTGACTACGGCTTATCCGGAGATCACAACCAGCGGTGGCAAAGGCACCTTGGTCCGTGTCACGTATGCGGAGGCTCTGAAGAATGCCAAAGGAGAAAAAGGAAACCGCAACGATATCCAGGGGAAGCAAATCACCGGCGTCTATGACGACTTCCTGCCAGACGGCTCGGTAGGAACAGTATTTTCGCCGCTGGTGTGGAGAACCTGGCGCTATCTCCAACTCGATGTCACGACCCAGGACGCCCCGCTTGAGATCACCCGCTTTCGCAGTTGGTTCACCGCTTTTCCCTTCGAGGAGCGCGCAAAATTCGCGGCCGACGATCCGGACCTCTCCGCCATTTGGTCCATCGGCTGGAGAACGGCTCGTCTCGATGCGCACGACACCTACATGGATACGCCGTATTGGGAGCGGCTTCAGTACATCGGCGACACCCGCATCCAAGCCCTCATCTCCTATACTGTCGCGGGAGACGACCGGCTCGCGCGCCAGGCCATCAATGCCTTTGACGAATCCCGCGTTCCCGACGGCATCACCTTGAGCCGGTATCCCACGGCCCTTTTTCAAGCGATTCCGACATTTTCCTTGCTGTGGGTTGGCATGCTGAAGGACTTCGCTCTCTACCACGACGATCCGGAATTTGTTCGCCAGCATCTGCCGGGAATGCGAGCCACTCTCGACTGGTTCGTAGCTCGGCAGAACTCGAACGGGTTGGTGGGCAAGTTGCCCTGGTGGGCTTTTGTCGATTGGACCGACGACTTCCCTTTCGGCGTTCCTCCCCAGACTCGAACCGGTGATTCTGCTCCCATCACGCTGCAGTTTGTTGCCGCCCTGCTGGACGGTTCGCAGCTCGAAGCGGCCTACGGTGACTCTGGCCGCGCGGCGCTCTACAAAGAGACTGCACTGCGAGCTTCCGACGCATTGCGAAAACTGTGCTGGGACCAACCTTTGGGTCTGCTCGCCGACACCCCGGAACACAAGCACTACAGCCAGCAAGCCAATATTCTCGCCGTCTGGCTCGATGTGATCCCGCACGATAAGCAGCAGGCTGTTCTCAACAAGCTGCTTGCAGTCAGCGATTCCGGCTTCAAGACGGATTCACCCCCGCCACCGATGTCGCGAGCCAGCTACTACTTCCGCTTCTACCTGGCCCGGGCACTAGATCACGCCGGTCTCGCCGACCGATACCTCGACACTCTCCAACCCTGGCGCGGCATGGTGGCTCTGGGCTTGACCACCTGGGCCGAGGTTCCAGAACCCACGCGCTCCGACTCCCACGCATGGAGCGCGCATCCCAACTACGACCTTCTCACGCTGGTAGCCGGTATACGCCCCAGCGCTTTCGGTTTCAAAAGCGTCGCTATCGAGCCACACCTAGGTTCCCTGCAGCATGTCTCCGCGGTTTTCCCCCATCCTCTGGGAACGATTCAAGCCGCTTACATCACAAACGGCGGGGCCGTTGACGCGAACATCGTCTTGCCTTCTGGCCTGGCTGGCAAACTAATCTGGAAGGGCCGCGACTATCCCCTGCACGGAGGAACGCAGCATCTGAATCTGATCCCTTAACTCAGGTGGACTAGTTCCAAAACGGGTTTACTCGAAGGGCCAGCACCTCTTGCCCCAATTCCAATGCGCAGGAAGACCTACAATGAAGGTGTGCGATATTACACGACCAAGGCACTGAAGGGTGGCGTCACGTTCAAGTGCGTTTTCTGTGAGCATTCCGTCACTACCCGCGACTTTGACCGCACTCTGGGCAACAATCGTACGCAGGCAGCCGCTGCCATGAATCAGCACGCCCGGGAACTGCACGTTTCGCAAATGCGGACGGCAGGATCTATGAAGTCGGGCTCGCGTGGCGCATTTTGAAGTCAGTATCCCTGAGACAAATCTTGTCGGTGCGTTGCCCGGTGTGCGGAGCGAAGCCGAGAGAAAAGTGCATGCTCAGCACCGGTAAGCCCTGTGTGAAGACGCACCTCGCCCGCAGCTCTGCTGCTGCCAACACTGGCGCCGAGAATCGTGGGCAAGTCGCGTTGCGAACCCTGATGGCCGTCACCACCCGGGGCTTGCGCATCCTGTTCCACCGCAGCTAGCAAACGCGCTCGAAGAGACCAAACCGGAGAGTCTGATGTTCTTTCAGATCCATAAAGATGGCCAGGCAGTCGATGGCGGCAGTTACTCCAGTCTTGAGGAGGCTTCTGCGGCCTTGGAGCGAACAGAACAAGGCGGTCAGGTTGCCGAAGTCGATGCGTCAGACAGAATCGTCCGCCGCTACACTCTGCAGGAGTGCCGTGCCGCCATCCGCAAAGCTCGCTACGCACTGAATGGGTAGGTTGTCTTCAAGCGTGCTCCTGCATTTCCCTCAGAGCCCTTGTGCCTTTGCCCCGAGAGGTTGGCGCCTGCAATCCCGCGACCTAAGACCAGGCTGGCACTTTGGAGCCATTCAGCATCCGGCCCGGCAAAGCTACCCTTCCTTCGAACAAGCACTTTCAATGGGGGAGTGTTGTTCAACGAGCGTCCCGAGCCTCGGCCGAGGTTCTGGGACGTTTCGTTCACGGAGCCCAGATGCGCGTGCCAACAACAACACCCGGCCGGCGCCAACATCAAAATAAGAACGCCCGGCCAAAGCCGAGCGTTTTAACACCCAAGACCTAACACCCAATCCCCGATTCTAGAAAGTGAACGCGACGCCGCCCCGCACCGAGCGCGCCGACTGTACCAGGTACACCGTCCGCCCATCCTGGCCCATCACCGGCACGTAGCCTTGTGCCATCAGGTTCCGGAGATCGAGCATGGCCTCCATATGCACCGGAAATAGGAAGCTGAAGCCTGGCAGGGGCTGGCGCAGGAATACATTCAAGTACGGGTCGGATTGTCCCGCAGACGCATTGAACATATCGACCGGTGTTAGCGCAGGTCCGCTTAACCAGCCGTACGACGTTGTCCACTGCGTCTTGCAACCGGGAACCTTGCCACTCAGTTTGCCCGACAGCGCATGCCGCCGCTCGGTGGTCAGCGACTGGCGCGCTTCGTGCAACTCCACATCAGGACGGCTCAGGTCGAGGACGCCACCGTAGCCGTAGTCCAGCGTTGCCGTCAGGTCCGCGGTCAGCTTGCGCTGCAGAACCAGCCGCAAGCCGTTGGTATCCAGATTGCGCCCCTGGTAAGAAAAGGTCCCCGAAATCACGTCGGGCAAAAGTTCCCCACTTCCCGCATTCACCACGCCCACACCCGTCAAAACCGTATTGGTCACCCGATCGGTATAGTACGCGGCCTGCAGATTCGTTTTGCCGATCCGTCGCGACAGTGATACTTCCTGGTGATGCGCCCGCTCCAACGCCGGTGAGAAGCTCGCGATACTAACGCGCGGCCCATCATCGCCGAGAGTCGTCGTCTCCACGTCTGTGTCTTTCGCGAGGGCACCGGAGGGCCGAGAACTTGCGTAGCGATACTCCACTACCGTATTGGGCGACAAGTGCAGATCGGCAGTCCCAAAGGGACGGAAGGCCGTGAACCGCCCCATGAACTGAACCGTCTGCAGTTCGCTGCCGAACTTCAACTCCAATACGTTCCCCACCCTGAACTCATCGGTCGTTGTCAGCCCAATTGCCTGCAAGCCTGGAGTATGCAACCCACCCAAGGGAGCTGCCAGCCGTCTTACCGTCAGGGCCACTGCTGGCTCCGAACCATCAGCACTCTTGTGCTTGTAGGCGGTGCGCAGAATCGCGGCGCCAGCACCATCCCCGTACCCTACGTTCCCTTCCAGGCTCAGCGTATCGTCGGTGAACACCTGGTGTTCCAGCGAGAATCCCGTGCTCATGTCCGAAACCCCGCTGTACCCTTCCGACGGAGAACCAGCCAGAAACGAAAGGCTGGCCTTCAGATCACGATCACCGCCCTCCGCCGCGGTCTTGGCGGTCGCCGTCGACCCGTCGTCCAGCACCCGCAGGATGGGGCGGTTCGCCATGGACCGTAGCGTCCATTTCCAGTCATCGTCGTCCGCCACTCCCCGAAGCGGGCCCAATTCCATAGCCTCGAAGAGAGTGTTCAGAGTAACGTTCACCGTCAATGCCGATCCTGCCCGAAGGCCGATGCGCTCGCGCAAGGCGGGAAGAAACGACGGCGCCGAAACTCGAATGTTGTATGTGCCGGGAATCAGCGTGCGGATGGAATAGAACCCGTGTTCGTCGGTGAACACTTTCAGATCACGAGCCGCCACGCTCAGCACTTCCACCATCGCCCCGATTTGCGGAACACCACTGCTGCTGCGCACGTAGCCCGAGATCGTCCCCGGTTTGTCCGCAGCCAGCGCCGGCAGCGCCAAGCCGAAAACTACCACCAAGCTCGAAAGTTTTCGGAACATCACACACCACCTCAGGGGGTTAAGCCCGACCTACTCCACGGCAAATGTAGCCGATGGGTCCAGTGTCTGCTTCGAGATGTTGTCGTTCACTTTGATATCGATCTTGTATACGCCCGGTTCCAGGTTGGCCGCTGCCAGGCTTTTCTGCAGCGTCACCTGCTCGCCTACGTTCCCCATTTGTTCGGTCGATTCCGTCGCGTGTACCACGTTCTTGTTGGTTGCGACGTTGACCACATCGTACTCGATCGTGGCCGAAGGCTTGTGTGTTTTCTCGTCCATGGTCAGGTTGTAGACCTGCATCCAGAAGTTCATTTTCTGGCCCCGCTTGAAACTGATCGGCTTGCCATCCGCCGGCGCAACCCGCGGCCGGACTTTCATGGTCCCGATCACGAAGCTTCCCGTCCCGATGTCCTTGGTTGCCACCGGGTACATCTGGTCTGCGACGATCAGCGAAGAGTTCGACAACCGGTCCTCGCCGAAATCCGGCACCATCAGGCTCTTGCTCCAGTTACCGGTCCGGTCTCCGCTTACGTCTTTCACCACCACGTCCAGGCGGTAGTGTCCCGGCTTGAGCGGCAGCGCTTTCCAGTACACCTGCGAGTTCTCCGCCGTCTTGGGCAGCAGCTCGGCAGGAACATCCACCTGCACCGTGTCCTCAAAGGTCTGCGCGATCCGCCCGCTCAGCGTCGTAACCCGTCCGAAGATGTTTACGGTTCCGCGCTCCACCCCGTCTTTGTTGGCAAACGTAATGTCCCGGTTCTTGATCTGGATCGTGATCGGAGTAAGCACCGTGTCGCTGGTCACCTTCACGAAATCCGCTCGCACGTCGAATGGCATCAGGTTCACGGTGATCTTGTGCGAAACGATTTCCTCCAGGTCCTTGAACTTCACGGCCGGCGGCTTGTTCAACTTGGCATACTGTTCCAGCCGGTCGAACTGCTTGGTTTGCAGGGTTGAGGACATAGGCCCCGCTCCCAGCCGCTCTAAGCCGCCCCCGGTGAACCTGTCCGCCTTGTTCGCCATGCCCATCTGCTCGTACAACGTCAGCCCGGCGTTGGGTGTTTGCATCAGCGCGTCTTTTTCCGACCGGTCCATCGTCATGTGGTATTCCCCGCACATGCAGGTATCCACAAACTCGATGATCACTTCCTGCCCGATCCCCTCGATGAAGCGATACCGCCAGTCTTCAAACGGAAAGGTCGAGGTCTCTCCTCCACCCTCCTCCATCGGCCGCTCGTAGGAGCCCCCTGAAGGATGAGACTCGATCTCGTCGGCCGGCCCATACATGATGTACATCCGGCCACGATCGGTCTTCCACCCCGGAATGCCCGCCGGGAAGTGCTCGTTCGCGTAAGCGATCCGCCGGTAATGCTCTTCTTTAAACTCGTTTTCGATGGTGTCAGGAGTAGGATCGCGACGCTGCCAAAAGGCTTCGATGAACTGGTCGCGTTCCTCGTCATTGGACAGCTGCTTGAAGGCCGACCGCTCCTCGTCGGTGATGATCCAGGCAACGTCCTCACTGAGCCACTTCTTGTAGCCGCCGCTGACCTCTTGCTTGAAGCGCTTCTCGTTGGCTTTCTTTTCTTTGTCGCTCAGAGGTCGCTTGAGAGGATCCACCTGACCCGCTTCCGCGGGGGTACCGGCAACTGCCGCATCGCCCGATTTTCCCTTGTCATCTTGTCCGAGTGCGGTCGAAACCCCCACCAGACAGAAAAGGAAGGGGACGAAATAGACCAAGCAACGCTGACGTAGAGCAACCTGGTACATGACGGGGGCACTCCTCACTGACACACTTGGATTTGATTGTACTTTTTTGGGCCCGGCAAGGCAAGGTTAAGTCTTGCCTCTAGAGTGTATTGTGAAGCTTTCTGGCCCAATCCGGGTTGCCTGGCTGCCACCCCGCCGGGATTTCCGGGGTCGCGGAGCCGCCCTTCACCGTTTATAATTCAGGAGTTTACCCAGCGTGCTCCGGTTTCAGATTCTCCGCAGTGTGCGTCACTTCTGCAAGACCGGTCGGGAACTTTCCTGCCCCGGAAGCCGTATCTGCTGATGTGCGACCTGTCGCTCCGAGCCCCTGGGGGTGGTTATGTGTCAACGACGCTCGCGAGAGGCGTCCGGCAATCACGCCTGCAGTACACGGCTACGGGTCGTGTGACAGGAACGCATGAAGACTTGGAAAAAAGTACTTCTTATTAGCGGCGGCGGTCTGCTTTTGCTCATCCTGGTGGCCGTTGGCATCCACCAGAGCAACAAAGGCCTGGTCACGGTGCAGACCGGGAAGGCACAGCGGCAGGATCTGGCGTCTGTGGTGAGCGCCTCCGGCGAGATCAAGCCCAAGACCTACGTCAATATCGGGGCCAACGCGTTTGGAAAAATTACCCACTTGTACGTGAAAGAGGGCGATCGCGTGAAGAAGGGCCAGCTTCTGGCGCAACTGGAGAACGTGCAGTCGTCGGCCGACGTCGCAGCTACCAAGGCGTCGCTCGAAGCGTCGCGCACGGACGCGGTGGCGGCGGAAGCCAACGAGAATACCGCCAAGGCTGACCTGAATCGCGCCAAGGCTGACGCCGAAAAGAGCCGCTTGGACTGGGATCGAGCCCAAGGGCTGTTCAAGGATGCCCTTATCTCGCGGGCCGAATACGAGACCCGCAAAGCCACGTGGCAAACCTCGGAAGCGGGCCTGGCACAGGCCGAAGCCCGGCTGGCACAGGCCAAGGCCCAAGTGGACTCGGCGCAAGGCCACGTCGTCCAGACCGATGCGACCCTGACCCGGGCCTCCGACGTTTTGCAGAAGACGGTGTACGCCGCTCCCTACGCCGGCGTCATCACCAACCTGCCCGTCCGGGAAGGCGAGACCGTGGTCATCGGGATACAGAACGCTCCCGGCAGCACGCTGATGACTTTGGCCGACATGTCGATCATCACGGCGGAAGTCAAAGTCGATGAGACCGACATCGTGAACGTGAAACTCGGCCAACCCGCGGACGTGACCATCGACGCCATCCCGAAGAAGGTGTTTCACGCCGTTGTAACCGAGATTGGGAACAACGCCATCGTACGATCCACTGGGGTAGCGACTTCCCAGTCGGCGTCCGCGAGCCAGGAAGCCAAGGATTTCAAGGTGGTGGTGACTTTATCGGACCCGCCCGAGGACTTGCGGCCGGGACTGTCGACCACGGCAAAGATCACGACCGCGACTCGCGGCAACGTGGTCACCATCCCGATTCAGGCCCTTACGGTTAGGCAGCAATCGGACCTCGAAGCCGCCGCTTCTGAAAAGGGCTCGGTGCAGGCAGCTGGGCCGCAGAAGGATGCGTCCAAGGACAAGAAGAACGAAGAAATCCAGGGCGTCTTCGTGATCCGGAACAAGAAGGCTGAGTTCGTCCCCGTGCAAACGGGTGTGGCAGGAACTACCGATATCGAAGTCTTAGGTGGGCTGAAGGAAGGCGATGAGATTGTCACCGGGAGTTACAAGGTGTTGCGCACGATGAAGCCGGGCACCAGCGTGAAGGTGGACAATTCTGCGCCGAAGAAAGAAGAAGGCAGCTAAGGTTCAGGTTCCCGAGGACTTGGGCTAACTATGGTGAAGGTGGAGCGTCCAACTGGAAGCCGGCCAGACTGGAGAGCGTAAGTGTCCCCAGAGGACCAGGAGAAGAAGACGATGGCAACCGCAGAAGTCATGAGTTTCTCGCATCCCGTGGTGTTGGCGTCTCCCGACCAGTGCATGATCGCGACCGAGGACCTATGGAAGACCTACGACATGGGTTCCGAACAGCAAGTGCACGCGCTGCGCGGGGTGAACTTGCGCATTCAGCGGAGCGAGTACGTCGCCATCATGGGGCCGTCGGGATCGGGCAAGTCGACTTTGATGAACCTGATCGGATGCCTCGATTCTCCTTCCAAGGGGAACTACTGGTTAAATAACCAACTGGTCAGCGAGCTCGATGATGACGAACTCGCCCGCATTCGGAACAAAGAGATCGGATTCGTGTTCCAGACCTTCAACCTGCTCGCCCGCGCCACGGCCCTGCACAACGTCGAGTTGCCCCTCATCTACGCGGGAATTCCGGCTGAAGAACGGATCGCCCGGGCACAGTCTGCTCTGGCCGCAGTGGGCATGGAAACACGCATGTCGCACAAGCCCAACGAGCTCTCGGGTGGACAACGGCAACGCGTCGCTATCGCCCGCGCTCTGGTCAACAAGCCCTCCATCATTCTGGCCGACGAGCCTACTGGCAACCTGGACTCGCAGACCGGCAACGAGATCATGGCGCTGTTTGACCGGCTGCAGGCCGAAGGCAACACCATCGTCCTGGTGACCCACGAGCATGACATCGCCGAATACGCCCATCGGGTCATCTTCATCAAAGACGGCGTGATTGCTGGCGACGAGAAAAAACGGTAGAACTCGTCTGGTTTTGCGCTTGAGGAAACGCCTGGCTTTTAGGCCAGGCGTTTTGTTTTGCGGAGGATGAACACCTCGCAGTTCCTGATGCAACCATTCCGGGGCGCTGTGCACTTCCGGGTGTTACTCGCAGGGGCCGAGTTCTTGACCACCACGTGTCGTTGCGATATCAGTCGATGCAGGCGCCTCCTGCCGACTATGACTGTCTACCGGACCATATTCAAAACAGCCGCCCGCAAGGCCGCTCACTCCGTTCTGTGTCCCACCTGCCGCGTTAACCCTGGGGAAAGGTGTGAACTCAGTCCGGGCAAACCGCGCCGGGACCCACACCGCGAGCGGAGACGTCTCGCCACCGACTGGAGGAGAAAGGCTACTTAATCACGCAACCACTTGTTCTTGATGGATCTTATTGTTCTTGATGGATCTTAATTGTTCGTCGCCGATTTCTGCACTGCCTTCTGCTCCGGATACTCGAACACGCCCCGTCCCGCTTTGCGCCCCAGCCGACCTGCCTTTACGTACTGCACCAGTAAAGGCGCCGGCCGGAACTTTTCTCCCAGCGTTTTGTGCAGGTATTCAAGGATGTGCAGGCGCGTATCGAGGCCAACCAGGTCCACCAGCTCAAACGGGCCCATAGGATGGTTCAGTCCCAGCTTGAGCGCCTTGTCGATGTCTTCCGCGGTCGCGACGCCTTCCTGCAGCATGTAGAAAGCTTCGTTGCCGATCATGGCGTTGATCCGGCTGGTGACAAATCCGGGCGACTCCTTGATCACGACGACTTCTTTGCCCATGCGGCGGCCAACATCGACCGCGGTCGCCAGCGTGTCGTCGTCGGTCTCGAGCGCGCGCACGATCTCAAGCAGTTTCATCTTATGTACCGGGTTGAAGAAATGCATGCCAACGATTTTCTTCGCCCGGTAAGTGACGCTGGCAATCTCGGTGAGGCTGAGCGAACTGGTGTTCGAGGCAAGGACTGTGGTCGGCCGGCAGATCTTGTCGAGCAAGGTGAAAATCTCGATCTTCGACTCCAGTTCCTCGGGGACCGCTTCAATCACAAGGTCGGCCTCGCGCGCCGCCTCTTGCACCGAACTGGCGTATTCCAAGCGGGCAAACGCAGCATCGGCATCGCGAGCCGATACTTTGCCAATTTCGACTGCCTTGTCCAGATTCGCTCGGATTTCGGTTTCGGCCCGCCGCAGCGCATTCGGCAGGATATCTTCCAGAATTGTACGGTAGCCGCCCAGCGCCGCTGCATGCGCGATCCCACGGCCCATGGTGCCCGCGCCGATCACAGCGATGGTCTTGACCTGCACTACCGCGCGCCCTTTTCAAGCTGCTGGAGTAATTCCTTGAGACCGCCGACCGCCGAGCTCATGTACTCGGAAAGGCGCTTGCGCTCCTCGTCGGTCATCGTGCCGATGGTCGAACTGATGCGGCGCAAGGTTGCATTGATGTCGTCCACGTAGTTCATAAGGCGTATAAGTTCCCCGGTTGCTGGCATATGAGGGCTCCTGCTGCCCGCGGCTCAAACATTCTGCCGCCCGTCCGTGCACGCACGGAGACCGACACCTACCGCAAGCGAACTTCTCATTCTCAATGGTGAAGGGGAATTAGTAAAGCGGACGTCAGTCGCCGGTCCTCAGTCGTCGGACAGGAACCGGCCTTTCCTGACGACTGATGACTGACGACTTGCGGCAAGTGGTAGATAATCAGGCATGCTTCGCGACAAGAACCTCATTCCCCTCTCCCGCCAGCACCAGCACGCCCTCGCCCTCTGTGTGCGCATCAATCGCACGCCTTTGTCCACACCGCGCGAACTCGACGCTTGGCAGGCGGAGATCCAGCAGCACTTTGAGCAGGAAATTCAATACCATTTCGCCGCAGAAGAAGCTGCCCTCTTCCCTGCTGCCCGGCGATTCCCCGAAATCAAGTCGCTAGTGGACGAACTGGTCGCTGATCACGCGCAACTGCGCAACTACTTTGCGAACGCAACCAATCGCACCCTGAATCGCGAGGATCTACGCCAATTTGGAGAACTGCTCTCCATCCACATACGCAAAGAAGAGCGCCAGCTATTTGAAGCAATGCAAAAGCAGATGACCCCCGAAGAACTGCGGAAGATTGGCGTAAGTCTCGACGCCTCGCTCGGTGCCGCACCGCAGACCTGCATCGTTCCTGCCGA
>Ga0209698_10006314_pt1 | contig 12625 bp, 8 predicted proteins | sample LitLauG_LLR_2012_FD_187203 | JGI IMG/M metagenome (GOLD analysis project Ga0209698, IMG submission 187203) | Freshwater sediment microbial communities from Pennsylvania, USA - Little Laurel Run_MetaG_LLR_2012 (SPAdes) (version 2) | ecosystem: Environmental > Aquatic > Freshwater > Creek >...
TGATCCGCGACGGTCAGGTGGTGCTGATTGATGGAGGTACCACTAATCTAAGAATTGCTTCCTACCTTTCAAGAGAGCGTTCGGCGACGATTGTTACCAACAGCCCACCGCTTGCGCTGGCGTTGGCGGATCATCCGAAGTTGTGGGTGCTGATGCTCGGAGGAAATTTTCTTAAAAAGGCGCGGGTCACGACAGGCATCGAGACCATTCGTCGAGTCGAAATCCATTCGCGCTGATCTATGTTTTCTCGGAATGTGCAGTTTGCACCCGGAGGTCGGAATGACCGTCGGCGACCGAGAAGAAGCGTACGTGAAGCAAGCGATGATAGGGGCTTCAACGGAAGTGGTTGGCCTGATTTCACTTGGGAAAAGGGGGACATCTCTGCCTTACCTAGTCGGTCCTGCTTCCCGACTGACACGTTTGATCACTGATGCATCAGACGAAGATGTCCTGAATCCCTACCGCTTCCAAGGCATAGAAGTCACAAGTACGTAAACCGAAGCGGTTCGACACTTCTATAGGTACGCCGTATCGACATATGACGGACTGGGACAAAGGTCTATGCTGCGCGATCAAAGGGTTCATGCACTCGATTGCCTTCCGTCTTCACTCGAGAAAATTTGTCATGCATGAATTCCGCTACGCAAAGGAACACGCAATAGCTCGAACCTTTCATAAGGCCTTCCGACTGGTAGAGAGGTGTTTGCTGCTGGGACTGATGGTCGCGGTCTCGCTTGAAGCACAACAGAGTTCTCCGTCTGCGCCAGCGTGGACCGGTGTCGTACGCACGGCTGCCGGCGAACCTGTGGCAGGAGCGAAGGTAACGGTATTCACACCCGGCGCCAAAAAGAATCTAACCGCAGTTACAGGAACCGACGGAAGGTTCGCGATTGCGGACCTTCGACTCGGGCCAAATCGCGTGAGCGTGCAACTGCCCGGGCGAGGTCCGACAAGGCAAGTGGCAGTGAATATTACTGGCGTAACAATTGTGCTGACGGTGTCCGATCAAAACGTGCTGTCGATTGCAGCCAATCCGCAAACTTCTGCGGGAGTCTCGAATGGGAACCCGAGCACAACTTCGAACCCAGCCAGCGGAACAAGCGGGGAGAAACTCTCCAGCCAAAAGGTAAATGAGTTGCCGTTGAATGGACGCGACTTCAGCACGCTGTTGTTGTTAGCAGCGGGCACTATGACCGACGTGAACGGGCAGACGAATTTTACCCAGCAGTTTGCCATCAACGGACAGCGCGGCGTTGAGGCCGTCTTCGCGATGGACGTTGCGGATGTCAGTGATCCAGAGATGGGTGGGAGCACGTTCACGAATTTCAACGTAGATGCGATTCAGGAGTTGCAGTCAAGCTCAGGCTGGATGCCGGCTGACATCGGGCGCGGCGCGGCAGGTTTCACCAACATCGTGACACGGTCCGGGAAAAGCGGTTTTCACGGGTCATTCTTCGAGTTTTTAAGGAACTCTGCCCTCGATGCGCGGAATTATTTCGATCACCCATCGGTTGCGGAGCCGGGCAGAATTCCTCCATTCCGTAGAAATGAGTTCGGATTTACGAATGGCGGGCCGGTCGTGTTGCCGCATCTGTATGACGGCCGAGACCGCACGTTCTATTTTGTGCAGTATCAGGGATTCAGGCAGGTGCTCGGAACGACCCAGGTTTTGGCTGTACCAACCGCAGCCGAGCGAGCGGGTCAGGACATCGTGAAGTACCTGGACGGCAGCACGGACACGCTGCAGGTACCGGTGAATCCGGCAATTGCTGCGGTGCTAGCCCGCTATCCGCTCCCCAACAACCCAACCGGCGCGTATGGTGCGCGAACCTATGCTGCGCCTTCAAACGTGAACACGGACACGGATCAGTTTTCTATCCGCATCGATCAGAAAGTTGGCGCAAAAGGACAATTGTTTGGTCGATTCAATTACGACAATCTGACGGGACCGACAACAAATCCGGATCAAACGCTGCTCGATCCGAGCTTTGGCGTGCAGTACGTGGATCGGCAGCGGAACGGGGTCATCACTTACACGCGCCCCGCGTCACCGCGCTTTCTCTGGTCGACATCGTTGAGTTTTACGCGGACGACGCCTTCGTTTGTGACCCCGAACCACACCGATCCGGCCCTCAAGTTCAACGATGGTCTGTATGAGGCGTACAACAGCGCGGCGGGCTCGGTGATGTCAGCGTTCGGGAATTTGTTCCAGTTACAATTGAATTTTGCCTGGACGACAGCGCGACACGCGGTGAAGTGGGGTACAGAAGTACGCCTCAATCGCGACACGACATACTTTGGCATCAGCCCGAACGGGGAATACGATTTTGGCGGCGGAACGGTTTATTCGCCCGTTTTCATCCCTTCTGCGAGTGGACGGCACGACGTTCAGCCTGGCCAGCCTCTGCCGGACACTTTGAGCAGTCTGTTGCTAGGTTTTCCGTACGCATACACGATCGCGGTGGCGCCGCCCTACGCATCGAATGGCGCGCACATTGGGCCCGCGGCGATCAACCGGAATGACGTGAACGCTTACATCGAGGACACGTGGAAGATCAATCCGGAATGGACGCTCGAATATGGGTTGCGATATGAGCTCTACACGCCGATTTCGGAGCGGGCGCGCCGAACGTCGAGCTTTCTGAATTCGTTCCCACCTGCGGGCGTTGGGCAGGAATACTTGATCAATCCGCAGCCTACTTATCACACCGATTGGAACGGTTGGGGGCCGCGTGTTCAGGTGGACTGGAACGCGCCCCACGCGGTGCATGTGCATGTGGGCGGGGCGATCACAGTGATTCCCCCTAATATCTGGCAGGACAATCTTCTGACAGGGTCAACACCTTACGTTGTTTATCCGCGCGTCAATGCAGCGCAAAACGGGGAGATTTCCTACGGATTCCAAATCACACCGGACGAGTTGCCACAGGTCTACAACACAGCGGGTGTGAACGTGCTGGCCAGTGGCAATCCGAAAAACGTCCCGGCGAACACAGCGATGGACGTAAATCGATACCAGCAGGATTTGGCGGCGCTGGCGCCGAGTCATCAGCTCTCGCTACTGAGTCTGGCCGGGATCGACCGGCGCTTCGGCAATGGCTATTTGCAGACTTGGACATTGGGGCTGGAAAGGGTTTTCGGCGGCCTCACGGCCGATGTCGCGTATGTTGGAACATCGGCATTTCGACTTCCGAGAATGTCATATCCAAACGCGTATCCCGGAGCGGAGTCGGAATTTGCTCGGTTTACAGGCTTCGACGGTAGCGGCGTGGTGACAGGTGGTTTCGGATTCGAGTCTGTGATGACAGCGACATCACACTCGTCGTACAACGCCTTGCAGACCTCATTGTCGGGAAATGTTGGGCACGGCGGACCGTCATTGCAAGCCGGCTACACCTGGGGCAAATCGCTGGATGATGTCAGCGGCATTATCGGAGGAACGGGATCCACCGGCGCCGTGACGTTGTTTAGTCCGCAAAACCCGTTCGATACACGAGCGGAAAGAGGGCCGTCAAGCTTTGACGTGACGCACGCCTTCACCTTGAGCGCGGCCCAGGATTTGCATTTTGAGCATTTGGGACTTCAGTCGGATCGAACCCACCTGTTGACGAAGGGCTGGGAATTGCTGAGCATCTCGTCGATCACGAGTGGTTCGCCGTTTACGGTTTATTCGGGTATCCAGCAGACGGGCGCGGGAACGATTGGCGCGGACCGGCCGGACCAGATTGGGTTACCGGACCTATCGAGCGCCGGCAGTTCAACCCGACCGCGCGACGATTATTTTGGGCGGGGCGCGAACAACGCGAGCTTCTTTGCCATTCCGATCGGGATCGCAGGTGGAACTGGGCCAAACTCCGGGCGCTTTGGAACGCTCGGCCGTAATACCTTTCGCGGCCCGGCATATTACGATTTCGATTTTGCGCTGGTCAAGACGACTCCGATTGGCCACCGAGAAAGCGGTTTGGAGCGAGCGGATCTGCAATTCCGCGCAGAGTTATTTAACCTGTTTAACATCGTCAGCATGGGACTACCTGCGAACATCATCGAGGGCACAGGGTTTGGCATGATCAGCAAGACCGCCGGAACTTCACGGCAAATTCAGTTTTCTTTAAAGCTCATCTATTGAGGCGCCTCCTGCAGAGACACAGGGTTGGGGGGCGGACAGAAACATGCGTTTCAGGAAGATTCTGCATTCGCCAACGTCGGCGAATCACAACCTGAACGTACGATCTCCTCTTCGAAACGACAAGCTCCAGTTCTGGAGTCGCGGCAGAAACAGTGGGTCGTGTAACGTCGGAGTGTGACGTTTGGTCGGAGAGGATTCAACGGCTAATCTGCACCTAGAGTTTTTGGTCACACAGTTCCGGTGGTCGTTCAGTCTGTCTTGCATGCCTGTCGGAGATGTAATACACTGACCTCATGAAAACTCTCACGGTACGATTGCCGGAGCCACTGGTGGCGGAAATCGAGGAAGAATCGCGCGGTCGGAAAATCTCGAAGTCCGATGTAGTGCGCGAACGACTCCAGCTCGCACCTCGCCTGCGCTGGCGGCGCATTGCCTCGTTCAATGCCATCGCCGATCTCGTCGGATCGGTTGACGGATTACCATCCGACCTGACTGGGCGCAAGAAGGCGTATTTGCGAGCAACGGGCTATGGCCAGAAACGTTCTCGCTGACGCGGGCTTTGTGGTGGCGCTGCTTAGCAGCCGCGACGCTCACCACCAATGGGCCGTGACTCAGGCTCACGATTTGCGTCCGCCTTGGTCGACATGCGAGGCAGCTTTGTCGGAGGCGTACCAACTTCTGGGAGAGCGCGGCGCGGCGAGTCTCGGTCAATTGCTTCGCCGCCGTGCCGTGGTCGTCGCCTTCGAGCTTTCCCAGAACGTAGAGCCTGTTACGAAGTTGATCGAGAAATACTCCGACGTTCCCATGAGCCTCGCCGATGCTTGTCTTGTTCGCATGACCGAAACACTTGCCGAGCCCATCATCCTGACGACCGACGAGGATTTCCGAGTTTACCGTCGCCACAGTCGACAAGTGGTTCCTTGTGTGACGCCCGAATGACGGCCAGCACGAGAGGTCATCCGGCGCTCGCTGGTAGAACCACGCGCAAGCAGTAGAGACAAGATCGGTGACGGTCTAAATTTGCAAGGAGACATCAACCGCCTTCGGAACTGCTGCGCAGAGGCCTTCTCTGGAACATATGCTTGTTTGAATCTGGAACTTGCCTTTCGTCCTGCGGAGGCCGACCTAAAAGGAGTTTGTTGTGCGGCTTTGCTGGGTCCATTTGCTCCATGTTGCTCCCAGGAATTCGCAAGAATTGAGCGTCCGAGCGGCAACGCAACCTGAGTAGAGTCAACTGAGTTGGTGATGAAACGCCTATGGCTCGGCTGGGTTAAGCGTCTGCTGCTTTGGCAGAGGGTAAACGCCCCAAAATTGCGACCATCCTTGCAGTAAATGGTTTAGAATCAACGTTGTTAATGCGCCCGTAGCTCAGTTGGATAGAGCGTCTGCCTTCTAAGTCTTCCTGCACGAAGAATCAACAACTTACACGGAGTGTGATGAAATGATACGGAGTGTTACAAGTGCAACGAATTCGTGTACTTAGCTCGATGCGCCGATACTTGGTAGCAGTCAGTAAGGTTCGGTGGTGGGCACAAAATTGGGCGCAGTCGGCGCCGAGCACTCATCCAAGTGTTTGACTATTTTTCTAGGTCAATTCGTATCCGCTTCGGGTCATCCGCGACAATCTCCGGTAGACCTGCAAACGCCGTGATCTTGCCGCTGTACTCTTTCTCAGGAGTTCCGAACTTGCTCCGATTGCCGCACTATTGAGGTAGCAAGACCAGCATTTCCACAGTCCGCCATAATCTTTAACATAAAGTTCGCTTGACAGAAATACTCCCAAGGCGTAATCATCCTGGAACTCTCACGCCCTGGAGGTGCTTGTGCGCCGCTATCCTTCCGCCGTATTCATTTCTTTTGTTTTATTGTTTTTTCAGGCCGGCTTCGCCCAGCAAACGCCGCCGCCGTCCGCAGTTGGGCTCCTGCAAGCTGCTCTCGCGGCGCTCACAGGCGGCCAATCGATCTCAGATGTGACTCTCTCCGGCAACGCCCACCGCATCGCGGGTTCCGATGACGAATCCGGCACCGCCACTCTAAAAGCCCTCGCCACAGGCGCAGCCCGTTCCGACCTCAGCCTCTCTTCGGGTGTGCGTAAAGAAGTTTGCGACCTTACAGCTGCTCCTCCTGCGGGCGCATGGTCAGGTCCAGATGGCAATACGCACTCTGCGGCGTATCACAACCTGGTTTCTGAGCCTGCCTGGTTTTTCCCCGCGATTGCAATAGCTCACCGGCTCACGGATCCGACATACAGGGCAACATACATCGGCCACGAGACTCACAATGGCCAGGCCGTCGAACACGTCTCCGTTTCCCAAGCTCCTCCTTCTCCCGATCTGGCTGGACCTCCCACTTTCGAGCATCTCACTCAACTCGACTTCTTCTTGGACTCCGCGACGCTCCTTCCAGCGGCTATCTCCTTCAACATCCATCCGGACAACAACTCGCTTCTCGACATCCCTGTCGAAATCCGCTTCAGCGACTACCGTTCTGCATCCGGCTTGCAAGTGCCTTTTCACATTCAAAAGTTTCTGAATAATTCCTTAATCCTCGATCTGCAAATCCAGAAGTTCACTCTCAACTCGGCGATTCCGGCCAGCACGTTTGATTCGCTCTGAATTCTTGCGCTCCGGAGAAAACAGATGACTCGCATAGACCGCTCGCTCTGTTTGGTAATCGTGCTAATCCTCGCTGCTGGCTTTGCTTCCGCGCAAACTCCTCCTGCTACTGGCACTCCGCCCTTCGGTTCCTTCGGTGGCGGACCAGACGTCATCAATCTCGCCAATCTCAATGCTCACTGGACCATTCCCGTCCTCCACAAACCAGGTCGCGGCACGAACTTCAGCTACGACCTCAGCTACGACTCTTCCGTTTGGTATCCAGTCACTTCGGGCGGAACGACTACTTGGACTGCAGTCTCGAACTTTGGATGGAGAGGCGCGACCGAGGTCTCGACGGGCTACTTGAGCTTTACCAAGACAAACATTACTTGCCCCAATCCGAACTATCCGCCTCGTCCGCCCAGATTAAACGACGTATTGTACTCGAACTACTACTACCACGATGCTTATGGCGTCACCCACCCGTTCCTGAACGTCGATTATGACCCTGGCGTTTGCGGTCCAGGACCAGGCTACGGACCTGTCGGTGCCAACGATAACTCAGGGTATACGCTCACAATTTCAACCCAGAGTGCCTACACGATAACCTCTCCAACCGGCACCGTCATTAGTCCTCCGCTCAACGCGACCTCGGGCGGCGCTACCATGACGGACCGCAACGGCAATCAAATCACCGTCAGCGCCTCCGGCGTCTTTACAGACAGCTTAGGCACCGCAGCTCTGACAGTCACCGGCTCGGGAACAAGCGGCAGCCCGACGAAATTCACTTCTACTGTCGCGTCGGGTGCTTCCGCGTATTACCAAATGAATTACACAAACTTCACCGTCGCCACGAACTTCGGGGTATCCGGAACCGGCGAATGCAAATCGTCGGCAGCAGTTCCGCTGGTCACCAGCATCGCCTTGCCGGATGGCTCTCAGTACACCTTCGGTTATGAGGCCACGCCCGGAACCTGCACCCCCTACGCAGGCACAACCTGCACCACCGCCCGAATCACTTCGGTTACCCTTCCCACCGGCGGCCAGATCACTTACGCCTACAGCGGCGGCGCTGGCACGAATAACAGCGGCATCTTCGCGGATGGCAGCGCTGCAACCCTCACCCGCACCACCCAAGACGGCACTTGGACATATGCCCGCACACTCGGCACAGGTGCAGCTTCGGCTACCCTAATCACTGCGCCGAAACTCAGTTACGATCCATCTGCCAATCAGACCATCGTCCAATTCCAGGGAATTTACGAAACCCAGCGAGACGTCTACCAGGGTTCTGCTCCCACGTACACGTCGCTCCCCATTTCCGAATCCTCACTCCAAACCGCTGGCCTGAAGCAGGAAACGCAGACCTGCTATACAAGCACTTCGCCCTGCACCGGCACCGCCGTAACCCTTCCCATTACCTACCGCTCTGTCATGACGGCTCTACCGGCCCCTGGGTCTACCACTCTGCAAAACAAACAGATCGCTAATTACAGCAGCGTAGGGATGCCCACCGAGGTCGATACCTATGCCTTCGGCTCCGGCGCGCCACCCGCGACCCCCACGCGGAAAACGGTCACTAGCTACGCCTCGCTCGGCAACATCACGGCATTCCGCCAAATCGTCACCGTCGAAGACGGCAGCAGCAATGCGATCGCACGAACCAACTACAATTACGACGAAACGACACCCACCTCCCTCCCGGCAAACACACCCCAATTGGTCAGCGTCTCCGGTTCCCGTGGAAACCTGACTTCCGTCCAGAATTGCATCGTCCTGTCGTCTTGTACCACCTATCTGAAGTCCACAATGACCTACGACACCGCAGGGCAAGTTCTGACCGCCAAAGACCCTGCTGGAAATTCCACCAGTTTCAGTTACGCCGACAACTATCTCGTCGACAGTGGTTCAAGTCCCTCAAACCCGCCAGCGACATACCAATCTTCCGCCCCCACCGACGCTTTCCCGACTATGGTTACCCTGCCGATCACTGGAGCCATGAATTATGGCTACTACATTTACTCGGGTCAGTTAGCCGTCGCGACGGATCAAAACGGCAATAGCAGTTACAGCCACTTTCAGGACCTCTTGAGCCGCCCGACGAGTTCTTTCGGGCCCCCTGTGCCCGTCCCCAACAGTCAGACGATGTACCGACCATGGACCCTGGCTGTTTACGCTTCGACGGATACTCAAGCGGACAGCTACCTGGGCATCGGCGACACCACGGCTTCCACAAGTTGCAGCAGTTGCCGCCATGATCAAATGCTGCTCGACGGTCTGGGGCGCTCGACTACGCAGGACCTGGTGAGCGACCCGGAGGGTGCCACAACCGCTACAACGAGCTACGATCCCGTAGGCCGTGTCAAAAACGTCTCGCATCCCTACCGCAGCACAAGCGATTCAACCTACGGATTTGAGACTCCTACCTATGACGCTCTTGGACGCACTATCAAAGTCACGCATCAGGACAGCACCTATTCACAAACATTTTTCGGCGCAGCGGTGAGCGGCTCGGGCGTCAACACAACTCAGCTGTGCACCCCAACCACCACTTACGGCTTAGGATATCCAACCTTGTTCCTCGATGAAGCGGGCAAGAAGCGCGAAATTTGGACCGACGGTTTGGGAAGGACGATTGAAGCGGACGAGCCCGATTCCAGTGGCAATCTCACTTCATACACCTGCTACCAATACGATCCATTGGGCAATCTTCTGCAAATCGTTCACGGCAGCCAGACCCACAGCTATGTATACGACACCCTCTCCCGGGTGACTTCTGTCACCATCCCCGAGCTGGTGAATTCCTCGGGCACCCATTGCTCGGTGACCTACAGTTATGACAGCAATAGCAACCTTCAGACCCAGGTTTCGCCTGCTCCCAATCAATCGAGCTGCACCAGCACAGTCACCATCACTCTCTACCACGACGCGCTCAATCGCCTGACGAAGAAAACTTATTCCGACGGCTCGCCCACTCTCCAATACGGCTATGATGGAACGGCGCTGACCGGCTGCGCCACCGCCCCGCCTACGCTTACCGATTCCAACCCCAAGGGCCGAATGACCTCCATGTGCGACGCCAGCGGCGCGACCTCGTGGGCGCATGACGCAATTGGAAAAATTCTCACTGAGATGCGCAACATCCTGGGGGTCACGAAGACCGTCTCTTACGCTTATAATTTGGATGGTTCAATCGCTACTGAAACTTATCCCAGCGGCAACGTGATTGCCTATACGGTGAGCAATGCCCAGCGCCTGACTGCGGCGAAGGATGTCGCGAACAACGTTCAATTCGCCACCGCCGTCAGTTATGCCTCCCCCGGCGCACTGCAAGGCATGATCACTGGCCAAATCAGCGGCGGGTTCGGTGGAATCACCGAATCCCACACCTTCAACAACAGCCTGGAGTACACCAGCACCCAAGCCACCTCCACTGCGGGAACAGCAATGAACCTCACGCTGAACTACAATCTGGCGGGAGGCGACAACGGCACCGTCACCGGCATCACAAATAACGTGGACTCCGGCCGCACGCAGTCGTTCTCTTATGACCCGCTGAACCGTATCAGTTCCGCTTCCACGCAGGCGACCTCCGGCGTGGACTGCTGGGGGCAGAGCTTCTCTCCAGACGCCCTGGCCAATTTAAACTCGATTGGCGTAACGCAGTGCTCGGCGGGATCGTTGAACGTCACCGTGGACGCCAACAACCATATCAATAGTAGCGGCTCCTTCGCTTACGATGCCGTTGGAAACATGACCAACGACGGCACCGGCACGGGTTATTCCTACACCTTCGACGACGAGAACAACCTCACGATCGCGTCGGGATTTTCCGGCGGGCCGTACTGCTACGTTTATGACGGCAATGGCCTCCGCGTCGCCAAAAAATCCAATTCCAATTCCACCTGTTCCACGGGCACGGTCACAAAACTCTACTGGCGTTCCATCGCCGGAAACGCCCTGGCCGAAACTGACGGTTCCGGCAGCACCACCAATGCTGCGTACAATGAATATGTCTTCTTTGCTGGCCGCCGCATCGCCTCACGAAATGGCACGGGCGGTATCTTCTACTACTTTGCCGACCAACTCGGTTCCACGCGTACTATCACGACCGGCAGCGGCACCGGTCAAACTCCCGGCCAGCTCTGTTACGACGCGGACTTCACCCCGTATGGCCAGGAGATGCAGCACACCGAACGCCTGCAAACCACCGCTTGCCCGTCCAACTACCGATTCACCGGCTACGAATATGATTCCGAGACCGGCCTCAATTACGCTTTCGCCCGCTATTACTCCCCCCGTCTCGGCCGCTTCCTCTCCACCGACCCTCTCGGTGGCAATGTCGGCGACCTCCAATCCCTGAACCGCTATAGTTACACCGAAAATGACCCAGGGAACTTAACCGATCCGCTCGGCCTGGTGGCCTCCGTCCCGGCCGGTTGCATTGTCTGGAATCCCTATCCTGGGACGCCAGGTCAATTAGTCTGCCCGTCTCCTCCTCCTCCGTTTCCGCCTATCTTCGGCACTGGGCTGATGGGCCCACCGGGTGGTTTCATCGGACTCGGCGGCGGTGGCTCCCCTCCAGCCCCTCCCGGCTACGAACAGTGCATAACCGAAGCCCTCCAAGAAGTTATTGCGGCTGCCGAAGGCACGAATGGTCCAGATGGTTATGGGCTGCTCGTGTATGGAACGGTGTATTCAGCTCCACACCCGTTCCACTGGATTGAGGGCCAGACAGGAACGCCGGACGATCCGATTGTCTTGAACCCTGCAACCCTATCCGGACACCCTGGAATCCAAGTCCGCTGGAACCCAAATCGGCCGACTAGCTCGGCATTTGGTCGATATCAAATAAATGCGGGGGCCGCCGCAGCCTATGGCATCTCTGACTTTACTCCACGAGGTCAGGATGCGGGCGCTGAGACCATCATGCAATCCTTGGGCATGGTAGCTCCCGCCATGCAGGGCAACCTCGCACAGGCCATGGCACTGGGTAACGGGACATGGGTAAGTCTACCGGGAGCGAATGCTGCCGGTCAGGGCTCAATATCCATGGCAACCGCGCAGTCAGTATTTGATAAGGCGCTGAGGATTTTACCGGACTGTCAGTGACTGCGGTACGCGCCGACGAGAAGAAGGAGACAACAAATTGAATTTGAAACCACAAATCTTGCTTACAGTAATTGTAACCATTTTTCCTTCCCTCACCGAAGCCCAAGCGCCGGAAAATACATCGGACAAAGAACAATCAGTTTTCGGTGGCGAGGACGAAACTGTAGTCCACCCGATCAAGGTTCCGCCTGGTGTGTTGGAAATCCTGCGAAAGGACAAGCAAGTTCTCCGCTACCTTGATGCAGAGCAGAAGGCAGCTCATGAGCTCACGACCGAACCGTTCTTAGCCTCTGAGATCCATTTAGATGGGCCAAACGAAATCGACGTCATCGTAATGGGAGAAGGTCGCCTTCGGGGTGCCAATGTCGTGACATTTTGGCTATTCCGAAAACTAGCAGATGAGTATCGGCTAGTTCTCAAGGCCACCGCTCAAAGTCTACTTGTGCTGCGGGCCCGATGGAACGGTTTTAGAATTATTAGTGCAGGTTCGCCCATCGCGGGGTCGTCGGTCGAGGTGTTTTATAGATTTGACGGCAAACAATATCAGTATTACCGGAAAAAATCAGAACCAATTCATTAGATGGCGGATAAGGAGACCGACAGCAAAGTGGGGAGGATGATTAGATGACGGCGTCGGCTCCTTCGACCGAGTAGACTTGGTTGTTAGATGACCCAGTCTGCCGTGCGACGAGTTTTCTTCGAGCTCCTTTTGCCACATGGCGCGCCTCTCAAAAACATCTGTTTGTGGACAAGTTGAACGGGAGGGAAACTACCTCGCAGAATCAATCTG
>Ga0209698_10006315_pt1 | contig 12625 bp, 14 predicted proteins | sample LitLauG_LLR_2012_FD_187203 | JGI IMG/M metagenome (GOLD analysis project Ga0209698, IMG submission 187203) | Freshwater sediment microbial communities from Pennsylvania, USA - Little Laurel Run_MetaG_LLR_2012 (SPAdes) (version 2) | ecosystem: Environmental > Aquatic > Freshwater > Creek >...
ACCGAGACGATCCGGTTGAGACCAGTGAGGTCGAGTGCGATGGTCCCGTCGCGGGCGGCCGCGCCGCCGACGACCCCGGAACGGCCGCCCTGGGCGGTGACGGCGATGAGGTGGCGCGACGCGATCTCGAGTGTTTGGCTGACTTGGGTGGTGGTATTCGGTCGAACGACCACGCCCGGCCACTGGGGGACCAGACCGTTGGCCACGTCACGAATCGTGAGCGGCCACCAGTCGCGACCGTGATCGGCGCGAGTGGGACCGTCGACGTCGAAGGCGACACCCGCGGAGCTCAGATCGGCGAGCAGAGTTGATTCGACCGACGGGGGCGCGGCCGCGCCGAAGGTCGAGTCCGGATACTCGATGGGCATCGTCGGACGGGTCATCGTTGAACTCTACAGAGTGAGGCCCGCGGCGGCGAACTCCTTGCGGGCCATCGATTCGAAGTCGCGGACCTGGCGTTCGACCTCGGCGTCGTCCCATCCGAGCACCGGCGCGACGAGGACGGCGACCCTGCGCGAGGCCTCTACCGTCGCGCGGGCGTCGTGCAGGTAGGCCCGGGCGCGCCGCGTCAACAGGTCTTCGAGGTTGAGCGCCATCTCCGAACTCGCCGCGTAGACGAATTCGGCGCCCACGTAGGGCTGTCGGGCGACCACGGGTTCGCCGAGGGCGGGGTCGGTGCGGATCAGCTCGAGTATCGCCAGGGCTTCGTCGCCGTAGCGGCCATAGAGATGACGTTCGAGCTCACTCGTGGGGCGCCACTGGCCGTAGCCGTGCAGGCGCAGGGACTTGGTCTTCACCCGCGTCACTCGACCGACGTAGGGCAGGAGAGCTTCGACGGCATCTTCGGCCATCTGACGGTAAGTGGTCCACTTGCCTCCGGTGACGTGGATGATGCCATCGTGGGTGTCGGTGACCTGATGACGCCGCGAGAGGTCTGCCGTACGCTCATTGAGGTGTTTCGTTCCATCGGGGGCGAGTAGAGGCCGCAGGCCGGCCCAGACTCCGGTCACGTCATCGGGAACCAGGTTCGATGAGGTCGACGCGTTGACCGCGTTGAGGAGGTACGCGACGTCCTCGGGCGTGCAACCTGGATTGTCGAGGGCGCCTTCGTACGCCGTGTCGGTGGTGCCGATGAAGGTGAACGGCGCCTCCTCGAACGGGACCACGAAGATGCTGCGGCGATCTCCGGGCACGCTCAGCACGGCCGCCACGTCGGCCGGCATCCGGTGGCGCTCGACGCTGATGTGTATCCCCTTGGCGGGGGTGATGCGGTGAGATTCCCGGTGTTCGACCATCGTGAAGATCTCGTCAGCCCAGACGCCGGTTGCGTTGACGACCGACCGGGTCGCCACTTCAATCGCCGAAGCATTGATCGAGTCGTGCAAGCGCACTCGCGAGACCCGACCGGAACCGTCGAAGGTGATCTGATCCGCTCGAAGGTAGTTGGCGACGTCCGCGCCGAAGTCGAGGGCCGCGGTCTTGGCGAGCGTTAGGGCGACACGAGCATCGTCACCGCGAGCGTCCATGTAGAGGAAGCCCGCGACCAGGTGCTCGACGTTAAGGGTAGGCAGATGGGCCAGGGCCTCTTGTCGAGTGATCTTGCGGTAGCGCTGGCCGATCCTCCACCCTCCGCTCAGGTCGTAGATGCGCAAGGCGGTCGAGTATCCCTTGACCAGAGCCTTGGAGACGACTCCGTTCTTGGCGAACAGCGGGATCAGGAACGGCAATGGGCGAATCAGGAACGGCGCATTCTCCAAGAGACGCTGTCGTTCCCGCAGGTTCTCGTAGACGAGGCGGAACTCCTTCTGCTGCAGGTAACGGAGCCCCCCGTGAACCATCTTCGAGGATTTGGAGCTGGTGCCCGATGCGAAGTCACCTTGGTCGACGAGCGCAACCTTGAGCCCGCGAGACGCGGCGTCGAGGGCGACTCCCGCGCCGGTCATCCCCGCGCCGATCACCAAAACGTCGTAAGTGGTGCGGGCTATGGCCTCTAGAACGTCGTCACGCCGCATGGTGGCCATCGATCAATGTTGGCACACGGGCGGCACTAATTTGAAAGGCATGGACTTTCAACTCAACGAAGAGCTCTCCAGCCTTCAACTGACCGTACGCCGACTCGCCCAGGAGAAGATCAAGCCGCGGGCCCGCCAGATCGACTCGACGGGGCAATACCCTCAGGACATCTTCGATGAGTTCAAGAAGGCCGACCTCCTTGGATTGTGCATCCCCGAGGAGTACGGCGGTTCCGGCGCGGGCATCATGGGCCTGACCCTCGCCATCGAAGAGGTGACCAAGTACTCCAACGTCCTGGGCTTGATGCTCCTGTTGACCAGGCTCCCGACCGGGCCGATCATGATCGCCGGCACCGAGGAACAGAAGCAGAGGTACCTGCCGGGCATCGCGAACGGCACTAAGCGCGCCGCGTTCTGTCTCTCTGAGCCGGGAGCCGGTTCCGACGTGGCGGGGATGCAGACTCGCGCGACCGAGGACCCCGACGTTCCCGGTGGATACATCCTGAACGGGGTGAAGGTTTGGATCTCCGGCGGAATGCAGGCGGACTGGTTCACGGTCTTCGCCAAGATCGGTGACCCCGCGTCGCGCCTGCACACCAACATCTGCGGCTTCATCGTCGATGCCGACTCTCCCGGGCTGTCCCGACCGCGGGTGGACCGCAAGATGGGCGTCAAGGGAATCGACACCGCCGAGATCGTCTTTGACGACGTGAAGGTCGGACCGGCGCAGGTTATCGGTGGCGGATTCGCGTTAGCCATGCAGTCGCTCAACGCCATGCGGCCGATCGTCGCCGCGCGCGGGATCGGCTTGGCCGAAGGTGCACTCATGTACGCCACGGAGTACGTGAAGAACCGGCCGGCATTCGGCAAGACCATCGCTGAGTTCCAGGGGATCCAGTGGGAGATCGCCAAGTGCGCCACGGAGATCGAGGCGGCCCGTTTGTTGACCTACCGAGCAGCGTGGCTGGCCGATCAGGGCAAGTTCACCAAGGAGTACGTTCCGATGCTCTCGATGTGCAAGTACTACGCGTCCGAAGTCGCCGTGAAGGCGTCCGGGTTGGCTGTGCAACTGCTCGGCGCCGCCGGATACATGGAAGAGCACCCCACCGAGCAGTACTACCGCGATGCTCGCCAGTTGACGATCGTCGAAGGCACGAGTCAGGTCCAGCTGGGCCTGATCGCTCGCGGCGTGCTCGGCAAGGACATGTGGTGGGACTGAGTCCCCGAGCGTCGTGGAACTCGGTACTGTGGCCGGTCCTCTAGAGGGCATCAAGGTCGTCGAGCTCGCGGGTATCGGGCCCAGCCCGTACGCCTGTATGTTGCTCGCCGATCTCGGGGCCGACGTCCTCCGTCTCGAGCGGGGTAGTCCCGAAGCGCCAGCGGAGTCGTCGTGGGACGTGCTCAACCGGTCGCGACCTTCGGTGAGCGTCGATCTCAAGAACCCGGGTGGACGTGACCTCGTCCTCGAACTGTGCGAGCAAGCCGACGTTCTGATAGAAGGGTTTCGGCCCGGTGTCACCGAGCGGCTGGGCCTGGGTCCCCAGGACGTCTGGAATAGAAATCCTCGTCTGGTCTACGGGCGCATGACCGGCTTCGGACAGGACGGACCGCTCTCGCAGATGGCCGGCCACGACATCAACTACATCGCTATCTCTGGTGCGCTCTGGCCGGTGGGACGTGCGGGCGATCCCCCGGTGCCACCGCTCAACCTGGTCGGCGACTTCGGAGGCGGTGCGTTGTTCCTCGCCTTCGGCGTGCTGGCGGCCGTGCTCTCGGCGCGACGGACCGGAGAGGGGCAAGTCGTCGACGCGGCGATGGTCGACGGCTCCGCCTCGATGATGGCCATGACGCACTCGTTTCTCAACGCTGGATTCTGGACGGAGCAACGTGGGTCGAACATCCTCGACACCGGGGCCCACTTCTACGAGGTCTACGAGACCAGCGACGGCCGATACGTCGCCGTTGGGGCGATCGAAGCCAAGTTCTACCTCCTACTCGTCACCGGGCTCGGGCTCGACCCGGCGCAACTGCCGGCCCAGATGGACCGCGCCACGTGGCCATCGATGAAGGAGAGGTTCGCTCGGATCTTCGCAGCGAAGACCCGTGACGAGTGGACCGAAATCTTCTCCGACGTCGACGCGTGCGTCACCCCGGTGCTCTCACCCCTCGAAGCGGTGCGCCATCCCTACAACACCGCGAGAGACGTGTTCGACGTGGATGGACCGAACCAGCCTCAGCCGGCACCGCGATTCTCCAAGACGCCCGGTCGTATCGCCAGCGCGCCCCAGGTTCCGGGGTCGGGCACCCGGGAGGGTCTGCTCAGCTGGGGGATCGACCTCTCGCGACAGGAGTCGCTGCGAGAAATGGGAGCCCTGGGCTAGATATTGACCACGGGGCACGTCAGCGTGCGCGTGATGCCCGGGACCTTCTGGATAGCCCCGACGATGAACTTGCCCAGATCGTCGACGCTCTCGGCCGAGCAGCGCACGATCACGTCATACGGACCAGTCACTTCGAAGGACTCGAGGACGCCGGGTACCGCGCGAGTGGCGAGGACCACGGCTTCGCTGGAGCCGATCTCGGACTGAATCAAGATGTACGCCTGGACCGTCATGGGCAACCTTTCATTTCAAGTCCCTCCATATTGCCCGTTAGTCGCCCATTTCGCTAATCGTCGCGAAAGTTCTTGCCCATGTGCCACTGGAAGCAGTAGTCGCAGCGGTAGGTGTTGAGGTCGACGCCGTGAAGGGTCCAGGCCAATTGGGCGGCGCTCTGCGCTTCGGCTTGGGTGCGGTACGAGTTCTTGGGAGTGCCTTGGCGGGTGAAGTGGGAGGCTACGCGTCCGACCGGACGATTCGACTGGGCGGGGCGGCGGCGACTCTTCATGGCACTCCGAGACTAGCCAGGTGGGTAGGGTTTTGGACGTGAGCACTCAGGCCGAGACCGAACTGGTCGTCGTATCGACGACGAAGATCGACGATGGAGACCACGAGCGATTCACCCATATCGTCCTCGAAGGCTTCACGCCAAAGGACGGCGAGTTCGTCGCCATCGAGAACTCCGTTGTCGACGGGATGATCAACGCCACGCCGGTGCGGGCGCTGTGTGGCAAGGTCTGGGTACCCGGTCGCGATCCACAGAAGTACCCGATCTGTCCGACCTGCAAGGAGATCGCCGAGTCGATGGGCTGGTCGCTCCCGTCGAGTTGACGGACGTCTCGCACGAGTTCTGCGACCGGCCGAAGTGCGTCGGCGCCGAATCGCTGATCGTCGAGATCGGGGTGGGGAGCTTCGATCGTTCATCCCGGATCACCACGGCGTCTTTATAGACTCGACGGAATCATGGCGCGCGCCCTCGTACTTCGACACCACCTCGAGGATCACCCTGGTCTGATCGGCGAGGCGTTGGTAGCGCGCGGCTACCGGTTCGAGGTCGCGCTGGTCGACGAGGCGACGCCCCCGCCGTCCCTCGACGGGTACGACCTGCTGGTGATACTGGGCTCGAAGAATGCGGTCTACGACGAAGACGTCCAGATGTCTTGGTTCGGCCGAGAACTCGCCTTGATGTCCGACGCCGAGGTCCGGGACATCCCGATTCTCGGCATCTGCTTTGGGGCGCAGGCCCTTTGCGTCTTCCATGGTGGTGAGGTGGTCCCGTCGGATCGTCCGGAGATCGGTTGGTACGAGGTTGAGGAGATCAATGGATCGGGCATCTCCACCGGACCGTGGTTCGAGTACCACTACGACCGATGCGAATTGCCGGCTGAGGCCGAGGTCTGGGCTCGCTCGGCCAGCGCGGTCCAGGCGTTCGCGATCGGGCGCCACGTTGGCGTGCAGTTCCACCCCGAAGTCGACCACGAACAACTGACCGATTGGTTCGAAGCCGACGACGACGTCAGAGAATTCGGCGTGGACGTCGAGCAGTTGATCGCCGAGACCGAGGAGAGGACTCCAGCCGCGAGGCTGCGGGCACAGGCGCTGGTCGACCAGTTCCTCAACTACGTCAAATTGCACTGAATTCGGCCCGGCACTGCGGGCGCTGAGCGAAGCGAAGAGCGTGACCCGCGCTGAGTAGGCTGCAACGGTGAATGGCGAGATGATTCCCGTGCCCGACGTGCCAGTTCGGATCGAGCGACCGGCCAGCGGGGGAGGCGTGGGACGGATGCCCGATGGACGGGTCGTGTTCGTGCGCCACTCCCTGCCCGGGGAGCTCGTGACCGTGACGGTCACCGAGTCGACCGCCAAGTTCTCACGAGGCGACGCGGTCGAAATCCTGGAGGCCAGTCCCGACCGGGTCAGCGCCCCGTGCGAGTACGCCCGTCCCGGCGGCTGCGGAGGGTGCGATCTGCAGCACGCGAACGCGGCGGCCCAGGCGCACTGGAAGAGCTCGTTGGTTTCGGAACACCTTCGACGGATCGCCGGCGTGGAGAGGGAGGTCACGTTGACCTCGCCACCCTCACCACCCTTCGGATCGCGTACGCGACTTCGATGTGCAGTCGACGAGATGGGCCAGCTGAGTCTGCGCGGATCCCGCTCGCACGACCTGACGGCGATCGAGGCCTGTTGGATCGCCGCCGAGAGCTTTGCACCGGCCTTCACTACCTCATGGGACGGTGCGGAAGAAGTCGAGTTGCGGGCCATTGGCGACGGCGAGCCGTTTGCGGTGGTGCGCCGAGAGACCCACCGCGGCACGATCTACGAGATCTGTTCGCTTCGCGGCGAGCCGCTGGAGCCGTCCACGCAGTCCCGGGTCGCCGTCAACAATCACGTCTTCTCAGTCGGCCCGAGGTCGTTCTGGCAGTCCCATCGCGACGCCCCCCAGATGCTGCTCTCGAGTGTCCTTGAGTTCGCCGCCGTCTCGCCGGGAGACCACGTGGTCGACCTATACAGCGGAGTGGGGCTGTTCGCCGTGCCACTGGCCCGCCAAGTCGGACCCTCCGGTCGGGTGAGCGCCGTGGAGACGTCCCCGTACGCGGTGCGCGACTCGCGTCAGAACGGTGACGGACTCAGGCAGATGAAGGTACGCGAGTGGTCGGTGACCCCGAGGTCGATCAACGATTCGGTCGGCTCCGGTGACGTCGTCGTGCTCGACCCTCCGCGTAGTGGCCTCGCCAAGGGAGTCGGAGAAGCCTTGATCCGGCGCGCGCCTCGACGGATCGTCTACGTCTCGTGCGACCCGGCCACGTTCGCCCGTGACCTCAAGATCCTGGGCTCCGGCGGATTCGAGCTGCGCGAACTGCGAGCGTTTGACCTGTTTCCGATGACCGAGCACGTGGAATTGATCGGACTCCTTGACAATGCCCTCTAGAGGGTGCAGAGTGCAGGTGAGGGCGAAAGACCTCGGCCCTCATTAGGGGGTTGAACATGTCAGTCAAGCTGGACCATCACCACCGAATCACCGCTCAGAAGTTGTTTAGTCACCCGCTTTGCCACAACATCCAGTGGCACGACGTATGTTCACTCCTGGGAAGATTCGGCGAGGTCCACGAGACCCATCGAGGCAACTGGGCCGTGACTGTCGGGGGTGAGACGGTCTCGTTCGGATCGACGCGAACTCGCGATTTGACCGAAGACCAGGTCGTGAGGGTCCGCCACTTCCTGCGGGGGTTCGGGCTCTCCAAGGAGGTGCTCAGAGCGGCTTGAGTCTGATGGCCGCTACCGTTGGTGGTCGTGGCCGCGAAGACCTTCCTCCTGATTCCCCCTTCTGAAGCCAAGGCGCCGGGAGGTTCGAAGACGGTTCGGAACGGAACCTTCGACCACGACTTGAGTGGGCAACGCCGTGAAATCGTGGGGGCATTGTCCAGTCTGCTGTCGCCTTGGTCATCACAGCAGGTGGAGAAGGTGTTGCGGGTCCGCGGCCCGCTACTGGAACGGGCCGTCGAAGCGACACGGTCTCTCGTCGAAGGTCGTCCAGCGCTCTTGCCCGCGTGGCGACGCTACAGCGGCGTGGTTTGGTCGAGTCTGGGACCGGCGACCCTGACCACGCCACAGCGTCGACGTCTGCTGATCCCTTCCGGGCTGTACGGCGTCAACTCGGGGACCGACCTCGTTGCCGACTATCGCCTAAAGATGGACTCCAGCCTCGATCCCATGGGGAGTCTGAGCCAATTCTGGCGCCCTCACGTCACGTCGACCCTGTCAGAGTTGACGAGGCGTTGCGTGGTCGTCGACCTCTTGCCGAAGGAGCACGCCGCCGCCATCGATTGGACTGCTTTGGAATCAGTATGCCGCGTGGTCAGGGTTTCCTTCACCGCGTCCAGCGGTCAGGGGGCGGCCGGTCACGCGGCTAAGTCGGTCAAGGGCGCCATCGCCCGCCACCTGCTGGACAATGGTCTGAGCGACCTCGAGAAATTCCGATTCGAAGGTTGGCGCGTCACCAGAGACGGCGACCGGTTCGTCGTCGTCGCCCCGCGCTGAGGGTCCGGGCTCAACCCTTGTCGAGCCATCGGAAGGTTCGACTGCAAAGCAACCCGCCGATCAATGCCCATGCGGCCATGACCAGAGCGGCCTTGGGGAACTCGTAGCTTCGGGCCACTTCGGCGCTGGCGAACTCTCTTGGCAAGAACACGCCGCGCATGGCCTGGGCCATCCACTTGAGCGGGAAGAGGGCAGCCACGTCCTGCATCCACTTGGGCAGGTTCGTGTAGATGAAGTACACACCGGACGTGAATTGGAAGAACAGGACGATCGGCGTGGTGAGCGCGCCGGCCGAGTTGCCGTTCTTCGGTATCGAGGAGAAGGCGATCCCCAGCAGCGAACTCGCTACCAGACCCAGCAGGCTCACCCAGATGAAGGTCACCCAGAGGCTGGCCGAGACTGGCAGTGCGACGTGGTAGGCGAAGTGCCCGATGCCCAGCAGGAATATGGCTTGGAACGTGTAGATGAACATCGCGACCGCGAACTTGCCGACGAAGTAGATGCTCGTCGGCATCGGCGAACCCGCGAGTCGTTTGAGCGACCCGGTCACGCGTTCTTCGGGGATGGCGATGGCGAACTGTTGGAAGGAGCTGTAGAGGATTCCCGAAGCGAGAAGCCCGGCGACGATGTACTGCGAGAAGCTGACGTTGGTCGTCCCGATCTTGTTGGAAGCGAAGACCGAACCGAAGATGACGAGCAAGAAGATTGGCAGGAGCATCATGAAGACCACCGCGTTGCGGTCTCGAAGGATGATGCGAATCTCGAATCGGCTTCGGTCGACGCACAGGCTCAAGTACTTCATTGATCGTCCTGACGTTCCAAGAGGCTGAGGTACGCCTGTTCGAGCGACATGCGCACTACTTCGAGCCCGGGAACCTCGCCACCGAATTGAGCGCTCAACGCCGCCACCACGTTGGTCGGTGACGAAGTCAGTTCGGCGCGGGAGGAGCCTCCTTCCAACCACTTGACGGTGACCAAGTCACTGTCGCGGCCGCCCAGTTCTTCGGGGGTGGTGTCGGCGACTTTGCGTCCACGAGCGATCACCACGACCCGGTTGGCGAGCGCATCGGCCTCTTCGAGGTAGTGGGTGGTCAAGAGGATCGTCACGCCCTCGGATTTCAGCCGTTCGATCAGCCCCCAGAACACGTGGCGAGCCTCGGGGTCGAAGCCCGTCGTCGGCTCGTCGAGAAAGAGGAGTTCCGGGCGACCGATCACGCCGAGGGCGACGTCCAGGCGTCGGCGTTGCCCTCCCGAGAGCGTTCCGATCTTCTGGTGGAGCTGTTCGACGAGACCGACCAATTCGGCGGCTTCCTGCACTGAACGCGGATTGTCGTAAAAATGCGAGAAGTGGCGCAGGGCTTCTTCGACTTTCGCCTCGCCCAGGTCCGACGCGTCCTGGAGGACGATACCGATTCGCTGACGCCACTTCTTGTCGCCCGCGGCGGGATCGACACCGAGGACGGTGACGTCGCCGGCATCTCGCCGTCGGAAACCCTCGAGAATCTCGACTGTGGTGGTCTTGCCCGCCCCGTTGGGCCCGAGCATGGCCAAGCACTCACCGAGTTCGACGTCCAGGTCGAGGTGGTCAACGGCGAATCGGCCGTCGTATTTGCGCACGAGTCCACGGACGGTGACGACGCTCACCTGAAAATCCTACCCAGCCGTGTTGACGTCTCGGTGATGGTCGAGACCAATCGTCACTAGCGAATCCGTCTCGATTATTCCCATTATCGGGATTTTGTTGGTGCGCTGACCACGTGGACGAGCTGGAGATCGTCGGCACGGAGCTCGGGCCATTTCCGGGCGGTCGACCCCGGTCGGAACGTGCGCATCGGTGGCCAATGTCCAGCCGATACTTTGAAGAGACGAGTCCTCTCGACGTAGTCGTCTCAGAAGTTGCGATTGCGAGGGTTCACTCGACCGATGCGTACCGCGCTGTGGTGAACGCGATAGTCACCGGAACACTGACCGCGAACACCACCAACATCAACGAGACGATGACGAGGGATGCGCCACGCGTGTGGTCCTTCAGAAAGGCGAACTCGATCATGCCCGCCTCGATGATGTAGGCGAGCAGGGCCCATTTGAAGACCTTGATGAATGTGCCCCAGGCAAATTCACGGAGACGAAGCAGCAGGCCGATCGCCGAGAGCAGCAATGCCCAGCCGATGATCATTAGTGTCGTGGCCAGTGGGATTGGTGCCAATCGGGGAGCGTATGAGGCCATGAGGATCCCGCCGACGATGACCGATCCGAGCGCCGCGCTCGACAGCCAAGCTATCGGAGGAAATGGCCGGTCCACGTCGGGACCAGTGGAGATGGTCGCGTCACTCATCGTGAGGCCACCCGGGTCATGATCACGAGCGTGGCGATCTGCATGATTCCAGTAATCCCCGCGGTGTAGATGAATCTGTTCATCAGTCTTTGGATTCGTGCGCCATTGGGAACGGGCTTGTTCATCTCGAAGAGGACCGCGACGTTGGCGGGCTCAAGAACCCCGAGCGCGATGACGGCCATGACACCTACTACACAGAACGAAACGATCAACCAAGCGTGGTTCGGATTGGCTGTGCTGAGGTTGCCCACCTTTCGGGCCATCTGAAAACCGGCCGCCAGGGTCATCGTCACCACGGTGGGCATGATGATCAGCATCTTGGGCATGAAGCGCGCCGAAAACTCGGCGCGGGCGGGGATCGAGAGTCGCCCGAGTATCGGGCCTACGATGAGTCCCACGAAGAGGTCGATCGCGGTCCACAGCCCGCCGCCCACCACGTGGCAGAACATCAGTGCCCACTTGTTGTTGGTGGCGATCGCGACCACGACGATGACCATGGCCACGCCGGCGACCGGGAGGCCGCGCAGCGGGACGATCTGTATCGGTCGTCGTTCGAGCGGTGGACCTTCGTGGCCCAGTGGGTCGGAGACGTGGACAACGTCAGACATTGGCTGCACCTCCTGGTGGTAGGTCGACTTTGCGCCAATGTACTGCGCCGGGTAGCCGTTAGCGAGGAGCATTTCTGAGGCCGACTCAGGTTTTCGGCCCAGAGCGAGCTCGCTGGTCGTACCATTTCGGAGGTGGGATATTCGTTCCGACTCCCGATTCACAGCGCCCGCCTTCTCGTGCGTGATCTTCGTCCGTCCGACCTCGAAGCCCACGGGCGTCTCTTCGGCGACCCACAGGTCGTGCGCTATCTGTATGACGAGGTGCTCGTAGGAGATGATGTACGTCGGCACCTGGCCAAACGTCTCTGGAGGGGGCTGGCGCAAGAGGGTGGTTGGGCGAATTTGGCGGTGGAGCACGAGGGCCGTTTCGTCGGAGAGATCGGTGTCGGGCTGGTCAGCCAGGCGTATCGCACCTGTGACATCGGTTACGTCTTCCTGCCTGAAGCAGGGGGGCAGGGTTTGGCGACTGAAGCGGCCCGGGTCGCTGTGGATATCGCGATCACCTTCCACGGAGCGCAACGAGTCGCGGCTCGACTCGACGCGAGGAATGTACGGTCGGCTCATTTGCTCGAGCGCATTGGAATGAGCAAGGAGGCGCACTTTCGCCGCAACGAGTTCGTCAAGGGCGAGTGGTGCGACGAGTTGGTCTACGCCGTGCTCGCCGAAGATTGGACGGTGAGAACCGACTTCGATGTGGCTGAATGACGGGTCAGCGCGGTTCACAAACGTCGTCTGGAGCAACGAATACTTCAGTCCCGTCAACGAGTCTGAGTCCAATGGCTGGCTGCGTTGGCCAATGGTCGGGCAGACCACACGCCGGCCGACTGGGTTGGGTGGGCGCCCACCTCGAGTGATGACTTGATCCGAACCACTCCGGCGTCATTCACCTGGCTGTCGGATGCAGCGGCCCACTCCAGGGGAACGGGTCGCTGATATAAGTGGAGATGCTGGGATTCGAACCCAGGTCCATCAGCTTCTTGGTGAACATTCTCCGAGCGCAGCTGACAGGAGATTGTCGGAATCGCCACTACTGCCAGCACCGTTGGCGATCCGTATTTAGCTGAATTGTCCCGATGAAACCACTAACGAGTCTCATTGGTAAGCCCTACTTTATGACACCCGATATCTAAACCGCAGGGCTGGGTCTAGGCGGATGTTGCTACCTAAGCAGCAAGCGCAAGCTGAGGCTTGGCGTTTATTTATTGTTTCCGGCTCTTTAACGTGGTTCCGGAGACCACGGCTCGCTTCTTTCAC
>Ga0209698_10006316_pt1 | contig 12624 bp, 9 predicted proteins | sample LitLauG_LLR_2012_FD_187203 | JGI IMG/M metagenome (GOLD analysis project Ga0209698, IMG submission 187203) | Freshwater sediment microbial communities from Pennsylvania, USA - Little Laurel Run_MetaG_LLR_2012 (SPAdes) (version 2) | ecosystem: Environmental > Aquatic > Freshwater > Creek >...
CCCGCTCGCGGCGGACCTTGGCGGCCTTGGCCAGTGCGGCCTGGCGCTGTTCGGGCGTGAGTGCAGGCGGTTGCGGCATGGCGGGAACGATAGCGCCTCCGCGGCGGTCGGTCATCTGTGCCGCACCGGCGGCGGTCACGGGGCGTCGGGGCGGCGCCCGCCGGCGGCCGGTCCGACGGCGCCGGGTCGGCGCCGTGCCGGGCCCGCACCGGTGGCCGATACTGGGCGGGTGACGGCGATCGACCTCAACGCGGACCTGGCCGAGCACGACGTGATGACCGCGGAGGACCTCGCCCTGTTGGACCACGTCACCAGTGCCAGCCTGGCCTGCGGGTTCCACGCCGGCGGGCCGGCGGTGATGCGCGCCGCCGCTGCGGCCTGCGTGGAACGCGGCGTCGCCATCGGGGCCCACGTCTCCTACCGCGACCGCATCGGATTCGGGCGCCGGGCGCTCGACCAGACGCCCGGTCGACTGGCCGATGACGTCGTCGAGCAGTGGGACGCCCTGGTGGCCGAAGCGACCACCGTCGGCGGGGTGGTCAGCTACGCCAAGCCGCACGGCGCCCTCTACCACCGCATGGCCGCCGACCCCGAGGTGGCGGTCGCCGTCGTCGAGGCCCTCCGCGGGCGGTGCGCCGTGGTGGTGGCCCCGCCGGTGAGCGCACTGGCCGCGCCGGCCCGGGCGGCCGGCATCCGGGTGGTGGCGGAGGGATTCTGCGACCGCGGCTACGACGGCACGGGGCGACTGGTGGCGCGGGACCGGCCCGGTGCGCTGGTGGAGGACCTGGCCGACGTGCGGACCCAGACCCGCGCACTGGCCGTCGAGCGTGGCGTGACCACCGTCGACGGTGGGTGGGTGGCGCTCGAGGTCGAGACGCTGTGCGTGCACGGAGACCACCCCGGTGCGGACGCCCGGGCCCGGGCGGCACGCGCGGCTCTGGCCATGGGCGGCGTGCAGGTGCGCAGCTTCACCGACCCCGGCGGGTCGTGACCCGGTGATCCGGTGACGCCGCCTGCCCCCCGGGTCGTCCCGTTCGGCGACCGGGCCCTGCTGGTGACCACCGGGGACGTGGCGTCGGCCCACGCCCTGGCCCGGCGGGTGGCCGGCGCCGACCCGGCCGACGCACCCGCCACCGTGGACGAGGTGGTGGTCGGCTTCGCCTGCGTGCTGGTGGTGCTCGACGACGAGGCCGACCCCGATGCCGGCACCGACCTCGACGGGGCGACGGGCTGGCTCGCCCGCCTCGCCGCGGGTTCGCCGGGCGGCGATCCACCGACGGCGTCCCCCACCACCCACGTCCTCCCGACGTCGTTCGGCGGTCCCGACCTCGACGAGGTGGCCGGGGTCACCGGCCTGACGGTCGACGCGGTGGTCGATCTGCTGGTCGGCGCCGACCTGGAGGTGGCCTTCGTCGGGTTCGCCCCCGGGTTCCCCTACCTGACCGGTCTGCCCGAGGCGCTGGCCGCCCTCCCCCGCCGGGCCACACCCCGGACGTCGGTACCGGCCGGCTCGGTGGCGGTGGCCGGCGGCTTCGCCTCCGTGTACCCGCGGGCGACGCCCGGTGGATGGAACCTGCTCGGGCGCACCACCACCCCGCTCTTCGACCCGCACCACCCGCCGTACGCACTGGTCTCCCCCGGTGACCGGGTCCGCTTCGTCGCCGTCCCGTCGCCGCCGGTGGCCTCACCGGTGGACGCCCCCCGTGCGCTGCTCGGGGACGACGACCACCCGGCCCTGGTGGTGGTGGAGCCGGGTCTGCTCGACCTGGTCCAGGACGCCGGCCGACCCGGGTCGGCCGCGTGGGGCGTGCCACGCGCCGGTGCGGCCGACCCCCACGCCCTGGGCCTGGTCAACCTGCTGCTCGGGAACCACCCGGGCGCCGCCGGTCTGGAGGTCACCGGCTCCGGACCGCGCCTGCGGGTGGTCGGGGACGCCCACGTCGCCGTGGTCGGCGCCGCGCCCGGATCGGTCGAGGTGGCGGTCGACGGCCGCCCGGTGCCCGACGCCGCGGTGGTCCCGGTCGGCGACGGCCAGGAGGTGTCCGTCGGTCGGGTCCGGCACGGGCTGCGGGCCTACCTCGGCGTGGCCGGCGGACTGGCGACACCGGTGCTGCTCGGCTCCCGCTCCTCGGACCTGTTGTCCGGGCTCGGACCGGGACGGCTGCGGGCGGGCGACCGGCTGGCCCGGGGCACCCCGGGCCGGGTCCGCGGCGCCCTCGCCCACCGGCAGGCCACCTCGGCCGGGGTGACCCTCCTCCGCGTCCTTCCCGGGCCCCACGTGCCGGCGTCCGGCCCCGGGAGCGACGCCGTCGACCGGCTGACGGCCACCTCCTGGCAGGTCGGCGCCCACGTCGACCGGGTCGGGGTCCACCTCGAGCCGACCGCCGGTCCGGGTCCTGGGGGCAGCGCCCCCGTCCGCTCGACCCCGATGGTGACCGGCGCCGTCCAACTGCCACCCGACGGACGCCCCATCGTGCTGCTGCCCGACCACGCAACCGTGGGCGGGTACCCGGTGGTGGCCTGCGTCATCGCCGCCGACCTGGCGCTGCTCGGCCAGCTGGCCCCGGGTGACGCCTTGGTCTTCGTCGCCGTCGACCGGCCCGCGGCCGACGTCGCCCGCCGGCACCGACGCCAGGTCCGGGCGGCGGCGGTCACCGGCTGGTTCCCGACGGCTGCCGGCACCTGAACCGGCCGGGGCGCCGTCGGTGCCGGCACCGCGTGCCGCCCGTGGCACGATGGTGCCCGGACCACGGGGCGCCACCGGCCCCGGACGAGAGGAGTCACCGATGACCGAGACCGGACCGGACGAGGACAGCCCCTTCCAGTCGCGCGCCGACGGCCAGCTCCACTTCGAGCCGGGCACCGCTGCCAACACCTTCCCGGTGGCGGCACCCGAGAACGCCACCCCGCTCGGCGAGGACGAGCCCGAGGGCACCGTACCCGAGAGCCCGCTGTACGCCATGAAGGAGCGCGCCCACGGCGGGCTCCACCTGTTCGGCCACCCGGCCCGCATCCGTGCCCACGCCGGCCACGACGACGCACGGGTCTACGCCATCGACGACGGGCCGCACCACTGCATGATCGGCCGCCGGGTCGGGGCCACCACCGACGGCTGCGTCTACAGCCTGGTGGCCCGGGTGGACCTGGCCACCTGGCAGGCGCTGGCCAGCGGGGCCATCGACGGGCGCCAGGCCTTCCTCGCCGCTCACGAGGCCGGACTCAGCGGCACGGTGGAGACCGACGGCGTCTCCAACGTGTTCGACGGCGACTGGTACGAGTCGCCCGACGACATCCCCGAGCAGTACCTGCCACCGGCGCCGTTCGCCACCTTCGCCCAGGACCTTCCCACCGCCGACCGGTAGCGGGTCGGGGCCGCCGGACGGACCCGGCGGCGGGTCGGGCCGCCTCGACCGGCCGTCAGCCCAGGGCTGATCCCAGCACGGCGCACTCGGTGGCCGCCGCCTGGCGCAGCGCCGCCACGTCCGGCCCGGCCACCAGCAGCGACCGCGACACACTGGGCAGCACCGTGCCCGGGGCGCACCCGGCGAACAGGGCCGCAGTCCCTTCGGCGGTGCCTCCCTGGGCCCCGACACCGGGGGCCAGGATCACGCCTCCGAGGCCGGACAGATCGAACGCCGACGGGCTGCGGGTGGCCCCGACGACCGCCCCCACCGTGCCCGCCACCGCCAGGCCCCCGCGGTTGCAGGCGGCGATGTCGTCGAGCAGGAGGTCCTCGACGGCCGGGCCGGTCGCGGCGCCGTCCGGCGCGACCGTGCGCGCCTCCTGCAGCGCCCGGCCCTCGGGGTTGGAGCTGCGGACCACCACGATCACGCCCTTGCCGCCGGCCGCGGCCAGGTCGAAGGCGGGCCGGAGTGCGCCGAGGCCGAGGTAGGCCACCGCGGTCATGGCGTCGGCCACCAGCGGGCTGTCCGGGTCCAGCCAGGCCGTGGCGTAGGCGGCCATGGTGGAGCCGATGTCGCCGCGCTTGGCGTCGGCGATGGCCAGCAGCCCGGCAGCGCGGCAGGCGCCCAGCACCTCCTCCAGGACGGCCAGACCGGCCGACCCCATCCGCTCGAAGAACGCGACCTGCGGCTTGACCACCGGCACCACTCCGGCGAAGGCCTCGACGCACGACAGGCCGAAGGTCCGCAGCCCGTCCGGCGTGTCGTCGAGGCCCCAGTGGTCCAGCAGCTCCGACGACGGGTCGATGCCCGCGCACAGCGGACCGGTCGACGCCACCGCCCGGACCACGCGGTCGGTGAATCCTTCGGTCATGGTCTCCTCCTCGTCATGGCCGCACCGTCATGGCCACGGTCGCCTCCCGGTCACCGGTGGGCCTGGCCCCGCAGCGTCCGCACGGCCCGCACCCGGTGGGACGCACACCAGGCACCGAGCTCGTCGAGCACCCGCCACGGGGCCCGTGGGTCCCGGAAGGTCGCCGTCCCGACCTGGACGGCGTCGGCCCCGGCCAGCAGCAGCTCGACCGCGTCGGCCCCGGACATCACGCCGCCGACGCCGATGATGGTCGCATCGGGGTGGGCGGCCCGGACGTCGAACACGGCGCGCACGGCGATGGGGTGCAGTGACGGCCCCGACAGCCCCCCGCCGGCCGAGCCCGATCCCAGCACGGGTGCCCGGGTCTCCAGATCGATGGCCATGCCGAGGGCGGTGTTGACCAGGGTGACCGCCTCGGCCCCGTGGGCGAGCGCGGCGCCGGCCACCTCGGCCAGGTCCGCCACCGTGGGGCTCAACTTGGCCCACAGCGGCACGTCGGGCAGTCGCTCCGCCACCGTGCGCAGCACCTCGGCCGTGGCCTGGGGCGAGTGGGCGAACATGTGGCGGCGGTCCTCGATGTTCGGGCAGCTCACGTTCACCTCGACGGCGGTCAGTCCGTCGACGCCGGCCAGCAGTGCTGCCGCTGCGGCGAAGTCGGCCACCCGCTGCCCCCAGATGCTGACCACGGTCCGCGCCCCGGCGTGGGCCAGCCGCGGCAGGTCGTCCCGGACCCACGCCTCGATGCCGGGGCCCTGGAGCCCGACGCTGTTGAGCATGCCGGCGCCGGCCTGGTGGACCCGGGGTGCCGGGTTGCCGGGCCACGGCGCCACCGAGAGCGACTTCACCACCATCGCACCCAGGGCGGCGAGCGGCCCATAGGCCTCGAGCTCGTCGGCGTGCCCGGCCGTACCCGAGGCGGTCATCACCGGATTGGGCAGTGTGAGCGACCCGACCTGCACCGACAGGTCGACGTCGTCGCGGGTGGCGGCCCGCCACGCCCGGCCCACCCGGCCACGTCGACCGGCGACCCCGTGCGGGACGGTCACCGACTCATCGCTCGTGGTACTCCTGCAACGACCGGACCGACAGCGGATGGGCCACCCAGTCGGCGATCCCGGCGGCGGCGGCCTTGGCGGCGGCCGTGGTGGTCAGGCACGGCACCAGGTGGGCCAGTGCGGTGGCCCGGATGTGCAGACCGTCGGCCCTCGGACCCCGGCCACGCGGCGTGTTGACCACCAGCTGCACCTTGCCCCCGGCGATCAGCTCGACCGCGTCCACCCGGCCCGGGTGGGACTCCCCCACCTTGGCGACCACCGTGGCCACGGCGATCCCCTCGGACTCGAGCAGGGCGGCGGTCCCGGCCGTGGCCGCCAGGTCGAAGCCGAGGCCGGCGAACTGGCGGGCCGCCTCCAGGCCCCCCGCCTTGTCCCGGTCGGCCAGCGAGAAGAAGACCGTCCCGCTGGTGGGCAGCCGGTTGCCCGCCGCGATCTGGCTCTTGGCGAAGGCCAGTCCGAAGGTGGCGCCGATCCCCATGACCTCACCGGTGGAGCGCATTTCCGGGCCGAGGAGCGTGTCCACTCCCGGAAACCGGTTGAACGGCATGACCGCTTCCTTGACCGACACGTGGCCGCCCACCGGCTCGACCAGCAGGCCCTCGGTCCGCAGCTCGGCCAGCGTGGCCCCGACCATGACCCGGGCCGCCACCATGGCCACCGGCACCCCGGTCGCCTTGGCCACGAAGGGCACGGTGCGGCTGGCCCGCGGGTTGGCCTCGAGCACGTAGGCCCGGTCGTCCTTCACGGCGAACTGCACGTTGCACAGGCCGCGGACCTGCAGGGCTTCGCAGATGACCCGGACGTGGCGCTCGAGCTCGGCCAGCACGTCGGCGCCCAGCGTCTGGGGCGGCAGGGCGCACGCCGAGTCACCCGAGTGGACCCCGGCCTCCTCCACGTGCTCCATCACCCCGCAGATCACCACCTCGCCGGTGGCGTCGCGCACCGCGTCGACGTCGACCTCGACCGCGTCCTCCAGGAAGCGGTCGACCAGGACCGGTCGGTCGGCGGTCACCCCGCCCTCGCGTCCGAGCGCGCCGCCCACCCCGGACATGGCGTCGACCGCGGCCACCAGGCGGTCGTCGTCGTAGACGATCTCCATGGCCCGGCCGCCGAGCACGTAGGACGGGCGGACCAGCACCGGGTACCCGATGCGCCCGGCCACCGCCACCGCCTCGGCCGGGGTCGTCGCCGTCCCGCCGGGGGGCTGGGGGATGCCCAGCTGCGCACACAGGTCGTTCCACCGCTCCCGGTCCTCGGCCAGGTCGATGGAGGCCGGGGACGTGCCGAGCACCAGCGCCTCGGGGATCCCGGCGGCCAGCTTGAGCGGGGTCTGGCCGCCCAGGCTGACGATGACCCCGACCAGGCGGCCGCCGTCGCGCGAGGCGGCCTGCTCGGCCTCGATGACATTGGCCAGGTCCTCGTCGGTCAGCGGCTCGAAGTAGAGGCGGTCCGAGGTGTCGTAGTCGGTCGAGACCGTCTCGGGGTTGCAGTTGAGCATGATGGTCTCGAACCCGGCGGCCCGCAGGGCCATCGACGCGTGCACGCAGCAGTAGTCGAACTCGATGCCCTGGCCGATCCGGTTCGGCCCCGAGCCGAGGATGATGACCCGGGGACGGTCCGAGGCGCGGATCTCGTCCTCGTCCTCATGGGTCGAGTAGTGGTAGGGCGTGTGGGCCTCGAACTCGGCCGCGCAGGTGTCGACTGTCTTGAAGGTCACCGGCGCACCGGCGGCCACCCGGGCGGCCCGGACGTCGGCCGCCGACACCCCGTCGCCGAACAGGTGGGCGAGCTGGGCGTCACTGAACCCCAGTCGCTTCATGCGCCGCCACTGGCGGCGGTCGAGGTCGTCGACGGTGACGCCGAGGGTCACCTGCAGGTCGAGGGCCATGCGTGCGTCGGTCACCTTGGCCAGCTCCGACAGGAACCACGGGTCGATGCCGGTCACGTCGGCCAGCTCGTCCACGCCCACCCCACGTCGCAGCAGCGACTCGAGCTGGAACAGCCGCTCCGGGGTGGCGACGGCCACGTCGTCCAGCAACTGCTCGACCGGCAGGTCGTCGACCTCGGACTCGGACGGGTCGGCGTTGAGGCCCGACCGTCCCTGCTCGAGCGAGCGCACCGCCTTCTGGAGCGACTCCGGGAAGGTCCGGCCGATGCCCATGACCTCGCCCACCGACTGCATCCGGGTACCCAGGACGTCGGTGGCGCCGGGCAGCTTCTCGAACGCCCACCGGGGGATCTTGGTGACCACGTAGTCGATCACCGGCTCGAAGCTGGCCGGCGTGGCCCCGGTGATGTCGTTCGGGATCTCGTCCAGCCGGTAGCCGACGGCCAGCCGTGCGGCGATCTTGGCGATCGGGAACCCGGTGGCCTTGGACGCCAGCGCCGACGAGCGCGACACCCGGGGGTTCATCTCGATGACCGTCTGGTGACCGGTCCGCGGGTCGACGGCGAACTGGACGTTGGACCCGCCCGTCTCCACCCCGACCCGTCGGATGCAGGCGAAGGCGGCGTCGCGCATGGCCTGGTACTCGACATCGGTCAGCGTCTGGGCCGGCGCCACCGTGATCGAGTCGCCGGTGTGCACGCCCATGGGGTCGAAGTTCTCGATGGAGCAGATGACCACGCAGTTGTCGGCGTGGTCCCGCATCACCTCGAGCTCGTACTCCTTCTGGCCGGCGATCGACCGCTCGACCAGCACCTCGGTGACCGGCGAGGCGTCGAGGCCCTCGGCGGCCAGCCGGATCAGCGCCTCGGGGTCCTTGGCGATGCCGGTGCCGGCCCCGCCCAGGATGTAGCTCGGTCGGACCATGATCGGGTAGCCGATGTCGGCGCCGATGGCCATCGCCTCGTCGAGCGAGTGGGCGAAGCCCGACCGCGGCGTCGACAGGCCGATCTCCTCCATCGCCTCCTTGAAGCGCTCACGGTCCTCGGCGGTGGCGATGGCCTCGGGGTTGGCGCCGATGACCTCGACGTCGTTGGCCACCAGCACGCCGCGCTCGGACAGGGCCATGGTCAAGTTGAGCGCCGTCTGGCCGCCGAGGGTCGGCAGGAGGGCGTCGGGTCGCTCGCGCTCGATGATGGCGGTCAGCACGTCGGGGTCGAGCGGCTCCACGTAGGTCCGGTCGGCCATGCCCGGGTCGGTCATGATCGTGGCCGGGTTGGAGTTGGCCAGCACCACCCGGTAGCCCTCCTCGGCCAGGACCCGGCAGGCCTGGGTGCCCGAGTAGTCGAACTCGCAGGCCTGGCCGATCACGATCGGGCCGGACCCGATCACCAGGATCGACTCGATGTCGTCGCGCCGGGGCATCAGGCCGCCCCGCTCGGCCCGCCATGGGCGTCCATCAGCATCCGGAACTCCTCGAACAGGTAGCGGGCGTCGTGGGGGCCGGGACCGGCCTCGGGGTGGTACTGCACGCTGAAGGCGGGGGCCCCGGTGCTGCGGAGCCCTTCGATCACCCCGTCGTTGAGGTTGACATGGGTGACCTCGGTGGCGCCCAGCGAGTCGGCGGCCACCGCGTAGTTGTGGTTCTGCGAGGTGATCTCCACCCGGCCGGTGTCCCGGCGCTGCACCGGATGGTTCCCGCCGTGATGGCCGAAGGGGAGCTTGTAGGTGGTGGCGCCCAGGGCGCTGGCCAGCAGCTGGTGCCCGAGGCAGATGCCGAACACCGGCACCGTCCCGCGCTCGACCAGGCGACGGACCTCGCCGATGATGCCGGGCAGCGCCGCCGGGTCGCCGGGGCCGTTGGACAGGAAGATGCCGTCGGGCCCGAGGTCGAGCACGGCGTCGGCAGGCGTCGACGCGGGCACCACGGTGACCGTGGCCAGGTCGCCGAGCTGGCGCAGCATGGCCTCCTTGATCCCGAAGTCGTAGGCCACCACCCGGTAGGGTCCGCTCCCCCGGGTGAACGTCGAGGCGGTCGTGACCGTGGACACCAGGTCCCGTCCGTTGGTGGGCGCGGCCGAGCGGGCGGCGGCCAGCAGGTCGGCCTCGGCGGCGGTCCCGAACGCGCACGGCGCCGAGCCGTGCTCGCGCAGGTGCCGGGTCAGCCGCCGGGTGTCGATCCCGGTGATTCCCGACACCCCGTGCCCGGACAGGAAGTGCTCGAGGCTGCCCTCGGACCGGTAGTTGGAGGGCACGTCGGCCAGGTCGCGCACGATCACCCCGCTGCAGTGCGGGCGGGCGGCCTCGTCGTCGACCGGGTTCACCCCGTAGTTGCCGATGTGGGGATAGGTGAAGGCGATGACCTGGCCGGCGTAGGACGGATCGGTGATCACCTCCTGGTAGCCCGACAGCACGGTGTTGAACACCGCCTCGCCGGTCGACACCCCGTCGGCGGGCACCGCCCCGAAGGCCTCCCCCTCGAACACCGCGCCGTCGGCCAGCACCAGCAGGGCCGGGTCGCGGTGCACGGTACCGGCGCGGGGGCTCACCGCTGCGCCTCGGCGTCGAGCACGACCGGTTCGCCGGCCAGCACGGTGTGGCGGACCCGGCCGGTGAGCGTGCGCCCGGCATAGGGGGTGTTGCGGCTGCGCGAGGCGAGGGCCGTCGGATCGACCGTCCAGGTGGCGGCGGGGTCCACCACGCACAGGTTGGCCACCGAGCCCGGCGCCACCGGCCCGCCCTGGGTCCCCCCGTGGTCGGGGCCGAGCCCGGCGATCGCTGCCGGCTGCCAGCTCAACAGGGCCAGGATGCGGGCCAGGGGCAGGTCGAGCTCGGTGGTGGCCAGGGCGAAGGCCGTCTGCAGGCCGAGCATGCCCGGCGGGGCCTGGTCGAAGGGCAGGTCCTTCAGCTCGGGAGCGTGCGGTGCGTGGTCGGTGGCGATGGCGTCGGCCGTCCCGTCGGCCAGGGCCGCCTTGACCGCGTCGACGTCGTCCTGGGGCCGCAGCGGGGGGTTCACCTTGAACACCGGGTCGTAGCCGGCGGCGCACCCGTCGGTCAGGGTGAAGTGGTGCGGGGCGACCTCGGCGGTGACCGGCACGCCGTCGGCCCGGGCCCGTCGCACCAGGTCGAGCGACCCGGCGGTCGACAGGTGGAGGAAGTGCACCCGGCCGCCGGTGGCCCGGGCCAGCGCGATGTCCCGGGCGACCATGACCTCCTCGGCCTCGGACGGCATGCCCGGCAGGCCGAGCCGGCTCGACCACGCCCCCTCGTGCATGGTTCCGCCCGCCGCCAGGCTCCGGTCCTCGCAGTGCTGGCCGAGGGTCACCCCCAGGCCGGTGGCGTACTGCAGGGCGCGGCGCATGAGCCCGGCCGACTGCACGCCGTCGCCGTCGTCGGTGAAGAGCCGCACCCCGAGGGCGGCGAGTTCGGCCATGGGGGCCAGCCGCTCGCCGGCACGGCCGACGGTGATGGCACCGGCCACCGCCACCTGGGCCATGGCCCCTTCCGCCAGGGCGAAGACGTTGCGCACCGACTCCGCCGAGTCGAGCGGCGGGTCGGTGTTGGGCATGGCCACCACCGCGGTGAACCCGCCCAGGGCGGCCGCCCGGGTGCCGGTCTCGATGGTCTCGGCCTCCTCGCGTCCCGGTTCGCGCAGGTGGGTGTGCAGGTCGACCAGGCCCGGGGCCACGATGCAGCCGCCGGCGTCGAGCACGGTGGCGCCGCTCGGCGCCTCCAGCCCCTCGGCCACCTCGACCACCCGACCGTCGACGACCCGCACGTCGGCCCGGCGCTCGCCGGTGGCGTCCACCACGGTGCCCCCGCGGACCAGCAGCTCGGGTGTCGTGCTCATACGGCCTCGCTCTCCAGGTTGCCTTGTCCGAGTAGGAGGAACAGCACCGCCATGCGCACCGCCACGCCGTTGCCCACCTGGTCGGTGATCCGGGCGGACGGCAGCTCGGCCACCTCCGAGGCGATCTCCACCCCTCGGACCATGGGCCCGGGGTGCAGGATGATGGCCTCCGGCGGCAGCTGCAGCGCCCGTCGGGCGGTCAGGGCGTAGCCCGCCGAGTACTCGCGCATGGTCGGGACGTAGGCCCCGCTCCCCCGCTCCGCCTGCAGGCGGAGGAGGCTGATCACGTCGGTGGACGCCAGCACGGCGTCGAGGTCGTGGGACACCCCGGCGATCGGCCAGCCCTCGAGCGACGGAGGCAGCAGGGTGGCCGGGGCCACCAACGTGACCTCGGCGCCCAATGCGGCGTAGGCGGCGATCTGCGACCGGGCCACCCGGCTGTGGCGGATGTCGCCGACGATGGTCACCCGCAGGCCACGGAATCGGTCGGTGCCGTCCTGGCCGCCGCCGAGCGACTGGCGCACCGTGTAGAGATCGAGCAGGGCCTGGGTCGGGTGCTGGTGCCAGCCGTCGCCGGCGTTGACCACCGCGCAGTGGTCGACCCACTCGGCCACCCGGGCGGGCACACCCGACGAGCTGTGACGGATGATCACCGCGTCCATGCCGATGGCCTGGATGGTCTCGATCGTGTCGCGCAGGGACTCGCCCTTCTTGACCGAGGACGAACCGGCCGAAAACGAGAGCACGTCGGCCGACATCCGCTTGGCCGCCGTCTCGAACGACATCCGGGTGCGGGTGGAGTCCTCGAAGAAGAGGGTGGCGACCGTGCGGCCGCGCAGGGCCGGTACCTTCGGATTGGCCCGGCGCCCGACCTCGGCGAACGAGTCGGTCACCCGGAGCACCTCGGCGATGGTCGGGGCGTCGAGGTCGTCCATGCTGAGGAGGTGGGCGGGGAACGGACTCACCGGTTGACCAGCTCCCCCAGTGACACGCCCTCGTCGGAGACGTCGACCATCTCCTCGCGGCTGGTGGGCAGGTTCTTGCCCACGTAGTCGGGCCGGATCGGGAGCTCGCGGTGGCCCCGGTCCACCATGACCGCCAGTTCGACCACCTGGGCCCGGCCGTACTCGCCCAGGGCGTTGAGGGCGGCCCGGATGGTCCGGCCGGTGAACAGCACGTCGTCGACCAGCACCACGGTGGCCCCGGTCAGATCGGAGGTGATGTCGGTGGTGGCCTCCGGCAGCACCGGGCGGAGCCCGATGTCGTCGCGGTAGAAGGCGACGTCGAGGGTCCCGACCGGCACGTCGGCCCCCTCCACCTCGGCCAGTGTCTCGGCCAGGCGACGGGCGATCCCGACCCCGCCGGTCTGCAGCCCGATCAGGACGACGTCGTGCAGCCCCCGGTTGCGCTCGGCGATCTCGTGGGCCATGCGGGTGATGGCGCGACGCACGTCGTCGGCGGACATGACCTGGACACGGGGAACGAAGACAGCACCCCGCGGGCGGGTATGACTGCGCTCTCGTTCGGCCACTGCGTCCTCCTGTCCGTACGGGCCTCAC
>Ga0209698_10006317_pt1 | contig 12623 bp, 6 predicted proteins | sample LitLauG_LLR_2012_FD_187203 | JGI IMG/M metagenome (GOLD analysis project Ga0209698, IMG submission 187203) | Freshwater sediment microbial communities from Pennsylvania, USA - Little Laurel Run_MetaG_LLR_2012 (SPAdes) (version 2) | ecosystem: Environmental > Aquatic > Freshwater > Creek >...
TGGTAGCGGTGCACGCCGCTAATCTGCCAACCGCCAGCAACTTTGCTGGCTACCCCGTGATTGAGATACCTCTTGCCCGGCCCGAATGGCAACTCGTACATATAACTCAAGACAAAGGCATGTGGAATGTCCTGATAGCTGACGGCCTTTTCGCCTCTGAGGTTATACGGGTTCTGCGCCCCGAACACACCCGAGTTGAACCCCGTCTCGGTAGAGAAAGACGAGTCCGCGTCGGTGATGGTCTTGGAGTACGTGTACGACGCAAGTATATTCACACCGTTGCGGAAACGCCGCTCGATCTTGGTTTGCAAGGCGTTGTAGGTGGACTGTCCCAGGTTCTCTAAACAGCAGTTGGTTGTGATGTTGCCGTACTGCGGGAATGGTCGCAGCAACTGGCCAATCACATTCGATGAACTGCCGCTGCCCCAACCCGGAGTAAACCAGGAGGGAACCGTAATTCCCAGCCCACTCAGGATTTGTGGACCGTTGTGTCCGTCTGAGCCGTCCACCTGATATCCCAAGGCAGCGCCGAGGTAGTTGTACGCAGGATTCAGGCCATTGACCTGCGCCAGGTTCGATCGCAAGCGCGTGGCGTGTTGTCCGATGTAGCCGATGCTCCAGATCAGGTCGGTGGCGAGCTGGTGCTGAATTTCCAGATCCCAGTTCTGCACCATGCCCGGCCGTCCCCAATTCGGCGCCACGTAGAAGACTCCATTTTGCGTGAAAGTATTGAAGGCCGGATCCTTAACATTGCTCGGCGCTGTGTAAGGCGGGAAACCCGCGTCCAGGCTCTGGACCGGCGTGAAGTGATCGGCGTTTTGGAAATTGGGGTTTGCGGTAGTGCCGCTGGCCAAGCTGTACCCAAAGTCGGAGTACGTGAGCGGAGCGTAGTAAATGCTATACGCTCCCCGAACCACGGTGTTCTTCACGAATTCCGGGGAATAGGCAAATCCAATGCGCGGACCGAAATTCTTGAAGTATGTCGTCGCTCCGGTAGCACCTTTGCCGTAGATCGAGGCTCCTAGTTGCCCGGGTGCGAGCGGATTCTGAGTTGTGAACGATAGAACCGATTGGGCACCCGTGGCCTCATGCCGCGGGGTCTCAATGTCCCACCGCAAACCTAAATTGAGAGTGAGGTTCGAACGCGCCTTGAAGTCGTCCTGCGCATAAACTGCGTAGTAATTCTGATTCCATCGTGAGAAGTGGGACGCTACCGAGAGTTGTTCCTGGTCGGGCTGGCCCAGCAAGAAGCTGGCGAACGGATCTCCGGTGAGATTGTTGTTCGAGTCCTCGGCCGGAGGAGTGAACGAGGTCTGGTTGTACGAAAAGGTATAGGCAGGTGACGTCGTACCGGGGGACTCCACCGAATATTGATAGGACCGCCAATCAAACCCAAAACGTAACGAGTGCCGGCCCTTAGTCCACGACACGCTGTCAGCGACTACAAGTGCATTGGGAATCTGCAGGGAGTAGTTGTTGTCACTCCAACCGCTGTACCCAGCACCTCCCACCGGACCGTTAAAGGTGAATTGCGGGAAAGTCGGTCCGCTGGCACCGCTGATCCCAAGTACACTCTCCCAGTTCGAGCCATTCACACTGGGGGCCTTGGACGCTGTGTTGACGCGATTAAAACCGACCGTCAGATGATTCAGGAGGGACGGACTGATGATGTAATCCCACCCGAATCGTAGATAGTGCGTGAAGTAGTAGTTGTAATAGTTGGCGGGAGTGAGTGGCGGCGGCAGGTCGAAGTTGTTGCCATTCAGGAAATTCTGTTCGCGGCTGTGATAGGAGAAGAATAATTTATTCTTCTCGCTCACATTCTCGTCGATACGAAAGCTCATCTGCGTGGTCACGACATGATCCAGAGTTCCAGGATTAAGAAAGTTCTGGACCGTCCCTGGGGCCCCATTGCCGTTCGCTAAACCCGGGAGGTTGGTTGCAGGCAGATAACTCAAGACTTTCTGTGCCACCGGACTGATATTCGTGATCTTATTTCCGGCAAACGGCATGCGGCAGGTCTGTCCACCGACAACCTGCGTTGTGGAAGGATCGAAAATCTGTCCCACAAATACGTCCTGACCAGGTGTACAGGGGTTGGGGATCCCCGTATCAGCTCCGAGAAGGGCAGAAAAATCCCCGCCGCGCTCGGCTGCTGTCGGCAGGCTTATCAGATCGAGCGCCAAGCCGCGGCGGTTGCGGTATTGCTCCCACGCGAAGAAAAAGAAAGTCTTGTCGTGTCCATCGTAAAGGTAAGGAATGCGCACCGGGCCGCCCAGAGAACCGCCAAAATCGTTTTGTCGGTCGCGCGGCTTCTTGTTCAGCGGCTGACAAGGTGGAACCTTCGGGTCGCAGCCCGCAGCCTGGTCCGCTGCAAGTATCTGAGCGTTTACAAAATCATCGTTCCATGAAAACGCATCCAGCGCTTCGTTGCGGAATAATTCGAAGACACTGCCGTGGTACCTGTTCGTTCCTGACTTCGTCGTGAAACTCTCGACGCCGCCCGAGGTATGCCCGAACTGCGCCGACGGAGTTGAAGTCGTAACCTTGAATTCCGTCAGTGCCTCCACCGAAGGTGCCGTCTGATCGAACGCTGTGCCAGAATCGGACCGCTGCACGCTGGCGCCGTCCAGCAGGATTTCTGTGCCAAAGTTCTGCCCGCCGGAGATCTTGGTCTCGTAGATGCCCGCTGAGGAGTGATCTCCGACTGTTCCCTGCCCGATGGTCCCAGGTGTCAGGAAAATAAACGTTTCGGGAGAGCGGACGAAGCTCTGGCCAGTGGAGTTAAGCGAGAGCGGCAAATCATGAAGCTGCTTATCGTCTACGACTGTACCGACGTCGGAGCTATCCGTCTGAATGGTAGGAGCGTCGGCCAGAACGGTGACTTCCTCCTTCACGTCGCCGGGTTGCAGCGTGACGTTCAGTGAGGCAACCGTGTTGATTTGAATCGGGACTGCCTTTTGGACGGACGTTTTAAAGCCGCTGTACTCAACGGTCACGTCGTAGCGTCCAATTGCAAGGTCGTTGATGCGGTAGCCGCCCGTCGAAGACGAGACCGTTTTGTAGATACTGCCCGTATCTACGCCCCGCAGCGTGACCGACGCTCCGGGGACTGCGGCCCCAGTTGTATCCAGCACTGTGCCCGCGATCGATCCGCGGTCCGACTGCGCCGCTGCCCCAATCACAACTAACACGCAGAACGCCACCACGCCTAGTCGTAGCCAATTACGATTCATATCCCCATCCCCGTACTGCGGAGGACACACCTGTGCACTCCGCGCCCCTTGATTCGCCTACGATTCCGTAATGTATCGATAGTACAAACCAGCTAATAGAAAACTATTACGGCGGGAACGGTCAATAATACTTTCGTACAGTAGTGGCATTGCGGAGTCGAGAAGAGGCAGAAGATCGGCACATTTGTTGAGAAATTAAGCATCCAGTTCGATGATTCCCCGTTGCAGAGCTACGGTCGCGGCCTGGGTGCGGTCTTTCACGTTGAGTTTTTCGAGAACGTGGCTCACATGAAGCTTGACGGTGACTTCTGCGATGTTCAGTTCGCTGGCGATTTCTTTATTCCCCATTCCCTTCGCCACCATCCGCAGCACTTCCACCTCGCGGCCGCTGAGCGACCGGTGGGAGCGGCGTTCTTGCAGGTGAGAAGCGACAAGCGGATCGACGTATTGCCGTCCTGAGTGAACTTCCCGCACCGCACGCAGAAGCTCTTCGCGCAGGATGCTCTTCACGATGTATCCCCGCGCCCCTGCCTGAATCGCCCGATAAATCTCTTCCTCGCCGGAGTGGGTCGAGAGCATGAGAATCGCCGCATCGGGGAATTCGCGCAGAATGGCCGCCGTACAATCCACGCCGCTCATTCCCGGCAGGCGCAGATCCATCAACACCAGGTTGGGATGATGTTTGTGATAGGCCCGGATCGCATCTTCCCCGCTCCCCGCCTCGGCGACCACTTCCATGTCGGGCTCCACATTCAGCGACGCCGACAGGCCCATCCTCACCATGAAGTGGTCGTCAACCACCAAGATGCGTATTAGCTTTGAGTTCATCATCCGGGACTTCGGGTGCAGTCAGCCGAACCTCCACGGCAATGCGCGTGCCGCAACCGGGTTCGCTCTCGATCTTCAACTGGCTTCCCATCGATTGCGCACGCTCGCTCATGTCGAGCAAGCCGAAGTGTCCGATGGGCGCCGTCTGATTCGCTGCGAAACCTCGTCCGTCGTCACTCACGGTCAAGCACACGGATGCCGGAGTGTACACCAAGTCGAGCGAAACGTGACGCGCCCCTCCATGCTTCACTGCGTTGGCCACCGCTTCCTGCCCGATGCGAAGCAGATTCATCTCCACGGCGCCAGGCAGCCGCACAGCTTCTCCGCGAATGTTGACGTCGACCTTTCCTCCATCTCGGGGAGCCAGCGGCTTTACGATCTGGCTCAGCGCCGAAACCAGGTCGCCGTCTTCCAGCAACTGGCAGCGCAGATCCCACACCGAGCGTCGCGCTTCAATCATGCTGTGCCGGCTCATGTTACGCGCCGTCTCAAGCGCCTGCTGCGACACTCGCGGGGCTTGCTGAAAGCAATCGACGGCGAGATCGAGCTGCATGGTGATGCCCGCCAACTCCTGTTCGAGCGTGTCGTGAAGCTCGCGCGCAATGCGATTCCGTTCTTCCAGCACCGCGCTGTTGCGCCGCTTTTGGCGAATGATCGCCATCTGCCCGTGCACACGCCGACCTAAAGCCACAACCCAAATCATCACCACCAGCAACACAGCTGTGGTGATTCCCAACAGCCACAACGTGTGCGATAGGTTCCACCACGAAGGCGTCTTCACCACGGCGACGTCACTTGGAGATCGCAGCAGCATGCGAAACGATTCCGGCACGCGCCACAGCCCGCCGCTGCGAACCAGGCAGATGCCCGAGATTCGGACGTCGCTATTGAGCGGGATCGACATCAAGGGATTCGTCGCGCCGGTTGAACTCAACGTGGCATCGAAAAACGTATCCCCCGTCTGCATTTGCAAGGTCAGGCCGTCGGCTTGGGGCAGACGCTTGAGCAGCTTCGCATCCGTCGTCACCACCACGCCGTCAAACTGTTCCCATGGAGCGTACAGATTCAAAAGGACAGCCTGCGGAGTTGCCGAATGTCCAATGCGATGAAAGATCGCATCTTCCAACATGGGTGCAGACTCACCCATCGCCGGAAACCCGAGCACGTCCACTACGTCTCCGGCTTCGAGAACCGTCGCCTGCTGGGTCAGCACGCGGACCCCTTTGCCCTCGCTTTGCAAAAAAAGGGCGTGGCCCGGTTGCTGATACTCCAGCACGCCGCGCACTCTCACACGATGCCGCGGCCCTTCGCCCGGCGAAAATCGCAGCAGGCTGGAGAGTGGAACTTCCGCCGCCGGCGCTTCGATTTTGAGGAAGCTCAGCCGGGGAACGTAAAACAGAACTCCGGTCAGCTGGCGATTGGTGTTGTACAGGCTTCCGCAAACACCTTCGATCAGAACTTCGCTGTCGACCCAGTAAGAAAAATCCTGCTCGCGTGGCACCGGCACTCGCACATCAAACTCGCCGCCTTCTGAGGCGATATGCATCGCGAGTGCCGTCTCTTTCCACGAACTTTTGTCGATCGCCACCGAGCGCACGATGCCGCGAACTCTCGCCCATTGACTGTCCAGCTGTCCGTCTGCCAGATCGGAGAATGCGAACAGTTGCGCCTGAGGCAGGCTTCCCTTCCCTACGGCCCGCACGGACTGCTCGCGTATGACTGGAGCAAACTTCCCCGGTCCAGTGACTCCTTCCAACTCCACGATCTGACCCAGAGCATGCAGATACACCGGAGCCTTACTGCCCTCCACGAAAATTCCGGCGGTCGAATCCTGAATGAAGAAGTCGGGCGCGGGGGCATCCATGGTGATCACGCCGCGCACGTGCACGGGATATCCCATTGCGGCCTGCTCAGGAGTCAGGCTGCGAATCTGGTTGGCGTGGGTGAGAACCGGCAGCGGCGTCGAAGCGGATTGTCCAACCAGCGCGGGGCAGAGCGAGAAAAGCGCCCACACATAGGCGAATAGCGATCTCACTCCCACACGGTGTGAACGGAGGATTGTTCCTGCTACTTTGAGGGCTTTTCCCATGGGGCGACGTGGACCCATTTCAACCACATCGCCCTAGGGTAGCCGAAAGTGGCCGGTTCTGGAAGGCAGAACAACCGGCGGCAGAATTCGTTTAGCGGCTCAAAGTGAATTTACCCTGCAGTTGAATCTTGTCCGACGATCCACCCACCAGGATCGCGAAATCGCCAGGCTCCGCGCTCCAATCCTTCTTCGCCACGTCGTAGAAGGAAAACGCCCGCCGTTCGAGTTTCAGTGTCACCCGCCTGCTCTCGCCCGGCTTGAGGTTCACTTTGGCAAAACCCTTGAGTTCTTTCACGGGGCGCGGCACGCTGGCGTGCGAGTCGCCCACGTATAGCTCCGCTACTTCGGCGCCTTCTCGCTGTCCCGTATTTTTCACATCGAATGAAACCGTGATTGGCTGGTTGAGCTTCCCGACTTGTGGCGAGACTGACAGATTGCTGTACGCGAATGTCGTGTACGAAAGCCCGAATCCAAACGGAAACATCGGCTTCGTCGCAGAGCGGTCATAGTGCCGATATCCAACAAATACTCCTTCGGAATATTCCACCCGCGATTCCCCCTTCGCCGGATAGTAGCTGTGGAACACGGGGTTATCTTCCCATCGCCGCTCAAACGAGGCAGGTAGTTTCCCCGATGGACTGTAGTCGCCAAACAGAATCTGAGCCAACGCGGTCCCTCCCTCCTGTCCCGGATACCACGTGTGCACGACCGCCGCCACCTTGTCGATCCATTGAGTCATATCAACGTTGCCGCCGGCCGTGATCACGACGATGGTGTTCTTGTTCGCCACGCTGATCTGGCGGATCAGCTCATCTTGTCCGCCGGGCAGTTGAAATGTCCTGTCCGATCCCTCGCTCTCCGTCTTCGGATCAAATCCGACGCACACGATGGCCACATCGGCCTTAGCCGCGAGAACCTTCGTCTTGTTGCCCACAAAAGAGTCAGCTCGCGTAACGCCAAATCCTACAATGGCGCTGCCCACGTCTTCGAAATACTCCAACCGAATCTTGTACGCTTGTCCCGCTTCGAGATGCTTGATGGCGGTGTCGAGCGTCTGCGAGTGAGGCTGCCAATCATCGATGGCGCGATCGTCCCCGACCCAAAGTCGCACGCCATCGTCGGCAGATGTAAAGAACTGATAGTCGGCCGTCTCCTTCGGAACGAAATATCCTGTCCATCGCACCGTGAAGTGATCGACAGGTTGTCCCGGCTCAAAGCTGCCTTCGCCCCAGTCGAAGTGGACGTGCCAGTCCACACGGGTAAGCGCCGGCGTTCCCTGCAGATTTTGATTGGGGAAGTATTCACCCTTCAGTCCCCTCTCGCCGCCGGGCTCGGTGACGAAGTCAGAACTGTCGAATACTTCGTCAAGATTCGGGACATCGGTGTCGTACAACACATTCACCTTGGTCCCCGCGCGATTGCTGATGCCCTCGAGAAAACTCACAGCATTGAACGGCTTCGTTTCAGCGCTGCCCCCGCCACTGATGACTGCCGGATATACCGTGGGGCCAACCACCGCAATGGTCTTCACCTTCCGTTCATCGAGGGGAAGGACATTGCCTTCATTCTTCAGCAACACCATTCCACCGCGCGCTTCCTCGAGCGCCACCTGCCGTCCTTCCTGGCTGTAGAGCGGAATACTCGCGTCGGTCTGCTCGTGATCGAAGAAGCCGAACTGAATCGCGATCCGCAAAATTCGTCTGACCTTGTCGTCGAGCATCGCCATCGAGAGGCGCCCATCCTTTAGCGCTGGTATGAGCGTGTCTCGATTCATGAACAATGGCGATGGCATCTCCAAATCCAGACCGCCATTCGCCGCCGCCACTCCATCGTGGGTCGCGCCCCAATCCGACATGAGGATGCCCTCAAACCCCCAGTCTTTCTTCAGAATCTCGTTATTCAAATGATTGTTCGCAGTCATGTAGACGCCGTTGACCAGGTTGTACGCGTCCATGACCGCACCGGCCTTTGCTTCCTTCACGGAAGCCTCAAACGCCGGCAGATAGATCTCCCGCACCGTCCTCTCGTCAATATCGGAACTCAGCGTCATGCGCGCGAATTCTGAGTTATTACCGGCGAAGTGCTTTGCAGTGGCCACGACACGCTGCTCCTGCATGCCCTCGATCTCATTCACCGCCATGCGCGATGCTAGATAGGGGTCTTCTCCGAAGTATTCGAAATTCCTCCCATTCATCGGCGCCCGGTAAATATTCATTCCCGGAGCGAGAATAAAATGAACGCCGCGCGCCCGCGCATCCTTCCCCATGGCTACGCCGAAACGGTGCGCCAGGTCTGTATCCCACGACGCCGCCAGCGCAATGCCAGCCGGATACGCCGTCGTCAGCCCGTAGTCGTGCACGCCGAGCGGGCCATCCGACATTTTCAGTGGCTTGATTCCGAGCCGGGGAATCGCACGGGTATAGAAATCGTTGATCCCTCCAATGAGTTCGATCTTCTCATCGGTCGTCATCTTGCCGACGATCGCATCCACACGGCTTTCGACATCGGATTTGGAAGGCACCGACTGCGCGGAAACAAATTGGGAACACAAAAGAGCAACAACACCAAGAACGAATCGCATTTTCATAGCGGAAGTATTTCTACGAAGCAGATACTATCACTGCGGCTTCCATGCAAAGGTCGCAACGGCTCCAGCCGGAAGAGAATAGTCAAACGTCTGACTCCTCCAACTCACCGAAAACGTGCTGTTGCTGCTGGCGGCATTGAGCACCAGCAGAACCATCGACCCGTCAGGATTTTGAAATGCCACATCTTCGACACTGCCGGACCCGAAGGTGTTGGAGTCGATACGATAAGCTCCCGGCGCAACAAATTTCGCGATGTGCCCGAGAACGTAGTACTCCACATTGTTGGTAATCGTGGCCGGTGAGGTACTGCCGTCAACCGTCACCACACCCCGGCAATTCCCGCATCCGCCATTCTTCGGTCCCGAGTTCTGATCGAGCGCGAGATTCCACAGCGAAATGCTGCGAGCCCAGTTCCGCGTCGCTCCGATCAGCAAATGCTCCGCATTCCACGACAGGTCATGAGCGAAGCTCGACCCCGTAATCCCGGAGCACTCAGTAAACCAGATGTCTTTACTCGGATACGCATTCTTCACCGTGGTCTGCGCGGTCACATCCCCGGCGTAGCAATGAAACGCACTTCCCGCGAGATAGCTCGATGCTGCGGCATCAGCCAGCAAACTCTCCGGATACGAGGGAGTGTCCCAGTTGTGGTCGTAGCCCAGGATCTTCACACTCCCCAAGCCCACCGCATTCAGCGCCGGACCAAGGTTCGCTCCGATGAATGTCGCCTCATCGCTCGCCGCAAGATATTCCGTGGGATATCCAGTGTTCGAATTCAGTGGCTCATTCTGCGGCAGGACGGCATAAATCGGAATGCCCTGTGCCTGGTAACCCTGCACGAATTTCACGAAATATTGCGCCAGGCTCGGAAAGTAAGTCGTATTCATGTTCCCGCCATTCATCGTGCCTGAGGTCTTCATCCATGCCGGAGGACTCCACGGCACAGCCACGACCTTGATCGCAGGATTGACCGTAAGCGCCTGTTGCAGCAGCGGGATGATGTAGGCGCTATCGTGCGAAATGGAAAAGCTTGTGAGGTTTGCATCAGTTTGCCCCGGCGGAACATCGTCGTAACTGTAATTTCCGCTGACCGAAAAATCTGAAGCCCCCATCGGTTGCCGCAGAAAACTGATGCCGATCCCATTCGCCGCGCTGAACAGGCTTTGCCACAGGCTGCTCTGTTGCGTCGCACTGAGTTTGTGGGATACAACCCAGGCCGCTGAATCGGTGAGTGACGCTCCGAATCCATCCATCGGCTGATATTTGGTGGAGTCATTGATCGTAATCTGCAGCCCTGTGGCCGAGCCCGTTCCGAATGTCACGCTGGCTTGCGGCTGCAATAAATTCGCGCGGTCCCCGGTGGTCTCAAAGACCTGAACCGTCGGCCCCGTCGGCGGAGTTGTTGTGGAATGGTTGACGCTGGAGCACGAGTAAGACCCGATCAGGGCAAGGTAGATCGCGCAGTGCGCATTCGTGCGGTGAGCCAGCACTGCATCGAAAATTTTCCGCGGTAGACGTGCGAGATCCATGCAAAGCCGGACCTAGCCTACCATCCCGTGCAAGTGAAATCACTTGTGCGCCACAAATCTGGAATTCGCACAGAGGGTTAACGCGCGCGTTCGACATCCTCAAGGCTGACTCGTCGAACCTTGAGTGGCGCAAGTTTAGCGGGCCTTGTGCCGCGGCGAACGGCGTTCAGCAGTGGAATGTACGCCAGTTCTTTTCCCGCTGCGACCGCACGCAGCAGGATGCCGCCACGGCTCATATCGCCGCGTCCCACAAACTCTGCCGGAAAGAGCAAACGCTCACGAAAAATGTCGAGCAACGGTTCTACATATTTCGGCGTGGCGATGCTGCCGAGCAGAATGACTTGACCCGCGTCTTTCAAGAATTCTGCGAGAAGTCGACAATCGCGATCGAGAGGTCCACGGTACCTCTTGTCGGCCGGATCGATGTCGGTCGCCGCGAATTCACGCAGGCGCTCGACGGAGACGACGGTTTCCGGAGCAAGCAGGCCGGCACTCGTGGTGATGACAAATGATCCTGAGACGCCCTGCGGCGGCCGCGAGAAAGCCCCTGCGTACGTCACTTTTCCTCGAAAGTACAAGCCGCTGATAAAGCTGAACAATTCTCCAAGAGGCACACCAGTTTCACGCAGGCGGCAAGCCAGTTCGAACTCAGCCTTCGCGTTGAGTACCTGCGCCGCTCGAATCCCCGCGAGATTCGCGGGCGACAGAAGGAAGACTCGATGTCTTAAGGCCAATTCAGGACTCAACGTCTGCCTTGAAGAATGAAGTTGCGCGGCAAGGACGAGGTCTGCCACGCACTGCCATATTCTAGCTGACAGTACCCGCTGGAACTTCCCGTCAATGTGGTCGATTCAATCCGCTTGCAGCAAGAATCGTCAACGTTTACATTCACTCTGTCGATATAAAGCGGGGAAGATCGTCTACCTTCCCGGCGATGGATCGAACGTTACCCGCTGCAACATGGCCAAAGAGCCGACGACTCTCCACGATATTGCGAAAGCCCTGGGCACCTCCATCGGCACAGTGCATCGCGCCTTGCATGACAACCCTGGCGTGAGCCCCAAGACCAAGGCCAAGGTTCTGGAAGCGGCCAAGAACCTGGGCTATCGTCCCAACCTTGCGGCTCGCTTTCTTTCCTCCAAGAAGACTCTGCGGGTTTCGATCAATACCCTCAAAGGAACCACGTCGTTCTGGGATGAGGTCCGCGCCGGCATCAAGGAGGAAGCCACTTCGAATCCGCTGGAGAATATCGAACTGGAGTTCAGAACCTATCCCCACATCGGAGTCGGAGAAGAAGAGGCGTTTGAAGCCGCACTGCGCGAAAACGTAAACGGCCTCATCATTTTTCCCAGCGATCCCGCGGCCTTGCGGCCCTACATCCGGCGTGCCTCGCGCGCGCACATCCCGGTGGTTTGCGTCGCCACCGACGCTCCCGATAGCGGCCGTCAGGGCATCGTCGCCATCGACACCCTGGTCAGCGGATCCATCGCGGCAGACCTCATGGGCAGATTCCTTCTGGGGCGGCAGGGATCCGTCGGCATCACGTTGTTCGACATGGCGATTACCGAGCACGCGGAAAAGTATGCCGCCTTTGAGTCCACGCTGCGCTCCCTTTATCCGCACCTTCAGGTTCTCAAACCAATCGAGGATCATGGCACCGAAGCGGAAGCGTACAGCAAGTCCCGTCAGCTGTTTGAAAAGTGCAAGAACCTTGTCGGAGTGTACGTAACAACGGAGGCGTCCATGCCAATGCTGAATGCTGCCTCCGATACCAACGCGCTTTCCGGCCTCACCATCATCACCACCGATCTCTTCCCTGACCTGGTTCCTCAAATTCGGTCGGGGGCTGTGGCAGCCACCATCTACCAGCGCCCGCGATCCCAGGGCACAATGGCGTTTCGCATGCTCCATCGGTTCCTGGTGGGAGGCCGTTCCGGAGATCAACTTCGCCTCGCGCCACATCTGGTGATGCGCGGAAATCTCGATTTCTTTCTGCGCCGCCAGTCGCGAGAATCCAACAAGGATCAACTTCCGCAAGGGAGTGACGCGGTGCGCGAATCGAACGAGGGTGCTGGCCTGGATTCCGGAGAGATGTGAAGATTGGAAGCGACCTCATACCCAGGTTGTGAAAGGACACGGCTTCGAGCAAATTCGTCGTAAAACGGCACGGCTTTCACAGCCTGCTGAAATACTCGGGATTCGTATCAGGGCACGGCTTCAGCCGTGCCGACAAGTTCAAAAACGACGCGGGCTTTAGCCCCTGAGGAAAAACGACGTTGCCTGTTTTGCGTCATGGTCAGATGAGTTCTACTGTGCCCCTTCCTTCACCGTAACGACGCGATCTCCAGTCACA
>Ga0209698_10006318_pt1 | contig 12622 bp, 8 predicted proteins | sample LitLauG_LLR_2012_FD_187203 | JGI IMG/M metagenome (GOLD analysis project Ga0209698, IMG submission 187203) | Freshwater sediment microbial communities from Pennsylvania, USA - Little Laurel Run_MetaG_LLR_2012 (SPAdes) (version 2) | ecosystem: Environmental > Aquatic > Freshwater > Creek >...
TCTTCGGCGACGAGGAGCAGATCCAGGCGTTCGTCGACCGCATCGACGCGCGTCTGCGCTTCCTGCCGCCGCACGACCCGCAGTTTCGCCGCAATCGCGAGCGGGTCAATCGCGACGCCGAGCGCGAGAACCTGCTGGTCGAGTGGAATCTCGGGTACGACGAAGAGGCCTAGGCCAGCGGCGAGTTCGTCACTCGCTCGTACCACGCGTCCGGAGCGGTCAGTTCGGTGTCGCCCGGCAAGCCGTCGACGCGCAGCAGCGCGCTGAAGGCACCCCAACCGTGGGCGTTGATGATGTCGTCGACGAAGGACCGCGCGGCGTCGTGCGCGGGTCCCTGGTTCGAAATGCCAAACAGCGCCGCCGCCGCGTCCTCGCCCCGAGCGTCGCTCACGCGGTGTCGGTGCCACGCTTCGACGAGGAGCGGGCGCGGACCCATGACCGCGACGGTGACGTCGCGGGCGGCCGCGTCGAAGACGGCCATGAGGACGGCACTGGCGGCGTTGATCGCTCGAGTGGCGTCCGTCTCGCCGGGTAACTCGATGCCGTCGAGCAGGGCCTCGGGGTTGGACATGAATGAGGCGATGTTGTCGGGGTTGAGCATGCCCTGGAGTCGACCCAGGACGTCGCCCTGCGCGGCGGCGGACTCGCGCACCGCGTCCACTAACAGGGCGCGCAGTGCGTCGCCGGTGCCGGGTTGGGAGAGGATGAGCGACGCGACGAATTCGCGCGCCAACGCGAAGACGTTGACCTCGTCGGCGTCCAGGCTCCACTCCTGGGCGAAGGCCGCCACGTTGTTCACGACGATCATGCGCTGGGGGGTGTCGCGCGGCAGCGCCAGCGCCCCGAGCGACCAGGCGCGCTCCGAGAAGTGTCCGGCGACCGACCCCATTTGAAAACCCAGGAACATCGGACCGAGCGAACCGGCGAGCTGGGCCATGAGGGCATTTCCCTCGACCGCGTCCAGGTCCATCGAGGGAGGGTTCTTCGTCAAGGGGTCCAGTAACGGCTTCCACTGGGCGAGGGCCGCGATCGTGAGCCCGGTGCGATTCACGGCGGTGACCTCGGTGTCCGTGACCACGCCGAAGAGGGCGTCGACGTGGCGACCGACCAGGGGGGCGAACTCTTCGAGTCGCTGGCGCTCGCGCGGGAGTGGATTCGGGTCGCCATCGTCGCCGCGCGCCACGGTCAGCGCCAACTGGGTCGCCGTCTGGTACCACGCGTCGGGTCCCTGCTGGCCCAGCAGTTTGAAGAGGTCGCCGAACATGTCGCCCATGGGATTATCTGTCACTCCCCTTAACTTATGCGCCCGCGGGCATCCGGTGTCCAGGGACGTCGGCGACGCGCGACCTACGATGGAGAGCCATGGCTACGGACGTCGCTCTCGATATCGGCACGGCCTACACGCGTTTGGCGACCGCCGATCGGGGACTGTTGTTCGACGAGCCCACCCTGGTCGCGATCGACACCTCCACCGGCGAGGTCATCGACGTGGGCCACGGGGCCCTCGACCTCATCGGACGCACGCCGCGACACACGGTCGTCTTTCGTCCGTTGTCCCAGGGCACGACGGTGGACTTCGACGTCACCGCGCGCCTTATCGCGGGTCTCTTCGAACGCGCCGGCGTGTCGAAGTTGTCACGGGCGCGCGTCGTCATGAGCGTGCCCTCGCTGGCCACCTCGATCGAACGTCGCGCCCTGCGACAGGCGGCGATCCAAGCGGGCGCGCGCGAGGTGAGCCTCATGGAGGCCCCGATGGCCGCCGCCATTGGACTCGGGCTCCCGGTGCAGGACCCGGTGGGATCGGCCGTGACCGTCTTGGGAGCCGGGGCGTCGGAATCGGCCCTGATCTCCCTCGGCGGCATCGTCTCGTCGGGCGCTCGGCGCGTCGGGGGCAACGACATCGACACCGCCATCGCGACGTTGCTGCGCCTTCGACAAGGGGTGGTGGTGGCCCCCGCGACGGTCGAGGAGATGAAGATCTCGATGGGCTCGGCGCGCGCCCGCAGTCACGGTCAGACCCACACCTTCACCGCGCGAGCCATCGAGGACGGCAAATTGGAGTCCGTCGAAGTGCGAGCCGAACTGGTCAACGCCGCCCTCGCCGACACGGTCAACGCGACGCTGCGGCTGATCCAAGAATGCCTCTCCGACGCGCCGCCCGACCTCTCCCAGGACGTGAGCGCGCAGGGCATGGTGCTGGTGGGGGGCCACGCTCAACTCACTGATTTCGCTGAGCTCATCGCTCACACCACGGGCGTGAACGTGCACGTGGCGGACCAACCCGGCACGGTGATCATTCGTGGACTGCAGATGTGCCTGGATCAGATGGCGGCGTTACACAGCCTCTTTCGTCACGTGGATCGTTAGCGCCGCGCCGCGAGGTCAGTCGAGGTCGCGTCCGAGTTGGTCGACGGCCGCGCGCACCTGCCAATCGCGGTCGTCGCGCGCGCGTTCGAGGGCGGCGTCAATGTCGGGTCCCTCGAAATTGGCCAACGCCACGATGGCGCGCCGACGCACCGGAGCCTTGTCCTCCAGCGCCGCGATGATCGTGAGTCGGGCGCGATCATCGCCGAGTGCGCCGAGAGCCGCGATGGCGGACTCGCGACATCGGGCGTCGTCGTGGGTCGACGCCACGGCGATGAGTGCGTCCACCCCGGGGGCGTAGAGATGTTCGCCGAGCGCAAAGACGGCTCCGTCCACCACCAAGGCGTCGTCGTCGGCGAGCAGCGCCACGCAGACGTCGAGGAGCGACGCGGCGACGTCGGGCGCGTGCGCGAGCAGCGTCAGGGTCTCGCGGCGCACGTCCCCTTCCTCGTCACTCAGCGCCGCGCGCCAGAGGTCGGTCGTGAGCAGCCCGCGGCGGCGCGCGGCGCGCAGGGCCAACACGCGTCGGCGCGCGAGGGAATCGCTCATGCGAGCGAGGATGAACTCGTCGAGGGAGCCGTCGTCGCGGTACCCCGCGGCGAGGAGGAGGTCGTCGGTGTCGTCCGGTAGCGTGTCGTCATCACTGTGCACGAGACCATCTCACCACCTTCTCGACCTCGCCGAGGTTTTCGTCGCCTGATCACGGCCCTCGTCGTCGTGAGTGCGCTCACCATCATCCTGCGCGCCGTGCACACCAACGAGTACGCGATCACGCCGGGCAACGCGACCAACGTCGCGCCCCTCGTCTCGGTGCACGGGCTCGCCACCGACGCGCATCGCGATCGCATCATGTTGGTGGACGTCTACCTCCAGCCCTTGTCGGAGCTGCAGTACCTCGTCATGCACCTGCAGTCGCACGTGCAGTTCGTGAGTGCGGACCAACTGCTGGAACCCGGCATCCCCAACAGCCAGTTGTCCGCCCAGGGGTTCCTCCAAATGGCCGACTCCCAACTTGCCGCCAAGGTCGCCGCCCTGCGAGCGCTGGGGTGGCGAGTACCCGCGACTCCCACCGGTGCGGTCGTGACCGGCGTCGTGGAGAACACTCCCGCGTCGCGCGCGGGCATCAACGTGGGTGACGAGATCACCGCGATCAACGGCCACCCGGTGACGTCGGCGTGCTCCCTGGTGGGGGTGCTGTCGTCGGTGCCGGCGAACTCTCGCCTGCGCGTCGCGCTGATCCCCGGGAAATTCTCCCCGACGGGCGTGTACACCCACTCGGCGCCGGTCACCTTGACGCTCACCTCCGCGCGTTCACCGAGCGCGGGAGCATTGACGGGCTGCGTGCGATATCCCCACGCCGGTCCGTCCTGGCTCGGGATCGCGCCCGAAGACGGCGCGCACTTCGTCCTGCCGGGCACCATCACCGTCAATACCGCCAATATCGGCGGACCCTCCGCCGGTCTGGCGATGACCCTGACCTTGATTGACGCGTTGTCGCGCGGTTCGCTCACCGGCGGCCACGCCATCGCGGCGACCGGCACGATCGACCCGCTGGGCCAGGTCGGCGACGTCGGGGGAGTGGCCGAGAAGACCATCGCCGTGGAGAACGCCGGGGCGCAGTACTTCTTCGTTCCCACGGCGGAGGTGGCGACGGCGCGCGCCGTGGCGTCGCCGTCGTTGCACGTGGTGGGCGTGGCCACGCTGGGCCAGGTGCTCCGCGACCTCCAGGCCATCGGTGGGGCGGTCCCGGTCGCGTTGAGCCGGCCCCACTAAGCCGTTTTTTTTGACGCTCAGGTCGTAGGCTGGTGGGAATGGAAGAACGGCGAATCCTCTCGACGACGCGTCACTCTTCGACCGAAATCGCTCGGACCAACTTCGCCACGGTGCGCAAGGGTGGCTACGACCCACAGGAGGTACGCTCGCACCTCGAAACGGTGGCCCGCGAGGTCGGACACTTCGAAAGCCGCATCCGCGATCTCCAAGAACAACTCTCCGAAGCGCTGCGTCGAGCGGCCAACCCGACTTTCGACGAGGCGACCCTCGCGGCGGCCCTCGGGGCCCAGAGCGCTGCCATTTTGCGTTCGGCGCACGAGGAAGCGGGACGCGTCACCGCCGAAGCTCAGGAGCGCTCGGCGGCGTTGTTCGCCGAGAGTCAGAAGCGTGCGGCGAATCACCTCATCGAGGCCCAGGAGCGTGCCGCCGCCGTACTCACCGAAGCCGAGCACGGGGCCGCCCAAGTCGACGCCGAGGCGCGCCAAGCCGCCGAGCGCCTGATCGAATCGGCCAAGATCAACGGCGACGCTCTCGTCGAGCGGGGCCGTGAGCAGGGTCGCGCCATCGTCGAGCAGGCCAACGAAGCGCGCCGTAATGTGCTCAATGATTTGGCCGTGAAGCGCAAGGCCCTCCACATCCAGATCGATCAATTGCGCGCCGCGCGCGATTCGATGCAGTCCTTCGTGGCCAGTGTGCGCGAGCAGATCGACGCTCTGCTCGACAACATCAATTCCTCCGACGAGGCGGCGCGCGCCGCCGCTCTTGAGGCCCTGCGTCTGCGCCCGCCGGTCAAGGAACCCACCGAGGAAGAACTCTTGGCCGGTACTCCCCTGCGCCACGTGCCCGAACCCTCCCTGACGACCCCCGTCCCCGCGGCCGTCGCGGCCATGGCGCCGCCGCGTGCGGGAGCCGCGGCCGCGCCGCCTCCGGCGAAGCCCGCCGTCACGCCCGCGGCATCGGGCGGGGCACCGAGCGCGGCATCGACGGCCCACCAGGACACGGAATCCTTCGTCGATGACGACGTCGCCGGCACCGACGTGGTGAACGAGATCTTCGCGCGTTTGCGCAAGGCCACTCTGGAAGAACGCGGTGCCACGGCCAGCGTCCCGAAGAAGGCGCCGCCGCCCTCCACCTTGCCCGACACGCCACTCGATGAGCTCTTCGCGCGGCGGAATCAGGCCATCAATGAGTCCCTCGGCGTCCTGACGCGCAAAGTGAAGCGGGCCCTGCAAGACGACCAGAACGTCACCCTCGAGCGCTTGCGCGACGTCAAGGGTGCCATCACCGACGAACTCGAGGACGAACTCGCCCAACGCCGTCGCTACGCGGACGCGGCCATCGACGCCTTGGCCGACGCCGCCGCGGCCGGGGTACAATTCGCCTTCGACGAAGCGGGCGCCCAGAGCGACGTCGGCGTCAGTGAGGGGGTGGGCGACTGCGCAGCCGACCTGGCCGTGACGATCGTCCTGGCGCTGCGCAAACGCATCTTGGCCGACGGCCACGGCGACGCCGCGGAACGGGCCAACGCCGCCTATAAGGAATGGCGCGGCGCCCGGGTGGAGCGCCTGTGCACCGACGCCGCTCGTCGCGCGTTTCATCTCGGGGTGACGGCGGCGGCCACGGGACGCCACCTGCGCTTCCTGCCGGCTCCCACCGACGCCCCCTGTGACGCCTGTGCGCTGGACGCCGCGTCGCCGCCGCGGACGGCGGGCGATCATTTCCCGAGTGGTTCGGCCTATCCGCCGTTGCACGCCGGATGCGCCTGTACCGTCGTCCCGGTCTAGTTTCTGCCCTAGGCTCGCGGTGTGCGTTCGCCCTCTGATGTGATTCCGCCCCGTCGATTGGGTCGCCCGTCGCGACGCGTCTGGATCGGCGTCCTGGTCGCCGTTCTCCTGGTTCTTCTGGCGTCGCTGCGCACCCTGGCGGTGTTGTGGACCGACCAGATGTGGTTCTCCCAGGGTGGCTACGGCCAGGTCTTCAACACCCTGCTGGCGACCAAGGTGGGTCTCGGGGTGGCCTTCGGTCTCGTCTTCGCGGTCGTGATGTGGGTCAACTTGATGCTGACCGATCGCTTCGGGGCGCGCGACCTGAGTTTCGATCCCGAAGACGAAGTGGTGCGACGATTCCAGAACGCGGTACGCCCCTACGCCGGACGGATCTACGCGGCGATCGCCGTGTTCACTGGATTCATCGCGGGACTCAACGCCTCGGGACAGTGGCAGACGTGGCTGATGTTCGTGCACCGCCAATCCTTCGGCGTGACCGATCAGCTGTATCACAAGGACATCGGCTTCTACGTCTTCACGCTGCCGTTCCTCTCCTTCGTGGTCACGTGGACCCTGGTGTCACTCTTCATCATCCTGGTCGTGACCTCGGTGCTGCATTTCTTCAACGGCGGTATCCGCACGTCGCGGCGGGCCCCGCGAGTGGCGCCGCGCGTCAAGGCACACCTGTCGGTGATCGGCGCGGGCATCGCGTTGATGAAGGCCCTGGGGTACGTCTTTGGGCGCTGGGAGCTCGTCAACTCCACCAATGGCGTGGTGCAGGGTGCCGGTTACACCGACGTCCACGCGCGCATGCCGGCGCTGACCATCTTGATCTTCTTGTCCCTCGCGTCCGCGTTGATCCTCCTCGCGAACGTGCGCTCGCGCGGGTGGTCGCTGCCCGCGGTGGCGGTGGGACTCTGGCTCTTCGTGGCCCTGGTGATCGGCGTGCTGTACCCGACCTTCCTGCAGACCTTCAAGGTCAGCCCGGCGCAGGCGACGTTGGAAGCGCCCTACATCGCCCGCAACATCACCGCGACGCGTCAGGCCTTTGGTCTCACCAACGTGGCGTACCACTCCTTCGCCGCGGCCAGCTCGGTGCCCACGTCGGTGCTGCGCGCCGACGCCAACACCCTCAACAACATTCGCCTGTGGGACCCGGACCCCAACATCGCCCTGGCCACGGTCACCCGTCGTCAGAACATTCGCGGGTACTACACCTTCTCGACTCTGGCGGTGGACCGGTACCTGGTGAATGGCCACATCACGCCGGTGCTGATCGGCGCGCGCGAGCTCGCGGTGGGGAACCTCACCTCACCGACGTGGGTCAACACCCACCTGCAGTACACGCACGGGATCGGAGCAGCCGTCCTCGCGGCCAATCAGGCCGATCCGTCCACGGGTAATCCGATTTTCAACGTGTCCAACGTTCCGCCGGTGTCCTCCAACGGACTGCCCGTCCTCACGACGCCGGACATCTACTTCGGCATCGGTGACACCGGCTGGGTGGTCGCCAACACCAAGCAACCCGAGCTCGACTACCAACTGAGTTCCGGCCAGCCGGTGGAGAATCACTACGCCGCGACCGGCGGGGTGGCGGTGGGTGGGTTCTTCTCGCGCCTGGCCCTCGCGGCGCGACTCGGCGACTTCAACTTCTTGATCTCGAACCAGATCACCCCGCAGTCGCGGGTCCTCTTCGTGCGCGACGTCACTCAGATGGTGCAAAAGGCGGCGCCCTTCCTCTCGCTGGATTCTCAGCCCTACGCGGTGATCGCCAACGGCGCGGTCAATTTCGTGCTGGATGGCTACACCACGTCGAGCCAGTACCCCTACTCGCAAAACGCGAACAACCTCAACGTCAACCAGGGTGGATTGCCCTACAGCTTCAACTACGTGCGCAACTCGGTCAAGGTCGTCGTCAACGCCTACACCGGCAAGATGACGTTCTACATCATGGACCCGACGGACCCCATCATCCGCGCCTACGCCGCCGCGTTCCCGGGCATGTTCCACCCGTTGTCCTCGATGCCGGCGTCGATCCGCACGCACCTGCGCTACCCGTCGGACCTCTTCGCCGTCCAGGCCGCGACGCTGGGCCGCTACCACATCACGTCGGCGTCGGCCTTCTACAACGCGGCCGACCGCTGGGAGGTCTCGCCGACCACTGGGGCCGGGGCCCCGACGCAGACCCTGCAGCAGACCACCGTGACCGACGTGAATGGCAACATCATTTCCTCGAACCTCTCCCCGATGGCGCCGATCTACCAAGTGGGTTCTCTGCCCCAGGCCAATCACCAGCAACTGCTCGAATCGGTGGCATTCGTGCCGGCGGGCAACTCCTCGGTGACCCAGACCCTCAGTGCCTTCATGGTGGCCACCAGTGATCCGACCGACTACGGGCATCTGCAGGTCTACGTGACCCAACGTGGCCAGTCGACCTATGGACCGGCGCAGGTCGACTCGGAGATCGCCTCGAACGCCAAGGTCTCCTCCACCATCACGTTGCTCGACCAGCACGGTTCGCAGGTGCTACTCGGGAATGATCTGATGGTGCCCCTCGACCAGAGCGTGCTTTACGTGCGGCCCTTCTACGTGAGCTCGACGACGAACTCGATGCCCCAGTTGCGCTACGTGATTGCGGTGTTCAACCAACAGGTCAGTATCGCGCCGACCCTGTCGGGAGCGATCTCGGGAGTGCTCGGTGGCACGGTGCCGCCGTCGGGTGGCACCACCGGTCCCACGGGCGGTGGCAAGACGGGTCAGAGCGCGGCGTACTACTTGTCCCAGGCCAGTGCCGACTACGCCAACGCCCAGGCGGCGTTGAAGGCGGGCAACCTCGGGGCCTACCAAAGCGATGTCCAGGCGATGTATCACCAGCTCCAGTTGTCCCAGCAAGCCCTCGCCGGGTAGTTCGACGAACGGGGCCACTCGACTCTCTGCTACGATGGAAGTCCGCAGCGCGGGGTGGAGCAGTCTGGTAGCTCGTCGGGCTCATAACCCGAAGGTCGTAGGTTCAAATCCTGCCCCCGCCACCAAGCAGTAAACAATGAACGCCGAGACCCCAGGGAAATCCTGGGGTCTCGTTGCGTCCGGGGTGTCGCCGGGGCGTGGATTCGCCCGGTCTTGTCAATGAAACCCTGGGAGTTCGTCAGTTTCCCGACATCCCGAGGCGACCCTTGGTCGTATTGTCACGAAATACGGACATTCCACGTCGTCGTCGTTCTTTGATCACCCCGTGTACGACCACCGTCGGTGACCTTCCCGGTGAAGTCGTCCTCGAGTCCTGTGACGATCCGATTACCCGTCGATGCGCGGTGAACTTGGAGCCGGTCGAAAGTATTGCCATCGCCCACTTGGAGGAGAAGATCGGCCGTGTCCGCGATAAACGGATGCGCTAGGTGTGCCGCGCTGGGCACTGGCGTCAATTGCGGATACCCACTCGTTCGAGCGCTGGTCGCAACGTCGTTTGCCGAAGTCATTCACTGGAGCACGGGAAGGACTCTTCATCCTCCCTTCGTTAGGTCGGGCCTTCTCCGTGGCACCAGCGTCGAAGAGCGGTACTCGACTGCTGCAGTATCTTTCTGGGGTCAGCGCTGGAGCGAGGGCGAATTCACCTCATCAACGGCGCGTCTCGCCACGGGCGTTATGAACAATGTGCCGGGGGAGTCCCGCCACGAAAGTGATCGACAGCGCCAATTCGTCGCGTTAGCACCCAACCATGAATGGCACGGAATCTGGACCACCGGGGCACTTGTATTTCACCAATGAGTTATATAAACTAGTAATTATGACTTCCCCCGATTCGCTCAGCCGGGCTTTTTCCGCTTTGGCTGATCCCACCCGCCGCGCAATCCTCGAGCGCCTGTCAACCGGAGACGTTGGTGTTGTTGAACTGGCAGACAACTCGAGGTTGACCCAACCCGCCATTACCAAGCACCTCCAGGTGTTGGAACGAGCAGGCTTGATCGTCCGTCGCCGCGAGGGGCAGCGCCGCCCTGCGTCTCTTCATCTTGAGGGTCTCCACGAGGTGGAGGTGTGGCTGCGCCGAGCCCACGCCGATTGGTCGGAGAGGCTCGACCGACTGGAGACGCACCTCGCGACGATGAATACAGGAACAATCGACAAGGAGAGCCCCCATGGATGAAGCCCGTCCCACCGTTAACGTCCAGTCAGCGGTACCTACTCACCAGCTCATCATCGAGCGCACGCTGCCAGCAGCGCCGGAGCAAATCTTCGACGCCTTTACGGATCCGGACCAACTTACGCAGTGGTGGTGGCCCAACGGTTTTCGTTGCCCGGCCGCCGAGGTCGACCTTCGTGTCGGAGGCACCTATCGCCTGGCGATGGAATGGCCGGACTTCATTCCTCGCGAGGCCCAGTTCTCCCAGTACATGGGTGGAGAATTTTACGAGATCGACCGTCCCCGGCGCTTGGTCATGAGCGGTCGAGCGATGAGTGAAGAGGTAGGCGAACTGTTCGCGACACTGATTGACATCACCTTGGAGGTCCGGGGCGACGGCACCATGCTCACCATTCGGCAGTCGTACTTCGACCCGATGCCACCTCCGGAGGCGATGGGCGGAGCCGAGCAGGGGTGGTCCGAGCAACTCGAGAAGCTGAATCGGCTCCTCACGAACCAAACGGACCACTAGTTGACGTATCGGTCGATACTCGGCGCTCATTCGGCCAATCGTTGAGCGAAAGGATGAGGGCTGCGCAAGATCTACTCGGTGTGACGGCCAGTGTTTCTTCACCCGGGGGGTCGCGTGACCACCCGTCAGGGGCCCGTGCGGTAACGACCTCGCGTCGGGGTTGCCCTACTGGCGGTCGCGAGAGGTCAGGAGTGGGTCGCCGAGGTGCCATTCTCCGCAATCAGCTCGAGCCGCCATCGACGTTGGTAATTCCTACCAGCCACGCCGCGACATCCACGTTGTGAAGAAACAGTTCCGTGAGATTCTCAAATGGTTCTCCTAGTCGGCCAAACACCTCAAAATTGATCTGTCCAAAGAGCAGTGCCCACGCCGCGAGAGCCGTGTCCATCCGTTCGACGGTGAGTCCCGGCAGGGCACCATCGAGACGTTGAAATTGTGCGTGAAGGGCGTCTGAGACCGGCGGAAGTTCGAACGGACGCGCCGGCGGGACCGGCTGGGACACCAGATCGATCAGGCGCAAAAGCGGTAGCAGAGTGCGCAGCGCGGCGGACGTTGTCGCATCGGGGGCGTGGTAACCGGGCACGGGAGAGCCGTAGATGAGGGCGTACTCGTGCGGGTTCTCGAGAGCCCACGTGCGGATCGCTCCACACAAGGCTCGCCAACGGTCGAGAGGGGCGTCGTGCGAATGACTGAGCTCGGCCGCGTCGACGGCGTCGCCGAGCGCGTGGTAGGCGTCGAGGATCAAGGCCGTCAACAGGTCATCGCGGGAGGCGAAGTAGCGGTACACACCCGACGGCGCCATACCGACACTGCGCGCCACCGCCCGCAATGACAGCGCGGCCGAACCGACCGAGGCTAACTCCGTCTTGGCCGCCTGGATCAAGGCGGAGCGCACAGCGGCGTGGGCGATCCGACGGCTCGATGTCGATTCTTGGGGGTTCGTCATCAGAACATCCTTTCACAAATAAAGACAATCGCTCACTTTAATGAACATTGTTCTTGACAGTGGCCGCCAGAACATGTACAGTGCTCTTTATAGAGAACATTGTTCACAGTTATGAAGGAGATGCCATGGCGACGACTACTCACGATGTCGGTCCCGGAACAACAGAGATGTCGAGCGGGTCGACAGGACGTCGAAGTCTGTCGCGCTCGCCGGGACTAGCGAGTCGAATTACCTCAGCGAGTGCCCGCCGTCCCCGGCGCGTGCTGGCCGCCTGGTTCATCGGGCTGATGTGCGCGGTCGCTCTGGCGGCCACGTCACTCTCGGGTATGACCTCCAATGGGTACGTCGTCGGCGCGACAGAGTCCTCGCGCGCCCTCGCGATCTATAACGCGGTGACGGGCGCTCGCGACGGCCTCGCGCCCACCGACTTCATCATCGTGTCGCACCGGACCGAAGTGGTGTCGAGCACCGTCTTTCGCTCCACGGTGGCCCGGCTCGCGAGTTTCGCCTCGTCGTCGCGCGGGGTGACGGGGGTCACCGCGAACGTGTCACCGGGGAGTCCCTTGGTCGCCAGTCACGGCCACGCGGCAATCATCGCATTCCACGTCGCGAGTGACCCTGACGTCCGGCCACTCGAGGCGCAGGTCCAGCGGCTCAACGGCGTCGACGGCTTCACGGTCGCCGTGACCGGCTCGCACACGTTGGCGTATGACCTCGCGGTACTGTCACAGTCGGATCTCCAGCGCGGGGAGTTGGATTTCGGTCTCCCCATCGCCCTGATCATCTTGATTCTCGTCTTCGGCGCCGTGGTCGCCGGGCTCATCCCGGTGGTGATGGCGCTCGTGTCCATCGGAGTCGGAATGGGCCTGGCTGCCCTGCTCGCTCAGCAGTTCACCCTGTCGACGTTCATCGTCAACATGATGACCGCGATGGGTCTTGCCCTCGGCATTGACTATTCACTGTTCGTCATCTCGAGGTTTCGCGAGGAACGCGAACGCGGACGCAGTGTCGTCGACGCGGTCGAGGTCGCCGGGTCCACCGCCGGGCGAGCCGTGCTGTTCTCCGGGGGGACCTTCGCCGTCGCGTTGTGTGGGATCTTCCTCGTGCGCGACAACGTATTACGC
>Ga0209698_10006319_pt1 | contig 12621 bp, 11 predicted proteins | sample LitLauG_LLR_2012_FD_187203 | JGI IMG/M metagenome (GOLD analysis project Ga0209698, IMG submission 187203) | Freshwater sediment microbial communities from Pennsylvania, USA - Little Laurel Run_MetaG_LLR_2012 (SPAdes) (version 2) | ecosystem: Environmental > Aquatic > Freshwater > Creek >...
TCCTCGAACGCATCGAGCGCGGCAGAAATCCGCGCCGCGAGCGCATCGCGGAACTCCTTCACAGCGGGCGATCCAGCGAAGGACGCGACGAAGCCCTGCATCGCGGCAAGCTGTTCGTCGATATTCGAAAAAGCCCAGTCCTTCGACACGAAATCGCGCACCGATTCCTCGGGCGACGCGCCGTAGAGCGCTGTGAAAAACGTCTCCGGCGCAACAGGCGAAGCTTGCCGTCTACGCACCGCGGTAATCGTCAAGCGAGGCGCAAGGTTGTCGGCCAGAACGATCTCGCGCGGCGCGTTTGGCCCGCTGAGGCTGACCACACGGCCCGCCTCTCCGCGAAGTACACCGGCCTGCGCCAGATCCACGCGCGGCAGCCGGCGCGGATCTGTATCGCTCTTTTCCGGTGCCAGCCGCACGCGGCGGCTCTGGTTGATCTGCACGTCGTCCACCGCTTCGAAGACGATCTTTCCGTCCGCCGAGCGCGTACCCAGGACCACGCTCTGCGCCAGCGCCAGTGGAGCGATCAGGAGTACGGCCGCCCTCACGGCTTTTTCCTTCTCTCGATCTCCGCGTCGAGCGCCGCCGCCTTCGCCGGATCCGTGGCGGCGAGCTTCTCCCGCGACGCTGCCATCTCTGCTGTCTTGCCCAATTCCACACACGCAAGCGCGAGGTTGAACAGCGATGCCGAATCGGTTGCCTGCGCTGCGGATTTGTACGCCTGCTCGAAATTCAGCTGCGCATTCGCCGTGTCGCCCAGTTTGCGATCGATGCCGCCCAGTAGCAGGTATCCTTCCGCGTCAGGCTGCGTATCGAGATACGCTTTCAGCATCGCCGCCCCGGACGCCAGCCGATCCTTGAACGCATCGTTCGCGGCATAGACTCCCGCCAGCGCGTACACAAAATCCTTATTCGCCGGATCCAGCTTCCGCGCGCGCTCTAAAAACCCCGCCGCTTCGGCTGGCTTGCCCTCCCGCAGCGCGACTCCGGCGGCGATGCGCAGCAGAGTGGTGTTGTCCGGATCGCCTTTCAGCGCGTCTCCGGCCAGCGTCCCGGCCTGATCCCAATTCTCCTGCTTGTATTCGACCCGCGCGCGCAGCGTCTTGGCCTGCACCGCCAGCGCGGGCGACGTGACGCCGGAAACCGCCTGCGTGACGCACTTCAGATCGTCGGACGCGAAGCACAGCCGCGCCAGCTTCAGGCGCGCAGTATCCGAGTTTTTGGCTGCGGCTTCATAGCGGGCACGCGCGTCGGACGGATCTTTTTGTTCCAGCGAAATGTCGCCCATGCGCTCCTGAATCTCGGGCTGATCGGGCTTCAGCTTCACAGCCTCCGCATATTCCGCGTACGCTTCACGCACGCGCTTGGCGGTGTAGAGCAGGTTCGCCAGGCTCAGATGCGCCGTCAGATTCGCCGGCGACGCAATGATCGCCCAGCGGCAATAGGCCTCGGCTCCGGCCAGATCGGCGGAGGCGGCGTACGCCTCCACCACCATGCGCGTCGCATCTTCGTCGCGCGCTTCTTCCATGGTTTTGGTGCGCAGCGCCGCGAGCACCGCGCTCCAGTGCTTGGTCTTCGATTCGCAGGAGGCAAGCTGCTTCGCCAGGGCGAAATCGCTCGGCGAAAGATCCAGCGCGCGCCGCAACGGTTCGGCGGCGCGCTCGCAGTTATTCAATGACGCGTAGGCGCTGCCGATCGCGGCCAGCACGCGCTGGTCGTCGGGAATCTCGGCGCGGACCTTTTCCAATCGGTCGATAGCCGGCTGATATCGCTTCTGCTTTAGCTCCACCAGCCCGAGCCCGGTGCGCGCGAGCGGATTGGCGGCGTCTTCGTGAAGCAGCGTGTCGAAAATCTGCTGCGCTTCCGCCGCGCGATCGAGGCGCAAATAGAGATCGCCCAATGCCGCGCGTGCCGTCGCGTCTGTCATATTGGCGAGCGCGGCAACCGCATCGCCGCCGCGGCCCGCGCGTGCCAGCGCCTCCGCCATCAGCACCGTTGCTTCCTCGTCGCGGCGATGCGAGGCCAGAAATTCGGCGGCTTTGTCGAACTGTTTATTATCGATGAGGCAGCGCGCGACCAACACCGCAGCACGCGGCGTGGAAGAGGCGGCGCGGTCCAATAAAGGCACCGCCGCGCGGCAATCGCCCGCCCGGTATAGCGCCGCACCGCGCTGATACGACGCGTCTTCCGTCTGCGCCGCACAGGCGCACGCCGCCCCGATCGCCGCTAGAATCTTCAGCCGCAAGCCGTTAGTATAACCGCCGCGCCCGCCCCTTGGATTAAAAATGCTTTCGGAACGAATGCCGGCGGGGCCGCATCGCTCATAGTGTAAGGAGGCAGTTATGGCAAACAGGATGTTGACGTTGGCTCTGGCGGTGGCGTCGTTCGCGGCGCTGGCGCCGGCGGCCGTGATTTACGGTGGATACGGCTACGGCCGTCCGGTGATTCGGGCGGGTGTATACGTGGGTCCGCGGTATTATTACGGGCCGAGAGTGCCGTACGTGGCGCCGGTAGTGCCGTATGTGGCTCCCGCGCCGGTGTATGCCGCTCCGTATTACGGATACGGCTACCGCGGATACGCGCCCCGGTATTACTACGGAGGCGGGTACCGTTCTTATCGAGGCTATCGCAGATAGCTCGCTTTCATCACGAGGAAAGACGCCCGGCGGACCAAAAGGCTCCGCCGGGTTTTTATTTGTCCGTGGCGCGCAAAACCGGAGCTATTGCGCACGGGCGGCGATCTATTTGTGGCCTTCCGCTTCCGCCTTTCGCGCCGCACGAAGGGCGGATTCCACCCAGGCGTTTCCTTCGTGGCAGGCGTACTCGAAAATCTGGTCGGTGGTGGGGGCCAAAGGGTATTCGACGGTCCACGGTTTTGTAAACGTCGCGGGATCGTCCAGGGTCGCGCGATAGAGGATGGCGCCGTCCACGCGGGATAAGCGCTCCACCACGTGCAGGTTTTCGGTGCTGCCCCGGATTGCCGCTTCACTGTTGAAGTTGGTGGTGTCGATCACCAGCGTATCGCCGTCCCAATGGCCGACGGAGTCGCCCAGCCACTGGCGAACCGAGGGCGGCGCGTGGCTTGCGTTCATGCGGACGATGCGGGCTTCGTGGATCATTTCGCTGAGAATCACCACGAAATCGGATGTCTGGACGATTTGATAATTTCCGTTGTATACCTGCGGAAGGATCGGTACGGGAGCGTAGCTCACGCAGCGCTCCTGCGGATCGAGATCTTTGGCGCTGGCTAGCCGCTCGCGATCCTTCTTTCTCGCCGCGGCGCGCTGTTTTGCCTCTGGCGTGAGGCCAGGGATTTTCCCGTCCGGCGGATCGATGACCAGCGAGGTTCGCACGGCTCCATTGACGCGGGAGAGCGCCGTTCCTTTCTCCCAAGCCTCACTCGTCTCCGCGCCGACCGCTCTCCCTTCTTTGACACGCGCCAGCGCGGTCGGGGTCAGGTCTGGCCGCTCTTCGAAGGGCCGGTGATCCTTCTTCTCATAGGCGAGCGCTTCCTCGTCGGAAAGAGTCGCTTTGCCGGCGAACTCCGCGCGGCGCTCCAAGGGGGTGATGGTGGCGCTGGTCCAGATTCCCTGGAGGTCGGGATGACCGTCGGGAGTCCGAGGTAGGGCGGAGCTTTGGGGCTGGGCTTCGAGCAGCAAAGCCAGCGCGGCGATGGGGATGCAAAGTCGAGTGATCACAGAGGATTTTGGCGGTTCAGCCCGCGGTTATTCAGTTTAGCTCACGGATCCAGATATTCCGGAAGCACACCGGCTCGCCGCGGTCGCCGTGCGCTTGCAGTTTGATCGGCGCGGAATCGTATTTCTTATAGAACGGCTTTCCGACGTACCGGGTCTCGCCTTGCAACTGGAAGTGATCCTGAACCAGCACGCCGTTGAAGAAAACGGTCACGTAAGCTGGGGTGTTCAACGATCCGTCGGGATTGAACGTCGGCGCCTTCCAGACGACATCGTACGACTGCCACTCGCCGGGCTTGCGATTCGGGTTGACCAGAGGAGCCGATTGCTTGTAGATGCTGCCCGCCTGGCCGTTGACGTAAGTCTTGTTGTTGTACGAATCGAGAATCTGCAGCTCATATCCCGCGTCGCCGGGGCCGGTGGAGGCCAGAAACACGCCGCTGTTGCCGCGCGCCTGATCGGCGCCGGTGACCTTCTCGGGAATCCTCCATTCGATGTGGAACTGGTAGTTCCTGAAGGTCCGCTTGGTTTCGATGTTTCCGACGCCCCGCTCATTGTTCACCACCATGATGCCGTCGGTCACGGTCCATTTAGCAGGAGACTTGTCGCGAGTTAACACCCACTCATCGAGATTCTTTCCGTCGAACAGCACGATGGCGTCCGAGGGAGGCGCAGCATTTGTAGCCCCGGGCGTCACGACCTTCGGCACCGGCTCCCAGACTTCGGTGTCCTGCGGTTTGGGCCGGGGGCCGTCCGGTTGCTGCGCTGAGAGAGGAATTGCCGCGGAAATCAAGGCTGCGTATATGAAGAGAGTCGGTGATGGAATGCGCATATCTCACATTGAGGATACACCGGCGGAACGACTTCGCCCTCAGCAACACTGGATGTGATGGCGACGAGCATTTGACATTGCGCCAGGTAATCCACTACCTTATGGTTGTGGATAGACTGGGTACAACATTTGCTGCTTTGTCTGATCCAACCCGTCGGGGGATGATCGAACGGCTCTCGCACGGTCCTGCTTCCGTGCACGGATTAACGGAATCGTTTGCCGTCTCGCAGCAGATGATTTCAAAACATATCGCGTACCTGGTCCGGGCGCGGATTGTGAATAAGACCAAGCGTGGACGCGAGAGTGTGTGCACGCTCAGGCCAGAGGCGATAAAGAGCGTCAGCGACTGGGCGTCGTACTATCGCCGGTTTTGGGAAGAGAGTTTCGACAAGCTGGATGTGGTTGTGAATCAAATGAAAAAAATGGAGGCCAGAGATGCCAAAAAAAGAGGTTAGCCAGACAGACCGGATGGTGGTCACAAGAATTTTCGATGCTCCGCGCGAATTGGTTTGGAAGGCGTGGACCGACCCGCAGTACGTGATGCAGTGGTGGGGCCCCAAGGGTTTTACTGCGCCTGTTTGCAGGATCGATTTTCGCGTGGGAGGAAAATTTCTCTGCTGCATGAGAACGCCGGACGGCCAGGAGTTCTGGAATGCCGGGGAATACCACGAGATTGTTCTGCACGAAAAGATCGTATCCTCCATGTACTTCTCCGACGCGGAGGGAAACAAGGTTGAGCCTGCGCAATACGGAATAGAACATCCGGCCATCGAGGACGCCTTCGATGTGGTTACATTCGAGGATTTAGGAAACGGCCGGACGAAACTCACCTTCATCGGAAATGAAACCATGGAGAGCGCAAAAAATAGCGGTCAACTCGAGGGCTGGAATGAGGTGCTCGATAAATTTGACGCCATTGTTGCGGGGCTGCGGGGCTAGCGTAAACCCCCAAGGGCAACCCGAATCCAAATCGGGTGAAAGGCGCAGGCCGGTCGCCTCGCCAGCAGAGAGGTTCAGAAGCGCGGGTCGGCCGGTCTTGTGCCGTTGCGCCGCGCCCGCGTCGCCCGCGCTTACCATCGCGCGGACCCAGTAATCGTAAAACTCCCGCGCCCTGCCTTCGTTCGCGGAGACTTTCTGTGCCCAGATGAGGAACACCGCCAGGAAATATCCCGCGATGCCTCCGAAGATCGTGGTCAGTACAACAACTTCTCCACCTAGGCGGAAACACGCGGACTGTCTGTGGTTTTCCTGGCTTTCTATGGCCCCCGCCGGCCCCAACCACATGCGGATAACATGCGCAGCCCTCGGCGTGTGAGCCGAGGGACAAGCCGCATGTCCGCCGGCAAGGCGGCCGACACACCACGCGCGGCGGCGCGCGCTGCGTTCCGGAAAGGACAGCGAACCGAGGGGGACGCACGAAACCGTCCCCGAGTCGCGCAACCGAGCTTGACCCCTACGGCAACGTCGCTGGCTTGGCGCTGCCGTAATACAACCCGTTGAACAGGAGCTTGTACGTCCCATGCGGCTGATCGCGGAAGTTTACTTCTGGGCCGAGCAGCACGACCTTGCCCTCGCCTACCGACGCTTCGGCTACCGCTGTGCCTCCGTCTAAATACTGCTGGCCCCAGGCCCAGCCGCTTGAGAGCACGTCCGACCCTTCGAACCAACCCACTGCGTTGGTTTTCTTCTCGGCATTCGGCTCCATGCGGAACACCGGGCTGTTGTCGTAGAACACGTCCACTGTTTTCTCCATGCCGTAGGCGATCGGGTTCGTGTTATCCAGATTCGTCTTCAGCAGCGAGCCGGGGATATAGAATTTCTCGCCCGGCAAGGGGTGATCCTTGCCGTCGGCTCCCTTTTCGGTGAGGTAGTTTTTCACCGGGATGCCGAACACTTCGGCCACGCTGGTGGAGCTGCCGATGGTGACAATCGATCCGCCGGACTCGACGAATTTCTTGAGCGCCGGCATGGTCTTGTCGTCCGAAATGCGGCCCAAGCGTTCCTTATATTCGTCGGGGACCGTCTCCGGATTCACGTTGCCGCCGAACCCGCCTCCGCGTCCGCCTACGTTGCCGCGACGGATGGCTCCGTCGGTGAAGACGATGACGTCGAACTTGCTCTTCAAATCACCCGCGTCGAGCATGGCCGGATAGACCACCTGGAACGGAAATTCGTAGTTTTCAAACAGCCAGCGAGTCCAGCCCGAAGGCATGCTGCCGCCGTAGGAATCGTACAGGCCGATACGGATCGGCTTCAGCTTCATCGCCTCGCCTTTGGGCGCTTCGGCGACCGCGTACGACGACACGCCGCTATCCTTGGCGGCTTTCTGCAGCACCGGCAGCGCGTTGGCCGACGCTGGCACCCAGATGGTTCCGGTGCCGAAGCTCTGGCCATTGAGCAGCACTTCCTTTTTCAGCCAATAAACGTCGCAATTGGCGGCCAGAAGGCGGTTGATCAGCACGAAGGAGTTGTTGATCTTGTGGCTCACCAGATATCCAGCAGCCTTGCCCGTATTCCCGCTGACCTGCGCCGGTGGAGGAGGCAGCAGGCCTGTGACCTTGGTAAACGGTCCGTCGAAGCCTTCGTAGATACGGTCGAACGTGACGCCCATCTGGATGGCGAGCGTCCATCCCGTGATGTCGTAAGGACGATTCGGAGGCCCGCCGGGATAGGCGAAATCGTTGGGGTGATCCTGAGGCTCGAACATATCCATCACGTGCGGACGGAAGGCCTGCGCGGTTTTTACGACATAGGAACCTGAGGGATAATTTTTGCCGTTGACTGTGAATGCTGCGGTGGACTTCATCACCGTGATGCCGTTCTTGAGCAGGGAGTTCATGAACTCTGTTGCATTGGCGAAATCGGCTTGATCGGACGGCAGAATGTAGCCGCGCGGGTCGCGATACTTAGGATCGTGCAACACCTTTTCATACAGTTCGGCCGGCAGACCGCCGCGGCCGCGTCCACCGCCGCCAGGTCCCATGTCGCCGCCTGCGGCAACCTCAGCGCCTCGCCCGCCTCGTCCTCCGCGACCGCCGGCTGTGCCTGACGCAGCTGCTGCTTCCAGCGCCGCGATGCGCTTCGGCGTGATGGTCCAAGTGTCCTTATTGCCTTTTTCTATGGAGTTCCGGCCCATTTGATAAATGTTGTAGAGCCAAGTCTCGCGATAGCGCGACGCCAGGTCCAGCATGGCGCGATTGTTGGTCATTTCATACTCGATCGACTGGCGATAGTGCCACTCCTGCGGCATGATCGGCAGCGGCCAATCGCCCTTGGGAAGCTGCTTGTCGGCGACTAACGGGATGCGCATGGGCGTCGGATCGCCAATGATTTCGGTCAAAATGCCGATCATGTTGTGGAAGTACGTCACCGTGCGCAAACCGCCGTTCCACCAGGTGGAATAATTCGCGCCGGTGCGCATGGCCGATCCGCCTTTGCCTTCGGCCACCAGGCGGCTGTGCATTGCAGTGCCCACCATTTCGATGCCCAGGGGGATCAACGGATCGAAGTTGTAATTGAACGGATCGCGGAACGGAGGCATGAAGATCACCGCGCCCGCCGGACCCGTCTGATGGTGGTTATACATGATCTGCGGGAACCATTCGATGAACAGTTGCCGGTTCATGTTGGTGGTTTCCTTCATGTTCGACATGTAGAAGTCGCGATTGTCATCGTGGCCGACGTACTTGGCGTAGAGGCGCGGCAGACCGCTCAAGGATCGCTTCAAAGGGTCCTTTTCCCGCATGTACCACGTGGCGCAGAGCTCCTGCCCGTCGGGATTGGCCAGCGTGTACAGGCCGATCACGTCGTTCAACAGGCGCATCGTCTCAGGATCGGTGCGGCTGGCCATCTGGTAGACCATTTCCATTTCCTGCTGCGAGCCCACCGTCTCCGACGCGTGCAAGCCTCCGTCGATCCACACCACGGCTTTGCCCTCGCGCGCCAGGGCGTGCGCCTGCTCGTCCGTCAACCCTTCGGCGTGGGCGAGTTTGGCGGAGATTTCCTTGTAGTGGTCGAGCTTCTTGATGTTCTCCGGCGATGTGATAATCATCATGTACTGGCGCCGGCCCTCTTCGGTGGGCCCGATGTCGACCAGCTTGCAGCGGTCGCATTCGGAGGCGATTTTGTGCCAGTACTTGTCGAGCTGGGTGTAGCTCGCCATCATGTAATCGTCGCCGAGGTTGAAGCCGAGGAAGTCCTTCGGCGTGGTGATTTTCGGCGCAGGCTGGGCGGACAGGGCGGCCGCCAAAAGAAGCAGGAGGGAAAGTGGTCGGGTCTTCATGAGAGTAAAGTGTACCTTGCAATGACGCCGGGGAGGGGACGGGCGTAACCGGCGGCGCGCGAATTTTCATGAGTCGCCCTAACGGCACTGCGCAGCCCTCGGCGTCAGCCGAGGGATAAAGCCGCACTGGCTCGCCCTTTGCCGGGCCGAAAGGGGCCGAAAGGGCCGAAAGGGACGAAAGGGACGACCTGAACTGAGCACATAGGGACGAAAGGGACGACCTGAACTGAGCACATCGTTTTCTGGTCCAAAGGGACGGAGAGCTCCGTCCCTTTGGACAAACTCTCACTGCGCTTCGGCCAATGGAGCCTTTTCGAACCCTCGCCGGCGCCGCTTCCCCGCGCGCCTCAAGCTGCTCCAGAAGTGCCTCGCCACCAATCGCGAACCCAGCGACAAACAGGTCCAGCAGTCCGGCCGAGCGGAACACGACCTGGCGATGGTCCCCCGTTGAGTGAAGCGGCAGCGAATCCCTGGTAAAACGCGGCGGACACTGCCGAGGCATACAACCGAAGAGCGCGGAAAGGACGCCAAACTGATCAAGGGGACGGAGCGCCCCGTCCCTTTAGCCCGAAATATGAAGTGCTCAATTCAGGCCGTCCCATTGCGTCCCATTGTGCGTCCCATTGGGTCCGCGTTCTGTGCGAGGACCACTCTCCCCTCCCCAGAACTCGCTCCGATTAGGTTAGATCGGACTTCCGCTCGCCCCAACCCCCGCAACTCTCCGGATACAATTTTGCATGACAGGGCCCAGAGGAATTGTTGGCCGGGCTGACCCACCACCTTCGCTAGCGCAAAAAAGATTAGGCGTCCCAGCAGGGGAGGGTCTGCCACCATTCGCCGCCCTCCAGTTCCCTTCCTACACCAGCTCAATCGTTACACGCCGCCCGACCATCGCAGCCGCCCGTTGCAGGCTGCCGAGCGTAATGTCGTTTTTCGGATCGAGGATACGGTCAACCTGGGTCCGGCTCGTCTTCAGCAGCGTTGCCAGCTTGTTCTTGGAGATTTTCTGTTTCTTCATCGCCTCCGCGAGTTGCCACGCAACGACCTCTTTGACCGCCTGCGCTTGCGCCTCTTCGAAGATGCCCTCCTCCCTGAGGAAGTCATCGATGCTGGAACCCATATGCTTCTTGCTCATCGCTCCAACTCCTTCTGGCGCTTTCGCGCCGTTGCCAAATCCTCATCCGGCGTAGCCCGCGTTTTTTTGATGAACCCGTGCAACGCAACCAGGTGCTCGCGGTAAAGGCAGAGCAACACACGCGCCGTCCGTTTCGTCGGAAGGTCCGTTCGGACCTCCCACAAGCCGTTTCCCATCGGGCGGCACAGCGGCATCCCCACCGGCCACCGCCATTGCGCCCGCAGCAGGTCATTTCCAATCGCCTGGCGCTCCGCTTCATCCAACCCTCTTAGCCAATCCCTCGCCGGCTCGCTACCCCTGGCGTGCGGTAAAAAATCAGCGGGATTTTTTGCGGCTGTGGGTCTTCGACCATCCTGCACCTTATTCAGTACAGCGTACCATAAAAGGTTCATGCCTGCAAAGCGTCCCGCCGCAGGCTTAATTCTCCTAGGAAGACCGGGAAAACCGGGGAAGCCCGCGTGTTTCCTTGTGAGTTTCCACCTCCGTCGGCGACCACCTTTTGTTTGAGAACCATTTCCCCCTCCACGGAACGCGCTCCGATTAAGGTAGATAGGACCTCCACTCGCCCCAACCCCGCAACTCCCCGGATACACTTTTTCATGACGAGGGCCGAGGCCTTCGCGGCTGAAAATAGGAGGTCGATGATTAAAAAGATAATTCGTTCGCGATATCGGGGCGTTATTTTAACGCGAGACGCTCCCTGGGCGCATAGCCGAACCCAGGCGGCAAATACTTGTGACTGTCCCCGAGGCGGTTAAATATCCCCGCCCTGACGGTACGGGGTTGTAGGTTTTGCGCGGACAGCCCACTGGTGATCGACGGAAACTAAAATCTTTCTCCCGCCGTTTCCATGATTTAGCGTCTTCATGCGTGAGATGTCGGCACGCGGTGCACCTATCCTCAGGGCAAAGAGGTCGGCGGTGGGCGCTGCCGACCTCGGGCGGCGCGGAGTTGAGATGCCCGCGCCGCCTTTTTTCATTTTACTTGCTGGACGTGATCTGGCGGATGAACTCGGTTTCTTCGCGCTTGTAGGGCTTGCCGTCGTCCTTGAACACTTCGTGGAACCACTCGGCTGGCTGGCGATCGGTGTAGGGATGCTGCCAGGAATCCCACGGCAGATAGGTCTGCGTCTTGCCCGCGACCAATCCCCAGTTGATGGCCGCGATTTTGTACTTTTTCGCCACCGGAAGAATCGCCTGGAACGTGCTGCCGCGCGGACGGGCCATGTACTCGGTGCAGAACATCGGACGGTTGTAGCGCTTCAATTGCTGCACGCGCTTTTCGAAATCCGCCGGAGGACCGTAGTCGTGGAACGAAATAATATCGGATTCGTCGAGCTGAATTTTCGCCATCGGGGACAGCGTTTTGTCAGTGGTCCAGTCGCCGGTCCAGACGCCGCTGGTTAAGGGCTGCGTGGGGTGCTTGGAGCGCGCCCACAGGAACACGCTCGGGAGCAGGCTCTGGACGATCTTCACTTTATCGGGCAGATCCTGGCGGCCATAGCTGCCGTCGTTCATGTTGTCCGGCTCATTCCACATGTCCCAGGCAAGGATGCGCGGGTCCTTGCCGAACATCGAAATCATGGATTTGACGTAGGCTTCCAGGCGGGTGCGGTCGGCCGGATCGGCCAGCGATTTCGCGCCGGGGCTCTGCACCCACCCGGAATTATGGACGCCGGGGCGCGGTTCGCGCTGGGCGCCGAGCTTGGGAAAAGGGTCCCAGCAGGAGTCGAATAAGACAAAAATCGGCTTAATATGATGGCGCGAAGCGATTTTCAAAAACGCGTCCATGCGCTGCTCGAAGCCCTTGGGGTTCTGCTGCCAGACCAGATCGTGCAGGAACACACGCATGGTATTCATGCCGATGGCCTCGGCCCAGCCCAATTCGCGTTCGATCTGCTGCGGGTCGAACGTGTCGCCTTGCCACATCTCGATCTGATTGATGGCATTGGAGGTTATGTAATTCGAGCCGACGAACCAGGGTTGCTTGGCGTACCATTTATTGGCTTCTTTTTCCGTCCAGCGCTCCGACGGCGTGATGGAAAAATCGACCGCCGAGGCCATCAGAACGGAGAACGCAGCCAGGGGCCAGAAGGAAGGACGGAATAATTTCATCTTCGCGTTGAAGATAGCTTGCGCGGAGGGGGCTCGTCAAGCGTGAATTGCCTCCACACTTCTGTGCCGCCGAGCGTCTAAGATATTGATATGCGGAATATCCGTCTCCGTCGAGGCTTCTCGCTCATCGAGCTGCTGATCGTCATCGCGATTATCATGATTTTGGCCAGCATCGCGACTGTCCAGGTGAACAAGCAGTTGATGTCGGCGCATGAGACCGCGGCCGTCAAGACGCTCAACACCATTCATCAGGCCGAGCTGGGCTACAACTCGCAGTTCGGACGCTTCGCGCAGAACCTGATTGAGCTGGGTCCTCCGGCGAGCGGCGCGGACGGTCCGGCTGCGGCCGGGCTGATCCCGAAAAAGCTGGCCGAGGGCAAATCGAGTGGCTACGTCTTCACCGTGACCGGCACGCCGACCGGGTATTCGATCACCGCCGTTCCGGAAGCGTTCGGACGCACCGGCGGCAAGTGCTACTTTTCTGACGAATCCATGATCACGCGCGTCAGCTTCACGGCAGAGCCCGCCACCGCGGCCAGTCCCGAACTTAAATAGGATTTCCCGCG
>Ga0209698_10006320_pt1 | contig 12620 bp, 15 predicted proteins | sample LitLauG_LLR_2012_FD_187203 | JGI IMG/M metagenome (GOLD analysis project Ga0209698, IMG submission 187203) | Freshwater sediment microbial communities from Pennsylvania, USA - Little Laurel Run_MetaG_LLR_2012 (SPAdes) (version 2) | ecosystem: Environmental > Aquatic > Freshwater > Creek >...
GTCTGCCACCAGCGCGGTTCAAACACTTTGTCGGACACAAAGGCGATCCGGCGCGGAACTTCTTCGTCCGGGAGGGTCGCCAGCGCCGTCCGCATCACGCCCAGGCGCTCCAGTTCCTCCCGGCACTCGGCACACGCGCCGAGATGGTTCTCCACCTGCGCCTGGTCCCGCTTTTCCAGTTCACCCAGGAAATAGGCTTTTGCATCGACGACTGAGCAGCTCATGCTTCCTCCACATCAATAGGAGCCAACGTTTGTTTCAGGAGGTCGAGCGCCGTGTACAACCGGCTCTTAATGGTCGAGACCGGGCAACCCAGGATTTCCGCCATTTCCTCAAACTTGAATCCCTGGTAAACCTTCAGCAGCACAGCTTCGCGCTGGTCGGGTGATAACTTTTCCAAGGCGCGCGCCACCGTCAGGTTCAGCTCCACCGGATACAACCGGCCGGAGGCTTCCGAGGTCTTCAGTTCGCCGGTGATCTCTCCTTCCGGACGGTTTTTGCGCAACAGCGAATACGCCTCGTTATGCGCGATCCGAAACAGCCAGCCGGCAAACTTCGCCGGATCCTCCAGCTTTTTCAAGTTCTGATAAGCCTTCAGAAACACATCCTGGCTTAAGTCGAGCGCATCTTCGCGCTGCCCCACCAACCGGTACAAATAATTGAAAACACGCTTCTCCCAGCGCGTAATGAGCACGTTGTAGGCTTCCACCTGTCCGTGCCGCGCTTTCGCAATCAGGTCGCGATCTTCAACCTCCCGAAATATCAAATTTCGGCTCCGTTTAAGAAGACGCAGCGCTGAGTCAAAAAGACGAAGTCATATCGCCAACCAAGAAATCTGCGGCTCTTTGGGATCATATCGTACCTCCACCAGCAGAGTGTCCAGTGCCCGGCAGAATTCCCAGGCCGGTTCTTCGCTCTCGAAGCCAGTCTGGTGAAATCCGGAATACCGCTGGCCTTCCACACAATACGAATATCCCAGTTCGCCAAAGTAAAGCCGGTATGGCCAGCGCCTGCGAGCCATGCGCGATGGCGGAATCCGCTAGGGCATGCAAGTACACGGCTGCGCGAACGGGCATAGTTCACCAGTAGCGGGATGAAAGCGAACGCAGCGCTTCCGCTTCAGGCTGCGCACCGCTCAAGCCGGGTGACGCTAGACCGTGCGAAGACCCCCAGTCGCCTGCATGTGCCGGAGATGAGGGCAGTGAGTGTAACCTCGGATTGGCCATGTACATCCACGAACTGACGGTCCGCAACTATATGATTCATCGTTCCAGCCATATCAAGTTATCGCCAATCACGGTGCTGATCGGGCCGAATGGCGGCGGGAAGTCGGCGTTGTTCGATGCCATCTTGAACTTCTCGATGCATCTCTCTGAGTTCTTCCCTGGCTTGCGATTCGGGACATTGTATGCCGAGTTCGGTGACTGGCTCGTGGCCGAGACAGCGCGTCGAAGAATGAGGCGTCCTGCGAAGGCATACGGCAGCGCGAACGGACATGGTTGAACTCCATCGGCGTGAGCCGCTGAGCCGGGTTATGGCTGGAACAAGGCCACGCCGGAATTGACGGCAGCTTTACAGAGAGCGCTGTCCAGACTAGCAAGCGGCAACCCTGCGCGGATGGCCAAGTCAAGGTGGGCGGCGTCATAGACGGTCAACCCGTGACGGTCGGCCAGGCTGAACACGCCGTCGTAGGAAACGGGATCGGCCAGACGGATAGGAAGTCCCTTTAAGGACTCCAAAAATTCCATTGCGTGAGCGTGGGTTAGCCGCTTCCGCCGCAACCCCATCAGGACGCTGTTCCGGACTTCGTAGGTCCATAGCCGAGGCGCTATGGCTTCTACAGGGGCGGAGATGAATTGAAGAACGCCATTCGTGTAATCGGTGCGCTCATCAGGAAAACACCATGCAGCCGCGAGCGACGAGTCAATGACCAGGGCTGGCATCAGGGGCGGTCATGATTGATGTAATCGTGAACCGTCCAGCCCTCGGGATCGGGTTTCACGCGCTCTTGGAGTTGGAGAATTCGCGCTGCCGCTTCCTGCGAGGAAAGCGGCGCGCTGGAAACTGCCTCCTCATTAGCCAGGTGCTTCAACCATGCATCCAGTGTCATTCCCAGCGCGGCCGCTCTCGCCTTGAGCGCCGCCGCTTGTTGATCGTGACTGTCATTAGGCAAGAACTCCTGCCAGCCTGCTTCCAGCGTAATGCATATTTAGGCGCCTTGGCACACGAACTCCATCCGTAGGCATCCGTAGGTATCGAGCTTTCGCAGTCAGGTCGCGATCTTCTCCCGAAATATCAGATTTTGGCTCCGTTTAGAAAGACGCCGAGCTGGTCAAAAAGACGAACTCATATTGCCAACAACGAGATCTGGGGCTCTTTGGGATCATATCGTACCTCCACCAGCGACTTTTCCAGTGCCCGGCAGAATTCCCAGGCCAATTCCTCATTATCGAATCCAGTCTGGTGGAATCCGGAATATCGCCGGCCTTCCACACAATAGGAATAGCCGAGTTCACCGAAGTAAAGGCGGTCCAGCCGCACATTGACATTGTCTACCGTTCCGCGAGTCACCGGCCAGCCGCGCCAGCGGCGGGATTTCCGCTGCCGGTACAACTGGATGACTTCGAAACCACCGATGATGAACGCCGGCCAAACCAGCATCATCCAGCCGTGCGAAAGGGCGGACGCGAGCAGCGCAAAGATGTACACGCCGACGCGCAGCCACATAGCTCCACTGTAGAATGTTTACGTGAGCGGCACAGCTCTCATGTCCGTGGAAGAGTACCTTCGCTTGACGGAGAAGCCATACCGGGAATACCGGGACGGCGTCGTCTCTTGCAAGGCCATGCCAACAAAGCTACACTCCATCATTCAATACGCCCTGCTTATGCTACTTCGCAGTCAGGGAGTACAGCCGCTACCCGAGTTAACGGTTCGGATCTCACCCACTCGATATTTGGTCCCGGATGTTGCCGTGGCTGGCGAGGATTTCCCGGGCCCCTACCCGACCGAACCCGTTCTGCTTTGCTGCGACATCCTTTCCCCCGAAGACCGCCTTGGAGCAATGCTTGGCAAGTGCGAGGAATACCACGCCTGGGGCGTCCCTTTCTGCTGGGTCATCGATCCGGTCAAACGCACTGCCTGGGAATATCACGCCGGCGGCGAGCCTGTCCGCGGGACCCAAACCCTGCAAGCCGGCCCACTTTCGGTCAACTTGGAAGAACTGTTTTCCGCACTGGACCGCTAAATAAGCCAACGACAACAATATGAGCGGCGGCGTCCGGATTAGCTCCCGAGGGCGATACAAGGGAATCCATTCGGGAAAGGCTGTTCCAAAATCGATGCCTGCGTGCTTCTTTCGGTTTGACCGGTTCTTTCTCCGAATGCGAGTCGAAGTGCACTCTGTTATGCATAACGTGTTGGTTCGAGGTTGATTTCGCGGACAAGGTTCTATTCTGCGCATGCCCGCGATTCGGTACACTTCGAGTTATGGCGACAATCGAAGCAGGATTAGCTCTCAAGCGTGTCAGTCACTGGATCAATGGACGAGTGGTGGAATCCAAATCCTCCCGCAGCGGCACGGTGTGGAATCCAGCCACCGGCGAAGCCCGGGCGTCCGTCGACTTCGCCAGTGTGGAAGAGGTGGACCAAGCCGTGGCCGCGGCGGCCAAGGCGTTTCCGGCCTGGCGCGCCACTTCTCTTTCGCGCCGGGCCGAGACCCTTTTCCGGATGCGCGAACTGGTCCATGTTCACCGCCGCAAGATCGCCGAACTGCTGACCCTTGAGCACGGCAAGACTCTGCCGGACGCTCTGGGAGAAGTGGCGCGCGGACTGGAAAACATTGAGTTCGCCTGCGGCATCCCGAATCTTCTCAAGGGCGGCTTCTCCGAGCAGGCCAGCGGCGGCGTGGATGTCTATCAGATTCGTCAGCCTCTGGGCGTTGTGGCCGGCATCACGCCTTTTAACTTTCCGGCTATGGTCCCGATGTGGATGTTCGCCAATGCTATCGGTTGCGGGAACACGTTTATTCTAAAACCGTCCGAAAAAGACCCTTCCGTAAGTCTGCTGCTGGCGGAGTTGATGCGCGAAGCCGGCGTTCCGGAAGGCGTGTTCAACGTGGTGCAGGGCGATCAGGTCGCGGTCAATCGCTTACTGGAGCATCCGGACATCCAGGCAATCAGCTTCGTAGGCTCAACGGCCATCGCTAAGAAAATTTACGAGACCGGCATTCGCAACGGCAAGCGCGTGCAAGCGTTGGGCGGAGCCAAGAATCACATGCTGGTGCTGCCCGATGCCGACATTGGCATGGCCGCGGACGCGGCCGTATCGGCTGCCTATGGCTCAGCGGGCGAACGCTGCATGGCCATTTCCGTTCTGGTGGCCGTCGGCAGCGCGGCGGAGCCAGTGATTGAAGCGATTCGCGAACGCATGGCCAAAATTCAAGTGGGGCCGGGCCTGGAAGAGGGCAACGAGATGGGCCCGCTCGTCACCAAGGATCATCGGGACCGCGTGGCGTCGTATGTAGCGAATGCTCCGCAGGAAGGCGCGACGGTGCTGGTCGATGGCCGCCAGGACGCGGTGAACCGGCGTGCAGGCTTTTTCCTCGCCCCCTCCTTACTCGATCACGTCAAGCCAGGCATGCGCTGCTATGACGACGAGATCTTCGGCCCGGTTCTCAGTGTTGTTCGAGTGAACACCTACGAGGAAGCGCTGAAGATGATCAACGGCAACCCCTACGGCAACGGCGTGGCGATCTTCACTCGCGATGGCGGCGTGGCACGCCAGTTCCAGTTTGAAGTGGAAGCTGGAATGGTTGGCATCAACGTGCCCATCCCGGTGCCTGTGTCGTATTACAGCTTCGGAGGCTGGAAGGCATCGCTGTTCGGCGATCTGCACATGTATGGGCCGGAGGGAGTCCAGTTCTACACGCGAGCCAAGGTGGTGACCAGCCGCTGGCCCGACCCGGTGACGAGCAAGGTGGATCTGGGATTTCCGCAGATGCGATAGAGAGCCGGTAGAGCCCGCTACCGCCGTCTCGCCGCCAGGTTCTCGTGAACCTGCACCAGTTCGGTAGGGTAATTGCCCGTGTAACAGGCATAACAGAATTGGCGCTTATCGTCGGCCACGGCTTTGCGTAGATCCTCCAGCGACAAGTACGCCAGGGAATCCGCGTCGACAAATTTTCGAATCTCTTCCAGGCTCGAATTGGCGGCGATCAGTTCGTTTTCCGAGGGCGTGTCCACCCCGTAATAGCACGGAGAAATCGTCGGCGGGCAAGAGATGCGGAAGTGTACCTCGCGTGCGCCGGCGTTTCGCACCATGCGAACGATCTTGCGGCTGGTGGTTCCGCGGACGATGGAATCATCTACCAGGATTACCCGCTTGCCTTCGAGCAAATGCCGGATCGGATTCAGTTTTAGCTTGACGCCGAAGTCGCGGATGGCCTGCGAGGGTTCAATGAACGTGCGGCCCACATAGTGGTTGCGGATCAGCGCCTGGCGGAATGGAATCCCGCTTTCATCGGCATAGCCGATCGCGGCGGCGACGCCCGAATCGGGCACCGGGACCACCACGTCCGCCTCCACTGGAGAACTTTGCGCCAACAACCGCCCCAGGTTTTCCCGTGACTGTTGCACCGGGCGACCGAAAACGATGGAGTCGGGACGGGAAAAATACACGTGCTCGAATACGCACTGGGCCAGCGGTTGTTCCGGAGCCCACCGCTCGCGGGTCAGGCCTTGCGGACCGACGCAAACCATCTCGCCCGGTTGGACCTCGTTCTGGTAAACGGCGTTGATCAGATCAAAGGCGCAGGTCTCGGACGCAAACATGTACGAGGTGCGGCCGTCGGAAAGCTCCAATGTGCCGAACGCCAACGGACGAAATCCATGCGGATCGCGGGCCACGATGATCTGGTCATTGGCGAGGAACACCAACGAAAATGCCCCTTCCAGTTGCAGCAACGCCTCGCGCAACGCCCCGGACAGCTCGCGTTCCCGCGAGCGCGCGACCAGGTGGAGAATCACTTCGGTATCGCTGGATGCCTGGAAGATGGAGCCTTCCCGCTCCAGATCGCGCCGCAGTTCGGCGGCGTTAGTGATGTTGCCGTTATGCGCGACGGCAATATGTCCTTTATTGCACTCCACCGAAAACGGCTGCGCGTTGCGCAACACGGTGTCGCCGGCAGTCGAGTAACGAGTGTGGCCGATCGCCAGCTCGCCGGGCAGGCTGTTGACCACGCCCGGAGTAAAGATATCGGCCACATGTCCCATGTCCTTGTGGCAATACGTCCAGCGTCCATCGCTGGTGCAGATTCCGGCGCTCTCCTGTCCTCGATGCTGCAACGCATAGAGGCCCAGGTAGGCCAGATTGGCTGCCTCGGGATGGCCGTAGATGGCCACGACACCGCACTCGTCATGAAATTTATCAGAGGCTTCGAGAAATTTGTCCGACGTGATATTCATGTTGGATTGAGCAAACGTTCGAGAGAGTTTTCCCAAGGGTGTTTCAACTCGCTAATGGCGCAGTCGATCACCCAATGCTTTCGATTGCTAATTTCAAAACGACCCGCTTTGGTAATTCCGATTTGCGTACACTGGACCCGGTGCTGGTTGGCAATGTGTTGAATTGCTTTTGGATTTCGGGTAGACACAAGGATCCGCGAGGGCGCCTCATGAAACAGTGCCAGTTCCGGCGGGCCTTCCTCATCCAGATACACACAAGCGCCGATCTCTTTCGGCCCAAAGCAGCATTCGGCCAGCGTCACGGCGAAACCGCCATCGCTCAAATCGTGGGCCGATTCCGCCAAGCCTTCCGCCGCGATCTCTCGCATCGCCTGGTGTACCCGCTTCTCTTCCTCCATGTTCAGCACCGGAGGCAATCCCCACAAGCTTTTGACGATCACTTTGGCGTATTGGGTGCCACCAAAATGAACGGCATCGCACTCGCCGTAAGTGCCGAGTAACAGGATTGCTCGGTCGGCGTTTTGAAAGTGCATCGGCAGCGGCGGCGCGGTTTTCAACAAACCCACAATCCCCATCACGGGCGAAGGGAAAATGCCTTCTCCCAGCGTCTCGTTGTAGAGACTCACATTGCCACCCGTAATCGGCGTCTCAAAGAACGCGCACGCTTCCGCCATGCCCTCAATGGACTCGACTAGTTGCCCCATAATTTCAGGCCGCTCGGGATTGCCGAAGTTCAGATTGTTGGTCGCCGCCACCGGCAGCGCACCGACTGTTGACAGATTGCGGCAGCACTCGGCAACCAGCAATTTTGTTCCCTCGCGCGGATCGAGCAGGCAGTACCGTCCATTGCCGTCCACGGACATGGCGATGGACGTCCCCGTCTCCTTGATGCGGATGATGGCTGCGTCCGAGCCGGGACCCTGCAGCGTGTTGGTGCGAACCGTGTAATCGTATTGCTCCCAAATCCAGCGCTTGGAGCAAATGTCTCCGGACTTTAATAACGCGATCAGGTCAGCCGTCAGATCGCTGGAGTGAACCGCCGGACCTCGCATGGGCGCCGGACGGTGAGGCTTGGTGTGCGGGCGGTCGTAGAGCGGCGCTTCATCAGCGAGCGCCCGGTTCGGTATCTCGGCCACAACCTTGCCGTGGTCCTTCACTCGTAGAATGCCGTCGGTGGTCACTTGCCCGATAGTTGCGGCATCCAAGCCCCATTTGTGGAAGACCTGGAACACTTCTTTTTCGCGGCCCTTCTGGGCCACCAGCAGCATGCGCTCCTGCGATTCGGACAGCATGATTTCATACGGCGTCATGCCGGTCTCGCGTTGCGGCACGTGCTGCAGATCGATCTCGATACCGGTGCCAGCGCGGCTGCCCATTTCGCAAGTGGAGCACGTCAGGCCGGCCGCGCCCATATCCTGGATACCGACGATTGCGCCCGTTTTCATGGCTTCCAGACAAGCTTCCAGCAGGAGCTTTTCGAGAAAGGGGTCGCCCATCTGCACGTTGGGGCGCTTCTGCTTGGACTGTTCGGTAAATTCAGCCGAAGCCATGGACGCGCCGTGGATGCCGTCACGCCCGGTTTTGGCGCCTACGTAAATGACCGGATTGCCCGGACCGCTGGCGGATCCGTAGAAAATTTCGTTCTTCTTAAACACGCCCAGCGCAAACACGTTCACCAGCGGGTTAGCGCTGTGGCACTCGTCGAAAACACACTCGCCGCCAACCGTGGGCACGCCAAAGCAGTTGCCGTAGTGAGCGATCCCGGAGACCACGCCGGAAAGAATTCGCCGATTGCGGGGGCCGGTTTTCGGGCTATCCAATGGCCCGAACCGAAGGGCATCGAGCACGGCTAAGGGCCGGGCGCCCATGGTGAAAATATCGCGTAAGATGCCGCCGACACCCGTGGCTGCGCCCTGAAACGGTTCGATGAAGCTGGGGTGATTGTGCGACTCGATCTTAAAAGCGATGGCGTAATCGCCGCCGATATCGATGATTCCGGCATTCTCGCCCGGCCCTTGCAGCACTAACTTGCTGCGTGTCGGCAGCTTCTTCAAGTGGATGCGCGAGCTTTTATACGAACAGTGCTCGCTCCACATCACGCTGAAGATGCCGAGTTCGGTGATGGAGGGCTCACGCCCCAACAAGGCGACGATCTTCCGATACTCGCCGGCGGTGAGTTGATGCGCCCCGACGATGTCGGGGGTGATGGTGTCAGCCGGCATGCGGCCCAGCAGGCACCAGTGCCGAGACCATCGATTTCAGCACAACCAATCCGTCGGTGGAACCCATCAGCGGGTCGGCGGCGCGCTCGGGATGGGGCATCATCCCGATGACATTGCGCCTCGCATTGAGAATGCCAGCGATGTCGCGCATCGAGCCATTCGGGTTTTCCACGTAGCGGAAAACGACGCGGTCTTCGGCTTCCAGTTCATCCAGCGTGCGCTCGTCGGCGATATAGCAGCCTTCCCCGTGCGCCACCGGCAGTGTGAGTATTTGACCTTTTTGCGCGGTCGAAGTGAAAGGAGAATTTGTGGTCTCCACCCGTACAGGGACCGGCCGGCAGACAAAATGAAGGCCCTGATTGCGAACCAACGCGCCGGGCAGCATCCCCGCCTCCACCAGAATCTGGAATCCGTTACAGATGCCCATCACCAAGCCGCCACCCTGGGCGAATTTGCGGATCGCCTGGATCACAGGCGAGAACTTGGCGATGGCGCCGCAGCGCAGGTAATCTCCATAGGAGAAACCACCGGGAAGAATGACAGCATCGACATCACCCAGAGAGGCGCTATCGTGCCAGATGAATTCGGCCTGTTTGTGGAGGTTGTGCGAAATGGCGTACCAAGCGTCGTGATCGCAGTTGCTACCCGGGAAGACGACAACGCCGACTTTCATCAACAGCTTGATTATCGCACGATGAAACGCTATGCGGTAACCGGCGCCGCCGCTTTTTTTCGGGGCGAACGGCGTTTTTCCACAGGCGGCGTGCGGTCGCTCTTCTTGAGAGCCGGCAGGACCATAGATAATACAAATTTCTTTTCGCCGTGATCGTCGAATTTGATCACGATCTGCTCTTCGGTGCAGGTTTGGACGGAACCTAAGCCAAACTTGCTGTGTTCAATCTGTGCGCCGGTGGCGAATGCGGGTTTACTTGCCATGGGGGAAGTTGTAAAAGCCTCTACACTTATGGTACCATTTCGCATTTTGTTTGTCTAACTTGGGGATGAAAATGCCCTTGGTGTGGCACGCTGTAAGAGATGGACTTACATCTGGAACCAGCGGAAGTCAGAGTCGTCGGCGCCTTGATCGAAAAAGAGATTACAACGCCGGAATACTATCCGCTCTCCTTGAACGCGCTGGTCAATGCGTGCAACCAGAAGTCGAACCGCGATCCGGTAGTTGCGTACGACGATGCGCTGGTGGATCTGGTGCTGGAGTCCCTGCGGCACAAAGGCTTGTTGACCACTGTTACCGGGGCCGGAAGCCGCGTACCGAAATATGGACACCGCTTTACCGACAGACTCAATCTCGGCCGCCGCGAGACGGCCATCCTCTGTGAACTGATGTTGCGCGGCCCGCAAACCAGCGGAGAACTCCGCGGCCGGACCGAGCGCATGCACCGCTTCGACGACGTGGCCGAAATTGAGTCCGTACTGGAGCGGATGCCGGAACTGGTGGTGAAATTACCGCGCCGCCCGGGTGAAAAAGAAGGACGTTATGCACACCTGCTTTCGGGGCAGCCAGCGGTGGAGACCGGGCCGGAGCCGGCAGCTGTTCGTCAGGATCGAGTGACGGCTTTGGAAGCTGAGGTTGCGCAACTGCGCCAGGAAGTGGAGTCCCTCAAGGCGCAGTTCGCCGATTTCCGCAAGCAGTTCGAGTAACCGCTTACTTCAGAAGCTTGTCGATTTCCGGAAACAACCCTGGGCCTTCAAAGACTGACTTGGTGGAATCGTTGTACTGCCAGTCGTTGCGGATGGTGCCCTGCTTGTCGATAACGAACAGGTGCGGGACATCCAAGTGGCTCTGGCCCGGTTTGGCGTTGATGTAGGAGATGGTCATCTGCCCCATGTCCGCCACTATCGGCACGGTTATTTTGTTGGTCTGCATGTATTTGGCCACCGTATCTTGATTGTCGGGAGGCAGCACTACGCTCAGGATGCCGACCTTGTCGCCGTACTTGTCTCGCACTTTTTCCAGCGTCGTGGAGGTCAACATGCAGTGCGGGCAGCTGGTGGACATAATTTCGATGATCAGAACCTTGCCGCGGAAATCCTGCAGATCGTACCAACGCCGGTAATCGGGCGTCGGCAAGGCAAAGCCCGGCGCCCGCCGGTTGCTGAGTTCGCCGGAGCCGAAAACCAGCGACGTCAGGAACAATACAGAAAAAGTGAATTTGCGCATCTGTTTATTAACCTACCAGGAGTTTCAGCTTTGCTGCTCTGTCAAGGAGCACAGGCTAAAGCCTATGCCACCACCTGCTGACCAAGGTGGCACAGACTTTAGCAGCGCCGCCGCCGTAAGGCGGGCAAAACAGGGAAGAGACCCCGGGTAGAGTAGCCACGCCAGCCAGTTCGGCTGTCAACTCATCAAAAAAACCGATCCCGTAACTGCTTGATTGTAGATGGGGTCTCAGATGAGTCTGTGCAAGTGTACAAACTCCGAACACGGGCTTCAGCCTGTCGTCGGGGGCCTGAGGTCAGCCGCCGTTTTTCGCCAGCCCTGCCAGCGACTCGACAAACGGCGCCCGGGCCAGGCCTCGCTCGGTGATGATCGCGGTGACGTAGCGATGGGGCGTCACGTCGAACGCGGGGTTTTGAACAACGGTGTTCTCCGGGGCCACCGGAACGCCATATACGTGCGTCACCTCCCGGGCAGCGCGTTGCTCGATGGGAATCTCATCGCCGGAAGCCAGCGTCAGATCAAGTGTCGAAATCGGCGCCGCAACATAAAACGGTACATTGTTCTCCCGCGCCAGCACGGCTACGGAGTAAGTTCCAATCTTGTTGGCCACGTCGCCGTTGCCGGCGATGCGGTCCGCCCCAACCACCACACAGCCGATTCTCCCCGACTTGAGAAAGTGCCCGGCCATGTTATCGGTGATCAAGGTCGTGGGGATCCCGTCGTGCTGCAGCTCCCAAACGGTGAGCCGGGAGCCTTGCAAAAACGGCCGGGTCTCATCGGCGAACACTTCAATCTTCTTGCCGCTGGCCACCGCCGCGCGAATCACTCCCAGCGCGGTTCCAAATCCGGCCGTGGCCAGAGCTCCGGCATTGCAGTGGGTCAACACAACCTTGCCGTCCGGCACCAGTGGCGCACCATTGCGCCCGATGCACTCGTTGATAGCTATGTCTTCCAGACGAATCTGCTTGGCCTCGCTCACCAAGGCCTCGCGCACTTCGGTAAGGGAAAGCCCACGCAGCTCGCGATACTTGGCGCGCATGCGGTCAATCGCCCAGAAAAGGTTCACAGCGGTGGGACGCGTTCCTGCCAACGTCGAGCAGATCTGCTCGAACTCCTCCTCCGTTTGCGCGCCCAGCATGCCGATGGCGACCCCCATCGCCGCTGCCACTCCGATTGCCGGAGCCCCTCGAATCACCATCGAACGGATGGCCTCGGCCACCTCCTGGTAGCCAGTGCAGGTAACATAGGTTTCTTCGCGGGGCAGGCGGGTCTGGTCAATCATCACTACGCCGGCATCGGTCCAGAGAATCGTTTCGATCATCAGAGTGTGCTCGATTTCACCCACATCCCTACAAACTGCATCAGATTGTAGCCGATGTGCATAAGCGTGGCCGAAGCCGTGGAACCGGTGCGATAGCGCACGTAGCCGAACACTGCGCCGGCGCCTCCAATCAGCACGGCGTACTGCCAGACTTTGTGATACTCCGGCGCATGCAGAGCGCCGAACAGAGCCGCGGTGGAAAGAATGCCCACCGCCGCCCCGAAAGTCCGCATCAACAGCGGCATCAGAAAACCGCGGAATGCCAGTTCCTCGCACAGCGGTCCCACAAAGATGCCGAAGATCGCAAACAGAACCATGGTGGGCCGGTCAGCCATCATCTTCTCAAACGGCGAGTCAATCACCGGCGTATTCAGCGCGTAGCCCAAATACCCCATTCCCAGCGCCAAAAAAAGCCCGACGACGAAGCACCGCCC
>Ga0209698_10006321_pt1 | contig 12618 bp, 8 predicted proteins | sample LitLauG_LLR_2012_FD_187203 | JGI IMG/M metagenome (GOLD analysis project Ga0209698, IMG submission 187203) | Freshwater sediment microbial communities from Pennsylvania, USA - Little Laurel Run_MetaG_LLR_2012 (SPAdes) (version 2) | ecosystem: Environmental > Aquatic > Freshwater > Creek >...
CATTCCCTGATATGTCGTGTCGCCAGGATGGCTAGATTCGTGGCAAATCCATGGAAGTCAAGGGTTTGCACGCGTCGAAGTACACCAAGGACGGCGCAGATCCCTGATTTTTTCTCTGTTAACTGCGGAATAGGTTTCGAGCGTGGGTGTGCCGGTGGAAGGTCCATGGTAGACGATCTGGACCGTGACTGGGGCTCGCGCAGCCCGGGGTTTACCTGGCGCGGCTGTGTGCTAGCGGAGGCCGCGGGCCTACGGGGAGCCACTTAATCCTCCTGGCAAGTACCCCAGCCGGTCGGGTCACTGCAGAACGAATGGTGACCCCGAGGGGCAGGACAACAGTTATTAGGGCCGGGTCCAAAACATGCACCTCCTTGTGGTATGCACCCTACGCAGGTCCCACTGAGCGAAACCGTCTGTGGGCTGCCAAACGCGTTGTCAGTTACCGAAAGCGTACCAGTGACGCTGCCTGTGGCGCCCGGTGTGAACGTGACATTGATTGGGCAACTCGCGCCCGAGGCGAGGCTAGCACCGCAACTATTGGTTTCGCCGAAGTCAGCGGCTGCGGCAATGCTTTCGATGTTCAGCGTCGCTGTGCCGTAATTGCTCAGAGTGACGGACAGTGGCGAACTGGCTGTACCAACACTTTTACTGCTGAAATTCAAGCTGGTCGGCGACAGAGTGGCATTGGCTCCAGAAGTCACACCGATACCGCTCAACGCGAGCAGATGGGGACTACTGGTTGTGTCGTCCGTAACCGTGATTGAGGCGCTGCGCGGTCCGGTCTGGCTGGCAGTAAATGTGACCGTAATGTAGCACTTCGCTCCCGCAGCCAGGCTGGATCCGCATGTATTGTTCTGGCTGAAATCTCCGCCAGTCGTCACGCTGTTGATCACTATCGGAGAACTTCCACTATTGGTGAGAGTCGCTGCCTGCGTGGTGCTCGCAGTTCCAACAAGCTGAGGGCCAAAGCTCAAGCCCGCAGCAGGTGTGAAACTAAGTGTGTTCGGCTCTGCCAGGATGGAAACGGTGTAGGACTGAGTGGCTGACTGTTTGACGGAGTCGGTGACTTCGATGCTGAAAGTGTACGCCTGTGCTGGAGCATCTGGCGTGCCGGAAATCGTCACGGTATTGCCCGCGCTCGGGGCGAACTGGAGATTGTGAGGTAGATCGCCGACGGCTGTCCAATTGAAAGGCGCAACTCCACCGCTCACCTGGATGGCTTGGTTATAGGGCAATCCCAATGTTCCGTTGGGCAGAGAAGCCGGCGTGATCGTCAGGGGTGTGACGGTCTGCTGCGATCCTCCGCACCCAGAGAGAGCCGCAACCGAGATGACCCATAGAAAAACAATTGGGGAGCGCACGGTCGTTTTCGTAATTACCCTCAGCGAACCGCAAGTCAAATTAAGGAACAGAATTCGTTTTTTCATGACGCCGCCTTGTGCCTGACCTCAACAGCCTGTGGCCAGCATCGATAAGTTATTGAGGTAACCCCGTTTCTAATCCGCGATTCGACCTCGTCAGTAGTGAGCGGATTCGATTTTGTATCGGGCTGGCAGTCAATTTATGGGATACCGCTGTCGTAGCGGCCGTGCCATGCGCTGTATCGGCCAAACTCCCTTCCACCAAGTTGTAGTCGCAGCCTTCGAGATTGGGATGGTTCCCGTCGCAGGGAATCGCCAGAAAGGCGTGCGTATTGCCATTAACGTCGAAACCCGTACCGACAATTTCGCCTTGGTCGTTGATTGTCTCAGTGGACTCCAGAAACAACGGTGAGTTTCGTGGGATCAAAGCATTCAAGTCTGCCATCGAGCCGTTCTCCCACAAAAAGACATGGCCCGTTGACACGCAGTCGCTGGATGTACCCACCACCTGTGTTTTTGCATTGATCGACGTCGCATAGCTGCATTGAACTGTCCCTGCTTGCGCGAGATCAACCAAATCTCCGACATGCTTCCAAAGGACCGCGTGCAGAACGCTGTCACCTGGAAGGAAGGCGAACCCGACAGCCTCGCCTCGTTCGTTCATCGCAAAGGGTCCCTGAAAATCTCCCCCAAGCGAGCCGCCCAGGTCTTGAAACGAGCCGTTGTCCCACAGAAAACCGTGTTGGCTCAGGTCACCCAGCAGGTTTGAGAAACCGACAACTTGGCCGTGGTTGTTCATGTCCGACGCAGTGGTGCACGTTCCACCGAGGCTTCCTAGGTCCCGCATCCCATTCTCTTTGTCCCAGATGAACGAGCCGGTAACGAACGCTAAACCCGGGATGCAGGCGTTGGTCGGAACCGAGTTGACGTAGGACCACCCTACTACCTGCCCCCGTTCATTGATCAATAACGCCTGCGCGTCGGTCCCACTCCCCAAAGTGCCCAAATCCTGCATTTCTCCGTTCTGCCATAAAAACGCCCGCGTCTGAAACCCGATCCCCGCCATCGAATTTGGATCCACAATCGTATTGATGGCTAGTCCCGCCACTTGACCCTCGCTGTTCACAGCGCTCGCGATGCTTTCAAAGCCGCCTTCCGGTAAGGTTCCGAGATCGATGACACCGCCGTTCCGCCAAAGCACGGCGTGAACTTCGGGAAGGCCGGGGACGAGTGGATCGATCTCTCCGTTTTGGGAGAGCCCCGCAATGAGCCCGTTCGCGCTGATCCATCCGCTGTCGCTGCTCGCGCCGCCGGGCAGTGTGCCCAGATCCCTCTTGACACCGTATTTCCACTCGAAGGTGTGAGAGACAAAGCAGTCATCGTGAAAGCAAAAATTTGGGAATGGGTCCGCCTGAGCGGTATCCGCGCTGCCTGCAACTGCGCCGGCGCGGTTCAGCACCATCGCGTAATTGCCGCTCTCATTTCCGCTACCAGGATTGACGTAGCTCTGCGGCCCGCCGAAGGTTCCGATGTCCACGAGCCTGTAGTGGTGGTGCTTCGCGGGTTGTTCCGGGTTCACCTGTTGCTGTGCTGCGAGGTGAAATGGGGCCGCCAGCAAGGCCAAGAGCATGATGACGGTGAATTTGAATGGCAGATACTTCTTCATTTTCGCCTCCTTGAAGAAGGAAAGAATGGTTGCGCACTATAAAGCGGGAAATGCCGCGAGGAACTACAACGGGAAGCTTTTATTTCTTGCGGACAAGCCAGTGTGGAAACTGCAGAACGCCTGTGTTAGGCTTCGCCGAAGCACGAACTGTTGCGTTATAAGAGGTTTGCATGGAAGCGCCTCATTCGCATGAGGTCACCGGACTTCTCCAAGCGTGGAGTGCGGGAGATGCAGAGGCGCTGGAAAAGCTAACACCGCTGGTATACCGGGAATTGCACCGGGCCGCCCGGCGTTACATGGGTAGAGAACGCTCCGGGCACACCCTTCAAACAACCGCGTTGATCCATGAGGTGTACATGCGGCTGGTCGATGTTCGAAACATCGACTTTCAGAATCGCGCGCATTTCCTTGCCATCTGCGCCCAGTTGATGCGGCAAATTCTGACCGATTTCGCCCGCTCTCGTCACTACCAGAAACGGGGCGGCGGGGCAAAACCTCTGCCCTTGAATGAGGCGCTGGTGGTCTCCTCCCGGCCAGACCGCAATCTGGTAGAGCTCGATGAAGCCCTCAAAAGACTAGCCCTGTTTGACGAAAGAAAGAGTCGCGTGGTGGAGTTGCGATTCTTTGGTGGTCTTGACGTCAAGGAGACCGCCAAAGTGTTGAATGTTTCCCCCCAGACGGTGCTGCGGGACTGGAGGCTCGCAAGGATCTGGCTGCTGCGCGAACTTTCTGGAGATGAGCAGCGTGAAGCCTGAGCGGTGGCATCGAGTGGAGGAGTTGTATAACGCTGCGCTGGAGCTCGGCCGCGATGAGCGGTTGCAGTTTCTAAAGGACGCTTGCCGTGACGATCCGGCGCTCTATCACGAACTCGAATCATTGCTGTCGTATGAGGAACGCACCGAGCAATTTATCAATCGGCCGGCATTTGAAGTGGTGGCCGAACTAATGGCCGACGACAAAGCAGGACTGCCCGAACCCGATAAGCGCGTCGGTAAGACCATCTCGCATTTCCGGGTGCTGGAGAGACTCGGCCAAGGCGGCATGGGGATTGTCTTTCGTGCTGACGACATTCACCTGGGCCGCCAAGTTGCCCTCAAGTTCTTGCCCGAGGAAACAAAGGATGCTCAAGCTTTTCAGCGGTTTCAACGTGAAGCCCGCGCAGCTTCCTCATTAAACCACCCCAATATCTGCGCGATCCACGAAATCGGTGAACACGAAGCCGAGTGTTTTATCGCCATGGAGCTGCTTGAGGGGCAATCTCTTGATCTTCGAATCGGAGGTCAACCTCTGTCGGCAGAGGAAATGCTGACGCTCGGAATACAAATCACGGAGGGTTTGCACGCTGCACATCAGAAAGGCATCATTCATCGCGACATCAAGCCGGCAAACATTTTTGTAACCAAAGAAGGCCAAGCCAAGATTCTGGATTTCGGTCTGGCGAAAGTTGCTGCTCCCGTAATGGTCATCGGTACTGACCCCGGATGGGATCACCGCGATGAAGGCGTACAAGGAACACCGCACGAGATTGAACAACTGCCAACTCCTGATCCGTCCCTCAGCCGAACCGGAGTCGCGATGGGCACTGCGGGTTATATGTCGCCCGAACAAGCGCGGGGGGAGAAATTAGATGCGCGAACGGATCTATTTTCTTTTGGACTGGTCCTTTTTGAAATGGCTACTGGGAAGCGAGCATTCCACGGTGATACCGGGCCGGAGCTTCATGACGCCATCCTAAAGCAGGTGCCCGCCCCAGCGCGGAAACTGAATCCGTCAATTCCTCCAAGACTTGAACCCATCCTCCACAAAGCACTTCAGAAAGATCGTGAAAAACGCTATCAGTCCGCGGCGGAACTCCATGCGGACTTGGAAAGGGTGAGGCAGGACCTTCTGTCGAAGCCTCACACACTTCGTAGGTTGGGAGTGGCTACCGGTATTCTGGCCATCCTCCTGGTATCCACAGTTGTGTGGGTCAAGAAGCAAGCACCAGCGACTGTGCCGGACTTAAAGCTTCAACAACTCACCCTCAACTCCTCCGAGAATCCTGTGCTATCTGGGGCGATTTCTCCCAACGGAAAATATCTCGCCTACACCGATGTGAAGGGAATGCACATCAAGAGTATGGGAACAGAGGATACTCAGCCGGTAGTTCAGCCGGAAGCGCTAAAGAGCGCCAAAGTGGTTTGGGAGGCGGCTGCCTGGTTTCCCGACAATGCCAGATTCCTTGCCAATGCTCATCCCGAAAGCGAAAATCTAAGCACCTGGTCATCAGAGAAGAGCAGCATTTGGATGATCTCGGTTCTCGGCGGGGCAGCGCGAAAACTTCGCGACGACGCCGTTGCGTGGTCAGTTTCTCCAGATGGCGCCTTCATCTCCTTTGGAACAAAGAAAGGCGCGCTGGGCGAGCGTGAAATCTGGCTGATGAAACAAAGCGGAGAGCAGGCGCGCAAACTCTTCGAGGCCGACGAAAAACAGTCGATTTGCTGCCTTCATTTCTTTCCGGGCGGACAACAAGTTTCTTATATCTTGACAGACGAGTCCGGGGACACGCTCATAGCACGAGATCTGAAGGGTGGGCCTCTCGCGACACTAATTCCACCATTGGAAATGAAGAACGTTAATGATGTTGCTTGGTTGCCCGATGGGCGGTTGATCTACTCGGTGAGAGAACCTCAATCTATCGGCGACACTTGCAACTACTGGACGATACGGATTGACGCGCACACAGGTCAAACCATCGAGAAACCCCGGCGGCTCACGAACTGGGCAGGATTCTGCATGGACAATACCAGCGTGACGGCGGATGGTCAGCGGCTCACATTCAAGAAATGGACAAACCAACCTAGTACTTATGTAGCGAATCTCAAGGCTGGCGGAACACAATTACTCGCTTCGAGGCATTTTACATTAAGTGAGAGCCTGGATGAACCTGGCGATTGGACTCCGGATAGCAAGTCCCTTATTTTTGGGTCCAATCGCAATGGTCACTGGAACTTGTACAAGCAGGCACTCGATGAAGATCAGGCAGAACCGCTGCTGACTGGGCCAGACGCTGTGCTGAACGCTCGTGTCAGTTCGGATGGCAAATGGATTCTCTACCAACACGAGGTGAGGCCGGGAGATGCAACAGCGCCTAAGGAAGTTATGCGAATGCCTGTGGCCGGCGGACCATCCCAATTTGTATTTACCACCCGGCCGGCTAGTTTTCTCTCGTGTGCCAGGGCACCGGCGAAGTTGTGCGTAATTGCTGAGCCGACCGCGGATCACAAACAAGTGGTCATCACGGCCATCAATCCAATGGAAGGGCGCGGCTCTGAGCTAACCCGTTTCGACGTTGACCCCAGCATGAACGATTGGCCAGGCGAACTTTCTCCTGACGGCACTCGGTACGCGGCCATCACAAACCCGGGAGGACCAATCTACATTCTCTCCCTTCATGGCCAGGCCACGGAGGTAATCAAGGTGAAGGGCTGGGGTAACTCCTTGCAGACACTGTATTGGGCAGCGGATGGACAGGGCTTGTTTGGCATCACCAGTTACAATCGGGAAGGGTTGCTTTTGTACGTGGATTTGTTTGGCAATGCGCACAAATTGCGGGACCACGTTGCGTTAGGGGATACTCCAGCATCTCCAGATGGCCGGCACCTCGCATACGTGAGCGAGACTGCAGATGGGAACATCTGGACGATGGAGAATTTCTAAGTGCTCTCGTGCGAGACCCGGTCGCTGCATGATTCGTTTCCGATATCAAAATGTGAGTTGTAGTTTCAATTGAATCATTCTGGGCGCTGCATCTCCCCCCAGTCCGGAACCTAGAATACTGGTGGGCGATTGTTCCAGATTGAAAATTTGGCCGAAGGGTGAGTCGGAGATTTTATTATCGGGGAAACCAAAATTCGGGTGGTTGAAAAAATTGAAGAACTGAAAGCCAATCCCTAACTCGGCATTTTCCCAACCAGGGATTCTGGTGTTCTTCATTACGGCGAAGTCGGTATTGAAATAGCTTGGCCCGCGAAATTGATTTCGTCCTTGTGCGTGAGAGACGGCAGGGCCGCTGCAAGGGCCTGCGGGGCCCGGCAGAGTCCCCGCGTTGAATCCCGTCTCGCAGCTCGATTGAACAAAGTGCGCCCCTGGATTGGGATTCCCATTTGGCAAGACCTGCGGTGGCTGGCACGGTTGCGGCGCAAGTGGAAAGGCCGCGCCTTCCCCGCAGGATGCCGCCGTTGGAAGGGGTCCGATGGGCACCGCGTACATCATGCCAAAGTAGTTGTTCTGAGCGGCAAGAAGGGCAGATTCGGCCCCGTCGATCACCGTGTACGGAAAGCCCGTGCGGGCAAAGATGGTGCTTGAGACTTGCCATCCCCTCACCATGTATTCCGAGCCGCGGCCACGCAGCGCGGCCTTCACGGGAAGGTCCAAGACATAGCTGGCATTCAAGGAGTGACGAACATCGTACTCCGCGGGTCCGTAGGCGCCCCGAAGATTGCTGGGGTCCTGCGGATTCACTAATCCAGCAGAGGTGAAGCTGAAAATACCCCCGTTTGAGACTTCATCAAAGGCGTGGCCGTACGTGTAGTTCGCCTGAAAAATGCCGCGGGTCCAACCTGCAAATTCATGTTTGAACGAGAGCACCATCCCGTTGTAGTTGGACACCGCATCTGTTCTGTACTCGGTGACTTGACTGAAGCGCGGGTCGGCGCAGGGCAGGACAGGCGGGCTGCTGCAAAATCCAGCCGGAAATGGTCCGAATCCAAATGCATTTGCGCTGAGGTTTTGCCAGAGCTCATGAATTCCGTGATGGCCAAAATAGCCAACACTGATGGAAGTGTTGGCGCCGAAGGCCTGCTGCCATTCCAGGCTCCATCGCTGAAATTGCGGAGAATGCAGGGTTCTTTCTGAAGAATTTACGTAGGGCGGAGAGAAATTTGGATCAACCGCCTTGATCTGAGCAAGATCTTGCCCCGAAGAGAAACCATTCACATACGCGGAATTCGAAGCGGCTGCGTCCTTGAAGAGACTTGTCCTTTCATCCGGAGCGAGGTTGTTACCCGAGAGCGTGTACAGGTTGTAGATTGGCGAGTTGATGTAAAACGATTCCCAGACGCCGCCCGGCAAAGGGTCATAGAAGAGGCCCATACCGCCACGCAGCACACTGTTGTGGGAAACGCCAAATGGTTGCCAGGCAAAGCTGAGGCGCGGTGACCACAGGATGTTGTCCGTGTGCTCGATGGCGTGCTTCTGGTTGAGCAGGATGGCCTGATCGTACGGCTGGCCAGGGTCATGACTGACCGCTTCCCATGGCCCATTGAGACGTGCGTAGCACCCAGATTCACATGCAGGATTGGAATAATGCTCTGCGCGAAGTGCCAACGTTAACGTCAGGTTGGGCAGGGCGTGCCACTCATCCTCCCCGTAGAGCCCGAAGTTGAAGTAGGAGACCGGCACAGCTTTCTGCGAAGTGAAGGATTGCGTTAATTGCGTGAAATTTGTTGACGGACTAGAGGAGTCGACTCCGCCCTGATAGAAAGCATCGAGCGTTTGAGGAAACAGTGTTCCCACGGCATTCAGTGTGTTTGGAAATACGCGCCAATGGATTGGTGCGAAATTCACGCCGAATCCATATTTCTGTCTGCCTCTGAAGATTGCCACATCTTCGGATACTTGATATTGGGTATTGTACCGTCCGTATGACCCTAAGCCGTTTGTCCCTCCCAGGGTGGTAAAAGTTCCGGGCACGCTAAAATCCAAAACCGTCGGAAAGGCCGCCAACGCCTGGGAAAGGTTCTTTGATTTGAAAACGGGAACATAGTAAGAACCGGCGAGCAGGAATTGGCTCGAAGCAGATGCCCCGAACGCATGTGTTTCTACAAGCTGGCCCTGCCACCTGGACACGGTTAAATCGCCGTCGAACAAGGAGCTGATCGGATCAACAGCAAACGCACCAAGGCTGCGATCATGCTGGACTCGGAGGAAGGCACGGTCGTTCTTGCCCACATTCCAATCAACCCGCCCAGAAATCAGAGTATCCGAACTCGGGCGACTACGCGTTGACAGGAAATACCGCGCGCAGGGTACATTTCCATGACCGGGCCCGTTAGGATCGTTCGGATCGACAAACCCCGTGCAGCCCGTGGGGTCGTTGGGGCTCAAACCACCGAGGACTACCGGACTTGTTCCGGGTGCGGCGTTGTACAGGTTGAAAATTTGCTTGTAGAAAGCGTCCGAAGCAGAAGAAGCGCCGAACCGCGAGTCGATGTTTGCGATTGTCGCAGCTTCAAACGGGAGACTTGGAATGGACACAAACGCAGGCTGAGGAAGCAGCAGCCGGAGCCCTTCCGTATCGAAGAAAAAAAACAGTCTGTTTTTCTTGAGCGGCCCCCCGAACGAGCCTGCCCACTGATTGGCATTGTCAAATGGTCGCGCAACTCCGAATTCTTTATTAAACCAATCATTCGCGTTAAACACTCCACCGTTCCAAAAGTACTGTGCGTTTCCGTGGAACTGATTGCTCCCCGATTTCGTGACGAAGTTTATGTTCCCGCCGGCTGCCCCTCCGAACTGCCCGGAATATCCGGTGCTCACGACCGTGGCTTCCTGAATCTGGTTCTGGCCCAATGCAAGCCCCAGAGCACCACTCAGGCTGGTGTTGAGGCCATTGTCGTTGTTGTTCATGCCGTCCAAAGTGAAAAGATAGGAAGTTCCTGGCATCCCCAAAATCGAGAAGTTAAAGGGCAGCCCTCCGGAATTGTCAGTGTTCATCACCACGCCAGGGGCGGTCTGGGCAATATAGGTGAGATCGTTCCCTGGATTCGGCAGCTCGCTGATCTGCTTCTGATTAATCGTCGCTGAGACGTCGCCATTCTCTGCCTTGATGAGCGGCGATTCGCCCGTCACTTGTAAGGTAGTGCTTCCCCCGCTGATCTCCAGCGATACGTTTACTGTTACCGGGGGGCCTAGAAGAACAGTCGCAATTCGACTTCTTTCTCGGAAACCATTGTGCGTCACAGTCAGCGTATATCTCCCAGGGGTGAGAAAGTAAAACTGATACACACCCTCCTGATCCGTCTTGGTCACTTGGGTTGTCCCTTTGGTGGCGTCCCTGATCTCCACCTTGGCTCCGGAAATTACCGAATTGCTCGGATCGGTCACTACACCGGTCAATCCGCCAGAAGTCGTTGTTTGAGCACTTGAAGTTTCGCCCGGATACAAAATCAGCAGGGCCAGCGGAAGGAACAGAGTCAGCAGCATCAATCGCATCAGAACACCTGCGATTTTGATTAGACTTGTCTTTTGTCCTAGCAAGCTTCCAAAGTGCCGGCAATAGTACCGCATTTTGCGGCTGTAATACTCAATGGGTGCGAGATGGGTGCAGGATATAGGGTATTTTTGCGACTCCCTCGCTCTCTAACTGAAGTCAGAGAAACGAGTTGTTTGATTTCACTCTAGGGCTCTTGACCGAAGGGTTGCGGGTTCGAATCTAGCCGGGGAGCCATTCTTTACGATTCTGCGAACTTGGATGGAACTCCTCCAACTCGAAAATCTCCAGTTGAAGCTTTTGCCGGTGGACTGTTACTCCTTTGGAAGTCAAAGATTTGCACGCGTCGAAGCATGCCAGGACGGCGCAGTTCCCAGATTTTTTCCCTGTTCACTGCGGAAAACGGTTTGGAGTGTGTGCAGGTGAAAACCAGCGTCACTGTGAATTCAGTCGAAGTCGGCGGCGACCGCTTAAAACTCGCCCTGAGCGATGGTTCGAAGGAACAGGTTGCCCGCGTCGTTCTGGCGATTTACATGATTCCAGCTTGGTATTGAGAGCAAACAAAAATCAGGATGATGCATCGACATAGTGGAGAGGTAACGCCGTCGTGTATTTGATGGTTTCCATCGCAAAGCTGGAGGTTACGTCATACAAGTCGGCGGACTTTATCAGGCGTCGATAAACATCGTCGTAGGCTGCGATGTTTGGCACCACTACGCGCAAGAGGTAGTCCACCCGGCCACTCATGCGGTAAAACTCGACAATTTCGGGGATTTGCGCGGCGGCACGGCAGAATTTGCTGGCCCACTCCAGCGAATGTTGATTGGTGCGGATACTGACGAACACGTTCACCGGGACATTGATCTTGGCCGGGTCGAGCAACACAACGCGGCCGCGAATCACGCCCTCGGCCGTTAGTCTTTGGATGCGCCTCCAGCAGGGGGAAGGCGAGATGCCTGCCTTGTCGGCTACCTCGGCGATTGGCATCATGGCGTCTTCTTGCAGGCACTTCACGATTTTCAGGTCAATTTTGTCCACGTTGTGCGGCCTCCTTTTGGTGTAAGGAATAGTTCCTGGGAGCGACGATACATTGTGGTGCGCCCCAGGGTTATGGGTTGCATTCCGTCGGAATAAGTGAATCCCATACGAAAGGCTTTTGCCTCAAATTCTAGGATTCTAAAATCTTGCGATTACTGGGTAAAATATACCTCAAGATAGCGATATTGAGAATATTATTCTAATATTAGTTGGATCGACGCTCAAAATCGCAATTTTATTCGACAGGCGGTGTGATAGCGTGCAAACCACTTTGAGCTTGGAGGGAAGGCTCCAATGGAGCGATGGTCGTTCACAGAGCACCCTGCTTCTGTGGGTGAAACTTATACGCAGCACTTCTTCTCAGCGTGCAGGTTTTCATTAAGCATGGTTTCCGCCGGCATTGCATGTTTTGTACATGGACTATTTCCATTTGTTTTCGTAACCACGGGGTCCTCCACTGTCAGAAAACTTTATGACCGGATGGTGACCAACCGTATGCGAGAGCCACTCGGCGGATCGAAAGGGGGTGGGGCAAACTAACGAAGCACTGAAGTTAGCTGGCGCACAACCATGAAAGCTATCGATGCCAAGTAGTCAAATAATGATTGACGGATCGTTGTTTGGCGCGGCTAGCCTAGATTCTCGGGGTATCTTGTTTGAGAAAAAGAGAATTGAAGAGTTAATCTAAAAACTGCTTTCTTCGGGTTACACCTCTTCCTTCGAATGATCAGGGAGCAAGCAATTTCGAATGAGGAGATTAGGGCCATCCAGCTTAGGTACTGAAGAATTTGATCTCGTGTTAAGGGGGAGAACATGAGTCCTACATCTGTTAGTCGAACTGTTTCCTATCTCTTATTTGGATTAATTGCAGTCTTATTCTGGGGTTCCATCGTTGTCCGTGCGCAAGTCGCTGGAGGAACGGTTCTCGGCACAGTTACCGACCCGAGCGGAGCAGTGGTTGCTAACGCAGAGATCACGCTGACGGACAGGGCGACGGGACTGGTTCGCACGGTGACTACCAACTCCGCGGGGTTCTATACCGCACCCAATTTGACACCCGGACAATACGACATTCGAATCACAGCTAGCGGCTTCTCCGTGGGAACCGTCTCCGATATCACTCTGTCGGTGGGTGCCGTACAGACGGTGAACGTAGCACTGAAGCTCGGGTCTGCGAGTTCGACCGTGGAGGTTTCGGAGCTTGCGCCGGGAGTTGATCTGGCGACTTCAAGCCTAAGCGGCGAAGTGGACGGGCTCACTGTGAGAGAGTTGCCGTTGAATGGGCGCGATTGGTCGCAACT
>Ga0209698_10006322_pt1 | contig 12618 bp, 12 predicted proteins | sample LitLauG_LLR_2012_FD_187203 | JGI IMG/M metagenome (GOLD analysis project Ga0209698, IMG submission 187203) | Freshwater sediment microbial communities from Pennsylvania, USA - Little Laurel Run_MetaG_LLR_2012 (SPAdes) (version 2) | ecosystem: Environmental > Aquatic > Freshwater > Creek >...
GGCCAGCACGTCCTTGGAGAGGTCGACGCCCTGCTCCTTCTTGAACTCGGCGATGATGTAATCGATGATGCGCTGGTCGAAGTCCTCGCCGCCCAGGAACGTGTCGCCGTTGGTCGACATGACCTCGAACTGCTTCTCGCCGTCGACGTCGGCAATCTCGATGATCGACACGTCGAAGGTGCCGCCGCCCAGGTCATAGACGGCGATCTTCTTGTCGCCGTGCTCTTCCTTCTTGTCCAGGCCGAACGCGAGGGCCGCCGCCGTCGGCTCGTTGATGATGCGCTTGACGTCAAGGCCGGCTATCCGTCCCGCGTCCTTGGTGGCCTGGCGCTGGGAATCGTTGAAATAGGCCGGCACGGTGATCACCGCCTCGGTCACGGGCTCGCCCAGGTAGTCCTCGGCGGTCTTCTTCATCTTGCGCAGCACCTCGGCGGAAACCTGCGGCGGCGCGATCTTGCTGCCGCGCACTTCCACCCAGGCGTCGCCGTTATCGGCCTTGACGATCTTGTAGGGCATCAGGTTGATGTCCTTCTGCACTTCCTTTTCCTCGAAACGCCGGCCGATCAGGCGCTTGACGGCATACAGCGTGTTGCGCGGATTGGTCACCGCCTGGCGCTTGGCCGGTGCGCCGACGAAGATTTCGCCGTCCTCCAGGTACGCCACGATGGACGGGGTGGTGCGCGCCCCTTCGGAATTTTCGATGACCTTGATCTGGCCGCCCTCCATGAGGGCGATACACGAGTTCGTCGTGCCAAGGTCGATGCCGATGATCTTGCCCATCTCTTTTTCCTTTTTCTCGCGCTGATTGCGCTGCGTGTTGCCTACGATTGTCGGGATGACGCCACCAAGGCGCCTTTCAGTTAATGCCTAGGTGCGTCCGCATGTGCTCGTTTCAAGTGCTGCCGTTCGAGGAATTGCGCAGGATCATCGGTTCAGCCGGCCTGTACGACCGTGACCAGCGCGGGCCGCAGGACGCGGTCGCCGATGAGCCAGCCCTTCTGCAGGACCGTGACGACATGGTTGGCGGGGACGGTGCCGTCAGCCGCAAGCGCGGAAATCGCCTGGTGCCGGTTTGGGTCGAATTTCTCGCCAACGGGATTGATTTCGGTAAGCCGGCCGCGCTCGAAGGCGCCGCGCAACTGCCGCAGGGTGATTTCCACCCCTTCGCGCAGTGCGCCGGTGTTGGCCGAGGAGTCCCCCAGCGCCTTTTCGAGGCTGTCGAATACCGGCACGAGCGACTCGGCGAAAGTCTCGATGGCGTACTTGTGCGCCTTGGAGACGTCTTCCTGAGTGCGGCGCCGGACATTCTCCATCTCGGCCAGGGCGCGCAGGTACAGGCCATGGTTCTCATCGGCCTTGGCCTGCGCCGCGGCCAGGGCCTCGGAAAGCTGTGCAAGGGCATCTGCCGGCGCGTCAGCGCTGGCTCCCTGGGCGGGCGGAGTTTCGCCGTTCGCGGCGCTGTGCTCCTGCCTCTCGGACTCACCACCGGTCATGCTGATCCCCAAAAAAATCAAAATAAAACAAATATTTATGAAGCGGCGCCACCGTGGGCTTCCGTCACATGGGGCCGTGCGGCGCCAATTCAAGGGGTGCGCAAAAAAAAGCCCGGGCGGCGCCGGCGGCGCGCCGGATCCGGGCGCGCTAGCGGACGGCGCCCATTGCTACGGCCCGCACCTGACTCTGGCGCGCGGCTTCCTGCAGCGCGATGGTATCGGCCGCCCGTACCGGCCAGCCCTGGGTGTGGCTTTCCACGAGGTCGGCCAGCGCGGAAATGAAGCGCGGCGCCTCGTTCAGGCAGGGTATGAGATGGAAGTCGCGCCCGCCGCTGGTGAGGAAATCGGTGCGCGCCTCCTGGGCGATCTCTTCGAGCGTCTCCAGGCAATCGGCGGTGAAACCCGGACAAATGACATCGACGCGGCCGACTCCCTCGCGGGCCAGCTTGCGCAGGGTATCAACCGTGTAGGGTTCCAGCCACTTGGCACGGCCAAACCGCGACTGGAAACTCAGGGCGTATTCGTCGGGCCCCAGGTCGAGCGCTGCCGCCAGCAGTCGGGCCGTCTTGGCGCACTCGCAATGATAAGGATCGCCGAGGTCGAGGTTGCGCCGCGGCAGTCCGTGGAAACTCATCACAAGCCTGTCGGGCCGGCCATTGACCTTCCAATAATCACGCACGGAGCCGCGCAGCGCCTCGATATACCCCGGGTGATCGTGAAAATTGCGGATCACCCGCAATTCCGGGATGTTGCGGGTCTGCATGAGCACCTGCATGATTCCATCGACGGCCGAGGCGGTGGTGGTCGCCGAGTATTGGGGATACATGGGGATGACCAGCAGCCGCGTGACGCCCGACTGGCGCAAGCGCTCCATGGCAGCGGGGATCGACGGATCGCCGTAGCGCATGCCCAGCACCACGTCCACGTCGAAGCCGCGTGCCTGCAATTCCGCCGTGAGTGCACGATGCTGCCGTTCCGAGAAATCGAGCAGCGGTGAACCGGCGGACGTCCAGACCGAGGCATACCGCTGGGCTGACGCGCCGGAGCGAAAGGGCAGGATCACCGCGCGCAGCAGCAGCCACCAGATCAGGCGAGGGATCTCGACCACCCGGGGATCCATGAGGAACTCGTAGAGGTAGCGATGCACCGCCAGGCGCGTGGGCTCGCGGGGGGTGCCCAGGTTGACCATCAGCACGGCCGCGCGGGCCGCCGTCCCATGGGAAAAGGCGCTGCTGGCAAGAAATGTCATTACTCTTCCCGCGACAGCGCGCTCGAGAGCAGCTTGGCCGTGATATCGACAATGGGAATCATGCGTTCATAGGCCATGCGGGTGGGACCGATCACCCCAAGGGTGCCCACCACCTTGCCGCGCACTTCGTAGGGAGCTACCACCATGCTCATTTCATCCAGGGGTACGAGGTTGGATTCACCGCCGATGTAGATCTGCACGCCCTCCGAGCGGCTCGAGTCGTCAAGCAGTCCGACCAGGCGCGCCTTGTGTTCGAAGAGGTCGAACAGGGCGCGCAGCTTGTCCATGTCGGCGGTAAGTTCATTCACGCCGATCAGGTTGCGCTCGCCGGAGATGACCACGGGCTCATTGTGCTGGACGGCGTCGGCGCCGGCGCGAACCGCCGCATTCATGAGTGCCAGGATCTCGCTGTGCAGCTCGAGCATCTCGCCTTCGAGCCGGGCCCGCGCCTCCTCGAAACGCATGCCCGAGAAGCGCTGGTTGAGCGCATTGGCGGCCTCCACCAGCTGGGCATGGGTATACGGCCGGTCGGTGAGCAGTATGCGGTTCTGCACGTCGCCATCGGGCGCGACCACGATCATCAGCACCCGGCGCTCGGAGAGCCGCAGGAACTCGACCTGGCGGAAGGTCGAGGTGCGCCGCGGCGTGAGCACCACTCCGGCAAAGTGCGAAAGGCTCGAGAGCAGCTGGGCGGCGGTCTGGATGGCACGCTGCGGTTCGGCGATCTGCATCTGCTCGTGGATGATCTCGCTCTGGCCCGCCTCCAGGGGCTGGACCGTGAGCATGGAATCGACGAACAGCCGGTATCCCCGCGGGGTGGGAACGCGGCCCGCCGAGGTATGCGGACTTACCACGAAGCCCAGTTCCTCCAGGTCGGCCATCACGTTGCGTATGGTGGCCGGCGAGAGTTCCAGTCCGGAGATCTTGGACAGGGCACGCGAGCCCACCGGTTGACCATCCGCGATATACCGCTCGACCAGCGTCTTGAGCAGCAGGCGGGAGCGCTTATCGAGCATTTTCAGCCGGGTGCGGGGAATTCATTTCCATTGGCAGGGACGATACCGAAAAACAATACCGGATACGGGACGCTATTCATACCATCATCCCATGTTGTCCGCCATGGTGCCGTAAACCGCCGCTGCCCCGCCGGCCAGCCAGGGAAGCGGGACCGGGACGCCGCGATCGTGGGTCGTGTGCCCCGGCCCCGGGACCTGGGCCGCTACTGGCGGCGGCCCGGAGCGGCCGCCGCAGCGCATCAGGCGCACCGGGGCGTTTCTTGCATAATCGGGCTCATGGGCGCGCATTTCCAGACGGCTGCGGTATTCGCGAAGATACGCGGCGAGAGCAATCGTTCGCCCCTGTACGAGGCCCTGGACGCTATTCTGGGCATCATGGAAAAAGCGGGGGTGCGGCCCATGCTCCATGATGGCACCCGCGATGCCCTCGGGCTGCAAAGCCACGCAGGGCACTGCCTGGCCGACATCGGCCGGGAAGCCGACGTCGCGGTGGTGCTGGGCGGCGATGGAACCATGCTGAGCATTGCACGCGACCTCGCCGCGTTCGACGTCCCGCTCATCGGAATCAATTTTGGCCGCCTGGGCTTCATAACGGATATCGCGCTGGGCCAGATGCCCGAAGTCCTGGGCGAAATGCTGGCCGGCCGATTTGAAACCGACCAGCGCACGCTGCTCGAGGGCGAGGTCATCCGCTCCGGCAAGATCGCCATGCATGCCCACGCGCTCAACGATGTCGTCATTTCCCACGGCGTTGCCGGTGGCCTGGTGGAGTTCACCGTGCGGGTCGACGGCGTGAACATGTACAACCAGCGGGCCGACGGCATCATTTTGGCAACGCCCACCGGCTCGACGGCGTATGCGCTCTCGGCCAACGGTCCCATCCTGCACCCCTCGCTGGCCGGCCTGGTGCTCGTGCCGGTGGCGCCACATACCCTGTCGAACCGCCCGATTGCACTGCCCGACAGCGTCGAGATCGAAATCGAGCTCACCGAAGTGCGGGACGGCGCCGCATATTTCGACATGCAGTCCCTATCCAAGCTGGCGCCCGGCGACATCGTGCGCGTACGGCGCAGCCCCCACTTTGCCACCCTGCTGCATCCGGCGGGCTACAACCACTTCGCCACGCTGCGCCAGAAGCTGCACTGGAACGTCATGTCCAGCGACCCCCATGGACGCGCGTAGGGATCCATGCTGCTTGCGCTGTCCATCCGCGACTTCGTGATCGTCGACCAGCTGGACCTGGAATTCACCGGCGGATTCACCGTGCTGACCGGCGAGACCGGCGCGGGCAAGTCCATACTGATCGACGCCCTGCAGTTCGTCCTGGGGGAACGCACCCAGACCGACGCGGTACGCGAGGGCATGGTGCGCGCCGAGGTTACGGCGGAGTTCCGCTGCGGCAGCGTCGCCCGCCACTGGCTGGCGCGGGCCGGATTCGACGCCGGCGACGCCGGCGACGCCGACGACGCGGGCGGCGCCGATGCGGCTGTGCACCTGCTCGTGCGACGCACCCTTGATAGCGGCGGACGCAGCCGCTGCTTCATCAACGGCAGCCCCGCAACCCTGGGCCAGTTGCGCGAAATCGGCGAGCTGTTGCTCGACGTCCACGGCCAGCACGAGCACCAGTCGCTGCTGCGCGCCGCCGCCCAGCAGCAGTTGCTCGACACGCATGGCGGTCTGCAGGAAATGGTGCGCGCAACGGCTGCAGCCCATGCTGCCTGGCGCAGTGCGGCCCGTACGGTGGCCGATGCCGAAGCCGCCCACGAACAGTCGGCCGCCCAGGCAGGGCAGTTGCGGATGCTCCTGGAAGACCTCGAAGCCCTGGCGCCAGCAGCGGGCGAATGGGAGCGCGTGGAAGCCGAGCAGCGCCGCCTCGCCCATGGCGCCGCCCTGCTCGAGGGAACGCGCCAGGCGTTGGACGAAGTCGCAGAGGCCGATGACGCCCTGGAACCGCGTCTTGCGAAAATTCAGGGGCGGCTGTCCGCGTTGCAGGCCTATGACCCGCGCCTGGGGGGCATCGTCGAAGCGCTGGGCAGTGCCCGTATCCAACTCGAAGAGGCCGGCCGCGAACTCAACCAGTACCTGGCGGGGAGCGAGACCGACGGCAGCCTGCTTGCCCAGGTGGACGAACGCATCTCTGCACTGCACGCGGCGGGCCGCAGGTGGCGCTGCCCGCCCGCCGAGCTGCCAGCGCTGCTGGAATCGTCGCGGCTGCAGCTGGCACGCCTGACGCAGGCCGATGATCTGGCTGCGCTGCGGGCCGGGATGACGCGCGCCGAGCAGGATTACCGCGCGTGCGCGGCGGTGCTGTCGCAGGCCCGCGCCCGGGCCGCGCTGGACATGGGCCGCGAAGTCACGCGCGCCATGCAGGACCTGGCCATGAACGGCGGGCGCTTCGAGGTGCGCCTGGCAGCGGCCGAGCCGGCGGCCGCCGGGCTGGAGCGGGCGGAATTCCTCGTGAGCGCGCACGCGTCCGGCACGGCCCGCCCACTGGCCAAAGTGGCCTCGGGCGGCGAATTGTCGCGCATCGGCCTGGCGATATCGGTCATTGCCGCCTCGGCCAATCCGGTGCCCACGCTGATCTTCGATGAGGTCGATTCGGGCATCGGCGGGCAGGTGGCCGCAACGGTGGGGCGCCTGCTGCACGAATTGGGCCGGGCGCGGCAGGTGTTCTGCGTTACCCACCTGCCGCAGGTGGCATCCTGCGGCGACCAGCACCTGACGGTGCGAAAAACCACCTTGTCCGGCGGTCAGCCGGTATCGCGTGCGCAGGTGCTGACGGGCAGCGCGCGGGTCCAGGAGATTGCGCGCATGCTGGGCGGTTCGGAGATAACCGCGCTGACCCAGCGCCATGCACGGGAGATGCTGGCGCGTCCGTAGGTTTTACGCACTGCGCACCGGCGCCTTAGGCCGGGTTGTCGTCGTCCTTGGGACGGCGCGCGCAATCCTTGTTGCGGCATAAGCCATACAGCGAAAGCGCGTGCTCCTGCAGATCGAACCCGCGTTCCGCGGCGACGCGGCGCTGGCGTTCCTCGATCTCGCCGTCGACGAACTCTTCCACGTGCCCGCAATTGACGCAGACCAGATGATCGTGGTGGGAGCCTTCGTTGAGTTCGAACACCGCGCGTCCGGCCTCGAAGTGGCGGCGGGAAAGCAGGCCCGCCTGTTCGAACTGCGTGAGCACGCGGTACACGGTGGCCAGGCCAACTTCGAGACGGTCGGCACTGAGCATGCGGTAGACGTCCTCGGCGCTGAGGTGGCGCTCGCCCGATTCGCTGGAATGGCGCTGGAAGATCTCCAGGATCTTGAGGCGTGGCGCGGTGGCCTTGAGCCCGCTGTCCTTGAGCTCCAGGGAACTCCGGTTTTTTGTCATGTTCGACCCCTCCGATCGTCTCTCCAGCACAGTGAGTATCATAGCGGCGTGGTCATTCCGGGCCGCACCAATAATCGTTAATTATTTGACTTGGCTCATGATCCGAACCGCATTCCTGCTTTGCCTGGCTGCCCTGACCGCAACACTGGAGGCGTGTTCGGCGTCCTATGTTCCCGGGATTCTCCGGCCCTACCGGCCGGACGTGCAGCAGGGAAACATCGTGACCAAGGACATGGTCGAGCAGCTGCGGCCCGGCATGACCCGCGATCAGGTACGTTTCCTGCTGGGCACACCCATGCTGACCGACATCTTCCACCAGGACCGCTGGGACTACACCTATTACTTGCGCCGCAAGAATGGCGATACGCAGATCCGCAAGCTGTCGGTGATGTTTGCCGATGGCAAGCTCGACCGATTCAACAGCGACGCCATGCCAGCCGAACCCCTGGCCGACTCGCTGATCCTGGGCGCAAAACCTTCCCACCCGGCACAGGCGGCCGAGCCGCCAGCCACACCGACGCCCGCGCCGGCCACCACCCCAGCACCGGCGGCCGGGACGCAAGCGCCTTGATTCCCGCTGCCGCCGCCACGCGCCCATGCCGCCCGCCGGACGGTGGACATACCGGGTGCCGCTCGTGAAAGTCGCAATTGCCGGCAGCAGCGGCCGCATGGGCCGCATGCTTATCGAGGCCGTGCTGGACAGCGACGGACTGCAGATCGGCGCGGCGCTCGACCGCCACGACAGCCCCGAACTGGGCCGCGACTGCGCCGGCTTTCTCGGCCGCAAGTCCGGGGTTGTCATCGTGTCCGATCCTGCGGCCATCGGCCAGGCGCAGGTGCTGATCGACTTCACCCGCCCCGAGGCCACGCTGGCGTATCTGGGCGTCTGCGCGGAAAAAGGCGTTGCAGCGGTCATCGGCACCACCGGTTTTGACGCGGCCGGCAAGGCGGCGATCACCGCTGCCGCCACCCGAACGGCCATCGTCCTGGCGCCCAATATGAGCCTGGGCGTGCAGGCCCTGCTGCGCCTTGTGGAACTGGGCGCACGGCTGCTGCAAGAAGGCTACGACCTCGAGATCATCGAAACGCATCACCGCGACAAGGTTGACGCGCCCTCGGGCACTGCGCTGCAGCTGGGCGAAGCGGCGGCGCGCGCGCGCGGGCAGAACCTGGAACAGCAGGCCATCTTCGAGCGCCATGGAAATATCGGGCCGCGCCCGGCGGGCAGCATAGGTTTCTCGGCCGTGCGCGGCGGCGACATCATCGGTGACCACACGGTGCTTTTTGCCGGCTCCGGGGAGCGCGTGGAGATCACGCACCGCTCGTCGAGCCGCCAGTCGTATGCACAGGGCGCGCTGCGGGCAGCACGCTTCCTCGCTGGACGAAGCGCGGGCCTTTACACCATGCAGGACGTGCTGGCGCCGTGACCTGGCGGGCCCGCGCGAGCGCGCTGGCCCTGCTGGTGGCGGCAGCGCTGCCGGCGCACGCAGTGGCCGTCGTCGACGACAGCGGCGCCACGGTGCGCCTCGACCGCCCGGCGCAGCGCATCGTGAGTCTTTCGCCCGGCATCACCGAGCTGCTTTTTAGCGCCGGGGCCGGCCCGCAGATCGTTGGCGTGAGCGCGCATTCGGACTTTCCCCCCGAAGCCCGCAGCCTGCCGCAGGTATCGCGCGCCCAGGGAATCGACCTCGAGCGCATTGCCGCCCTGCGCCCCGACCTCATCGTCACCTGGGGCAGCGGCTATTCGCCCTCACTGCTCGATGCGCTGCGCAGCCTGGCCGTGCCGGTCTACGTGCTGGAGCCGCGCGCCCTGGAATCGGTTGCCGCATCGATTGAACGCCTCGGCGTGCTTGCCGGATCGGCCCGCGCGCCGGCAGTGGCCGGTGCGTTTCGCGAGCGGCTGCTCGCGCTGCGCCGGCAATATTCCGGACGCAGCCCGATTCGCGTTTTCTACCAGGTCTGGAGCAGTCCGATCATGACCCTTTCGGGCGGCCACCTGGCGAGCGAAGTCATGCGAACCTGCGGCGCGCGCAACGTCTTCGAGGATCTCGCGCCCCTGGTGGCGACGGTGGATGCAGAGGCGGTCATCGCCGCGCAGCCGCAGATCCTGCTCACCGCCGAAGCCGGCGGCGTCGATCACGGCGCCCTCGATGTCTGGCAGCGCTTTGCGCAGATCCCGGCCGTGGCGGCGGGACGGCTGGTGACACTGGATGCGGATGAACTCGACCGGGGCAGCGTTCGCGTGCTGGACGCAACGCAAAAGCTGTGCGAGATCGTTGAGAGGGCACGCAGCCCTGCGGTGCCGGCCGAGGCCGCCCGCGCAAAGTAATGGCGGGAACGCTCGCCGGCTGCCACCGCCCGCGCCCCGCCGGGCGCGGGTGAACCGAGCGCTAGACCTTGCGACGGCCGTTGCTGGTCCAGTTGATGATCGGCGTCCACTGCTCCAGGTCCTGCTGGACCCGGGCCGGCGCAACGTCCCAGAGCGTGAGGCCCTGGGCGGACAGTTGCACGTAATTCTGGGTGTCGCGCAGGAAACCCAGGAAGGGAATGCCGGCATCCTCGACATAGCGGTGCAGCTGGCTGGCAGCACGCGTGCGCGGGTCGACGCGCGTGCCGACGACTGCCACGCGGCCATTGTCCGGCGTGGCGCCGTACTCGGCGAGCCGGCCGATGAAGGCGTGGGTGGCGTGGATGTCGAACAGCGAGGCCTGCAACGGGACGATGATCTTCGCCGACACCTTGACAGCATCACGCAGCGCCGGACCGTCGATGCCGGAGGGCGTGTCCAGAACGATGTGGGTGACGTCGCGCGGCGGCTTGGCCACGCCCCGGTCGGAAAAGTCCCAGGACGTGATGGAGGGCGCCGTGGTGGGACGCAGCTTGAGCCAGCTGCCGATGGATTGTTGACGGTCCAGGTCTCCCAGCATGGTGCGCTCCCCGCGCCCCGCATAAAAGCCTGCCAGATTGCTTGCGACGGTTGACTTGCCGACACCGCCTTTTGAATTTGCAACGAGGATCACCGGCATAGTTTTTTGTGTAAAGGCCCTGGGCTGTTGGTGAAGCCCGCGACTATATCGGATCCAGAAAAGTGCGCCACCTATTTCTTTCAGCCGTGCGACAGGAACACGCGATGCGCGCCGGCTTCGACTTGCGTTATCTCGGTTTCGAAGAGCGGCGAAAGCGTGTCCGGCGTCAGCACCGTGCCGGAGCAGCCGGCCACCCATCGGCCGTCGCCGTAGAGCAGCAGCGCGTGCGTGGCAAAGCGCGCGGCGGCATTTATGTCGTGCAGCGCGCCGATGTAGGTGCAGCCGGCGCGGGCCTGGAGGGCCTGCAGCACCTGGATCTGGTGGCGCGGATCCTGGTGGGAGATGGGCTCGTCGAGCAGGACAAGTGCGGTTTCCTGTGCCAGCGCCGCGGCCAGTGCGACGCGCTGGCGTTCGCCGCGCGACAGGTGTCGCACATCGCGGCCGGCCAGTGCCAGGCAATCCATGGCCGCCAGGCAATCGCGCGCCAGCGCCACGGCCGCACCCGCGCCGCCATGGCGCTCGCCGGCACCGTCGTGCAAGCGGTAGCGGGCGGCAAGGACGGTATCGAGCACGCTGGTGGCGAACGGATCGATCCAGCGGTCGGCCACCATGGCGCGCATTCCCGCAAGATGCTCCACGCTCCACTGCCGCAGCGGCGTGCCGGCAAGCACGATCGTGCCCTGCTCCGCGGGCCGCGCGCCGGCCAGCACCAGGAGCAGGCTGGTCTTGCCCGCGCCATTGGGGCCGATCAGGACCCAGCGTTGCCCGGCGGCCACGTCCAAGTCCAGTGCCCGCACCAGGCAGCGCCGGCCGGCCCGGACCTCCAGACCGCGGCAGGAAAGCAGCGGCGGGCTCATGGCCGCTGCAACTGCCAGATGAATACCGGCACGCCGATCAGTGCCATCAGCGCGCCCACCGGCAGCTGGAGTGGCGCCGCGGCGCAGCGGCCCACGGTATCGGCCACCAGCACCAGCACGGCGCCCAGGAGCGAGGCCGCGGGCAGCACGTGACGCGGATCGGCGCCGAGCACGCGGCGCACGAGGTGGGGAGCGACAAAGCCGACGAAACCGACCGCGCCGGCCAGCGCTACGGCCGTGCCGGTAGCGATGGCCGTTACGATGATGAGACGGCGCCGCACCTGGGTGGTGGGGACGCCCTGCGTGTAAGCCTGCAGGTCGCCGCCCAGCATGAGATTGAGCGCGGGCGCATCTCGCTGGGCCACCAGCCCCAGGACCAGCCACGTGGCCAGCGCCAGTGCCGCGAGCATCGGGCTGGTGGCGCCGCCCAGGTCGCCCAGCAGCCAGAACACCATCGTGCGCAAGCGGCCGTCCGGCGCCAGCGACAGCACCAGCGACAGGACGGCGGCACTCAACGAGGCGATCATGACGCCGGTGAGCAGGATCGCGCTGTCCTTGCCCGGATCCAGCAGTACGTCCCGGGCGAAGAGCGCGCGGTGCGCCAGCGCAAACAGCAGACTCAGGGCCAGCAGCGCGCCGCCCGCGGCCGACAGGGCGATGGCCGCGGCGCCAGCGCCGGCGCCGATCGCCAGCATGGCCGCGCAGGAGGCGCCACCGGAAACCCCGAGGACGTAGGGATCGGCCAGCGGGTTGCGCAGCAGCGACTGCAGCAGCGCCCCCGACAGCGCCAGCAGGCCGCCGACCGCCATGGCGGTGCCGGCGCGCGGCAGGCGCAGCGCGAGCAGGGTCGCGGCCAGGGATGTGCCGTCGCGGCCCATCACCAGGTCAACCGATGCCTCAAGCAGTTCGCCGGCGCCGATGCTGACACTGCCAAAGCGCAAGGCACCCAGCAACGATAACAGCGCCGCCAGGCCCAGGACCTGGAGCACCGCGCGGCGCGATATCCCCGAACTAGCCATGGCCGTCATATCGCGTCATCGCAAAGGACGGTTCACGGCCATTCCAGTACGGCGGCCGGCAGGCTACAGGCCACCATAGCGCACGGTGGCGAACCATTGTCGCGGCGGCAGGTTGTAGCCGTAAGCCGGCTCCACCACGTGCCCCGTCAGGTTGTCGCCGCGCAAGGCCAGGCTCCAATCGCGGGCGAACTGCCATCGGGCGTGCAGCGCAAGCAAACCATATCCGCCCAGGGTCTGGACATTGGCCGGGTCGTCATAGCGTTGACCCGAGGCGCGCACATTGCCGCCAACCGACCACGCCGCGGCCAACTGCAAATCGGCATTGAAGGACCACGTGTCACGCGCCCGGTGCGGCAGCAAGGTGCCATCGGTCAGGTCGTCCGGAACCATGACATCGAGCGTGGAACCCAGCGTGATCGCGCCAAAGTTTGCCTTGTATTCGAGCGAGCTGCCGCGGATGCGAGACTGCGCAACATTGACCGGCAATATGCCCTTGAAGACAATCAGGTCGCGGAAATGGTTCTCGTACAGCGCCAGCCGCAATTGCTGCTGCGGCGTTTTCCAGCGCAGATTCAGCTCTTCGCT
>Ga0209698_10006323_pt1 | contig 12617 bp, 9 predicted proteins | sample LitLauG_LLR_2012_FD_187203 | JGI IMG/M metagenome (GOLD analysis project Ga0209698, IMG submission 187203) | Freshwater sediment microbial communities from Pennsylvania, USA - Little Laurel Run_MetaG_LLR_2012 (SPAdes) (version 2) | ecosystem: Environmental > Aquatic > Freshwater > Creek >...
TTCATTTTAGGGCTGATGATCCCATTGTTACAAACAAGTGAATTTCCCTGGGGCCAAGGTTTGAAGCTTGCGCTCCGGCGGTTTCCACCGCTAGATGTCGAATTTAATTTATGAATACGAAACCAAAATGGAGCCAAAAATGGAACGAAACCAGGGTTCTCGGCCGGCTTTTGAATCCGCCAGAAATGATTTGCTGTTTCCTTTTATTTTCGGCTTTCTGCCTCGCGCTGACCGGCTGTCGCACCGACTCGGCATCCGGAACAGACCCCGGCTCGGCGGCCTATACCACCAATAATTTGCTGGAAGGCGATGTTGTCAGCATCACTTTCCAATATTCGACCAATTTCAATGCCATCCAGAAAATCGGCCTGGACGGGACGCTGAATCTTCAGGGCGTGGGACAAGTGCAGGCCGCCGGCAAGACGGCGCTGCAATTGCAAAATGATTTGACCGGCCTTTATAAGAGCCAGGTCAAGGATGATCCGATCACCATTAAAACCGTGGCGGCGGAATCGGCCATTTATGTGGCCGGAGCCGTGACGCGTCCGGGGAAAATCGCCTTGGAACGGCCCATGACCGTGTTGGAAGCCATCATGGAAGCCGGCGGTTATGATGCTTACCGGGCCGATTTGTCCGATGTTCGCGTATTACGGGTGGTGGATGGGCGCCAGCAAACTTACAAGGTGAATTTGAAGCGTCTGATGCAGGGCCAGGATGACGCTGCGAACGGGAAACCGGGTGCAGAACCATTTTATGTCAAGCCGTTCGACGTGATCATCGTTGAAACCAAGACTTTCAATTTTTAGTCGCGCCGCCGTCTGTCAGTCTATAACACCCTCGGCTTAATCTCTGTGGGTTTGTTTGCCGGCGTTTTCATTTTCCACCACGAAAGAAATCGATTCAATCCGGCGAAAGACTGCTTCAATTTTCAACCGAAAATTCACCCGAATGTCACCCGCCGCCGCCGCCCATCCATTACAGTAGGAATCCTAGAATTGTTAAGATAAGAATTCTAGAAATGGAATGACGGTCAGAACAAAAATTTTATGAAAAGTTTATTACAGAAAGCCCTTGTTTTTGTGGCGGTGATGGCGGTGGTGGCGGCGGCCGGATGGTTCGGCCGCAAAGCTTACAAGCGATCCGAGGAACACCGGCTGCTCGCCCAGGCCAGAGAATATGAGGCCAAGAAAGACTGGCGGAACACCAACCTTTGTTTGCAGCGCGTGCTCCAAATTGATCCGGTCAGCGTGGAAGGCTGCCGGATGATCGCGGATTTGCTGGAAGCGGGCGGCTCGCCGACGGCGCTTTCCTGGCGGATTTCGGTGGCCAAGCTGGAGCCGGACAACGTCACCAACAATTTTGTCTGGGCCAAAACGGCCATCAAAACGCAGAACCTGAAATCGGCGGAGGAGGCACTAGCCAAAGTCGGCGAAAAATACAAAGGCACGGCCGAATATCAAAAAATATCGGGGGCACTAGCGTGGAACCTGGGCCAGAAGGCGGAAGCGGAAAAATATTACACGGAAGCGCTGCGGCTGGAACCGAAGGATCAGGCGAATGTGCTGAACTTGGAAACGATCCGGCTGACGTCCACCAATCTGCCGGTCGCCAGCGCCGCCCGTCAGGCTTTGGAACAATCCATCACCGATCCGACGTTGCGGCCGGTGGCGCTCAAGCACCTGCTGACGGCCGCCGTCGCGCACCACGAATTAGCCCGGGCGCTGGCGTATTCCAAGGAGATTGTTGCCGACCCCAAGGCTGGCTTTGGGGACAAGATCAATTATCTGCAATTGTTGCGGGAAGCCAAAAACGATGACTACCAGCCTTGGCTGGCTTCGCTCAAGGCGGCGGCCACCCATTCCGCCCCGGATGCGTTCGCGTTGGGGAAATGGATGGCGGCAACCGAAAAACCTGAAACGGCGCTGAGCTGGCTCCAAGGGCTGCCAACGGGAATCCAAACTAACCTCCCGGTGCCGCTCATCATGACGGATTGCCAGATTGCGCTGAAGAATTGGAATGGGCTGCTTACCTTCGTGGGCAAACAAGATTGGGGTGAAGTGGAATTTTACCGGCTCGCCATCGAATCCCTGGCGCATCGCTCGCTTAAGCAGGACGCGGCGGCGGACAGCGCCTGGCATAAAACCCTGGCTTTGACCGCGCACCGGCTGGATCGCCTGGCGCGGCTCGCGCAAGTGACCGAGGTGTGGGGTTGGACGGCGGAAAAGACCGCGCTGCTGCAGAAGATCACGGATGAGTTTCCCAATGAAAAGTGGGCCGTCAACCAGTTGATGGCGACGCTTTATGCAAACGGAAACTCCCTGGGGTTGATTTCGCTGCTGGATAAAATCCACACGGCCGATCCGACGGATGACCGCATTAAAAACAATCTCGCCAATTTGCTGCTCCTGCGCAAATCCAAGCTGGATGAAGCCGACCAGATGGCGGAAGAAATCTATAAAAGTTCACCGGAGAATCCGTTCTTCATTTCCACCTATGCCTACTCGTTGTTGTTGCAGAAAAAAACCAACGATGCGCTTAAGGTGCTTGAAACCATGAAGCCGGAATATATGAAGATACCCTCCGTGGCGGCTTATTATGGAGTCATTGAAGCGCAGGCCGGACACAAGGAGATTGCGCGGGACTGCATCGCCCGGGCCGAGACCGCCAAATTGCTTCCGGAGGAAATGGAACTGATCCGCCAAGCCAAAGCCCGCCTTTAGACTGCAGAATCATGACTTGCCTAGCATGGTGCCGCAACTCATGTCACTTGGCCGTTCCGCATGGAATAATTTTTGGACCCATGCCAACTTTCCAATCGATCGGCCATCCGAAGGCAATGCATCCATGAAAACATCAGGGGGGTTCCATCGCCTAAGCCGTTTGTTGGCCGTCAGCTTGATGCTGCCGACATTAGCAGTTGCTGCTTCCGGCGTGCCGTTGCAGCGTCTATCCGGCCATGTTCCCGCCGGAATTTCCCAATGGCAAACCACTGGTGCGCCAGCCTCAACCCAGCGGCTGGATTTGGCGATTGGTTTGCCCTTGCGATATCAGGCGCAATTGACAAAATTTCTGGATCAGCTCTGCGATCCGGCGAGTCCCAACTGGCATCATTTTCTTACCCCGGAGCAGTTCACCGAACAATTCGGTCCAACCGCCAGCGACTACGAAGCGTTGATGGCTTTTGCGCAAACTAACGGCTTCACCATCACGGGTACGCCTTCCAACCGCATGTTGTTAAAAGTCAACGCGACCGTGGCCCAGATTGAAAGCGCGTTTCACGTTCATCTGCGCCAATACCAACATCCGACCGAAAACCGGCTGTTTTATGCGCCGGATACTGAACCTTCCGTGGATCTGGCGGTGCCGGTCTTGCATGTGAGTGGATTGGACAATTACCGGCTGCCACGCCCGAGTGGACATGTGGGGACCGCGAAAGATCCTACAACCTTGCCGGCCGGTGTGGGTGGCGCGGGCGGCGGAACGGGGCCATCCGGCAGCTGGCGCGGGAAAGATTTCCGAAATGCGTATGCGCCCGGCACAACGCTCACCGGCACCGGTCAAACCGTTGGATTGGCCGAGTTCGATGGCTACTATGCCAATGATATAACCAATTATGCCTATCAGTCAGGACTTCCGAGCGTCCCGCTCACCAATGTTCTTGTGGGTGGGTTTAGCGGCGTTCCCGGCAGCGGTGTGACGAATGTTTATGAAGTTTCCTTGGACATCGAGATGGCCGCCTCCATGGCGCCCGGGCTGGCCCAAATCATGGTTTATGAAACCGGCTCGTATGGGCTGGGCGATGTGATATTGAACCAGATGGCGACAGACAATCTGGCCCAACAGTTGAGCTGCTCCTGGTGGTTTTCTTACAACCCCACCACCGCGCAAATTTTCCAGGAATATGCCGCCCAAGGCCAATCATTCTTCATCTGTTCGCAGGACACTGACGCTTTTAACGCGCAAGCGGGCAAAGGAATTTATCCGCCGCTGGACTTTCCTTACGCCACGGTGGTCGGGGGCACGACTCTTACCACGGGCACCGGTGGCGCTTGGAGCTCCGAAAGCGTCTGGAACTTCAACAATGGCACCGGCAGCGGCGGTGGCGTCAGCTCCACCTACCTGATCCCTTCCTGGCAGCAGTCCGTCAACATGTCCGCCAATGGCGGCTCGACGGTATGGCGCAACATCCCCGACGTGGCCTGTGTGGCTTCCGGTATTTATGTGATTCACAGCAACGGCAGCACCACGACCGGCGGTTGGGGCACCAGTTTCGCGGCGCCATTGTGGGCGGGTTTCGCCGCGTTGGCCAATCAGCAAGCCGTATCCAACGGCCTGCCAAGACTTGGTTATTTGAATCCGATTCTTTACCAAATCGGCCAGGGCAGTAATTATGGCCGGGCCTTTCACGACATCACCGTTGGCAACAACACCAACAGCATCAGCCCGGCCAAATTTTACGCCGCGCCCGGTTACGATCTTTGCACCGGTTGGGGCACGCCCAACGGCACCAATCTGATCAATCTGCTGGCCCCGGCGCTGACGCCTGTTGTCCTGAGCGCACCGGCCCTGAGTGGCGGAAATTTTCAATTCACCGTCTCCGGCCTGGCGTTTGGACTCACGAACTATCTGCAAGCCTCCGCCAGCTTGACGTCTCCCACCAACTGGGTGACCATCGCCACCAACACGGCCACGAACAGCAGCATGTTCATCAGCGGATTGAGCCGGACGAATACGACTGCGCGATTTTTTCGGGTAATGGAACGACCTTGAAGACCGCCAGATTCATTGCCTTGGCAACAAATTGCCCGCGCCCGCCGTGCTGAAACGGGTGCTGAAACGGGCTGACAACGCCTTAACTTTCCGAATCCGATTTTAAATGGAGACCACGGCATCGCTGTTTTTCAAATGTTACAATTAAGCAACAATCGGCGATTTTTAAATGGGCATTTATCTAAACTCATGCCGGAAAATGAATTGGAACCAAATACTTGCTTCCTAAATGAGTTCACACAGGTCATCAGACAGGATGTTATTTTTGAACGATTTGTTAGAATGGTAATGCTTTGGGCATTTCAGAAAAACACACATTTGATTAAAACAAGGAATTATGAAAAAACAAAATTATTTTCAGTTGGTGCTTCTATCATCGGTCATGTCAGGATTGTCAGCGCAGGCGGCGCTGCTGGGCATAACCCCGCCTACGGGCAGTTCGTTTTATGCCGATTTTACGAGTTCGGGCCTAAATGAGAGTTATGCTTACACGGGCAGTTCCTCGAGCGGGTCTGGTATATTTACCGCCTCCAGTGCCAACGGCAGCATCAGTACTCCGACCGCAAACAATAATTTTACAGCCAATTCTGGTTCTCCCGGAACCGGAGCATTTTCTGCGTCTGGATTTTCTGGATACTATACGTTGACTGCCACAATTCAGAACAATAACGGGGTTTATTCCGTTAGCAGCGGGTCATTTGACATATACGGTAATTTGGGGGGTACAATCAATAGCAGTTCCAGCGACTTGCTTTTGTCAGGCAGCTTGAAGAGCGGCGCTCAAAACCTTGGCTATACCGATGGCACCACCAAGACGGGCGCTGAATTGGATTTTCTATTTTATGTTACTGGCGGTGATGGACTCGGCAAAACGGACAATCAAAAGATATTCGAGGACTTTTTCGGGCCTTATGGCGGTCAAGGTGGAATTGTGATTACAACGGGTTCATTGAGCACATCTCCTACAATAAATGGTGGTAATGGTTATACTGGTTTAAATGCCAACTTCCAAAATAGAGCGTCGGCTGGCGCAATGAACACATTCGTGCCGGAGCCGGCGGCCTATTCGCTGGCAGCCTCGGTCTTTGCCATTTTGGGTTTTGCGGGTGTGAGCGTTATTACTCGCCGCAAGCAAGCCTAAAACCATCTCGTTTTAGCATGGATGCACGACACCAAATCAAAACAAAAAATAGAATGAAAATTACCATTAAACAACTACTGGGGGCGGCCATGATGTGCTGCCTGTTGACAAACGTGGCCAAGGCGCAATTGCTGGGAGTCTATCCGGGCTTTCCACAAATCAACTTTGTCAATAATGATGCAGCAGCGGTTTCTTACGATCCGACCACTCAGGTATTCTCGATCAATGCGCAGCCCTACAGCATCGATTTAAATCAATTCGATACCGGCACGCTCATCGTCTCCAATAACATTATGCAGATTACGCTGGACACCGATGGCAATATTGTCTCCGGTACCAATGGTTTTGTTTTAACCGGTCAGTTCACGGAAGTGGTGAACGGCGTCACCAACAATTACTCTGGAGTTCTGCTTCAGGGCGATGTCACGGCCTTCGGGTATCAGTATTCGGGATTGAACAACCAGTTTGATTTTCGCATCAACGTGACTGCCGGACAACTGAAATCGCTGTTTGACTGCGGCAATGACTTGGGTGTGACGATGTACAGTGAAAATTCGACTTTCACGGGATCTTTCGCTTTAGCATTTAATGGCACTGCCAAGGGCACTTGCGGAGAAGAGGACCTCACGCCGCCAATGGTCACCTGTCCGCCGCTTTCCGAGGTCGTGACCACGCCGGCCGTTGATGCGAATGGAACACCCGGTTTCATCATCACCTACCCGAATCCGGTGGTGACCGACAACTGCGATCCCAGTCCGACTATTTACTGCGACACGGCGTCGGGAAGCTTCGTGTATTTGAATCTGGGTGACTCGCTCACGGTGACCTGCTACGGCATTGACGTCTCCGGCAACTACAGCGATTGCTCATTCACCGTGGTCATGGGGGCTGGTGGCGGTGGCGGCGGAGGTGGTGGCGGTTCCTGCCCGCCGGCGTTCAACGACACCGGCTGCACGCCGACGACTTTGAACACCGATCCCGGCATGTGCTCGGCCACCTACACCTTCTCCACGCCGGTCGCTACGAACTGCTCCGGCCAGTATTTCACGGCCACAGCCACGGCATTGAGCGAAACGGGGACCGCGATCACCCTGACCACACTCACCAACGGCCTGCTGCAAGGCAAGTTTCCGCGCACCTTGACCACGAACGGTAACGTCATCACGTTCACGGTTTCGGACGGACAGGGCAACTCGGTGGTGCGTCAATGCCAGGTGTTCGTCAACGACAAACAACCGCCGACCATCGTGTGCATGAATCAATCCGGCACATTCAAGCCCATTTTGACCAACGCATTGAGCTGCATTGAAGCGGATTTTAACAATCAATCCATTCAGGCGAGCAATTATCTCTGGTTCAGCAGCGTGCTTCGCCCCAATTCCTGCTGGAACCAGAACGGCACCTTCAATGTACACGTCACGGATCAGACCATTCAATTGGCGGTGGACAACACCAACATCACCTTGAGCGTGCCCGATGCGTATGTGCATTTCTCCAACGGCGTCGCGACGGCGACCTCGGTGTTCACGAACGGCCAGTGGGTGACGTACTCCAGCCTGAACTGTGGCGGCAACACATTTGCCTCCGGGCTGGCGTGGCAGGTGCCGTTCAACTTGAACAATCTGGCGGGCGGCTGCTGGGGCCGTGATGGCGGTTGCAGCCAATATCGTCGGCATATCAATTCCGCCACCTGGTGCGCGCGGTTCGCGGTGGACAGGACCGGCGTGGCGCTGCAATGGCAATGGGGCGGCGTGGTGGAAAGCAAGTTAAGCACGAACAACAATGCCCTCTGCGTGAAACCGGTGGATGACAATCGCAGCAGTTGCTGGCGGAACAACGACCCGGCCGGCTCGTGCGAAAGCTACAAATCCAGCTTGGTCTGCGGCGCGCGTGGCAACGGCATTTGCTACCAAGGCGGCTACCAAGTTCCTGATTGTACCGGAATTTTGAGCCGCTTTGCCTCTTGCAACCTTGGCAAGGGAATCATCTGCGAAGGCGCGGTTAATTTCACCACCCCTTCGGCCTACGACAATTGCGGCAACTCCGTCAAGGTGACCTGCAATCCGCCTTCCGGCAGCGTGTTCGGTCCCGGCAACCAACTGATCACCTGCACCGCAGTGGATTCCAGCGGCAACACGAATGTCTGCTCCTTTACGTTGACCGTGCTGGCACCAGTGCAAATAGTGTTTGATTCACCGGCTTGCGACAACATTGTTGACAACACGGCCCAGCCGGATGCCGGTTTTACCGACATGAACTGTCCGGATGATCCGTCAACGCTGGAACAGGTCACTTGTTTCCGGGTGGGCCAATGCGTGATGCATCAGGTGCGGCTGCTCGATTGCAATGGCAATGATGTGACGTCATCGCTGGCCAACTGCGTCACGGTCCATCTCGATGTCACCGAACGTTGCGGCACCTATGCCAATTCCAGTTTGGTGAACGATGTGGGGCAAAACTACAGCATCTATGGTTGTGCCGGAGGCATCATGGTGCCGTGCAACGGCGAGTTCCTGTACAATCTGAACACGACCGGTTATCCGAGCCGGACCGTCAACACCTCGAAATTCTTCCGCTCTTGCGTCTGGGTGGATTATAATTCCTGTCCGGGCGTGCCCGTGGGCATGGAAGATGTGCTGCTGCAAAGCCAATAGACCGTTGCGGGATTGAAGAAGCCGGATCGGCGACGCCTCGGGCGGCCGGTCCGGCTTCTGCCGTGATTAACAAAGGTTAATTACTCTTGAATCTTTAAAAATATGTCCAAACCGTTCCGCATTTATTTGCTGGGTGTTGCCGTGATATTGACGGCAATTCTGTTTTACCAGATGATCAGCCGTCGGCAGCCGGCTCCGGTTCAAACGAGCAATCAGGTGATGGCTTCCAGCCAACTCGGTATCAATGTTGCCGGCCAGCCCGCTGTAGTGGCCGGAACCGCCGCCGACCGGATGTTTCGGCTACGACCCGACCAGGTGCTGGCCACGGTGAATGGGCACGAAATCAAACTGGCCGATGTCATACCGGTCAGCACCAATGGCAACCCGCAGAGTCTGGATGTTTCTGGGGTGGAATTGAAATTCTTATTGAAACGGGCCGTGGACCGGGAATTGATTTTCCAAACGGCCAAAAAGCAGGGGCTGGCGTTGAATGACTCCGAGCAACAGCAGTTGGCGAGCCTCAACTCGATGCGCGGTCTTCCGGAACCGGGCGGCATTGCCAAGCTCAACAGCAGTGGCGCGCAGCGGAATTTGGAAATGCAGGACGCCCAGGCGTTCATGTTGCAGACCGAGCTGATGGCGGCCCAAGGGGCGTCGCCCAATGTCACCGAGGGTCAGGTGACGGCCTATTATCAGGCCCATCAGTCCGAATACGGCGAACTGCCCACGGACGAAGCCGCCCGCTCGCAGGCCTGGGCTAAAATAAATTTTTCGATTCGGGAGCAGCTGGCGCCATCAATCCGGTCCAGCTACAACGACAAGCTAACGGCTTATATGAAGCTGGTGGAGGCCTCCGCCAACATTGCCATGACGCCGCTGGACCAGACATCCAGCAACGACTAACGAACAACCAAGCCTCGATTTTCCAATTGGCCGGCGTAAAGGCTCCAATGGTTTTAGACCCACTTCATATCTTCGGAAAGTCAGGCGGACGGGTTCCCAACGTCTAGCAAAAATCGGGGCCGCTAAATGCAAATAGCGATCGTTTCCCCTCCTGGCCGAACCGCATATTTCTAAAGCGGGGCTTCATTTTTGACAGCCCGTTCCCATCCGTTGATGCTCGCTGAATGGGGTTTTGTGGGCAGGCTTGTGAAGATTTTCCGGCACACATTGTTGGCTTTGATTGATGGTCGCGCAGCTCCGTGAAATGACGGGACAGAGTTCAGCCGTCGCCACTCGGTGGGCGTCACCCCAAAGCGCTTTTTAAACGTGTCATTGAAAAGCCCCGTGTTCCGATAGCCGCAGTCGAAAGCAATGCTTAGTATTTTTTTGTTCGGATCATTGAGCAGTCGGCACGCGTGTTGAAGCCGCAATTCTATCTGATGACCATGAAACGGCACGCCGAATTCCCGGCGAAAAAGGCGGCTGAAATGGCGCTCGCTGCAACTCAGTTGCCCCGCAAGTTCGGACGAAGAATATCTAAAAAGTTCAATTTCCGGCATCGCCCCCACTAGCTTTCGAAAGCGCTCCAGCAAGGAATTCTCTCTCGCCAAATCGTGAGGATCACCCGCAATCAGGGTGGCAATGTGAGTTGCCCACATTTGCAGCAAGGCGCAGCGAATGGGCAGGCTCACATTGCCAGATTGTTCAGCGAGGCGGGCAAATTGCCGTCCAGTTACATTGTTTGCCTTGAAGAGAAAAATGCAGTTTGGTTGCCGTTGCAACGCTTCGAGCCGGAGCCACTCGGCGACGGTCAAAAGACCTTTCATGAATTCGGGCTGAATCTGAACGAATTGCAAACGCAACACATTGAGTTGGCTGGCACGGACTAACACCTGGGAGCTTGCCGGTGCCATATATCCATCCCCGGCAGCCATTTCGTTGGCATCTCCTTTTTGAAGACAATACCCCGAACCATCTTTTATGCGGACCATGGTCCAGCCAAGGCATCCGGACGACCATTCGGCCGAGGGTGGCAAGGTTATCTCATGAAAGATTAGTAAGTCATTAATTGTCATCAACCATGAATGCTGCGAACAAATGGTGACTTCCTGGTGTCAAACACGTGATAATTGTGAAACAACCCGGGAGTGCTGAACTGGCGTCGGTTAAAGCGCATTGAACTTCTTTGGGGGAAAACCCACCGCGATTCCGAACATTATCAAAATTCACTTATTTGTAACCTGTGTACGAAAAATGTTCCTATATGCTAGCGAATATGATTTATGAACTTTTACGTCTTGGCTCTGTTTCAGTGAACGCCGGTTCCTTGTCCATTTTACTTTTATTTCCCTCGCACATTTGATCTGCCAACGCCTCAACAAGGCAGGCAAATACCTATTGAGCAAACAACTGAATTTTCAACCTAGCTGCTGTTAAAAAAGACACTTACACAACATTATGACATTAATCCATCCCCTTTTGGCAAGCGGCGCGTTGCAGTTTGCGTTTGAGAAGGCGACGCCCGAGGGCAAGACGACGATTTCGGTGCTGTTCCTGCTGAGCATGTTCAGTTGGACGGTGATCATCACGAAGTTCCGGCAGCTGTGGATTGCGCGCAAGGCGTCCAAGAAGTTTTACGCGGCTTACAGTGCCACGCGCGATCCGATGGACATCCGCAATCGCGGCGAGGAGTTTGACGGGGCGCCGGCGTATCAGCTTTACATCCGGGGTGCGGATGAGGTGGCGTATCATTTGAAGAATAATCCGGTGGAAACCGCCGGGGTGACAGTGCGCAGCACGGGCGAAGGCAACACCGACCATCTGGCCAAAACCATCACCACGAAGATCAGCCCCACGTCCTTTGAGGCGGTAAAAGTCGTGGTGGAGGAAGCGGCGGCAGCGCAGGCGATGTCGCTTGAGAAAGGCATGATTGTGTTGTCCACAGCGGTGGCGGGCGGACCGTTCATCGGGTTGCTGGGCACGGTCTGGGGCGTGATGGAAACGTTTGCCGGCATCGCCAAGGCGAATCAGGCGAGTCTGACGACGATGGCGCCGGGTGTGGCCGGGGCGTTGATCGCGACGGTCACCGGTCTCATGGTCGCGATTCCGGCGATGTTCGCCTACAACTTCATGGTGACGACCATCCGGCACATCACGCAGGAACTGGACGGCTTTGCTTCGCGTTACGCCAACCAGATGGAACATGCTTACGTGGACAACCGCGACATCGAGGACAAGATCGCCGGGGCGTTGAAGCGTCAGGAAACCGCCGCTCCAGCGCAGTTCTGACCGGCGCATGAAGAAGTGCTCGAAATCGGCGCATGAGTCGCTGACGGAACTGAACATCACGCCGCTGCTGGATCTGGCGTTCGTGCTGCTGGTGATTTTCATCATCACCACCATTCCGCCGGTGAAGGATGCGGACCTGGTGCTGCCGACAGCGTCGAAGCACCAGAAAGATCCGCCGCGCAAGGCGACGTATATTTCGTTGCAGGCCGACGGCAAGCTGTCGCTGAACACCGCCGAGGTGGCGCTCAACGATTTGTTGCCCACGCTCATCAGCCTGCGCACCGATGACCCGGACCTGAACATCATCGTGCGCGGTGACGCCAAGACGAAGTATAAACAGATCCGCGCGGTGCTGGATGTCTGCCAGCAGGCGAACATTGTGAAAGTGGACCTGGCGACGGAGGTCATGAAATGATCCCGCAATCCCAGCCGCGCAAGGTCAAGAACTCGTCGAAGGTGAACCTCACCATCTCGGCGGTGGTGCATGGCGCGATCATCATCGGGCTGATTTATTTCGCGGCGCGCGAAGGGTATCTGGGCAAGAAGATCCAGAAGATCTCGGTGGAGATGGTGAAGGAAAAAAAGCCGGAGCCGGAGAAACCCAAGCCGGAACCGCCGAAAGTGGAGCCACCCAAGATTGAACCCCCGAAGAACGAGCCGCCGAAATATGTGGAGCCGGCGAAGGTGGTGAGCCAGCCGACCGTCGCGCCACCGGTGGTGGCGCCGCCGACAGCGGACGTGCCGAGCTTTGAGTTTGAAGGCGGCAAAGCGGTGAACTCCGAGAGCGATCCGGTGCAGCTTTACAAAGGCTACATGGAATA
>Ga0209698_10006324_pt1 | contig 12616 bp, 11 predicted proteins | sample LitLauG_LLR_2012_FD_187203 | JGI IMG/M metagenome (GOLD analysis project Ga0209698, IMG submission 187203) | Freshwater sediment microbial communities from Pennsylvania, USA - Little Laurel Run_MetaG_LLR_2012 (SPAdes) (version 2) | ecosystem: Environmental > Aquatic > Freshwater > Creek >...
GTGAAGCCGATTGTCAAGCAATTCGTTTCAAACCAACTGATGGCTCCACGAGTGATCCCGAAATCGATCGCTCATATTGAAGAATCCGCCCCGCCGCCCGACACAGGCGTTGCGGGTGGTGTTGAAGGTGGAGCCGCCGGCGGTGTGATTGGTGGTTTTTCGGCGGCTCCCCCGCCCCCGCCGCCTCCTCCCAAGCCGAAGCCGTCGGGCCCGCAACGGATTGGCGGTAACGTCATGGAAGCCAACCTGCTGCGGAAGGTGCAACCGGTTTATCCTCCACTCGCCAAGTCGGCCAGAGTGCAGGGTACGGTTGAGTTCACCGCCACTATCAGCAAGGATGGCAACATTGAAAATCTGCAGCTCGTCCGCGGCCACCCATTGCTGGTGAATGCGGCGAAAGAAGCCGTTCTTCAGTGGAAGTACCGTCCGACCATGTTGAATGGTTCGCCGGTGGAAGTCATTACTGATATCATCGTGAACTTCACGTTGAGTCAGTAGCCAGCAGAGCGCGGCTGGATCGGAATTTCAGGCGTACCGCTCCTTGCGGGCAGTACGCCCCCTCGCTCCCGCCGATGTTTTGTGAAACAGTTTAGGTTGATTAAGAAGTTAGTGGTTCGAAAGTCCGTTTAAAAGATTCGATTTAACTTAGGAGAAAATGCATGGTATTACAACTTCAGGTTTGGGCATTCTGGCTACTCCAAGAAGCCGACGGCATTAGCTTTGACCTTCGGTCTCTGTGGGCCAATATGGGCGTCGTGGCCAAATTGGTCATGTTAGTGCTTTTCATCATGTCCGCTTGGTCCATCGGCGTCATGATCGATCGGTTCATTACTTATAACGCTGCGCGCAAGCAATCGCGCGCGTTTGCTCCGGCTGTGGCTGGCGCTCTCCGTGAAGGCAAGCTGGATGAAGCCATCAAGATTGCCGACCGGTTCAACAAGAGCCACTTAGCCAAGGTTGTCGTGGCTGGCTTGCAGGAATTCAAAGCTCACCAGATGAGCAGCGAAATCCCGGGTGAAGAGATCGACGCTTCGAAGCGCGCTCTGGAACGTGCGGAAGCCATCGTTCACGCCGAATTGAAGCGCGGCGTCAGCAGCTTGGCCACCATCGGTTCCACCGCTCCGTTCGTCGGACTGTTCGGTACTGTGTTCGGAATTATGAACGCGTTCCGCTCGATTTCGGCCTCGAAGTCGACTGGTATCGGCGCGGTTGCCGGCGGTATTTCTGAAGCGCTCGTCACCACGGCGTTCGGCCTCTTCGTGGCCGTCCCCGCGGTCTGGGTGTTCAACTACTTCTCAAACCGCATTGAAGCGTTCGACGTTGAAATGGGTAACTCCAGTTCCGAATTGATCGACTATTTCCTCAAGCGTACGCAAGCCAAGGTTGGCAAGTAGTCAGTCGAAAAGATCGCTCTTAAGTTGAATCTCCGTGTGGGGGCGGCTCGTGCCGCTCCCTGCGGGAACGATTCCTCCGGCAGATGATCTTGAAAAAATAGGAGAAAGTGAATGGAGAAGAAAAAAGCTCCCGGTGTAGTTTCCGAAATTAACGTGACCCCGATGGTCGACGTTATGCTCGTCTTGCTCATCATCTTCATGGTGATCACGCCCATGTTGTCTAAAGGTCAAACCGTGAACATGGTGAAGACCTACAACGACAAGAAGATCCCCGATGCCGACAAGGAAGACGCCATTCTGATCGCCGTGACTCGCGATGGCCGCGCATTCCTGAGCCCTGGCAACGTAATGATTCACCCGGAAGATCTAGGCCCGAAGGTCAAAGACCTACAGGCCAACCGTTCCGATAAAACAGTGTATGTGAAGGCTGACGCGCGTGCGCGTTTTGCCAGCGTAACCGATGTGATCGATAACCTGCGAACGGCGGGCGTAGATTCCGTTGGACTGATTACCGAAACCATACAGGATAAAAAGAAACCCGTAGGTCTGTAAGAGACCTCAAAAAGGAAATAAATATATGGCAATGGCAGTTGGTGGCTCCGGTGGAGCCAAGGCGGACATTAACGTTACGCCGCTTATTGACGTGTTGCTCGTGTTGCTGATCATTTTCATGGTCATCACACCTCTTACACCGCACGGCTTGGATACCCTGGTCCCGCAGCCTCCGCCGCCGAACCAGCCGCCGCCCCCGCCCAATCAGGATCCGAACGTTGTGATTGAAGTTGCTAAGGATCACAGCTTGCAGATCAACGGTCAGGCTGTTCAGGAAAAGGAACTGACCGCCCGTTTAGAAGACATCTTCAAGACGCGCGCCACCAAAGTAGTATTCGTGAAGGGCGACCCCGACGTGGATTACCGCTACGTAGCGCAAGCGATTGACGATGCCAAGGGAGCCGAGTTGGACAAAGTAGGTATCATGACTCCTAAGGTGGAAGCGGGGCAGTAGCCTCTTTTCCAGAAAGTTAAGGCCACACGAATATGCAAATGACAAATTCTTTCGTGCAAAAGGGATTGATCCTAGCGTTTTGCGCCGGCATGACCTTGCTGACGAGTTGCGCCCAGTTGAAATCGCGCGACCAACTCAATCAGGGCGTGCTTTCGTATAAGAACGGCAAATACGCCGACGCCGTGAAGCATTTCAAAGAGGCCGTGGAGTACGATCCCACGAGCAAAAATGCTCAGCTCTATTTGGCAACTTCGTATTACATTCAGTGGGTGCCCGGCGCCGAGAATCCTGAGAACGTCAAGAACCACGACATGGCAGCATCCCAGTTCCAGGACGTTCTTAAGCGCGACCCAAGCAATTCGCTTGCTCTTGCCATGATGGCTTCGATGGCGTATAACGCGGCCCAAGCCGGCACGCCTGAGCAGAAGGCAAAGGCGTTAGACGAAGCGAGAAGCTGGAATCGCAAGCGGATCGAAGCGAACCCAAAAGAATCCGAACCCTACTACTACCTCGGCGTTATCGATTGGGCTAGCGCCTATTCACCTATTCAAGCTGCGCGCGTTGAACAAAAGATGGCTTCGACCGATCCCGGACCCATCAAGGACGCGAAAGTACGCGCGGATATGAAGGAAAAGTACGGCGCAGCGATCGACGATGGCATTGGCAACCTGCGTAAATGTCTCGACATCGATAAAGAGAACGAAGACGCGATGAGTTATATCAATCTGCTGCTTCGTAAGAAAGCCGACTTGGAAGACACACCCGACGCTGCCAAAGCGGACATTGCGCAAGCGGAAGAGTGGTTCAACAAGTCCATCGAAACGAAGAAGATCAAGGCCACGCGTCCCGCCAAGAAGGAAGAACAGAGTTAAGTCGTCATATCCTCCAACACAAATCTAAAGAGCGCTCGCCTGCAAGGGTGGGCGCTCTACTTTTTTGTGGGCGTAGTGACACGTGAAAGCCCCAAACTTCCGCAAAACGTTTGGGGCTAATTGAGGAAATATGTTCGGTAGAGTGTGTCGCGTTGCTTCGGCACAAAGCCGGCGTCGCGAATCAAGCGGCGCAATTGCTCTTCAGTGGCGCGGTGATGCGTGCCTGCGGCGGACACCACGTTCTCTTCAATCATGATGCTGCCCACGTCGTTGCCGCCGAAGCGCAGCCCGACTTGGCAAACCTTCAGGCCCGGTGTTACCCAGGAAGCTTGCACGTTTAGGATGTTGTCGAGATAGATCCGGGAAAGGGCAAGCATCTTCAGGTACTCAACGGCAGTGGCTTCCTCCTTGACAAAGCGGCCTAACGATGTGTATTCGCGCTGAAAGAACCAGGGGATAAAGGCAGTGAATCCGCCAGTGTCTTCCTGAATCTGCCGCACGATGTCGAAGTGGTTCATGCGCTGCTCGATCGTTTCACCTGTGCCGAACATCATCGTTGCGGTAGTGCGCATGCCGAGAGAGTGGGCGGTTCTGTGAACATCAATCCACTCTTTCACGGAACATTTCAGGCGGCTGATGCGATGCCGGACGCCATCGTCCAGGATTTCGGCGCCGCCGCCGGGAATCGAATCGAGGCCGGCATCGCGCAGGCGGGCAATGGTATCCCGCAGGGAAATGCCAGAGACGTCGGCGATGTTTACCAATTCAGGCGCTGAGAAACAATGGCACCAGATATCGAACTTCGCTTTGATCGCACGCAACAAATTTTCATACCATTCGATCTTCAGATCGGGGTGCAAGCCCCCTTGCATGAGGATGCCAGTGCCACCCAGATCGACGGTTTCCCTAACCTTATCTAGGATCGTTTCGGTAGGAAGAACATAGCCTTCCTTGTGGCCCATGGGGCGATAAAAGGCGCAAAAACTACAGTATTCGGTGCAAAAATTTGTGTAGTTGATGTTGCGGTCAATGATGTAGCTGACGACGCCTTCCGGATGCAACTTGCGGCGCACGGCATCGGCTTGCATGCCGATGCCTACCAGGTCGTCACTGGCGTACATGTCAATCGCTTCTTTGCGGCTAATCAAAGTGTTGCTCCTTCTGTTAAGCTTGCCAATTCCAAAAATGTATCGAGGCCGCGGCGCTCCGGAGGGCCAACTTCAAAGCGGATGTAGCGGCGCAAATACTCGTCGGCGAGTTCGCGACTGATGCCGCGCTTGGCATATTCGCTATCGATGATCTCGGTTAAGCGCGCTTTGCCAAATTCGAAAGACGCGCGCGTCAGTTCGCTGAGTTCCCGCAACGGCAATTTCTGTTTGCCCGCCCATACGGCAAAGACCATCGGCAACCGCGTCAGCTTGAACCATTCTTCGCCCAGATCAAGCCACTCGAATGGTGTCCGATGCGGATCGATCAGGAGCGCCGGGTCACCGATGATTAACGCGGCATCGGCTTCCTTCATCATGGCAGCTAAATTCGGCGCGTAGCGAGTTATTTCGGGTTCGACTCCAAATCCTTCGCGCAGAATGACTCGCGCCAACTGGACCGACGTTCGTGAACTAGTGTCCGCCGCTAGCGTGCGAACTTCTTTCCAGGGCACTTTGGAAAAGAGCAAAATGCTGCGTACCGGCCCTAAACAAGTGATTCCCACTCCTGGCACGATTTCTAGCCCTTGGCGCGCGACTTCGGCTACCGGAACCAAGCCAATTTGGGTAGTTCCGTCTTCCACCTGCTGTGCACAGAGCGCTGGAATGGCAAGTTGGAGATCTACTAAAGCGCGCTGCGGGCCGTGGAGCATTCCCCAAACCAACGGAGTGGTGTTGAGATATCCAACCGCACCAACGCGGTACTTCGCCATATTTGACTGCAACCCTAATTTTATCGGATGAGGTCTAGCCATCCAGGCTGCGGTCGCAAGAATTCACAACTCCTTTACAAATTCTTTGCGACCGCTCCGCATGATCGTTGTTAATCTCAGCAGTGCCCGCCAATTACCGGGCAAGAAAAACAAAGGAGATCACTGTGCGTTTATCCGTTTCAAAGCGCCGTTCCAGGCTTTTTGCGTGTGTCTGTCTGATGGCGATGCCGATTCTTGGCTCGGCTCAGACTTATACGGTTACCGATTTAGGGACTTTGGGAGGAACTGAGACCGTTGCTATCGCCATTAATGCGTCGGGGCAAATCACAGGTGGCTCGACAACGGCCAGCGGCGCTTATCATGCGTTCTTGTACTTCAACGGCAAGATGACCGACCTAGGGACGCTAGGCGGGCCATCGAGCCAAGGGCAGTCGATCAATAAATTAGGAACAGTGGCCGGATACGCTCAACTGCCACCCGGCCCGCTTGGCGGCTATCCTCCGCACCCGATTAGCTTGTACAACGCGTTCACCGACGCCAACGGCAAAATGACGGGCATCGGCGCAACGGGCGGGGTCGGATACGCTATCAACGATTTGGACGAGGTTGTTGCGGTAGAACCAACAGGCGCGATCCTATACAGCAGCAATGGCACTGCCACTAATTTGGGAGGTCTGGGAGGCAGCAGCGGAAGCACGCAGCCGGAGTGCATCAACAATAGCGGCCAAGTGGTTGGCTACGGGTACTTACCCGACGGTAATTTTAGAGGTTTCGTTTGGGCTAATGGAGCTATGACGGTGCTGGGAACCTTGGGCGGCGATTGGAGCCAGGCTTACGCTATCAACACAGCGGGCGTGGTGACAGGGGCGGCCTACACGACCGGCAACCTTACGCAGATGGCGTTCGTTTACAGCAACGGGAACATGAGGAGCTTAGGCGTTCTGTCGGCCAACGGGCTGTCGGTAGGCAGAGCGATCAACAGTGCAAACACAGTTGTCGGCTATGCGACGGCAGCGTCGGGGAGCTACCATGCGTTCATTTATTCCGGATCGAAAATGCAGGATTTGAATAACCTCATCCCAGCGAATTCCGGATGGGTGTTGAGCCAAGCGAACGGGATAAACGACAGCGGAGAAATTGTCGGCTACGGAATCGTGAATGGGCTGGAACACGGATTTCTGCTGACTCCCAAGAAATAGGCAGCCTGCGCAATATTTAAGTTTTCAGGCCGTTTTCGCGCCAAACTGCGGATATACTGGAAGGCAGTTAAAGCCAGCCCATTTGTTTTCGGGGAGCCAATAATAGTGTTTCCGCAGTTCGGACGCCTTGTATCGGTGTCCGTGATGGTAATCCTGGTGGCGTTGTTCACCTGGATTTACCGACGCGACCGGCAGCAGCGCGTCAGGCTTTGGATGATCGGATGGAGTGCCATTCTTGTGCACTTCGGCGCAGCCCTTCTGGAAGGTTTCCATCTGCTACATGGAGGCTTGGCGGACTGGCTTGCCTATTCGACTCTGATTGTTGCGGCGGCAAGTTTTTTGGTTTCCGTTGCTCCCAACTTTGCGAGTTCGCGAGGACGGCTGGCGTTTCTCTGCTCCTTAGTGGTTCCGGCGTTAGTCTATGCAGGGCTCGCCAGTGCCGAGGTGCAAAGCGCTTCTCCGTACATCTTCATTCTACTTGCGATGTTGGGCGGCGGGCTTTACTTGGCGCGAAAGGCTTTACAGCAAGCGGGCACGGCAGGATGGGCGGTAGCGTTTTTTAGCGTGTGCGCGACGGTTTGGACCGCTTCAAGGCGGAGCACTCTGGCTGAGTATGGCCTAGATTTGATTTTGTTTTTTGCTTTTGCGGCGCCTGCGCACTTTTTCTGGCGCTATCACAAACGGCCCAGTCCAGGCACGACGTTGACCTCCCTTGCGTTTCTCATGTGGGGGTTGGTGTTTCCCCTTGGAAGCCTGGCCGATAATCTGCACGCCGGGATTCCCGACGACCACGTTATTTGGGATTTGCCGAAGTATGCGGTTGCCTTCGGCATGATTTTGCTGCTGTTCGAGAATCTGGAAGAGTTGCTGAGGGTAGAGATTGCCGTACGGCGGGATGCAGAAGGCCGGGCCTTGGCGGCGAGTGAGGCCAAGAGTCATTTTCTGGCGAACATGAGCCACGAAATCCGCACGCCGATGAACGGGATTCTCGGCATGACTTCGCTTATGACCGCTGGGAATGATCTAACTCAAGGACAACGGGACGATCTTGATTTGATCCGATCCTCGGCCCAATCCTTGCTGGTTGTAATCAATGACATTCTCGATTTTTCCAAGATCGAAGCGGGCAAGATTTCGCTGGAACGAATCGCTTTCGAACCCGAGGAACTGATTCTGGATCTCGTGCGGCTGGTGCGTTTGGCGGCAGAGCAAAAAAACTTGACGCTGGCGCACGAATTTGGGCCCGTTGTGCCGCACGAGGTGATGGGTGATCCGGGTCGTTTGCGACAGGTTTTGCTCAACCTGCTTTCCAATGCGATTAAGTTTACCGATTCCGGCGCAGTGCTGCTAAGGGTGGAGAGCAAGGGGAATTCCCCGGAAAATACGACGACGCTCCTTAAATTCAGCGTGATTGACTCGGGAATCGGCGTGGCGCCGTCAGAACAAGAGGCAATCTTCGAGCCCTTCTATCAGGCGGATTCGTCCAACACTCGCAGATTTGGCGGGAGCGGCCTGGGGCTTAGCATTTCAGCGGAGCTCGTAAGGCTGATGGGTGGTGAACTGCGGATGCAACTGGGCTCGGGTGGAAAAGGAAGCATCTTCTCGTTTGACTTGCCGCTAGGGATGTGTGAGAGCGTAGCGGGCAATTTTGGGCGCTTGGCAAAAGCAGCGGCGCAATCGAACTCGGGTCAAAGCAGCGACCAATGCAATGTGCTCAACCAAGCGCCGCACTCACGGCGACCCATGCGAATTCTCCTGGCGGAAGACAATCCGGTGAACCAGTTGGTAGCAACTCGAATGATGCAGAATGAGGGCCACACGGTCACTATTGCGGCCAACGGCGGACAGGCGCTGGACGCGTTGAGTCAAGAGACGTTCGATTTGATTCTCATGGACATTCAAATGCCAGACCTGGACGGCATCCAAGCAACGCGAATGATTCGTGCGTATGAGCTGGCCACGGGGCAGCACGTCCCCATCATCGCGGTGACCGCGTTCGCTATGAAAGGCGACGAAGAAAGGTGCCTAGCAGCAGGAATGGACGGCTACATTTCGAAGCCGATTCGAGCCAGTGAGCTTAATTCCAAGATCGAGCAGTTGGTCCGATAGACTGGGGTAATCAGCAGCCAGTTGAAACCCAATGGCGTTGATAGTATGCGAAGGAGTGGGAGGGCTACCAGCTTTGTTTTCAGCGATGAATCTTATATCCACCTTGGTGCTGATGATCGTTGCGCAGCTTCCCGCGCTAGCACAATCATCCCTCCCCCCTGTTGAAGCTTGGCAATCGGCGGTACTTAAAGGCGATGCCGCCGCACTCTCCCGTTTCTACAGTGCGGATGCTGACACGTACTCGGGGCGGAACCGGATCAGCCTGCAAGAAGAATTGGACTTTTGGAAAAAGCTGCAGGCGAACGGGCTTACTGAATTTGTGGCGCGGGCGCTGGAAACAAAGACGGTTGAGGGGAAGCAAGTTCTTCTACTCCGCTTGTCTGCGGCTTCCGGCAAGACCCATACCGTTGCTTCGATGCGGCAAGCGTGGAATCAGACCCCAGATGGGTGGAAACTCGTCGTTAGCTCTCGTAGCGCGGCTTTCGTACCGGACGCGACCCGTACACTCCCGGAACCCGCCAAGCCCAATGTGGCTCTTTACTCGGATCCCAAAGGGGCTCAAGATGAACTGGTTTCCGCGCTCGCCAGGGCGGGCGCAGAGAAAAAGCGCGTCATCGCCGTTTTTGGTGGCAACTGGTGCTATGACTGCCATGTCCTTGACGCTACTTTCCATTCGCCGGAGTTCGCGCCTTTGGTCGACGCGAACTTCATCGTTGTCCACGTCAACATCGGAGAAGAAGGCAAGGATAATGGCGAACTTGCCTTTCGCTTAGGCGTGGCTATCGATAGAGGGATTCCGAGTCTGGCCGTTCTCGAACCCAGCGGCACAGTCGTCTACGCTCAAAAAAATGGTGAGTTTGAGGCAAGCGAAAAGCTCGGGCCGCAAGATGTCCGAGCGTTCCTAGAGGCTTGGAAACCAGTTGCTAAAGCGGTCAGGAAGTAAGACAGGTCGCCTAGTTGGGTTCCTCGTTTACAGCTTTGGGATGCTTTTTCTGCTCTTCGGGAGTTAAGTTCATCGGCACCATCAACTCGACGGTTCCACGCCCGGCATGATAGAGCAGACGAAAATGCACTACAGCGGTGGGAAAACGCGCACGCGATTCACTCGTCAGATCGGCCACGAGTTTCTCCGGTGGAGCACCCGCGAACAACAACGTGTATCTTTGCCCAATGTGCCGGAGCGTCTCCGTCAGTGCGTACTCATCTTCAAATACGACAGCATCTCCGCCGGAATCTTGCGCGACCAGCCCGGTCCCAGCCTCGTGGGGAGCGCTTTCGGGCGGCGCGTGTTTCAACTGCGGAGAGGGCTGTCTATGCTTCTTCTCTTTGCTTGGTATCGCCGGGTCACCATCTTCATCTACATCTTTGCGTTCGAACGGAAATAGAAAACTCAGCGTAGCGCCCGCCCGTTGCAGCGCGGCGAGCACGCGCTGTTCGTCTTCGCCATCCTGGGTCGAATTTCCAGTCAGCACTACAATTGCCCGGCGGGCTTCCGGTCTGGCGTGCCTTTGCAAATATGATGCCGCAGAGATGAGGGCCGTTGTAATGCGTGCGCCGCCATTGAATTGCTCAGAATGAACGACTCTTCCGATTGCGTCCGTCACGTCGCCGCGATTGCTGGTGAATGGCAACACCGGCTTGATGTTCACATCAAAGGTCATGACGGCCATGCGGTCTTTCTCGGTGAATGAATGCGCTAACGCCGCTTCGCTGTTATCCCGCAAGAACTGAATATACGGTTTCATGGGCTGGCTCACATCGAGCAGAAACAGCACATCCACGGGCATAGTTTCTGCGCTGAACGCCTTGAGCGGTTGCGCCTTATCATCGCAGTAGACGGCGAAGTCGCTTGCCTGCAAACCCTTTATGGGCAGTTCCTGCGCGGTGAACACTTGCACATCGACGCGGGCGGCGTCGGACGCCGGATCATCCGATCGGGGAGCGCCGTTCAAAAGGCTAACGCAAACACAAGTGATAACTGCCCGCAGCATGTTCAAGGTTGCTTCTCCATTTCTTTCATCAGATCTAAAGCTGGTTGCGAGTCAGGATTCAAGCTCAGCACGCGGCGCAGGGTTTCTCGGGCGCTGGCGAGTTGCCCCAGGCGCCATTGCACGCGTGCCATATTGAGTCCGGGCGGGAGCAAGCCGGGATTGATGGCGAGTGCTCGCTTCCAGAGTTCGACCGCTTGCTCCATCTCGCCCGCACGCGCTAAATGTGTTCCGAGATTGGTTAGCGCGAGTAGATTCTCGCTATCCACTTTGAGCGCTTTTCTATACAAGGCTTCCGCCTTTGCCGGTTCGCCGGCCAAGTCTTCCGTATAGGCTAACTGGGCATCTACCGTTGCATCATCGGACGCAGTTGGCAGAACTGCGAGCAGTTCGTAGTGGACTTTCTCAAAGCCGGCTGCATCGCCGCTATGCCAAGCTTCGTCGGCATCTGCCAGCGCAGAGTCGCGGTCGCTGGCACTTGCTTTCCAAAATGCGACCAGTTTCGGCGAGCGTTCGCTGGGGGTCGTTGTTCCGGGGCTGCGTTGAATGGAATGATCGGTAAAAGCAGTATGTTGGCCGTCGGTGGAAGGCCGCTGCGGCATGTGGCAGGCGATGCAGGAATCGCTCTGCAGTTTCCTTGCGGCTAGCGTTGTTTTACAAGACTCAGTGCTGTGGCAGGTGAGGCACTTGGCTCGATAGTAGGCGATTTTGTCAGCATCGCTTACTTTGACGTGCGGGTCGTGGCAGGTCAAACAGGAGAGCTTGTCGCCGCTGACGCGCTTACATTTGCTTTGCCACAGGCCTTCAAAATGGCCGACGACTTTGAATTCTGCTTTATCGGGATTCTCCCATACAAAAGGCACTATATGTTCGCCTAGCAAATCGCCGGGCTGAAAGGTTGCTTCTGAACGGCCTGCCTTCATCACGCGGGTTTCACCTGTGAGGTGGCACTGTGCGCAAACGCTGTCGCGGCGCTCGGCGTCCAGTTTGAGAGGATTCACGATCTTGCTGGCCTGGGGCGTTTTCACATGCTGCTCGCCTGGCCCATGACAGCGTTCGCAAGACACGGCTCCTTCTTCGAACAAACCCGAGGCCACTGGTTTGGGGCCACTGGCGTGGCAGCTTAGACATGGGCTCTCGGCTTTGCGGCCTAAAAAGATAGTGGTCAGGTCGCTATAGCCGGGTGCTAGATCCCAGCCGCGGCCTGCGCCGTAATAGGCGATGGGCGCTTGGAACGGCTGCCCGCCTTCTTCGAAGATGAATCCGCGGCCATGCGATCCGGAGCCGATGTAGTAGCGTAGCGATTTTGCGCCTTCCACGGTGACGCCATCGGGCATTTTCTTGCGATACGCTAGCTGCAGATCTCCGTCTTTGGTCGTGACGCTATACGTGACGTTCGCTTTGGCTGCGGAGACTTCGCCGTTGGGCAAATGTAATTCGGTAGCGCGACCGCTGGCTTGCGCCATGGCGGTTAGTGCGTAACTTTTGGCGATCTCGCTGTGGCAACTGGAGCAAACTTTACTGCCGACGTAGCCCTGCCCACAAGCTAGCGAGCTTGCGGCAAGGAGAAGCAGCGCTTTAGACGCCACGTTTGTCGCCCCACAAATCGACATGCAGGCGTGGGCTGAAGCGGAAGCCGTGCTGTTTGCAACTTTCCGCAAGCCACAAGCCACGCTGACGGATTCTCTCGGCCGAGGTGCCTTCCGGCATCAGCAAAACCTTCGCGCGGGGCGCATCGAGAGCGCGGCGCATTTCTTCTACTTCGTCCAGGTCTTGCGGGTCGGCGATGACAAATTTCAACTGATATTCGTAGGCCGCCATCAATGCCTTTAGTACATCTGGCTGCCAGCGTGTGCGTTCATGTTGCGCGGCCCAACGTCCGCCTTCACGCTGTAAAGGGACAGAGTTTTTGAGCTTGGGACTAATGCTCATTAAGTCGCAGACTACGGGAGACGTCATGGTGCCGGCAGTTTCAATGGTGATGTGAAGATCTTGTTGGCGGAGCCTTTCGGTGAGGGCAACGATTTGCGGTGCGATCATTGGCTCGCCGCCGGTGACCACGACATGTTTCGCCGGGTACAGTGCCACCTGCTCGGCGATCTGCTCCACTGTCATATCGCTGCCTTCCGG
>Ga0209698_10006326_pt1 | contig 12609 bp, 16 predicted proteins | sample LitLauG_LLR_2012_FD_187203 | JGI IMG/M metagenome (GOLD analysis project Ga0209698, IMG submission 187203) | Freshwater sediment microbial communities from Pennsylvania, USA - Little Laurel Run_MetaG_LLR_2012 (SPAdes) (version 2) | ecosystem: Environmental > Aquatic > Freshwater > Creek >...
GGTCGGGTTCGAGCGTTCCGCCAGAGCCCGCATGTAGACATCCGCCGTTCGCTTCAGGTCCTCATCTCCGATTCGGCGGCGCGACTCCCCACGAGACCGCTCCATCGCAGCGAGGTACACGGTCTGGCGCTCTGCGGGGCTAACTCGCACAATGAGCGTCTCCGATTGCCGTCTGTACGCCGTCCGATGCTCGCCTATCGCTTGGTTCACCAATGGGTCCAGCCGAACCGTCCTAATCTTCGTAGCAGTCACGGGTTCTCCGCCATCGGGCCGGCGAGAGTACCGGACTTCCTCGAGCGGACTCTCGATGCCGTCGAAGCCCACGACGAAGGCAATGTCGTATGGGAGTTCACCACCGGCGGCGTAGAACGACTCACGTGCCGGCACATACACATCCGTCCCCTTGATCGGGATGAACCTTTTCTCCAGGTCCTCAGCCGCCATCTCCATCCCCACGAACGACTGGGAACCCATGACTACGCTTCGTGGCCTCTCCTGGCCCAAGAAGTAGGGGTAAGCGACGTCCCACGCCTCAGCCTCATCTTCGGACCACACAACCTCGAAGACCATGAACCCATCCTACCGGACAAGCACAGCTCTGTCACTCTGTGCCACATGGATGTCATTTTAAGGGCACTGAGCTGCTATTGAAGATTGCGCACAGTCCTGCCACTCTGTGCCAATGATGGAGCGAAGCACGATTGATGCTGCGGAGTTGGCAGAGACGCTGGGCGTCTCCCGCTGGCTGATCTACGAGTCGATCAGGGAAGGCACATGCCCGATCGAGCCGATCCGCATTGGACGGCGCCTGGTATTCAGCCGAGCCAAGCTCGACGAGCTCCTGGGCGCAGATGGGGCTGATTCTCTTGACCAGCAATCAACTAGTGACCACGAAAGTGCTGTTCAGAGGGGGTATGTCAACCAGAAGTCAACGCGATCAGCCGACCCCGAAACGAAGGATCAGGCCTGAGGGTCCTCATGGCTCCAGCGACGGCAATCGAGGGGGACATCGGCCCGCTGGAGCCCTCCCCCGTACAGCCACGCGTCGGTCCCGGCAGCCCGCAGGCGGCAGTGCGGCGCGACCGCATCCCCGAGGTTCTGGCCCAAACAGACCTCTGAATCGGCCCGGGTTTCCTAGAGACTCAGCTGTCTGTGAAGGTGCTACTTCTCATGCTGCGATCTGACGGTAGTAGGACTGCTCGAACTCTGCTGGCGGGATCTTGCCGATCTCGTTGTGGATGCGGCGCTTGTTGAACCAGTCGAGGTAGTTGAGGGTCGCCCACTCGACGTGCTCGACGTTGCGCCAGGGTCCGCGGCGGTGGATGAGCTCGGTCTTGTAGAGGCCGTTGAAGGATTCGGCGAGGGCATTGTCGTAAGAATCGCCACGCGATCCGACCGAGGCGACCGCTCCGGCCTCGGCCAGGCGCTCGCTATAGCGAATGGCCAAGTACTGGACCCCCCTGTCCGAATGATGGACCAGGCCGGCCAGACCCGCGTGCTTGCGGCCATAGATCGCCATCTCGAGGGCGTCGAGGGCGAGGTCGCTGCGCAGAGAGGTGGAGGTCTGCCAGCCGACGACGGCCCGGCTGAAGACGTCGATCACGAAGGCGACGTAGACCCAGCCCGAGTGCGTCTTGACGTAGGTGAGATCGGCCACCCAGAGCTGGTTGGGGGCGCTTGCCTCGAAGCGGCGCTCGACGAGGTCGCCCGGACGTTGCGCCCTCTCGTCGGCCACCGTCGTGCGCTTGAAGGCCCGGCCCCGCCGGGCTCCACAGAGTCCCAGGTCGCGCATCAGGCGTTCGACGGTGCAGCGGGCGACCCGGGTTCCTTCTCGGTTGAGCTGGGTCCAGACCTTGTCGGCCCCGTAGACGTCGAGGTTGTCGGCATGGACCTTGGCGATCTTGGCCTTGAGATCGGCGTCACGGATGCGCCGGGGGCTGGGCGGCCGGCAGCGGGCGGCGTAGTAGGTGGCGGGAGCGAACTGCAGGACCCTGCAGATCGGCTCGACTCCCCAGCGATCCCTCCGAGAATCGATGTAGCGCACTACTTCTTCGGTCGACCGTCGAGCTCGGTCGCGAAGAAAATCGAGGCGTCCTTCAAGATCTCGTTCGCTCGGCGAAGCTCGCGATTCTCCTTCTCGAGGTCCTTCAGCCGCTGGCGCTCGTCGGTGCTCAGTCCGGGACGCCGACCCTGGTCGACCTCGGCCCGGCGGACCCACGAACGCAGCGTCTCGGCGGTCATGCCCAGCTTGGCCGAGATGCCAGTCATGGCGGCCCACTCGGAGGGGTACTCGTCACGGTGCTCGACGAAGAGCTTGACGGCCCGCTCACGCACCTCTGGCGGATAGGGGGATCTTCTTGGCATTGCTCCATCCTCTCAAGGGAAGGAGCCTCCAGGATTCCCGGGCCGATTCAAGGAGATCACCGAGATCGATGCCGTCTTGAAGCCCTTGGTCAAAGAGACCGCGCCCGAGTTGGTCTCCACCCTGGGCATCGGAACCGACGCCGCGTCGGCACTCCTTGTAGCCGCCGGCGACAATCCCGAGCGCCTCCGCAACGAGGCGGCCTTCGCCCATCTCTGCGGAGCCTCCCCGCTCGACGCCAGTAGTGGCAAGAACCAACGACACCGGCTCAACCGCAGTGGCGATCGCCAGGCCAACTCGGCCCTCTGGCACATCGTGCTCACCCGCATGGTCTACGACCCTCGCACTACCGAGTACATCGATCGACGCAGGACCGAAGGCCTCACCAAGAAGGAGGCGATCCGCTGCCTCAAGCGCTACGTCGCTCGGGAAGTGTTCAGCCTCCTACCTCACGACAGACTGGGGCTTGACAGCCCATAGGAGCATCGAACGGGGGCAGTGGGGCGGGAATGACATCATTCGGGTGGTGAACGACGAGCTCCGAGAGAGGAAGCGATCGGTGGACAATCCTGCCTTCGTTGTGTCATTTGCCCTAGTCATGGTCGCAGTCATCGTGGGCGTTGACCTCTTGTTCTTCAGGCACAGCACTTGGTTTTGGGAACGACTTGCAGCGAACATAGGCATCGTTCTTCTTTTCGGCGCGTTCTACTTCAGATTCCGGTGAAACCCACAGAAGGGGTGCCCACAGCCGGCGGTCGGGGGCACCCTCGCTACCCGAGCCGACGCCTCAGCTCGGAAAGCCAACCGAGCCAGGTGAGGCCGTCTCCGAGTGGGTAGTAGTCACATAGCTGACCGACCAGATCCTCTGCCGCCTGCTCCGTGTGCGTGCTCGCCAGAATGAGATCGAGTTAATCAACAGCTCGGAGCCGTTGGTCGGGCGCACAGTCCCGGATAGCCGCATCGACCGCAGACTGCGCATCGGGGTACTCCGTTCGCCAATCCTGATGGAGATACGCACCGAGGAGCTGAAACAAGTCCGGGAACTGTTCGGAAGCTGACGTCACCGAGTGGAGAACCTACCGCTGCCCCGTCTCACCTTCCCGGTGAAGTGGGGCAGCCTACGGTAGGTTCCGAAGCAGCGAAGGAGGTCCGGTGAACGACCACCTAGAAGGCTGGTGCACCGATCCGTTCGGCCGACATGACGCCAGGTGGATGTCCGCGGGGGTTCCCACGAAACTGGTCAGGGATGGAGAGTCCGAATCCTTCGACGATCCTCCTGCCACGCCGTGGTCGCAGGACCCGGTGCCAATCGTGCCAGTCGGAGCACCTGGCTCAATCCGGCGAGCTGACGATGCTCAGGACGAGTACTTCGACCCAGAACGAGCGGTCGATGCAGCAGAGACGACCGCCGATTCCATCTGGCCGGGTCAAGGCTCGTGGGGGGTCACGGGGCGCAGAACGATCTGGAAGCCGGCGAAGCGGCGTTCGGGGGAGACCGATCGCTAGACCGGACCAGATACCCCCCGACCCGGCGGTATGTGAACCCCCGGAGGAGCCCATGGCCGTTCGGCATCGGCAGGTAGCGCCTGGAACGTCATCCAGAGACGCACAGCGCGTTTGCAGGCGGTCAACCCGCCACGGAGAAGAGCACCCACGATTCGGGCACGCCCTTGAGGGTGTGCTCCCCTCGCTCGGTGAACTCCATTCCGGAGCCGATAACGAGATCCTTTACCGTTGAGGTGACAAGAACCTCGCCAGGCGCTGCCAATGCGTTGACCCGAGCAGCGATGTGGACAGCCAAACCTCCGAGATCGTCTCCTCGGACCTCACACTCGCCCGTATGCAAGCCCGCTCGTACTTCGATCCCGATCGACTTCGCGGCTTCAGAAATCGCTGTGGCGCAGCGGATGCCGCGGGCTGGTCCGTCGAACGAGATGAGAAATCCATCGCCGGTGTGTTTGACCTCTCGGCCCCCGATCCGATGGAGCTGCTCGCGCACCACACGATCGTGGGCATCGAGGATCGCTCGCCAACGCGCATCTCCGAGTTTCGCCGCAGTCTCCGTGGAACCCACAATGTCAGTAAAGAGAATGGTGGTCAGGACCCGGTCCACGGGGCTTGACGGCCGCTCACCGGTCAGGAACTCGGCAATGTCCAACGCAGCGTCGGGCCCGTATGGCGGGGCCAGGTCGCCCCCGGGCATTGTGATCAAGGTCGCGCCAGGCGTGTGGTCGGCAATGTAGCGCCCGAGGGCGAGTGGGACGAACGGGGTCTCACTGGCATGAAGGACAAGTGTGGGACATTGCACCAGAGGGAGGAACGGCCGCACGTCCATGCTGCTCAGGAAGTAGCGAAACTGGGCGGCAGCGCTTTGGGGGGTCGCCGAGGCACGACCCATGCGAGCCACGGCCCTGATGAACTCACGATCATGCACCCGACTCGGGTTGGTCACCTCTGCATTGACCTCACTTCCCCAGGTCGCAGCAAACAGCTCGATGAGCGCGTCGAAGTCGGCAGGTGCCACGCCGATTGAATAATCATCGGCTTCCAGATACCGAGCTGCCGTGTTGATCAAGATGAGAGATCGCACGCGTTCGGGGTGCATCGCCGCGAACAAGACAGCGATGGGACCGACCTCGTGTACCCCGACGACGTCGGTGAGGCTCGAACCGACGGCATCGAGCACCGCTGTCATGTCCTCGGCCAACGCTTCCCACGTGGGGACGGCGCCCAGAGGAATAGCGTCGGACGCGCCGCAGCCCCGACGGTCCATGTGCAGCACGCGCCCGAGAGCGCTCAAGTTGTTGAGGAACGTGGCGGCCGGTTGTAGTTGCCAGAGAAGATCGACATGTCCGCCGAGCGCGTTGCAGAAGAGGATGTCGCGTGGGCCTTCTCCGATAATCTGGTAGGCGACATCTGCATCGCCGACGCTGACATACCGGGTATCGGGTGGCTCCATGGTGGCGACAGTTTGCCACTAGCGACCCCCGGCGTCGCTTAGCAACCGAACTACCGGGAATGCCCTGCTGCCGGACGGCCTGACCCCCGGGTGCTGACCGATCCTCTCTGCCGGTTAGCGAACGGCCGGGACTGCAAATAACCGCCACCGACCCGGCAGCGAACGGGGGCAGTTCGACTAACGAGCCACCGTCTCTCCGCCCCACTCCTCGGGAGCCATATCAGCGAGTGTCTCAGAGAAGGTCCAATGGTGACCCGCAAGGTCCTCGGTGGTGTACTGGCGTTCCCCGAAAGGCATGTCAGTCGGCTCCATGAGGATTCGGGCTCCACGGGCTCTGGCCCGTTCGCAGTGCGCCTTGGCGTCCTCCACCCTGACCATGACCGAGTGACTCTTCTCCCCCGAGCGTGGCGGTGTGCGATCGGCTCCCACGTCGGCGACGATGACTGCACCATCGCCAAACTGAAGCTGCGATCGGTGGTCGTCGCCGATCCGGACCCGCTCGGCGAACCCGAACGTATCTGTCAGCCAAGCCACTGCCGCTCGAACATCCGAGTATGTCAGAACTGGAATCACGGTTGCGTCAGGTACTGAGCGATTCTTCTTCAAGGGCCAACCCTCTCTGTCGTATGTCTGGTACCCACTTCAGCTTCTCCGATCCGCCGGATGACACGCACTCCCTCGGATGGGGTCACCTCGGAGGGAGGAAACCTTCCTCTCTTGCGTACTCAAGAAGGCGGTCAATCTTGTCCTTGTTCCAGACACCAAGAAACACTGTCTCGATGATGACTTCGAGCTGGAGAGAGTCAGTCTCGGAGCGCATCGTGGGCCGCCTCTCATGGGTCGCACCGACGGCCGCGATGATCCGCTGGGTTCGTCCCTCGCTCTGGAACTGAGCCTCGTACAACCGGTCTCTGGTCCAGCTCCGATGGAGATACAACCTGTCCTTCTCTACGTAGCCGTGCCACTTGTCATTCATATTTTGAGACTGGTGCCCGGCTTCGATCCGCTCCCACTCAGGCTCTGACCAGGGCCGCTTGGGCGCCGGAATGGAGATGGGCGATTCAAGTCGGTATTCCTTGAGGCGGGTGACGAGGGTTGTTGAGATTGGCGAGCTGGGAGAAGGGTTTCCGATTAGGCCGTGGAGGAACATGGCGTCCACCAGCTCAGGAGAGTGCTCGTCCATAGTCATGAACGAGTCTGTCTCACTCGACCCCGACCCGGCGTGTAACCGACGAACGGGAGCAGGGCGTGCACAGCGCCCGGCGCGTCGTGTCCGGCGCTCTGCCGGGGCAGAGGGCTGACCAGCTCCAGGGTCATGGTTCGATGGCAGCGAAGAGCTTCCAGGAGCCCGGCACGCCCTTCAACTGGTGCTCACCGCGCTCCTCGAACCTGATGTCCGAGCCGACGACAAGGTCCTTGACCGTTCCCGATACCAACACCTCTTGTGGCCCGGCCATCGCTCCGACTCGAGCCGCAATGTGGACGGCGAGCCCCCCGAGATCATCTCCGCGCACATCGCACTCGCCGGTGTGCAGACCAGCTCGAATGTCAATGCCGATCGATTGCGCCGCCTCCGCTATCGCTCGGGCGCAGCGAATCGCTCGGGCGGGGCCATCGAAGCTGACCAGAAAGCCGTCGCCCGTTGTCTTTATCTCCAGGCCCCGAAAGCGGTGGATCTGGTCTCGCACGACATGGTCGTGAGCGTCGAGTAGGGCACGCCAGCGTGCCTGACCGATCGTGGCAGCTTGCTCAGTAGATCGACAGATGTCGGTGAAGAGCAGGGTCGCCAGAATCCGGTCGATCACAACCGGTAGCCGTTGACCAGTCAGGAACTCAGCCACCTCGTCAACGGCTCGGTAATCGGTATTCGCAGCATTGACATCTGTACCTGGTAGCTCGACCATCGTTGCCCCGTCGATGTGATCCGCCAGGTACCGGCCAAGTTCGATTGGAACGTAGTTGTTGTCGATGGTGTGGAGGACCAGCGTTGGAGCTTGGATGGAAGCGAGCGCTTGACGGACATCGAGATTCCGCAGGATGTGCTCGTATTGAGCGGCGGCAGCAAGCGGCGTGGCCGATGCCCTCATTGTTCGCGCGATGATTCGATTCCGTTCGTCGTCGATGGACAGACTCGGATTGCTGAGAACGGCTAACTCAGGCGTGCCCCACGATGTCGATATGAACTCAACGAAGGCGTCGATCTCCTCAGACGTGAGTCCGAAGGGATAGTCATCAGCTCTAAGGAAGCGGGCCGCGGTGTTGGACAGCACGAGCCCTTTGACTCGCTCGGGATGCATCGCCGCGTACAGGATGGCAAACGGCCCGGCGTCGAGTTCGGCGTCGAGCACGACCTCGGTGGACCCGACAGCGTCAAGGACAGCTCCGATGTCCTCACTCCATTCCTCCCAGGAAGGCATGGCCTGATTTGGCACTGCGTCCGATGCCCCGGTGCCGCGACGATCGAAAGCGATGGGCCTGCAAAACGAGGCCATCCGGCGCCACAACTCCGGGACACCGGGAAGGTCCCACGAGAGATCAACATGGCTGCCCAGTCCGAAGCAGTGGAGAAGGTCGGGCGATCCTTGGCCCATGACCTGATAGGCAACGTTGGCGTTCCCGATCCGGGCATACCTGGTCTCGGGAGGTAGGTCTCCGGCCGTCATGGCCCAAGTCTTATCCAGCGGCGGTGCCGCTCGATAACGACCTGGCGAACAGGAAGGTCAGGCCACCGACCGCCCGAGATTGCCGCTGCCGGGCGACAGCCATCGTGAGCCCTGCCCCGTTGTACTGTGTCGGAAGGTGGCAAACCTACCCGGCGTTTTGGGGCACCCACGAGTCGGTGTGCCGCTCGATCGTAAGAGGTGTGACTTGACTGAGCGGGGCCGAGTCTTCATAGTTATCTAGATGACTAGGGAACTCCTTAGACAAACGATCACCTTCACGCTCAATCCCGGCTCAGGTGTGCCTTCGTACCTCCAGGTCGTCCAGCAGGTGGAACAAGCCTTACGCATGGGCCACCTACAACCCGGTGACCAGTTGCCGACCGTCAAGCAGGTCGTTGCCGAATTGGCGATCAACCCCAATACCGTCTTCAAGGCCTACCGAGAGCTCGAGAATCTCGGTCTGGTCGAAGGCCGAAAGGGCGTGGGGACCTTCGTGCTTCGGCGCCCACAGGGACCGCCGCCGAGCACGCAGGCTCGCTTGGCCAAGAGCCTTGACCGCTGGATTTCGAGCGCACGCAGCGAGGGACTGGATGACGGCGCAATCGAGGCACTCGTCCGGTCCGTGCTCCAGGATCGAACAGCGCGGGGCGTGGCATGACCCTGGCCATCGAGACCATCGGGCTCGGGAAGCGCTACGGCACGACATGGGCGCTTCAGGACTGCTCGATCCAAGTCCCACAGGGCCGAGTGTCGGCGCTCGTTGGACCCAACGGGGCGGGCAAGACGACCCTTCTGCGTCTCCTCGTGGGACTCTCGAGGCCCACGAGCGGCCAGGCCGAGATTCTCGGGTTGGCGCCCGGACCGTCCGAGGAGTTTCTGTCTCGTATCGGTTACCTGGCACAAGAGGTCCCCCTCTACAAGCGCTTGAGCGCCGACGATCACCTGGCCATCGGCGCCCATGTCAACCGGAGTTGGGACGCCTCGGGCGCCCGAGAGCGCCTCGCCGCCCTCCGGGTCCCGAGCGACCGACCCATCGCCACGCTGTCGGGTGGACAGCGGGCGCAGGTGGCGCTCGGCCTCGCTCTGGCCAAGCGCCCGCAGATCCTATTGCTCGACGAACCGGTCGCCGCCCTCGACCCGTTGGCCCGGCGGGAGTTCCTGGTCTCGTTGAGCGAGGCGGTGGCCGAGGGCGAGCTGTCGGTCGTCTTGTCCTCCCACCTGCTCCACGATCTGGAACGGGTTTGTGATCACGTCATCCTCCTCGCCTCGTCGAGGACCCAGATCTGCGACGACATCGACGCAGTGCTGGCCTCGCACAGGATGCTGCTCGGTCCCCGACGGACCGTGTCGGATACCGGGCGGGGATTCGATGTGATCAAGGCCACCCACACCGCCAACCAGACCAGGTTGCTGGTACGCCTCAACGGCCCGGTACTCGATCCCGCCTGGGAGGTGAGCGAGGTCGCCCTGGAGGAGATCGTCCTCGCCTACATGGGCATGGACGAGCCCGTCTCAGCCGGGCCGCTCACGTCGGTGAGGACGGCGTCATGAACTTCCTCGTCTGGCGTCTGCACCGCAACCAGGTCTATTGGGCCGCGGCTGCGTTAGCGGCCCTCGCCGTCCTGCTTATCGTCACCGGCACCACCATGGCCAACGACTACCACGCCTTCTTTGCGACTTGCGGCGCCACACAGAGCTGCTCGGATGCCGGCAGCGTGCTGTTCCGCGGCGACGGGGCCATCATCGACCTCGTCAACGCCACCCTGGTCGTGCCGCTTCTGTTCGGCCTGTTCTGGGCCGCCCCTCTCCTGGCCAAGGAGTACGAAGAGGGCACGCAGAACCTGGCGTGGACCCAGGGGGTGACCCGACGCCCCTGGCTGAACGCCAACGTCATGTGGGTCTTCGTGGCGGCGGTGGTGTGGGCGGGCGCCCTCACGGTTCTCGTGAGTTGGTGGCGCTCCCCGGAGAACGCCCTGAGCCCCAGGTTCAATGCCTTCGACATCCAGGGCATCGTCCCCGTCGCCTACGCCGTCTTCGCGGTGGCCCTCGGACTCGCCGTCGGGTCGGTGTTCCGCCGGGTACTTCCGGCGATCGCCACCACCCTCGGTGTCTTTTTCGCCGTGCGCATCGTCACGGCCGTCTACCTCCGACCGCACTTCATGACCGCGGTCTCGAAGACACTGCCCTTCGGCTTCAGCACCCGTGGCGCACCGGCTGGAGCGTGGATCCTCTCCGGCGGCCTTGTCGGGCCGAACGGCCACTATTACGGCGATCGGTTAGGCCTCGACCAGGTGCCGGCGGCATGCCGCATCGGTGCGTTCGGTGGGAAGGGGGTCACGCCGACGTGCCTGGGGGCCCATGGGTTCCACCAGCAGATCACCTTCCAGCCAGCCAGTCGGTTCTGGGCCTTCCAGGGCATCGAAGCAGCCATCTTCGTAGCGCTTGCGATCGCTCTTGTCGCCTTCGCGTACCGCATGGTGCTCCGTCGAGACGCCTGACGACGGCTAGGAGTCGCAACCGACTCTCACGTTGGATCTCACCACGCCCGTCAGATTCTGAGGGAAGACGGCGGTACCGTTCCAGGCGGAGGCACTGTTTCCTAGTGACTCGAGGAAGACCCTCTTCGGTCCAAGCGACCTGCCACGGACTCGTATCGCCACCGAGCACCTCGGTTCAGGACTGGAGTCCGATGCAGTGACCACAAAGGTGACCTGCCTCTCGAGCTCGGCTTGAAATCGGGCGATCGCACTCGCCGCACACGGCCCTGGTGAGCAGAGGAACGCCGTCGAACTGGGTTGTACTCCGACCTGGATGTCTTGGATCTGAAAGGATCCCGGCGTCGAACCCCCCGAAAGCAGCGTCAAGGGGAGAGTCACGCCGACTACAGCGACGAGCACGCCAGCAGCGAGCCCCCTCCAATGGAGAGCAAGGGCGTGCCTCACACGATCAACGCTCTCCAGCTTGGCCACCACGCTCGCTGCTTTCAACCGGTCAGCCTTGCCGCGAACGGTGCACCCTCGCAGGAGGCTCGAACCGGACGGACCATATGCGAACGCTTCGGGCCGCGGATACAGCTCGGGTCACCCCCAGGGCCGCGGTGCGAACAACGCATGTCGCTCGCCTCAACTGGCTGAAACGTGCGCCCAACTAGAGCCCTACGGCTTCAGCATGAGCAGGTGATACACGAGGAACGCGGGCCAGACGACGGCCTTCATGATCGCCACCACGACGAGCCAGAACGTACCCGAGTGCGTGTGCAGGTAGTAGCAGAGGGCGCCGATGAAGCCGAGAAACCAAATCCCCCCAGCTCCACCCTTACTTGCAACACCTTTGCTCCTACGTGTTCCGACGGTATCAGTCATGGGTCGCCTCGCAGTCTCGGTAGCCATCTATCTTCCACATCAGGCGTGTTGCTCATCCCATGAGTGCAGTCTCCTGTGATCATGACGCTCGTGCGGCGACCCTGAACTCCAGCACCCGGTCCTGAGTGACGAAGGTGCCGCGTCCTGTGGCCATGGGCGACCGGTGCGATCCCACCGAGATGAGTGTCAATCCATAGCGCCACTGAACCAATGCATGGCTCCACGTCGCCCCCTTGGCCACCGGAAGTCTGGCGCGAAATCAAGGAGGGCGCCGTCTTGGCGGGGTCTCCAACACCCAGCCCAGCGCTGTATTCTCCCGAGCAGCAAGGTCGGATGTGTAATAGACATGAGTCCGACGAGCCACACCTGGGGCTCCTTCCCACGGCGGAGTACTGCCCCAGGGGACAGGCGGGAATATGGGTACCACTCCCTTCGAGCGCCAGACCTCGATCGAGGCAGTCCCCGGGCGTCCGGGTTCCTACCGTGTCGAGGTGACCGGGGAGTGGAACGCCCCCATGCTCCCCCAGGGGGGCGTCCTCGCCGCCGTGGCGGCGCGTGCCATGACCGAGGAGTTATCCAACCCCGACCAGCCGCTGCGCTCGATCACGACGGTGTTCGCCGCCCAGATCCCCCCGGGTCCCGTGGAGATCGACGTCTCCGTGCTCCGCCGGGGTAGGACCCTGTCGCAGATGATGGCCACCGTCCACCCCGCCGCCAAGGACGCCGGGCACACCTCGATGGCGGTGTTCGGCGCCGTGCGCCCCGGGTTCGTATTCACCGACCTCGTACCTCCCGACGTTCCCGGTCCCGAGCTGTGCCCGTCGATCCGAGACCCGACTCCCCAGGGCGTGGCCGGGCGGCCGTTTCGGACTTCTGCCTTCATCCAGATGGTCGACGCGCGCCGGGCGATGGGCCACTTCCCGTGGGACGATTGGGTACCCACGACCTCGGATCACGCCAGGTGGCTTCGCTTCGACGATCCGCCCTACACCGATGACGGTGTCCTCGATCCCCTCGCCCTCCTGGCTCTGTGCGACCTGATGCCCATCTCGGTGATGGAGCGCATGGGTCCGGGCCTGCCCTTGATGGCAGTACCGAGCGCAGACCTCACGGTGCACGTGCTCGGCGACGCCACCTCGGAGTGGCTCCTCGCCCACACCCGCGCCCGGTGGGCGGGAGATGGCTACGTGTCGCTGGATTCAGCGCTGTGGGACCCGGCAACCGGGCTCGTCGCCTACGGCACCCAGATCAATCTATTCAGCT
>Ga0209698_10006327_pt1 | contig 12608 bp, 9 predicted proteins | sample LitLauG_LLR_2012_FD_187203 | JGI IMG/M metagenome (GOLD analysis project Ga0209698, IMG submission 187203) | Freshwater sediment microbial communities from Pennsylvania, USA - Little Laurel Run_MetaG_LLR_2012 (SPAdes) (version 2) | ecosystem: Environmental > Aquatic > Freshwater > Creek >...
CAATACGGCGGAGAGCTTTTGTGAAGACAGGAGCACTCATGGCAGGCGCGAGCAGTCCTTTCCGTGCGCAAATGCGGGCAGATGTACCCGGCCATTTGTGAGGCTTGGCAGTATTCCTGGCTCGGCAAGCCACCCTAGCGACTCTCATCTTGTGCTGATTCCAACCGTGATCTCGATCGAAGCGGAATCACGAAGCCTACGCAATCCACCTTGCGATAAAGTAGGCAGCACCTGCGGCGAGCGCTCCAATGAAGAGTGTTTGTACCGCACCTCGCAGCGGTGCAGCCCCGGTGTAGCGTCCCTTGATATAACCGAAGATGAATAAAGCCAGGAGCGTTACAGCTACTGATAGCAAAAAGGCAGAATGCAGTTGAGTGAGGAACATGTACGGACAGAGCGGAACAAGACCGCCGGTGGCATAGGCCACCGCAATGGTCAACGCGCTACGCAGGGCTCGGCCCGGACGGGGTTCTTCCAATCCGAGTTCGAAGCGCATCATGAAGTTGACCCAATCCTTGGGCTTTTTCCGCAGGGCAGTTACGACCGGCTGGCTTTCTTCCTTGGTCAAGCCATACGATTCGAAAACCTGAGAGACTTCGGAGGATTCCGCCTCGGGAATCGTCTCGACCTCTTTTCTCTCCCGGGCCAGTTCTTGTTGATAGTGCTCCGCGTCACTTCTGGCGGCAAGAAATCCGCCGAGTCCCATAGCGATCGACCCCGCTGCAATCTCGGCCAACCCTGCCACAACCACCACATGAGCCGAGGCGACCGCCCCTGAAAGGCCCGCGGCCAGCGCGAAGGGGACAGTTAATCCATCGGACATTCCGATGACGGTGTCGCGCACAAACTCTCCGCCGGTGAAATGACGCTCGACGTGCGGTGTCTGAGGCATGCGAAAGACTCCTCCGAAGAAACAACAGAGTATTTTCCTGCGACACACTCGCCCTGCGAACTGTACCTTTTGACAGTTAAAGGTCCGGAGCGGGTGGCCTAACCTTGAAAAAAATGGGTAAAAATGGATATCCGCACCCACGAGATCAAGAACATGACCATCACGCCCAAGATTCTGAAACTCATTGCAGAGATCGATGAATTTAGCACATGACCTTGTCAGGAATGGCTTTGTCGAGGGTCGCCATGATCTGATTGAGAACCTTGGCGGACGCATCGATGCGCTTGGCAATGTCGGATTGATCTTTGTCGGTGGACCAACTCACGCCGGCGAAGATTGAACAAATGCTAAGCACCAGGAGACACTTGGGCCATACCGAAGAAATTCGACACAGTGGGGAAACTTTCCTGAGGAACGCGCCCTTGACTTTGACACCGCGGTCCGGTGAGGCCCCCCGATGGCCATACAGGTTTCACAGTATTGTGCGTTGCGGCGTGGCGAACTAGTCTGCAGTCTCTACTCGACACAACGCCCCCCAAGCGGGTGCCGGTCCTCTGGGACGGACCGGCACCTGCTCCTTCCAAGAAATGGCCGCTTCTCCAAGCAGGTACAGGACCAGGTCTCGCCACATACAGGCTGACAGGGATATCTCGAGGATAGGTCATTGCGCCGCAGGAAGCCCTTTCCCTCCATCTCTGACTTCGATGATTGTCATTCCGCCGTTGGCTGAGAGCCGGACATGTGCCATCTGGCTACTCGAGAAGAAAGACCAACTGGTCCAGTTCAGCCAGGACGCTTTGCCTGCGAACCTGATCAAGTCTCGTATCTATCGAGAGACTGTGCAATGTTGACCAGTTTTGTCGCAGCATATCATCGATTATCGTCTTCTCGGGGTTTCCCGAGATTTCAGCAGGGCTGTGATCAACCAACTGAAACAGCCAAGATTCGAGCTGAGTAAATATGACTTCTCAAATTGTGAACCTACAAGTGACTGCTACCATACCGATCGGCTGCGATTTCTGGCCGGAAGACGACGGTTGGAAGGGCCTCTGCAGAAGTCCGGCGGTCACGGTTCGTGGAAATAGTTTCGAAGATGCCAAGAAAAATATGGCAACTGTATTACAGGTTCGGATCGAAAGTATCCTGCGGGAACGACCTCAGAGAAAAACACGGCGACGTGCCTGAGGAGGGGTACAGCATCTTTATTCAAGAATGCTGAGTCTTGAGTCATGTTGACCAACGCCGAGGAGGCTGGTCGTAGCACTGCGATAGAAAATTCGAAAGCCCAAGGGAAATCGAATCTGAAATCGCCTCGCGAGGCCTCGCAAGAGCAAGTGCTCACGGAAAAGCAGAGGACCACGTAGCAGGCCCGCGTTACCGGTTGCACCTAGGTCATTTGTGCGCCTCCTAACCCTTCGCCTTACTATCTCGTTGATCGTTGGGATCACACTGATCTCGCTATTCTCCTCCTACTTTGAAGTGCGGTCTCAAAAGCGGGGTCTGCGCCGGGATTTGGAGCATCGCGCGGAGGTATTGGGAGAGAGCCTTGCCGACAAGGTCGAACCTTATCTGAAGAAAGGCTCACGTAAAGACCTTCCGCTAATCGTTGACCGGTTCGGCAACCGGGAACATCTGACTGGAGTTGCGATCTATGACTCGCAAGGTCAATCTATCGCCATTACTTCCGGACTTGCGCCCCGACTCACGGGCGAACCTGCGGTGGTCCGGCAGGCAGCATCGAACGGCCAGGGCGCAGGGGAATACATCCGGCTGGGAGAGGCTTCCGTCTACATTTATGCGGTCCCCCTCCATCAGAATGAAGGGGTCGTGGGTGCCCTCGCGATCGTTCACGACGCCAGCTACATCAATGCCCAAAGCAGGAGGGTGTGGCGCGACACGTTTCTGCGAGTGCTTGTGCTGGTTTTCCTGATCACACTCACTACCCTGCTGATTGTGCGCTGGAGCATTGCCGGCCCGATCGCCCGGGCAGCACAATGGATGCGCGCATTGCGTACGGGTAAAGTCTCATCGCGGCCGGCCGCGCCAGATCTGGATCTGTTCCGCCCGCTAGCCAACGAAATGGCGACTTTCGCCGCAAGTCTCACGGCGGCCCGCTCCGCAGCCGAGCAGGAGGCCCAGTTGCGCCAGGCCGCGGCCACTTTCTGGACTGCTGAACGACTCTCAGTGCACGTGCGCGACAAACTGGGGAACAGTCGTCTGTTCGTAGTCGCTAATCGGGAGCCTTATGTGCATAAACATCAGGGCAAGAGTGTGGAGGCGATCGTTCCCGCCAGTGGATTGGTGACGGCGCTCGAGCCCATCTTGCGTGCTTGTGATGGAACCTGGGTTGCCCACGGGAGTGGGGACGCGGACCGCGAGACCGTGGACACGCATGACCGATTGCGCGTTCCGCCCGACGATCCACGCTACACCTTGCGCCGCGTCTGGTTGAGCAAGGAAGAAGAAGAAGGGTACTACTATGGTTTCTCCAACGAGGGGCTGTGGCCGCTCTGCCATATTGCCCACACGCGTCCCGTGTTTCGCAGTTCCGACTGGGAACACTATGAAAGGGCGAACCGGCGGTTCGCAGACGCAGTCCTGAAAGAGATGGAAGGAATGGACCGTCCGGTGCTCCTGGCACAGGATTACCATTTCGCGCTTCTACCCCGGATGATCAAGAAGGCCCGTCCCGACGCGCGGGTGGCAATTTTCTGGCATATCCCGTGGCCGAACCCGGAGGCGTTCGGCATTTGTCCGTGGCAACGAGAACTCTTAGACGGATTGTTGGGAGCAGACTTGATTGGTTTCCACATTCAATCCCACTGTACTAACTTCCTGCAAACGGTGGATCGCGCGCTGGAATCACGAATTGATTGGGAACATTTCATAGTCAATCGGGAAGAACACCGCACCAGAGTAAAACCCTTTCCTATCAGCGTCGAGTTTCCGGAGAATCCTTTCCCGGCCGAACCCGGGGAATCCGTCTACTTGGAGCGGGTTGCTTTGTTGCGGGAACTGGGGATCGAAGCGGTGTTTCTGGGCGTGGGCGTGGATCGGGTGGACTATACCAAAGGCATTCTGGAGCGGTTCCTGGCTATCGAGCGTCTCCTGGAGAAGCATGCGAGTTATCGCGAAAAATTCACGTTTTTACAGATCGGAGCGCCCAGTCGCACCCGTATCAAGCGTTACCACGATTTATTGGGGGAGGTGGAGGCGGAAGCAGAGCGCATCAACTGGCGCTTCCAAGCGGGCAAATGGAAGCCCATTGTCTTCATGAAACGGCAGCACAGCCACCATGAAATCCAACGGTTCTACCGGACTGCGGACCTTTGCTTGGTCACTTCTCTGCACGATGGAATGAATCTGGTGGCTAAGGAATTCGTGGCTGCACGCCAGGATGAGCAAGGAGTGCTCGTCCTGAGCCGTTTCACGGGCGCGGCCCGTGAATTACCGGACGCGTTACTTGTAAATCCCTACGACATCGAGCAGATGGGGGAAGCCATCCGCTTCGCTCTTGAGATGAACACCGAGGAACGGAAGGCCAGAATGCAGCGCATGCGCCGGGTAGTCCGAGAACACAACATCTATCGCTGGGCCAGCACCTTGATCGCGGAACTGTGCGAAGTGCGGCTCGACGAGCCAGCGACCAGGATGGAGTCACAGTTGGGGGCTTCCGCCGCGTGAGCCATCCTCAGAGGCGGTCCGTACCAATCAACGATTGATGAGTTTCCATCACGCCGGCACCTACCGATTCGTTCACCCGGTCAGTACGCTGAGCGCGGTTATGGCGCTGGCCACAACCACTGAGCACACTCGCAGAACTATTGGACTGGTGGGGCTGCCTGCCCCAGAGATAAGCTAAACGCAAGAGAGCCCTCGATCGAGGAGCACTGCGTTGCATCAGGAGGAAGAGGTTTGGCATTCAAGCAGGATGTGCCTTGGTACAAAGACGCGATCATCTACCAAGCGCACGTGCGCACTTTCTCCGACAGCAACGGAGATGGCATTGGCGACTTCGGAGGGCTTGCTCAAAAGCTGGACTACGTGGAGCAACTCGGGATCAACACAATCTGGCTGATGCCATTCTTTCCGTCGCCTCTGCGTGACGACGGCTACGATATTGCGGATCACTACTCCGTCCATTCCAGCTATGGCACCTTGGAGGATTTCAGAACATTTCTGGGATCGGCTCACGAGCGTCAGATAAGAGTAATCATCGAAATGGTGCTGAATCATACATCGGATCAGCACCCTTGGTTTCAGTTGTCCCGAAGCTCGCAGGAAAACCCGCGCCGCGATTGGTATGTATGGAGTGATACCGACACCCGGTATCCCGATGCTGGGATCAATTTTCTCGACACCGAGCTGTCCAATTGGGCTTGGGATCCGGTCTCAAAATCGTATTACTGGCACCGTTTCTTCAGCCACCAGCCCGACCTCAATTATGACAATCCTGCTGTCCGGGAGGAAATGTGGAATGTGATGAAGTTCTGGCTGGAAGTTGGGGTTGACGGCTTCCGGCTGGATGCAGTCCCGTTCCTTGTGGAACGCGAGGGCACGAATTGCGAGAATTTGCCCGAGACCCACGCGATCCTAAAAGAGCTGCGGCGAAAGCTGGATGAACAATTTCCCGGCAAGATGCTTCTGGCGGAAGCCAATCAATGGCCTGCAGATCTTCGGCCGTACTTCGCCGACGGGGACGAATTCCACATGGCGTTTCACTTCCCCCTAATGCCAAGGATGTTCCTGGGAGTGAAGCTGGAAGATCGCAAACCCATCACCGAGATCCTGCAGCAGACTCCGGCAATTCCGCCCTCATGCCAGTGGTGCCTGTTCCTGCGTAACCATGATGAGCTGACGCTCGAAATGGTGACGGATATCGAACGGGACTACATGAACGACAAGTACGCACACGACAAGACGATGCGGCTGAACCGCGGAATCCGACGCCGGCTGGCCCCTTTGCTCGACAACGACCGAAGGCGGATTGAGTTAATGAACGGAATGCTGATGTCTTTGCCGGGCACCCCAATTATTTATTACGGCGATGAAATCGGAATGGGGGACAACATCAATTTGGGAGACCGCAATGGAGTGAGGACTCCAATGCAGTGGAACGGCGGATGGAACGGCGGATTTTCAGTTACCGATCCAGAAAAGCTTTACGCGCCGCTGATCCAGGACCCAGTCTACGGCTATCCGGCAGTCAACGTGTTTTCGCAAAGACGAACCGAACACTCCCTACTCAACTGGACGGGCCGCCTCATAGCAGTTCGTAAGACGACGAGTGTGTTCGGTAGCGGATCGATCGAGTTTCTCTATCCCGCCAATCACAGAATACTAGCGTACGTGCGCCAGTTGGGCGATGAGACGATACTAGTGGTCAACAATCTTTCCAATGCTGCACAGGCGGTCGAACTGGATTTGCGCCGTTACAAAGGAAATATTCTGATCGAGATGTTCGGCAAGAACATTTTTCCACGGGTAGGCGAAATTCCGTATCTGCTGACCTTGGGCCCTTACCATTTTTACTGGTTTCGGTTACGACGAATCTGAAGTTATGACTGGCAGAGGATCGGCGTCACATGACAGAGGTCAAATTGGCGGGGGAGAGTTTTCTCACGGATGATTTTCTTCGCCAACTCATCGATGTCGGTGAAGTAGACATCCTGGTGGGGGTGGCCACTCATAACAACGCTAAAACCATAGGCTCCATCGTCGAAACGATTCAGGCGGGCATCCTGACATACTTTCCTCGAGAGAGAGCGGTAATTGTCAACGCCGACGGAGGGTCGCGGGATGGCACACCCGACTTGGTTGTCAGCGCGGCGATCGGCGACGCCCGAAGCCCTTCCAAGCTTTACGCTCTCCGTACGCTGCACTCGATCAGTGCGCAATATGCGAGCAGTCCGGCTAGGGGGACCGCGCTCCGGACCATTTTGGCCGCTGCCGAACTATTGCGAGCCAGGGCGTGCGCGGTGATTTCCCCAGAATCGACTCAGATCACGACGGACTGGCTCCCAGCAGTTCTGCGGCCCATTTACAGCGAAGAATTCGACCTTGTTCTGCCCACGTATCGCAGGCACCGGTTTGAGGGGATCCTCTTAAGCAATCTGCTCTATCCCATGACCCGTGCCCTTTATGGATTAAGAATCCGCGAGCCATACGCGTTGGACTTCGCGTTCGCTGGCCGCCTGGGAAGCCGATTTCTTGCCCAGAATGCATGGCATGACGAAACTGCTCGGGCTGGTTCCGAAACTCAGTTCACCCTAGCGGCAATCGCCGGTGGATACCGTATCTGCCAATCCTTTCTGGGAAACAAGGAGCACGTTGAGCGACGTTCCGCCGACTTGGTTCCAGCGATGCGACAAACAGCCGGCGCTTTGTTCGCTTCCTTGGAACCGAATTTTTCGTTGTGGAACAGCCGGACGGGATCTCAGCCCATCCCTACGGCCGGCGCTGAGCCGGAGTTTACTTTGGAGCCATTGCGAGTCAACCGGAAACGGCTGCGTGAGATGTTTTCGATCGGAGTTGCCGAGTTGGAATCCGTATTTCAGTCCATTCTTTGCCCCTCGACGCTAGCCGAACTGCAGCGAATCGCCCAGCTGGAGGAGTCGCGCTTTCGCTATTCCGCGGAATTGTGGGTTAAGACGGTTTACGAGTTTGCCGCGGCATATCACAAATCAGTCATCAGCCGGGATCATATTATCCAGGCGCTGGTCCCGCTTTTTCGCGGCAGAGTGTTCACATTCCTGGTGGAGAACCGCAATGGCTCTGCCAAAGATGTCGAAGACAATGTCGAAACCTTATGCCTTGAATTCGAACGATTGAAACCGTATCTGCTGGAGATATGGAACGGTAGAGAGTGAGGTCATTATGTGGGAAATGATTATCAGTGAGTTGACCCAGGCCGTACACGAGCTGGCCAGAGGTTTCGCTCACATCCTTCCGCGGATCATCGTTTTGGTGATCATGGCATTCGCCGGGTGGATGGTTGCTTACTTCTTAAAAGTGTTCTTGCGCAGCATTCTGCGGCTGATCAAGTTCGACAAGCTCTCTGAAAATGCAGGTGCTTCCCAACTGCTCACCAAGGCCGCATTACCTTCGGCGACGGAAGTTCTAAGCCGGTTTGTGTTCTGGGTGGCTTGGCTGGGCTTCATCCTGCTGGGTGTTAGAGTACTGGGAATTCTTGGCTTGGAGGAGCAAATCGCCAAGTTCTTCCTTTTCCTGCCTCGTTTGTTTGTAGCGCTCTTCACCATATTTTTCGGTATGCTCGGCGCCACCTTTTTGTCCCGCGCCGCGCTACTCGCGGCAGTGAATGCCAACCTGCCCTCACCTCGCCTGCTCAGCGTTTCCATTCGCACCATCATCATTATTTTTGTGTTGTCGATGGCGTTTGAGGAAGTGGGAGTGGCAGAAGAGACTATGCTGGTTGCTTTCGGAATCGCTTTTGGAGCCACGATGTTTGGGTTGGCCATCGCATTCGGCACGGGCGGCAAGGACTTGGCACGGGAATTCCTGGAGAAGAGGTTGGTTCGGGGCACCAGCAAGGACGAAGGAAAAGAGGACGACCTGTCGCCGCTTTAGCGGGACTCGGAAGCTAGTCACACAGAATCCGTGCCCAAGACGGTTGTTCGCAAGCTCCAAGCGCATAAGTGTTATCGCCCGGCTTCATCAGCAATCCTGTCCTACACATTTCTCCACCTCGAAAGAGTTTTCAGAAATGCCAAGTGTGTGTGACAAGCTAGTACCGAGTTCTTCTCCGAAAGCGGAGCGCGTCTGGCCGAGTTTACGCCTTCGTGGCAACGGACATGAGTCGAGTTTGCAGAAAATTAGGGATCACTGCGCCAACTACTTGCAAACCGCCCTGGTAGAGGACAAAGCCTGCCGTGCGTTTTGTAGCCAACCTTTGACAGGACGCCGCCATCCAAATGCCTCCTAACGGAGGCGTATATTTGTTGCGAGTCAAATCCTTGCTTCTGCCCAGGATCTTCCTCACTTGGCTCGCTGTGTGTGCGGCGACCGCGCTAGAACTCGCGTGCGGCGGCGGCGGTGTAACAGGAGTTCAGACTCCGGTCACCCCGGGTCAGCCTACTTTCACTCATATCGTCTTAGTGGTAGAGGAAAATCACAGTTACGCCGAGGTAACAGGCAGTTCGTCCATGCCCTACTTCCACAGTCTGACCTCGCAATACGGCCTGGCCACGCGGTATTACGGCGATGCGCACCCTTCACTTCCGAACTACCTGGCGCTTACCACCGGCCTTATGGAAACGTTCGACGATGGTTTCTTAGGCACAATCAGCGATGACAACGTCGTCCGCGAGTTGTTGAAAGCGGGCAAGACCTGGAAATCCTATGCAGAGTCTCTTCCTTCATTCGGCTATTTAGGTGGTGATTCTGGTCTTTATAAGCGGGGTCACAACCCATTTACGTATTTATCGGACGTGCAGAGCGACAGTGCCCAGGCGGCCAATATAGTACCCTTTACGCAGTTCGCGACCGATCTCGCCAACAACGCTCTGCCTCAATATTCTTTTATCGCGCCCAATAACCTGAACAATGCCCACGATGGCAGCCTAGGGCAAGCCGACGCGTGGCTGCAAACCAATATTGCCCCGCTGATGGCCAGCCCCGCGTTTCAGAGTAAGGGCCTGCTCATCATTACCTTCGATGAAGGGGATCAGGCCGACATCAATCACGGCGGTGGACAAGTCGCCACTCTGATCATCAGTTCCACGGCCAAGAAAGGATTCCAGTCCCAGACCCTCTACCAGCATGAAAGCGTTCTGCGACTCATCCTTAGGGGCTCTGGCGTCAACACCTTCCCGGGTATGGCCGCGGCGGCTCCTGATATGACGGAGTTCTTTACCGGCCACTAGGCTCTCGCATCCAGTTTCAGCAACTCCGTCATGGTTGGGTCGCAACGGCCGCCTTCCAGCTTGGTTTTACAAGGCCACGTGCAGGGCGTGCCGACGTTTCGGCAACTTGATCCGGCCCTTGCAGCGGCCCAACTCCTAATCCAGGGTGTGAGCTATCTTGCTCAGACGTAGATGCCTTTTCCTGTCATTCTTCACTTGTTGAGTGTGCAGACAGCAGCTGCGGCGCTGAATCGCAGCTTCTCTTTTTGGCCGCTTGGACTCGTGTCCTGACTAAGACCACGCAAAGCGGCCACATCCAGCAAATCAGCTCTGTCCGTGTGTGTGCCGCCAAACCTTGCGGCAAACACAAGTCCACTCTAAGTGGTCCCCGAAAATCGAATTTAGGGCAACGCCTCCAGGCGGATGAGGGTCGTAGCCCGCGAAACAAGGAAGGTCAAAGATCATGCCTTTACTTCAAATTCTGGAAGTTCTCATCGTAGTGGGTGTCCTGCTGTGGCTGGTGAATCGCTTCATTCCCATGCAGGGATCCATCAAGTCAATTCTCAACGGCGTTGTGATCATTGCCGTAGTGTTGTGGCTTCTGAACGTATTCGGGCTTTTTCACTCGCTGTCCGGGATCCACGTCGGAACTTTACTGATCCCGTAGGGCAAGTCAGCCATAACGCTGAACGCGTCACAACACATCTATCAGCCAAGTGCGGCAGGCATCTGCCTCTAGGAGTCCATCTTGAAATCGAAGCTGTTATTAGCAGTAGGAATCACCCTCAGTTTGAGTGCGTTTGCGCAAACCAATTCTCAAGAACTAACTGTCGAGCCGATGAGTACGGCGCCCACGTTCCGCGTGACCGTGATCAGCCGCAGCGTGAGAGCGGTCAACTATAAGCATCGTAGCGGAAGCTCGAAGCTGGATTTCGCGGGCACCGACCTGATGCCCTCCGCGAATGGTGTCGCAGAGATCAACAGCAAGCGCGGGTCCATTGCGATCGATGCGGAATTCGGCAATCTGGAGAAACCGACGACGTTCGGCAATGAATATATGACCTACGTCCTCTGGGCGATTTCGCCCGAAGGCCGCGCCGTGAATCTGGGTGAGGTCCTACTTGGTGGCAACCATCGCAGTAAGCTGAACGTGACCACCGACCTTCAGGCATTCGCTCTGATTGTTACCGCGGAACCCTACTATGCTGTTCGCCAGCCCAGCAACGTGGTGATTCTCGAGAATGTGGTTCGCGAAGACACCAAGGGAACTACCGAAGCCGTAAACGCAAAGTACGAACTGATGGAGCGCGGTGGCTACATTCCCACCGGCTATAAGTTCGACCCGGTGGTCTTGAATGCCAAGTTGCCATTGGAATTCTTCGAAGCGCGGAATGCACTGCGCATCGCTCAATCCGAGGGCGCCGAGCAGTACGCACCGGACAGTTATGAGCATGCCGTTAAGCTGATGAATAGTGCGGACAGCCAAGCCACGAACAAGCATATCGACAAAAAGCCCCTGATCGCGATCTCCCGCGAGGCAGTGCAGACTGCGGAAGATGCCCGCGCAATCGCGGTCAAGAAAATGGACGACGTCCGCCTGGCAAATGAACGCCAGGAGTCAGCCGACGCACAGGCGCGAACGCAAGGACAAACGGATGAGGCGACACGGCGCAGGGTGCAAGCTGAATCCGACACAGCAAAAGCTCAAGCTGCCACAGCCCAGGCGGAATCTGACACCGTGAATGCGCAGGCTGCCAACGCTCAAGCGCAGTCCGATGCGACAAAAGCACGCAATGACACTGCGGATGCACAGGCTGCAACCGCGAAGGTCCAATCCGACATGGCCGCCAGCCAGGCTTCCTCGGCAACGGCTCTCTCGGCAGCGCAGGCGGATGCGGAACAATCTCGCCTGGCAGCACAGCAGGCCCAGTTGAATGTACAACAGTCGGAAACCGACAAAGCGGTTATGCGAGCGAAGTTATCCGAGCAATTGAACTCGATTCTTCAGACCCGCGATAGCGCACGTGGGCTCATCGTCAGCATGTCCGATGTTCTGTTTGACACCGGAAAGTACTCGTTGAAGCCGGGAGCACGCGAGAAGCTAGCAAAAGTCGCAGGCATCTTGCTGGCCTACCCAGGGCTCAACATTGAAGTCGGCGGCTACACCGACAATGTGGGCAGCGATGCAATGAATCAAACACTGTCCGAAAACCGCGCCGGCTCAGTGCGCGATTACCTGGTGCAACAAGGCGTAACGTCAAATTCAGTTTCAGCCAGAGGCTTCGGTAACAGTTTGCCCGTGGCCTCCAACAATAACTCCGCTGGCCGGCAGCAGAACCGGAGAGTGGAACTTCTCGTGTCTGGCGAAGCCATCGGCAGCCCGGAAAACGCGACAACTGGAAGCCTCCGTTAGCAAGAACAGGCCATCTGGAAGAAACAGAGGTAAGACATATGAACGCAATTAAAATCACCAGCACAGCCGTTCTGTCTTTGCTTCTCGGAATCGCTGCACCTGCTTACGCACAGCACGAGCAGCAGGACCAAAAGCAGGACCACCCCGAGCAGCAACAGAGTAAGCAAAAGCAAGCCAAACCTGAACAACAACATGCTCAGCAGCAACAGCATGCTCAGCAACAACAGCAGCAGCAGGACCAGAAGCAACAGCATGCCCAGCAACAGCAGCAGCAAGACCGCAACAAGCAGCAGCATGCTCAGCAACAACAACAGCAGCAGCAAGACCAGAAGCAACAGCATGCCCAGCAACAGCAGCAGCAAGACCGCAACAAGCAGCAGCATGCTCAGCAACAACAGCAGCAGCAGGACCAGAAGCAACAGCATGCCCAGCAGCAGCAGCA
>Ga0209698_10006328_pt1 | contig 12608 bp, 8 predicted proteins | sample LitLauG_LLR_2012_FD_187203 | JGI IMG/M metagenome (GOLD analysis project Ga0209698, IMG submission 187203) | Freshwater sediment microbial communities from Pennsylvania, USA - Little Laurel Run_MetaG_LLR_2012 (SPAdes) (version 2) | ecosystem: Environmental > Aquatic > Freshwater > Creek >...
CAGCAGCGAGGAGCTCTCGGGCTCTTCGGCGCCGACGATGCGCGGGCCGGCCTCCAGCACGGTGACCCGCGTCCCGAAGCGCGCGAAGGCCTGGCCGAGCTCGACGCCGATCGCTCCCCCGCCGATGACCACGAGCGACGCCGGCGCCGAGGTCGCGGCGACGGCGTCGCGGTTCGTCCAAAACGGGGTGGCCTCGAGGCCTGCGATCGGGACGATGACCGGGCGCGCGCCCGTCGCGATCACGACCGCTCGACGTGCCTCGAGGGTCTCGTCGCCGACGACCACCCTGCCGGGGCCGGCCAGACGACCACGACCCCGCACCAGTCGGACGCCCTTGGACTCGAGACGCTCGGCTGCGACGGTGTCGTCCCAGGTGTCCGTCGCCTCCTCGCGGATCCTGCGCGCCACGATCGACCAGTCCGCCACGACGTCAGCAGCGCCGGAAAGGACCGGCACGCGCCGTGCCTCGGCGAGGGCGTCGGCGGCGCGCACGATCATCTTCGTCGGCACGCACCCCCAGTAGGGGCACTCGCCGCCGACGAGCTCGGACTCGATGCCCACGACGTCGAGTCCCCCGAGCGCGAGCTTCCCCGCGACTTCCTCTCCTCCTGGACCGAGACCGATCACCACTACGTCCACTTGCGCCACGGCGCCCCCCCTCCTCGTCCTCGCCACGTGCCCGCCACGCCAGCCGACACGTCCGTCCCCCGGGGACGCTGCTGCGTTACGCCCCGGGCGCGCCACATTGACACACCGGGTGATCAACGGTTGTGGTGCCATTGTGACGCTGTCGGCACGCCGGCGTTCCTGTGCGGCGGCCCTGCGCGTAGCGTCGTGGCGAGCGCCGCGACCTCGTCGGCGGCGGTCGGAGGAGAGACCACATGGCCAGGTTGCGCGCACTCGCCACGATCGCGGCGGTCGCTGTCATCATCTCCGTCGGCACCGCCGCGGCGCCCGCGTTCGCCGCCACGAGCGCGGCGACCGCGCCGGCGTGCCTCACGCACCTGCCGAGCCACTCGGGGAAGTTCGGCGGGATACTCGCCCCGCGGACGGCGCCATGGGCGATCACGAGGGCCTGCAGCACCCGGTCGTCGACGGTCAGCAACACGACGCCGCCGGCGCTGCCCTACACCGGGACGCCCCCGCTGCTGCACAACGGGGGCGCGGTCATGGGTGTGGCCAGCGCGATCACCGTGACGCCGATCTACTGGGACCCCACAGGCTTCAGCTACCCGGGCACCTACAAGTCCCTCACCACTCGCTTCCTTGCCGACGTCGCCCACGACAGCGGGTCGGCGACCAACGTGTTCTCCTCGCTCACCCAGTACTCGGACGGGTCCAACCGGCACCTGGCCTACGACGTGATCGCCGGCAGCCCGATCACCGACACCACGGCGTACCCCGCAAGCGGTGGGTGCACCGCGGACGCGGGGAAGGCCTACTCGGACGGCACGGGCTACTCGGCCTGCGTGACGGACGCGCAGATCACCTCTGAGCTCTCGAGCGTGCTCTCGGCCAACGGCCTGACGGCCGACACGAACCACCTCTACGTGGTGTACCTGCCGAAGGGGGTCGAGTCCTGCTTCTCGACGCTCAACGACGGGCAGGGCGGGCAGTGCACCATCTCGGCCAACGGCGGTGCGTTCTGCGGCTACCACAGCTACTCGGGCTCGATGCTCTACGCCGACCTGCCCTACGCGATCGAGGACAACCCGGTCAACGGCGCGACCTGCAGCTCGGACGGCGGCGTGGTGCAGGGCGGCACCCACCTGTCCAATGAGGCGCCCAACGGCAACCTCGACGCGGACACGGTCATCAGCGTCACGAGCCACGAGCTCTCCGAGGCGTTCACCGACCCGTACCTGAACGCCTGGTACGACAGCTCGGGCAATGAGGTGGGCGATGACTGCGGCTACATCTACGGGGACACCTCGAGCTTCCTCGGCTCTGCAGGCGCGCTGTACAACGAGGTCATCAACGGGCACGGCTACTTCATCCAGGAGGAGCTGAGCAACCTGGAGTTCGCCTCGAACTCGAGCTCCGCCTGCGTGAGCGAGGCACTCACCCAGTCGGTCTCGTTCACCTCGACACCGCCGACCAACCCGCCGGTGAGCTCGGGCTACGTCGTCACCGCAACGGCGACGTCGGGGCTGGCGCCGACGATGTCGATCGACCCCTCGTCGAGCTCGGTGTGCACGATCAACGGCACGACGTCAGGGTCGTTCGTTTCGTTCAAGGCCGTGGGGACCTGCACGATCGACGCGACGCAGGTCGGTTCGTCCAAGTTCGTCCCCGCGCCGGTTGCCCAGCAGGGGATCGCCGTGGGGGGCACGGTCTCGGACGGTGCCGGCGCGCTGCAGGTCAATCCCCCGTCGGTGCACGTCGATTCGACGGGCGACACCTTGACGTTCACCTACACCGCGGCGCCGACCGGCGTCTCGGGCGGGGAGATCGACGTCGCGGTGCCCCCGGGCTGGTCCGCACCGTCGACGACGGGGGCTTCCGCCGGCTACGTGACGTCGACCTGCGGGTCCGTCGGGGCCACCGGGTCGACGATCGCCGTCACGTCGGTGACCCTTGGCGCCTCAGCGACGTGCACGATCAGCTACGGCGCCACCTCGGGCGGCGGGCCGGGCGCGTCGGCTCCGTCGGCGGCATTTGTCACGCTGACCGCTGGCGACGTCGCGATCGCGGTGAGCACCCCGCTGGGGCTCGACTTCTCCGTCGTGGCGAACGTCGAGGTGGTCGCCGCCGACGGCACCGGGACCCTCACGATCCCCACCACGCACACGTCGGTGGGGGCGAGCGGCAACACGCTCACGTTCACCTACACGGCCGCCGCGGGCGGGACCAGCGGCGGCGAGGTCGACGTGGTCGTGCCCGCGGGCTGGTCCGCACCGTCGACGTCGGCGTCGGCGCCAGGGGCCACGACCACCACCTGCGGCTCCGCAGGCGTGGCGGGCAGCACGATTCGCCTGACGGGCGTGACACTCGCCGCGAACGCGCAGTGCACCGTGACCTACGGCTCGCGCGCCGCGGCGGGCCCCGGCGCGACCGCGACGACCACCCCGGGGGCGAGCACCTTCCAGGCCCTCGAGGCCTCCACGTCGACCGGCACGCTCACCGCCCTGGCGGCGTCGCCGTCGGTCAGCGTCGGCACGGCGGGCGACGGCACGGGGACGATGGTCGTGGCACCGAGCACCGCGCAGGTCGCCGGATCCGTCGGGCACACCTTGAGCTTCACCTACGTCGCGGCCGCGGGTGGCGTGAGCGGCGGGGAGACCGACGTGAACATTCCCGCGGGATGGTCCGCGCCATCGACCTCCTCGTCGGCGCCGGGCTACGTGACGTCGACCTGCGGCGCGGTCGCGGTGTCGGGAGCGACGATCAAGGTCTCGGGGGTGACGCTCGCGGGGGGCGCGAGCTGCTCGACGCTCTACGGCTCGCGCGCGGGCACCGGATCCGGCGCGACCGCGGGTCCGACGGCGGGCACCGCGACCTTCGGCGTCACCGAGCGCTCGACGGGCACGGGGACACTGACGTCCCTGTCGGCGTCGCCCTCGATCGCCGTGACCAAGGCGGCGACGACGACGACGCTGAGCCTCTCGAAGTCCACCACCATCTACGGGGCCGAGCAGCTGATAAAGCTGTCGATCATCCTCGGCGCCTCGGGCACCTCGCTCGCCGCATCGGGGACCGTGAAGGTCACGGCAGGCTCGGTCACGGTCTGCACGGCGGCCGTGGTCGCCGGGAAGGGATCGTGCAACCCGGCGCCCACGGGCCTTGGCGTCGGCGCGAACCCGCTCGTCGCGACCTTCGCGGGGACGGGCGGACTGGGCGCCTCGAGCTCGACGAGCACCACGCTCACGGTCTTCAAGGCGCCCTCGACGACGACGCTGCACCTCTCCTCGTCGACGACGACCTACGCGAAGGAGTCCTCGGAGCGCCTGAGCGTGACGGTCGTCTCCGGGATCCTCGGGCTCTCGCCCAAGGGCACCGTCGTGATCACCTCGGGAAAGTCCACCGTGTGCAAGCTCACCCTCGCCAACGCGAGGGCAAGCTGCACCCTGACCGCCAAGCAACTGAAGGTCGGCAACGTCCCACTCGTCGCCACCTTCCTCGGCGCGACCGGGATGGCCGGCTCCTCGTCGTCCACCAAGCACCTCACCGTCAAGCCCTGACGGCCCCGCGAGTTGCGGGGAAGTTGTGGCTGGTGCGTCAAGTCGTTGCGACCCACGTTGGATCGTTGAGGACTACCAGGAGCCCTGTGGTGTTCGCCGCTGCCACGTCGGCTCGACGGCGACGAGGAGGTGCGGGTGACGATCCGAGCGCACCAGCTGGCGCAGCACACCCTCGCGGCGGGGAGCTCCGCTGACGGCGCGCGTTCGGGCGTCGTCGCCGCAGAGCCAACCTCCCTGGGACCCTGGGTGCGCGCGCGCGCGGCCTCGCTGGTGTCGGACCGGCGCCAGTTCGTGGCGCAGGTCGCAACCGCCGCGGTCGCACTCGCCTATCTCGTGTCGCTCGTCGTCGTCAAGAGGGGGCCGAGCGGCTACACGTCGCTGTGGGACGGGTGGTTCGGCAACGCGTCGACACTCCTGCCGCTGATCCCGATCGCCCTGCGGATCGGCTCGACGACCCGGCACCGCGCGGCGTGGATCGCGATGGGGACCGGCGTCGCGCTGTACAACGTGGCGAACCTCGTGTACTTCTACCACGACCAGAACCTGCATCCGATCCCGAGTCCGGCGATCAGCGACATCCCCTATCTCGCGTCGTACGTCGCCTTCGCCGTCGGCATCGCGCTGATGACCCAGGGTGCCTACGGTGCCGTGCGCATCGGGCTCCGCCTCGACGGTGCGATCGCGGGACTGGCGATCGCCGCGGCTGCGGGCTTGCTGTGGTTCGACCCGATCCTCAGGCTGAACGGCCGTCCGCTCGCGGTCGCCGTGCAGATGTCGTACCCGATCCTCGACCTCGTGCTCTTGGTCCTGCTCATCGCCGGCTTCGCCCCCCTCGGGGGACGACCGAGCCTGTCGACGTCGCTGCTGCTCTGCGGCGTCGCCGCCTTCGCCGTCGGTGACGTGATCTACCTCGAGCAGGTCGCGGCGGGGACGTACCTGCCAGGGACGCTCCTCGACGGCTCGTGGACGATCGGGATCTGGCTCATCGGGCTCGCGGCCCTCCCGCGCGAGGACCGCCGGGCGGAGCGGCGGCGACGCTCGGACGTGCCGAACGGCGTCGCGATCGTGCCGATCGTCTTCGGCGGGATCTCCGTGGCGGTGCTCGCGGCCGCGCTGGTGCACCCGACCACCCCGGTCACCGTCCTGCTCGCACTGGGCGCGCTCACGCTCGTGCTCGTGCGCATGGGCTTGACCCTGCACGACATTCGCGAGGTCGAGCAGCACAGCTTCGCCGCGGCGCATGCCGACGAGCTGACCGGCCTGCACAACCGTCGCGCATTCCTCGAGGACGGCCAGTCCGCGCTTCGCTCGGTGGCTGAGGATCGCCACCTCGGCGTCGCGCTCATCGACCTCGACGGGTTCAAGGAGATCAACGACTCGCTGGGGCACCCCTGCGGCGACGACCTGCTCCGCATCGTCGCCGCGCGCTTCGCAGCGCGCCTCGGTGCGCGAGGCATCGTCTCGAGGATCGGCGGCGACGAGTTCGCACTCACGAGCGAGGTCGGCTCACTCGAGGAGTTCGTCCTGACCTGCGAGCAGATCATGGACACCTTGCTGCAGCCCATCTCGCTCGACGGTGTAACCGTGCGCATCGGCGCGAGCCTGGGCGTGTCGATCCACCCGGAGCACGGCTCGACGCTGTCCGAGCTGCTGCGCTGCGCCGACGTGGCGATGTACGAGGCGAAGCAGCGCCACGGGCGCGTTCGGGTGTACCGCGCCGAGGAGGACGTGAACACGCGCGACCGGCTCGCGATGGTCGACGACCTGCGAGCGGCGATCCTGGGCAACCAGCTGACCTTGCACTACCAGCCCATGCTGGACCTGCGCACCGGCTCGATCCGCGGCGTCGAGGCGCTCGTGCGCTGGCGGCACCCGAGCTTCGGGCTCTTGTACCCCGACGAGATCATCCCGCTCGCCGAGCGCAATGCGCTCATCCGGCCGCTGACGAGGAAGGTGATCACCCTCGCGGTCGAAGAGCTCTCCCGGCTCGAAGCGGCGGGCCACGACCTGGAGATCAGCGTCAACATCTCGCGCGTGGACCTCCTCGACGACGAGCTGCCCGGCTTCATCGCCGCGACGCTGGCGAGTCACTCCATCGACCCGTCGCGGCTGACGCTCGAGATCACCGAGTCGTGCCTCGGCGAGGACCCCGTGCGCGCCACGAGCGCGACCACCGCGCTTCGCTCCAGCGGGATTCGCATCGCCGTGGACGACTTCGGCGTCGGGTACTCGGCCCTGTCCCAGCTGCTCGAGCTGACCGTCGACGAGCTCAAGATCGACAAGGCGTTCGTGCTGGCGCTCGGCGCGGACCCCCGGGCGCGCGCGGTGATCTGCGCGATCGTCGAGTTCGCCAAGGCGCTCGGGCTGACCGTCGTCGCCGAGGGCGTCGAGAACTCCGCGAGCCTCCAGCTCTTGGTCGCCCAGGGCGTCGACATCGCGCAGGGCTACTTCGTCGCCTGCCCCTTCACCTCGTCGCAGCTCCGCGAGTTCCTCCGCCAGCCCAGCGCGATCCTCGCCGATGCGATCGCCGGGCCGCAGCGGGCGGTCGGCTCGCCGGCTACTTGAGCCGGTAGGCGGCGACCCAGTCGACCTGGAGCGCCACGGGGTGGTGCGGGCAGGCCTGGCCGCCGTTGCACCACGTCTGCTGCTGTATGTCCAGTGTCATCGGCTGGTGCGGGATGCGCGCGAACGTCGTGAGGGTGCCCCAGGACTTTCCGTCCATCGTGAACGTCATCTTCGTCGGGGTCCAGATGACGCCCCAGGTGTGCCACCGGGCCATGTCGAAGGTTCGCGTGTGCTGCACGAAGGTGTACCCCGTGCCGTAGTGCACGGTCCACGACGTCGAGTTGGTGGGATAGCCCATCTCGTTGAAGTCCACCTCGGGCGGCCAGGTGTTCGCCACGGGCCAGAGCAGCTCGGAGACGTTGGGTCCTGGTCCGGTGACCCGCGAGCGGACGAAGAACGCGCCGTAGAGCTGGCCGTGGTGCCCGCACAGGCACATGCCGCCGGTCGCCCAGCTGCCGCCGTTGACTCGGTCGCGAGACGTGACGAGGCGGACGATCCCGCCTCCGGTGAGCACGTGCGACGGGACGAACATGCTGCCGGGGTCTCCGCTCGGCACCCCGTTGAACTTCCCCCACTCGCTCGGCAGCGCCTTCGACGAGAAGTCCTGGGTGTACGACAGGGCGAAGCCAGGGAGTGCCGTGGCACTCGGTGGCGCCATCCCCGACGGCTCGTGCGGGTTGGCCGTGCCGAGCGGGAACACCGTGTGCGGTGCACTCGGTGTCGTCGCACCACTGGGAAGCGACGTGACGAGCACGGGCGCGAACAGGACGCCGATCGAAAGGATCGCCCTGACCATCCTGCGGGAGCCCCTGGGGCGCTGTGAGTCCATGGTCGGCTTGTGCGGCGACGAGGTCGCACTCTTCCAAGTGGCCCGACACCGACCCGTCGGGACGACCTCCTCCGCCGCGAACGAAGACTACAGGACAACAAGGCCGCACCCGGTGCACAACGCGCCTGGTGCGTCAACGCCACCGGGCCAATTCGCGGGCGGTGCCGTGCGTGCCCGCACGGGCGTGCCCGCCGTAGAATTTGGAGCCTCTCCTCGAGCAAAGGGGGAGCCGTGCACAGGACCTCTCGCAACGCCGCCCCACGGCTCATGGCGCGCAGCCTCGCAGTCGCCTGCGCCGCGATGCTCCTCGGTGCGCTCGCTTCCACCGCGGCGCTCGGAGTCCAGCCCCGCAGCTACGACGTGACGCCGAGCCCGAACGCCGGACCGGGTGCCAACCGGCTCACCTCGGTGTCGTGCGTCTCGACGACGTGCGTCGCCGTGGGCAGCGCCGTGGTCGCAGGTCGGCGCACGACGCTCGTGGAGCGCCGCGTGTCGAATCGCTGGTCGATCGTCGCGAGCCCCTCGCCGGGGTCCATGGGAAGCGAGCTCGACAGCGTCTCGTGCGTGACGCCGTCGGCGTGCGTCGCGGTCGGCAGCTGGCAGTCAGGATCCGCACCGAGGACCCTCGTCGAGCGCTGGAACGGATCGACGTGGCGCGTCGTCGCGAGCCCCGACGTCGGCGGCAGGGCCAACAGCCTCCAGGGCGTCTCGTGCGCGACGGCCACGCGCTGCGTCGCCGTCGGCTACTACTTCGCGAATGCGTCGGCCACCGGCACGCTCGCAGAGACGTGGTCGGGCGGGGCGTGGACGCAGGCTGCGAGCGGCAACGCAGCGAGCGGCGCCAACTACCTCGTGGCGGTCTCGTGCCCGTCGCCGCAGAGCTGCGCGATCTCGGGGTACGACTTCCAGGGCGGGATCGGCCGGCCGCTCATCGAGCACTGGGACGGCCGCAGCGCTCGCGTCGTGCGCAGCCCCCCAGTGAGCTCGACGAATGCAGGGCTGAATGCGGTGTCGTGCGAATCGACGACCACGTGCGTCGCCGCGGGCTACGCCGTGATGGGCCCCGTCACCAAGACCCTCACCCTTCGCCTGATCGCGTCATCGTGGCGCGTCGTCGCAAGCCCCAACGTCGGGCCGTTCTCCAACAACCTGACCGCAATCTCGTGCCCGTCGGGCTCGCTCTGCGAGGCAGCGGGCAGCTACAACAGCGGGACCACCGACCGGAGCCTCGTCGAGAGGTGGAACGGGTCGACGTGGAGCCCCGTCGCCACGAAGCAGATCGGCTCGGCTCCCCAGGACCTCTACGGGGTGTCGTGCACCTCGGCGACCAGCTGCGTCGTTGTGGGAAGCACGGTCCTCGGCTCGGTGGAGCGGACGCTGGTCGAGACGGGCCACTGAGCGTTGCGACGTGCGCGCTCGTAGGATCGGCCCGTGAGACTTGACGGAGAGTACGAGGCGAGCCCCTCTGAGTGGGTCCGCAACCAGGTGGACGAGTACGAGGCGTCCGGGGGCGAGCGCGCGAACACGCTGCTCGACACCGGCCTGCCGGTGGTCATCGTGACCACGCGGGGGAACCGCAGCGGAAAGATCCGAAAGACCCCGCTCATGCGCGTCGAGCACGACGGCGCGTACCTGCTCGTGGCCTCGCAAGGTGGCGCCCCCACGCACCCGCAGTGGTACCACAACCTCGTCGCGGACCCGTCCGCCGTGCGCGTCCAAGACGGCCCCGAGCCGTTCGACGTCGTGGTGCGCGAGCTCGACGGCGAGGAGCGTCAGGAGTGGTGGGATCGAGCGGTGGCGGCCTACCCGCCGTACGCCGACTACCAGGAGCGCACCGAGCGTCGCATCCCGATCCTGCTTGCCACGCGCACCTGAGGCTCAAAGCGCGGCGGACGTCTACCAGCCGAGTTCCTCGAGACGCCGGTCATCGATGCCGAAGTAGTGCCCGATCTCGTGGATCACCGTCGCGCGGACCTGGTCGCGCACCTGCTCCTCGGTCCTGCACATCCTGCAGATCGGATTGCGGTAGATCGTGATCCGATCCGGCATCGCTCCCGAGTAGTGCCACCGCTTCGTCAGCGGCACCCCCTCGTAGAGCCCGAGGAGGTTGCCACGCGCGGAGTCGTCCTCGACGAGGAACGCGACGTTGTGCACCCTGTCGGCGAACTCGTCGGGTATCGCGTCGATGGCCTCGGCCACGAACTCCTCGAATCGCTCCTCGGTGACCTCGACCACGCCGGGAGCGTACCGGCGGGCCCGACGGCGACCGCGACCAGCGCGCAGGCGGTCATTTGAAACTCTTATCCACCTTTGCCGTGCTCTTAGTGCCGTGACGTACGTTTCGCCCCGTGGTCACCGCTGCAAGGACACGCAAGCTCGACCGGCTCAACTGGGCCGGCAAGGCGAAGGCCCCTCGGCGACCCGGGCACTCCCCCCTGCCCCGGGTCGCCGACGGCCTTGCGGTGGCCGCAGGTCTCGGCTTCGGCGCGTGCATCGCGGTCTCGGTCTCCGCGGAGACCTCCGGCGCGCTCCATGCCCCCGGGGGTCTGCTGCTCGCGGCGGGCCGCGTCTTCGGGTTCGCCGGGGCGTACCTGCTGCTGTGCATGCTCGTGCTCATCGCCCGCGTTCCGTGGTTCGAGCGGACCGTGGGCCAGGACCGCCTCGTGCGCTGGCACCGAAAGCTCGGCCCGTGGCCCCTCGTGCTGATCTCCCTGCACGTCGTGCTCGTCACCCTCGGCTACGGCGCGCGCGTCAAGGTCGGGCCGCTGCACCAGTTCTGGTCGTTCGTGACCACCTACCCGGACATGTGGATGGCGCTCGTCGGCTTCGTCGCCCTCCTCGCCGCGGGACTGACCTCGGCGAAGATCGCGCGCAACCGCGTGCGCTACGAGACCTGGTGGACCGTGCACGTCCTCACCTACCTCGCGATGTTCTTCGCGTTCTGGCACCAGATCGCCACGGGTGTGATGTTCATCGGCCACCCGCTGACCAAGATGGTCTGGACCGTCGCCTGGGTCGCCGTCGCGGCGCTGCTGCTCGGCTCGCGGGTCGTCGCACCGCTGTGGCACAACTACCGCCACCAGCTCCGCGTCGCGGCCGTCCAGGTCGAGGCGCCCGGCGTCATCTCGGTGACCATCGAGGGGCGCGACCTCGCCCGACTCGCGGTGTCGGGCGGGCAGTTCTTCCAGTGGCGGTTCCTCTCCAAGGGACTGTGGCTGCACTCGCACCCCTTCTCGCTGTCCGCGCTGCCGCGACCCCCGTACCTTCGGATCACCGTCAAGGCCGCCGGTGACCACAGCCGCGAGCTCGCGCACCTCCGCCCTGGCACGCGGGTGCTGGTCGAGGGACCCTACGGTGCCTTCACCAAGCACGCCGCGAGCTCCGACGTCGTCACCCTGATCGGCGCTGGCGTCGGCGTCACCCCCCTACGGGCGCTGCTCGAGGACCTTCCGCGGTTCGCCAAGGTCACCGTGATCGTCCGGGCGTCGAGCGAGGAGGACCTCGTGCACCGCGAGGAGATCATCCACCTCGTCGAGCAGCGCAACGGGACCCTCTACGAGATCGTGGGGCCACGCCACAAGGTTCGCTTCGACGCGAGGGTGCTCGACGAGATCGCCCCCGACATGCCCGACGGCGACGTCTACATCTGCGGGCCCGAGGGGTTCACCGACAGCGTCGTCACCTCGGTCGAGCGCCTGGGTGTCCTGCCCGAGCACATCCACCACGAGGCCTTCGCGTTCTGATGCCGGCGAACCTCGACGACACGCCGGCCCGCCGCAAGGGAGACGCTCGATGAAGCGCAGGTACCTCGTCCTGACCGGTGCCGCCGTGGGCCTCCTCGGCGTCCTCGTCCTGCCCCTGTCGTCCAACAAGCCGACGCTGTCGGTGCTGCCGTCGACGAACAACAAGGGCGGCGGCACGACCGGCGGCACCACCGGCGGAACGACGGGCGGGACGACGGGCGGTACGACGGGCTCCACCGCCGGAACCCGCACCGCTACGGGATCATTGGTGAACTACTACTTCGGAACCCTCGCGGTGAGTGTCACCGCGACCGGCTCGAAGCTCACGAACGTGTCGATCGCGTCGCTCAACGACCAGGGCAACAGCTACTCGTCCTACATCGACAACCAGGCGATCCCCCAGCTCGAGCAGCAGGCGATGGCCGCGCAGAACGCCAACATCCAGGGTGTCTCGGGCGCGAGCTACACGAGCTCGGGGTTCCAGCAGTCGCTGCAGTCTGCGCTCACCAAGCTCGGCCTGTGAGAACGGTCGTGCGCCCCGCGGCCGCGCGCCCCGCGAGCCGGACGTACCACCACCTCGAAGAGGTGATGGGCACCGTGGTGACCATCGACCTGTTCGACGAGCGGGGGGTGTCGCGCGGAGCGGTCGCGCCCTACGTGGACGAGGCACGACGACGGCTCCACGACGCCGACGAGACGTTCTCGCTCTGGAAGCCCCTGAGCCCCATGAGCCGAATCCGTCGGGGCGAGCTCGCTGTGGCCGACGGCCCTGCGGTGATCGCCGAGGTTCTGGACCGCTGCGCGATCGCCCGCGAGCTCTCGGGTGGCTGGTTCGACCCGTGGGCGCTCGGCGGCGGCGTGGACCCCACCGGATTCGTCAAGGGATGGGCCGCCCAGCGCGCCCTCGAGCCGCTGCGCGCGAGTGGCGTGGCCGGCGGCATGGTCAACGCCGCGGGCGACATCGCGTCGTTCGGGGGCCTCGGCGCCGCCCCGTTCCGCGTCGGCATCGCGGACCCGTTCGACCCGCGCACGCTGGCCTGCATCGTCGAGCTGCGCGGCGCCCTCGCGACCTCGGGGACCTACGAGCGCGGTGAGCACCTCGTTGACCCGGGCACCGGCGAGCACGCGGCCCGGCTCGCGTCGGCGAGCGTCACGGGGCCGGACCTCGGCCTCGCCGACGCGCTGGCGACCGCGCTGGCCGTCGGCGGCAGCGACGTCCTCGCGATCGTCGACGAGATCCATGGCTACGAGGCTCTCGCGATCGGGCTGGACAACCGCTGGGAGTGGACC
>Ga0209698_10006329_pt1 | contig 12608 bp, 10 predicted proteins | sample LitLauG_LLR_2012_FD_187203 | JGI IMG/M metagenome (GOLD analysis project Ga0209698, IMG submission 187203) | Freshwater sediment microbial communities from Pennsylvania, USA - Little Laurel Run_MetaG_LLR_2012 (SPAdes) (version 2) | ecosystem: Environmental > Aquatic > Freshwater > Creek >...
GCCCAAAACCTTGAGGTCTGCTTCCGCCTCGAGCAACCGCCGCAGGCCATCACGGAAAATCGGGTGATCGTCGGCGATCACCAGCCGAATCTGTTGTGGCTTTCTAAAATGCATGCGGCAAATCCCCGTTCCTTGGCACGGTAATCTCCAAGCGCGTTCCTTGTCCGGGACTTGATTCTACAGTGAGTTCCCCGCCAATCAAACCCACCCGTTCCCGAATGATCATCGGACCCTTTCCAGCTTCCTGCATTTGTTCAGTGTTGTAACGGCCGGAAAAGGGAAATCCCTTCCCGTCATCTTCCATGGTCAGGCTCCACTTGTCACCCAGGATTGCCAAACGCACCAGCGCATGGCGGGCACCGCTATGCTTTCGCACGTTGACCAAGCCCTCTTGCACGATCCGCAGAAATTCGCGGCATACGCGTTGCGGCATATCGAGTTCGTCGAGATCGGTGACAAATCGGGCGCTGATGCCGGTCTCCCGCTGAAAGCGTTCGACGGTGTCTTTTAACACGCCGAGGAGGCGCTGCGCGTCGACGTCGATGGCCTTCATCTGCTGCATCAGTTCCCGCAGCTTGAGGACTTCTTCCCGCAGCAGACTCTGGATTCGGCCTAGTTCTCCATCAATGGGCTGGTTCGCTTCAGCCTGCCGCCGCAAAACGTCAACCTGCATTTCAACAGCAATCAGTGATTGCACGGCGCCATCGTGGAGTTCACGCGCAAACCGTGCGCGTTCGGCCGCTGAAGCCCGGCGCCGCAATCGATGCAGGAGATAAACGTTGTAAACCGCCGGGCCCACTTGACGAACCAGATCCTGAAGAAAACGGAGTTCCTCTTGTCGCTCGCCGCGCCACGATGGATTGAACAGGAATACCCGCCCTCTCCAGTCTCCGCCGAACAAGAAAGGCACAGCGACGAGAGAGTCAAAGGGTTGCGCCTGACGCAACTGCGAGAGCGCAGCCAGATTGGTCACCGGCACCTGGTGCCCCGAGTCATCCATGGCCAAAGTCGTCCAGCCATCTCCCTTCACCGACGCGTAGCACACTTCCCCGGGGAAATTGTCGAGGTAGGTTTTGGCATCCCGCATCCGCGACTCGAGCCAGCGAAACTCCGCGCGTGTATTTTCGCTAGGCTTGCTCATTTCGCCGGCAAACACGCGATGGCTGTGGGTTTCCTGGGAAGCAATCATTACTCGGGAAGAGCCGTACATGGACATGATCTCGCTGAAGATCTGCTCGATGGTGCCGGTCAGTCCGGCCTCCACGCGCACCCGCGACAATGTCCCTGTAATCACTGCTTTCTCCGCTCGAAGATGCTTTTGCTGCTCGGCCAGATATCCCAGAAGCAATCCCATCACGAGCAGATAGATCGATAGCATGAAAAGGCGTTGCGGATCGAAGTCCCTCATGTTGACAGTCAGCCCCGTCAAGGCGCGCAATCTCTGAGAGCCCCCGGGTCCCAGCCATATATCGACGACCACCAGTTTTTCGAACCACAACAAAGCGACTTCGGCAGCGGCCGTACCGAGTGTCTCCCACAAGCCCCACCGGTAAGCAGCCGCAGCAAGAGCAAAGAAGAAAAAGAGAAAGAACGGAGTTCTCGGCCCCTCGGCAAAAATCGAGATCAGTGCCGGCCAGACGATATCGCCTGCGTGTACCAACAATCGAAAGGCTGAGGTCGACTGCTGCCTGCGTTTCAGCAGCATCAGGATCAGGATCGCGTTCGCCAGGTAGAACACGAACAGGCCATAGGCTGCCCAGGAATGCCCCAATTCCGTTGGGTCCATTCGAATCGCTACCAGGGTCGCCCCTGCCAGAAACACGCGGGCGGTCGCGAGCCACCGTTCAATACGGCGCGTCTCTCCCGGGTCCTGGGGAATTTTCATCCTCCAGGATTGGCGATAGCGATCAATCTGGAAATTCACTTGGTTTACGCCCTCTGGCGCGCGATGATAGCTGCATATTATTGATAAAAAAGGATACCGGCAAGCTTAACCGGTTGACGAAGGAGGCAACAGCATTCCTGATCTTGACTCACAAGGTTACTACAGTAACCCGGGCGTCCCGATCTTCCCATCTAGAATAATTGCTTGCAGGAGTGTCTTTGAATAAGAGTTCCAAACTCTGGTTGGCCGCAGTGGCCGCCGTGATGGCGGCTGCGATTTTGGCCGCTTCATTTTTGCCTCGATCCTTTGGGCTGACGGCTTTCAGCGACATCGTCCAGACGCTGCTTCTATTGTCCGGCGCTGTGGCCTTCGTGCCGCTTGCGTTGCGCGCTCGTGGACGCGTCCGCTTCTTCTGGTCCCTCATAGTTCTGGGACTCACGTTCTGGCTGTCGTATCAGATGTTCTGGACGTACTACGAGGTCGTGCTCCGGCGCGACGTTCCCGATCTTTGCGCCTGGGACGTCGTTCTCTTCCTGCACATGGTGCCGCTCATGGCGGCTCTCGGCATCCGCCCTCAGTTCTCGCGTGATGAGTACTCCGCGCGCGTGGGCCGGCTGGATTTCGCACTGTTGCTGGTGTGGTGGTTCTATCTTTATGTTCTGATCGTGATGCCGTGGCAATACGTTGTTCCCGATGTGCCGGCCTACAACCGTCACCTCAACGATGTCTACCTTGCTGAAAAGGTGGCCTTGCTCACGGCATTGCTGGGCTCCTTAAGTGCGAGCAAGGGTGAGTGGAGAAGGATATACGCTTGGCTGTTCGCGATGAGTTTCTGCTATTCCGGCGCTTCTACTCTGTGCAACTGGGCAATCGGGCGGAAAACCTACTATACCGGCAGTTTTTACGATATTCCGCTGTTTGCAGCCATGGCTTCTCTGACCTGGATCGCTCTCAGAACCAAGTCTGAGAGTCTCGCAGCCGATGCTTCTGGAGGATCTTCGGCGTACGGAGTCTGGGTTGCTCGTTGCAGCATGATCGCCGTGTTTTCAGTGCCGCTGTTCGCAGTTTGGGCGATGTTGGACGTTCGTGTTCCTGGGAGAATCCGCATGTTCCGCGTTTCTCTGACGCTCCTGGCGGCGTTGTGCATGGGAGTCATCATTCTGGTGCGGCAGCGAATTCTCGACCGGGAACTTGTGCGCCTGCTCGACCACTCGCGCGACGCCTTCGAACACTTGAAGCGCCTGCAGGCACAGATCCTGCAGTCCGAGAAACTGGCTTCCATTGGACAGCTTGTCGGAGGAGCGGCTCACGAACTCAACAACCCGATCACGGCAATGCTGGGGTATTCCGATCTGCTCATCAACACGCCCCTAACTAGCGAGCAAAAGCCAATGGCGGCAAAGATCGGACAGTATGTTCGGCGGACGAGGTCCCTGGTCGCCAGCCTGATCAGTTTTGCCCGACAGGCGCCTGCTCCGAAGGCGCCTCTCGACCTCAATACGCTTGCTCGAACGGCGGTCAAGCTTACTGAGCCTCACTGGAAGGCGCTGGAATTCGATGTCCAGACCCGATTCGATGGGACTCTTCCGAAGGTTTTGGGGGACTCCAATCAACTGCTTCAGGTCTGTCTTCAACTCATCGGCAACTGCCTGCATGTATTGAGCGAGCGCGGCGGCAGCATTCTGACTGTGAGCACGGAGCGGAACGCCGGCACCTGCCTGCTTCAAGTTGCGACCCAGGCTCTGCCGCGCGCGGGTACAGAGCAGAACGCGGTTTGTTCACCCGTTGATCCGGAAGATGCCTTGGGGATGAGCGCGTGTCAGGGAATCCTGCAAGAACACCGCGGCCGTGTTTTCCGCGAACGTCGGGAAGATGGTTCCCTGTTCCTCTGCATGGAGCTGCCGGCTACAGTTCATTCGCCGGAACCGGCGAAGGGTCCTACGGTGCCGGTGTTGTGGCGATCTCAACCGTCCTCTTAAGTTGGCCGCAGGCAGCGAAGATGTCCCGGCCACGGGGCCGCCGCACAAACGTTGGGATACCAGAATTCATCAAGACATTCTGAAACGCCGATACCCGGTCGGACGCTGGGGTGGAGAAGTCGATCCCTGGGCCTGGATTCAGGGCAATCAGATTTACTTTGCTCCGCAGCCCGCGGAGCAAGGCTACAACCTCCCCCGCATTGCTGGCGCCATCGTTCACACAGTTGAGAAGCACGTATTCAAATGTGATGCGCTCGCGATTCCGCAGCGGGAAGTCGCGCGCCGCTGCAATCAAGCTGGCTAAGTTCCACTTTTTGTTAATCGGCATCAGCCGCGTGCGGGTCTCGTCGTTCGACGCATTTAGCGAAATAGCGAGCTTCGGACGAATCGGTTCCAGGCCGAAGTCGTGGATTCGCGGCACAATGCCTGCGGTCGATACTGTCATCCTCGACTCTGGAACGCCAACCTCTTCGACCAGCAATCGCGCCGCCTTCATGAAGTTGTCGTAGTTCAGGAAAGGCTCCCCCATCCCCATAAAGACAAGGTTCACCCGATCCTGGGGAGGAGAAACGTTTTGATCCGTGAGCACTCTTAATACCTGGCCGACGATCTCCCCGGCGGTCAGATTTCTCTTCACGCCCAACAGCGCCGTCAGGCAGAACTGGCAATCTACGGCACACCCTACCTGGCTCGAAACACAGATCGTAGCCCGGTCCCACGCGCGGGGACCATTTTGTGCGGAATCGCCAGCCTCGGTGCCGTCCCCGGCTTCCCCGCCGTCTCCCTCGGGCATCCATACGGTTTCCACGGTTTGCCCATCCGCGAGCGCGATCAGGTATCGAACCGTTCCATCGTTGGACACGAATCGCTTTTCGATGGTGGGCAGACTGATCGAATAGCCCTCGTCTACGAGCTTGCTCCGAAGCGGTTGGGGTAGGGTTGAGACTCGCTCGATCGACTCCACCCTCTTTCGATAGATGGCATCGAGAAGCTGTTGAGCCCGGTAGGAGGGCTCCCCCATGCTTTCCACCAAAGAGACCAGCTCACCACGGTCCGATCCCAGCAACGAATTTTGGCGGAAATGAGTCATATACCGGTGCATTTATCTGATGCACAGGGGTAAAGATCGATCATAATTCGAAGGCTATCCCGCCTTCGCAAGGTCTCTATAAAATGTTGATTATAAAGACTTAAACTATTTTCGCACGCCTGCCTGCCCTATGTAAGAATAGTGGTGTTCCCTTTCGCGGTACCTAACTGGGGTTCTGGAAGGGATTCCGGCAGGAAGTATCTCATGGCTCAAGAAGTCCGCAACATTCGCCGCCAGAAACTATCCAACGGTCTGACGGTAATTACAGAACAGATGCAGCACATCCGGTCGGCGTCGATTGGAGTGTGGCTGCAGACGGGTTCGCGCGACGAGGATCCCGAGTGGAACGGAATTTCGCACTTCATCGAGCACATGGTCTTCAAAGGGACCAAGCACCGTAGCGCTGAGGAAATTGCGCGCCAGGTTGATTCCATTGGCGGCAACATGGACGCCTTCACTGCCAAGGAATGCATCTGCTTCAACGTTAAAGTCCTCGATGAGCACGTCCCAGTGGCGCTCGACATTCTCAGCGATCTGGTGCTCAATCCAGTATTCGATGCCGCCGACATCGCCCGCGAACGCGGCGTAATCATGGAAGAGATAAAGATGGATGAGGACAATCCCGACTACCTCGTCCATGAAATCTTCACTCAGAATTTCTGGAAAGATCATCCGCTGGGCAAACCGATCCTGGGAACCAAAGAGACCGTCAAACGCTTCGAACGTGAGGCTGTCCTCGAAGGGTATGCCCATCGCTTTGCGCCGGGGAACATCATTGTCTCTGCCGCGGGGAATCTCGACCACGATCGCTTTGTCGAACTGGTTCGCGGTCACTTCGAGCACATGAAGCCGATGACCAACGGCTTCCATTCGTCTACTCCAAAAATTTCTTCGCGCATCATTCTAAGAAACAAGAAAGCGCTGGAACAGGTGCAACTCTGCATCGGCGTGCCGGCACACCCCATTGCGCACGAGAAGCGTCATGCGGGGTATGTTCTGAACACTTTGCTTGGCGGGGGCATGAGTTCCCGTCTTTTTCAGAACATTCGCGAACGGCAGGGGCTGGCCTACTCGATCTACAGCGACCTGAATCCATACCGTGACACCGGATGCCTCGCCGTCTATGCTGGCACGTCGCTGGCGTCGGCATCCAAAGTCGTGCAGTCGGTGGTGAGTGAGTTTCGCAAACTCAAGACGGAGTCCGTCCCTGAAGAAGAACTGCGGCGCTCGAAAGCTCAACTGAAGGGCAGCCTGATGCTGTCGCTCGAATCGAGCACCTCACGCATGTCGAATCTAGCGCGCCAGGAGATGTATTTTGACCGCTACTACGATCTCGACGAACTCATCGAAAGAATTGAAGCGGTCACCGCCGAGGACCTCACCAGGCTCGCAAACGAATTCTTCAAGCCCGAATCGGTCGCAGTCACCGCCCTCGGGAATCTGAACGGCCTGAAACTCTCCCGCGATCAACTAGCCTGCTGAGGGCCCTGTGTCCCGATTCATAGAAACCAGACTGTAACTTCCTCCTGAGTTCCACATCCCATCTCCGACCCGCAGGTAAAAGCCTGCTGACAACATCGAGACTTAACTTAAGGAGAAAAACATGAAGAAGATCTTCGGCAGTTTGACGTTGGCGTGTGTCTTGACAGCTTCCCTAGCGGCTCTCGCTCAAGACCAGATGAAGCAAGATGACATGAAGAAGGACGACGCGCAGCACGACACGATGAAGAACGACCAGATGAAGAAGGACAAGAAGGGCAAGAAGGCCGGCAAGAAGGATCAGATGAAACACGATGACATGAAGCAGGACAACATGATGCACGACGACACGAAAAAAGACGATATGAAGAAAGATGAGATGAAGAACAACTAGTGCAGAAGGTTCAAGGCGCGGGTTCCAAACTCGCGCCTATTGTTTCATATCTTCAATCGCGAAGCCCTGTCTCGGACTAGAACTGGCCTCTTGAATCTGATTGGCGAACCCAAGCGCGCGCTTCCTCAGAGTCAAAGGCGGCGTCCTTTCTGGCTTTGGACGGCGGGGCTGAGAAGCCGCGCCCCTTTCAAAACCATTTATAAGACAAGTTCCAATCAACGGCCACGAGGACGATCCTCGTCTTCAACGCTTAAACCCAATTCGGCCACCGGTTCCGGCGAAAGAGGAGAGAGACCGGCGGTCTGCAAGTACTTCCGCATGCACCTCACGCAGGGGACATAGCCTTCGCGAATCGCTTCCTTCGCCGTCAGTGTCCGAATTTTCTCTTTGTTATGAATCACGTCGCATCCGGGGACATGGAAATCTTTTGCCCCCGCCGAGACGACGACCACCATGTCAGGAGGTATGTTGCGCCCAGGTTGCGCGTGTTCCGATTGCAGCGGATGCGGCGTCGTGAGCGAATTGGCCCAGCGCACTCCTCCGGCAATCAAGGCCAGGGCAGCAACTGGAACCAGCCAAGCCGACCAGGTGGACCAGGTACTCCTGCGAACCCGCGCTCCTTGCGCCAGCCTACGTTCCAGTCTGCGTCCGAACCCTGCAGGGATTTCGATCATGCGCTCGTCGCCATACAACTGAACCACATTCCGAGTTCCTTCGAGGACCGACTTGCATCGCTGGCAGGTGCTGATGTGTTCGTCCATAGCCACGCGCAATACAGCATCCACGTCGCCTTCGATATAATTCGAAATCTCTCGCCACACCTGTTCGCAATTGACTGCTTCTCGGTTTACCATGGCTTGGTTCCCTTCTCGAAGGGCAACCGGCTGAACCAGCCTTGCTCCCACCCTCCGGCGAGCAGATCCCGTAACATCAGGCGTGCCCGCAGCAACCGCGTCTTCACCGAGGCCACGGAGATTCCAAGCGCCTCGGCGGTTTCCTGAATGTTGAACTGCTCCATATCTCTCAGCACAAAAACTTCGCGATATTTTCTGTCCAGCGAAGCCAGAGCCTCAGCCAGTTTCTGGCGGACTTCTTTGCGCTCCAGGGCCTCGGAAGGAATCTCCCGCCAATCAGCGAAATCACGCGGGGTGTATTCGCCCTCTTCGTCGCGATGGTCGTCGATTCCTTCCATCATCCGCGTTCGCTCCCTTCGCCGTCGCATGAGGGCCTCATTGACCGTAATCTGGATCAGCCATGTACTGAAGCGGGCTTCCGCGCGAAACTGCCGGATATTGGCCAACGCTTTCAGCATCGCTTCCTGCGCTGCGTCCTCCGCATCGCTTTCATTGCGCAAAATCGCCAGCGCGGCCGCATATACGCGCCGTTCGTAGGGGCGGACAAGGTCATAAAAACACTCGGTGTGGCCGCGCTGCACCTGCGCGATCAACTCCTGCTCACGAGTTATGCCCTGTTCCGGATTGCTCAAGACAACGTTCAACTCGGCCATCCTGCCCCGCTGCGGTCAGTACTCAGGATCTTTTTTCCAACCCGTCAACATCGACACGAAGTTGTTCCACCCGTGCAGAAGTACCATCACCAGATGTCCAAAGACGAATGCCAAAATCGCCCACATCACAAGGAAGTGCCACAGGCGCGCCCAATGGAATCCGCCCATCAGCCAGGCCAGCCACGAGAATTGCACTGGCTTCCAGATCGCCAATCCCGTTAACACCGAGAGCAGGCCGAGCACGATCACCGTCGTATAAGCATGCTTCTGCAGCGGGTTGTAAGCCTCGTGCTGCTCCGGCTTTGGTCCAAAGAAGAAGTAATGCTTCACCATTGGCCAGACGCCAGGAACGTCGCGATGCGTGAACAAGACTTGCCGGTAGTTGCCGCTCAAAAGCTGATAGCCCAGATAAACCAACCCGGTCGCGATGTAGATCCACATGAAGGTCAAGTGCCATTGCAGAGCACCGCCGAGCCATCCACCGATCGCGAATGCCTTCGGCCAATGCAGCAAGTCTTTTTGTGGAATCTTGGCGCCGAAGCTGGGAAATGCGCGGAATATCTGCAGGCCACTGCCCACCATCACGAACAGCGAGATGGCGTTCACCCAGTGACATAAGCGGACGACAAGGGGATGCTCATAAACCGCGCGGCCAACGACCTCGGTCTCTTCGCCCGTCGTGCGAACGATTTCAATCACGGTGCTGCTCATGCAGTCTCCCAAGAATTGTTGAATGACGATTGTTGATTGTTGATGAAAAACAGGTGCCGGATTCCTAGGGGTTTCAATCAACAATCAAAAATCAACAATCAGCAATTCCTTCCTCACAGTCCGTAAAATGACGAATACCCCTGGTCCTCCCAATACCCCACTTTGTCGAGAACGTCGGTAACTTTCAGGTCGGTCAAGTACTTAGCTTGCTTATAGCCAATTTTCGTGGGTACGTTCAGGCGCAAGGGCGCACCATGCTCGCGAGTCAGCGGCCGATCGTACATCTCGTAGCACAGCAGAGTCTGCGGATGCAGGGCCGTCGCCATATCGAGGGATTCGTAATAGTCATCGGCGCAGCCGACCGTGATGAATCGAGCCGAGGTGTCGGCGCCGATCATCGCCAGAAAATCCGAGAACCGCGCTCCGCCGAACCGGCCAATGACGTCCCATCCCTCCACGCACACATGGCGCGTGTTCTGCCGGATTCGCGGCAGAGTCTGAATCTGTGCCAGTCTGTACTCGCCCGGCTTCTGTACCGCGCCACCAACCGTGAGAGTCCAGTTTTCGAAAATTACTCCTGGGTCATCGACGTCGTAGCCGTTAATTGGAAATCTCTCAAATGGCGTCAGTTCGGAGTCTCTAAACGTGGGCGCAAGTTTCTCCCGGCGAAACAACTGCTTTGACGCCCAATCACTGAAGCCCAAGCCGCGTTTGAGGAGTGCCTCTTGCAGGCCTGGAATGGCGAAAGCGCCCAGCACCAACACAGGCGCAACCTTTAGAAGTTCCCTACGAGAGAGGCGGGCGAAGCCGGCTTCGTTCACCCCAGAGCGGAGGACTTTTCGTTCAGGCACGCTCCCCTCTTGTTGCAGAGCGGCAGAAACAACCTCAGGAGGCTTCGAATCACCAGTGGGGCTCGAGGGGGTCTCGAGTTTTTCCGTTTTTTCGACCTGGTCGGCGTTCCCGTTTTCTGGATCCATAACCTCTCTCAGGGACAGACATCCTCACCATGGGATTCGGAGAGTCCCATAAAGTTACGTCAAAGCTTGATCCCCGTCCAGAAACGACCACCGAGAACTGTGAAGAGAGAATATTGCTGGTATTTGCGGCCAAAAGCGGGGCATACTAGGCAGAGACGGGGCAGCTTTCAGGCCATGCCAGACCATAAAACGGGAGTTCCAAAGTCCGGCCAACATCTCCTGCCCGGGGCATCATCTGCGAATTCGCCCCGGCAGCAGCGCCTGATGCTCGCGGCACTGGTGTTGCTTCTCGTATCTCTGGCTTTCGTTCTATATCGAGACCGCGATTTCTGGTTCCCCGACACAGAGGAAGCCGCGACCCAGCCCTTGTCCCCTCCGGACGCGCAAGATACTCCGCCCATCGCCCCAGCCACCACAGCTGCAGCAGCCGCCGCGCCCACACCACAAAAGAAGCCACGCGTGCGCGAAGCTGTGCGTAGAGACTCGCACGTCAGCAACGAACCTACTAGCCCAGGGCCGGCCGTGACGGCCACCAGGACCGTCCTCCCGCCGCTCGAGGTGGAGGTGGTGGCCGGCGACGCTCACCGAACTGTGCGGCCCGGCAGCAACGCGGTACACGTCGACTTGCAACATGCGCCAGCAAGGCAGGACTCGGCGTCCGTGACGGGCGACGTAACTGACACCGCTGCCAGGGCAACTAGTCCTGCCGCCGAACGTACCAATATCTCGACTGTCGCGGCAACGAGCATTGTGACCCGGTCGGTGCAGCCTGATTATCCAATGCTCGCGCGTCAAATGAAAGTACAGGGCGCAGTGATCCTGCAGGCGCTAATCGGGCGTGACGGCCTGATTCAAGACTTGCGTGTTCTCAGCGGGCCACCCATTCTGGCTTCTGCCGCACAGGAAGCGGTTCGGCAATGGCATTTCAAACCGCATTATGTGGGTGCACAACCGGTAGAAACCCGGGCCAGCATTACCGTCAATTTCACCATCTCTACGAACTGACCAGCGTCCGGGCACTCGAGGTTTTTGCCGCAGGACTCTGAAACCTGCGTTACCGCTTGTCGCGGTAATCAATCACGGTTCGGATTTCTGCTCCAAATTTCTCCTGCATGCGGCGCACGATTGGGTCCTGCTCGGCGCGGCCGCGGCCTCCTATGCCTGAGGAGGCGGGAGGTCCGCCATTGCGTTTCGGTTGAGGAGCGACCGCTACGCCTGGAATCACTCTTAGTTTAACGGCTCGGCCCAGCACACCGCTGGCTGAACCGATTGCCAGGCGCTTGGCGTCGTTGCCGAGCGACATGTCGAGCACGGTCTGTGATTCAGCAATCTTGATAACGAACTCGTTCCCCTGAACGCTCCACTCGCCGCCGGAAAGAAGTGAGGCCATGAAGTTCTGATTGCCGTCGGTCAGTGCCTGCAAGACTGCGGCTCGAAGTTTTTCGATCTGGTCTTGCGGAGTGGGAATCGTCGGTGAGGGCTGCACTGGCTCCAGTGGCTGTGGAACTTGAACTGGAACTGTGTCGGCGTCAGTGGGGATGTAGCCAACTACGTCTCTACGATCGGAGACCGGCTCGGCATCACGCCGTGGCGCGGTTGCCGGTGCGGCTGAACCCATTATGACGGGCTCTTGTTGGTTTTGCGCTACGATGCGCGGGCCGGGTGACGGAATAGCGGAACCAGAATCTTCCTGGCGTGGCGTGCCTTTGCGGGCAGAGTCGGCAGCAAACGGGCTGACATAGTTCGGGCGTCCGGGCTGCTCTGATCGTGCTCCCGACGGTTGATTGACAACGATTGACGGCCTTGCCAATGGCTTTTGTGCGCTGGCTGTGGGGGCGGCAGAGACATCGCTCAGCAATTGCTCGATCGGTAGCAACTTCTGCGCGTGCGCCATTTTCAGGAGTCCAAGTTCGAGATGAAACCGTTGTTCCTGCTTGTATCCAAGCTCGCCATGAGTGCGTAGCATGATCTGCAGGTGGCGAGTGAGGTCTTCTTCACTAAAGAGTTCGGCGACGCGCGCGACGCGTTCGCGCTCTTCGCTGGAAATTTGCAAAAGGGCAGAATCCTTGCCCGCGATCTTGGCGACCGTGGCGTTGCGGAGGAAACGGACCATCTGACGCGCGAAATGAGTGGGGCTATGGCCTTCGCTGATGAGGTGGTCGACCTGGCGAAGGATTTCTTCGCTCTTTGATTCGGAAACCGCTTGCATGACCTGCTCGAGAATGTGAGCCGGGGCGGCTCCGACAAGATTGCGAACAGAATCTGCAGTGAGCTTGCCCGTGGACGACGCGATCGCCTGATCGAGGATCGAGAGGGCGTCGCGCATGGAGCCATCACCAGCTTCGGCCAATAGCGCGAGGGCGTCATCGTCGGCCTCGATCTTTTCGCGCGTGAGCAGATCGCGGAGTTGGCCGACGATGTCGTCGAACTTCACCGCGCGGAAGCTGAAGTGCTGGCAGCGGGAGCGGATCGTCTGCGGGATGTCTTCAGGCTGCGTGGTCGCCAGCATGAAAACGATATGATCCGGGGGTTCTTCCAGTGTCTTTAAAAGGGCGTTGAAGGCAGCGTCAGTGATCTGGTGAGCTT
>Ga0209698_10006330_pt1 | contig 12606 bp, 12 predicted proteins | sample LitLauG_LLR_2012_FD_187203 | JGI IMG/M metagenome (GOLD analysis project Ga0209698, IMG submission 187203) | Freshwater sediment microbial communities from Pennsylvania, USA - Little Laurel Run_MetaG_LLR_2012 (SPAdes) (version 2) | ecosystem: Environmental > Aquatic > Freshwater > Creek >...
CTCGAATCCTTGGCGGCATTCGTGGCAGTTGCCCGGGCCGGCGGCTTTTCGGCGGCGAGCCGGCAGCTAGGCGTGCCGGTGGCAACGGTGAGCCGCAAGGTGGCCGACCTGGAAGAGGCGATCGGGGTGCGCCTGCTGGCGCGGTCCACCCGCCATGTGGCCTTGACGGAGCAGGGCAGTACCTACTACGAGGCCTGCCGGCGGGTGCTCGAAGACCTGCACGACGCCGACGAAATGGTTGCCGGGGAATACCGGCAACCCAAAGGCGAGCTGACGCTCACCGCCCCGGTGGGCTTCGGGCGGCGCCACCTGCAACCGGTGGTGCATGAATTCCTGGCCGCCTACCCGCAGATCGACGTCAGCCTGCAGCTGGCCGATCGCGTCGTCGGGCTGGTCGAAGAGCACGTCGACTGCGCCGTGCGCATCAGCGCGATGGCCGACAGCAGCCTCGTGGCCCGCGAAGTCGGGCACATCCGCATCGTGGTCTGCGCGGCCCCGTCTTACCTGGCTGCGCACGGCACGCCGACGCATCCGCACGAGCTGTTGCAGCACCAGTGCATTTCGTGGACCACCCTGGGGCCTTACAAGGCGTGGGAGTTCCGCCTTGGGGCGGATGAAGGTTCCGCGCCGGCCATGGTGCCGATCCGGGTTCGCCTATCGAGCACCACGCCCGATTCCGCCGTGGACGCCGCCTGCGCCGGGCTCGGCGTCGTGCAAGCCACGTCCTACCAGGTTGCCGAGGCCGTGCGCGAGGGCGCATTGGTACCGGTGCTGCGCAACTTCGAGGCGGCGCCCACGCCCGTCAGCCTGGTCTACCCGAGCAAGCGCCTCACCCCGCTCAAATTGCGGGCCTTCCTGGAGTTCGTTGCGCCGCGGCTGGCGCAGCGCCTGGAATTGGTCGCGCAAATTCTTTAGTGCGGGCCTCGGGTCATCCAGAACGCCCGAGTACCGTCGCGACCCGGCCCGGCAGGGCCGAGCCGCTTCCCCTCAAGCCACGCGCCGCAGCCGCGCCGGGCGGCCGCTCATTTGCGTGAACAGGTCCTTCGGATCGAGCGGCTCCGGAAGCAGATCGATGGTCTCGCGCTGGCCCCCCACCTCCTGGTTCAGGCGCGCGAGGTAGCGCAGTGCCGAGAAATCCTCCAGCGCAAAGCCGACGGAATCGAACACCGTCACTTCGGCATCGTTGGCGCGGCCCGGCGCGCGGCCGGCTACGACCTGCGCAAACTCGGTCACCGGGAAATCCGCCGCCAGCTGCTGGATCTCGCCCTCGATGCGCGTCTGCGGTGCATATTCCACGATGACGCGCGCATCGGGCCGGCGCAGGATGTCGGCGTGCAGCTCGGTCTTGCCGGGACAATCGCCACCGACGGCATTCAAATGCATGCCCGGACGGATCATTTCGGGCTGTACCACGGTGGCATTGCGCTTGTCGGCGGTGATCGTCGTAACGATGTCGGCGCCCAGCAGTGCCTCGGACACGGACCCGCAAACGGTGATGTCGAGATCTGCCAGGTCCATCAGCTCCAGGTTGCGAACCAGCTTAAGGGTGGCCGCGCGATCGACGTCATAGAGCCGAACCGCGCGAATGCCCAGGGCGCTGTGGAAGGCCAGGATTTGGAACTCGCTCTGGGCCCCATTGCCAACCACGGCCATGGTGCGGCTGTTGCGCCGCGCCATGTAGCGCGCGGCCAATACCGACGTGGCCGCCGTCCGCAGGGCCGTCGTGATGGTGAGCTCGGACACCAGAACCGGGTAGCCGGTGGCAACGTCCGCCAACACGCCAAAAGCCGTCACCGTAAGCAGCTTTGCGGCCGTGTTCTTCGGGTGGCCGTTGACGTACTTGAAGGCGTAGCGCTCGCCGTCGCTGGTGGGCATGAGCTCGATCACGCCGTCGCGCGAATGGATCGCGTGGCGCGGCGACTTATCGAAGCAGTCCCAGCGCGCGTAATCCGCCTCGATCTGCGCCGCGAGTTCCGCCAGAACGCGGGCGGGGCCGCGTTGGGCGACGAGTTCCCGAATCCGTCGAATGCCGATGTAGTCCACCACGATGCATCTCCCAAGCCGCCAGCGGGGTCCCAGGCCCCTTTGCTCTGGCTGCAAATCATTTGAGGATGCTATCTGGCCAAGACATAACTTTCCAATGAATTATTACCGGTGATATATAGCTTCATGTTATCCTTTTTATGTGATTTCGAGCAAAAATGCCTCTTAGGCGCCCGAGTTTTCGCCAGTTGCAGGCCCTGTCGGCGGTGCTGGAGACCGGATCGGTCACCCGTGCCGCCGAAAGGCTGCACGTGTCCCAGCCGGCGCTAAGCCGCCTGGTGGCGCACCTCGAGGAAGGCGTGGGCTATCCGCTATTTCGCCGGGTGGGCGGTCGCGTGGTGCCAACCGCCGAGGCGCAGCTCATTTACGGCGAGATCCAAGAGGCGCTGCGCAGCGTCGACAGCGTTGGCCGCCGCATGCTGCAACTAAGTGGCGCCGCAGGTCAGACCTTGTCCGTCAGCGCCTTCCCGGCCTTCGCCACCACCACCCTGCCGCTGGTGGTCTCGCAATTTCGGCAGCACCAGCCGGGGCTTCGCGTTTGCCTGTCGGCCAGCAATGCCGTGGAGCGCATGGTCGACGCGGTGGGCATGCGCGGCGTGGATTTCGCAATTTCCAACGTGCCGGCGCACTCCGCCGCGGTGGCCTCCGAGCACCTGTGCCGCTACGCCACCGTCTGCGTGGTGCGCCGCGACCACCCGTTTGCCAAGGCCGGCACCGTGAGCCTCGAGGACATCACCCGGGAGACGCTGGTCTCGCTGGTGGCACAGGACGACAGCCAGGCCATCATCGACCGCGCTTTTCAGGAGCGCGGGCTGGAGCCCGATCCGGCCGTCGAGGTGAGCCACTGTGCCGCCGCCTGCGCCTGGGTAGCGACGGCGGGCGGCTGCACCATCGTCGACCCATTCACCGCCGGCGAATGGGCCGGCCAGCTCGCACAGGTGAACACCGACCCGCCCATCTGGCTTGATCTGTGGGTGATCAGCTCGCGCGCGCACCCGATGTCGCGCATGGCCACGCTTTGCCTGGAGCAGCTGCGCGAGCACCTGGGCACGCTGGCGCGCATGGTGCACTCCGGGTAAAGCGCCGCGTCGGCCTCGCGCATTCGAACCGGACGATGCCAGGCGCCACGACCACCGCCGTACGGCACGTCGCGCCATCAACGCTCGTGCACCCCGCCTTCCCAGGGTTCAGGGTGCAGACGCACAAGAGGCCCCCGCCCCAAGGATGCATCCACTTCCGCGCGCCGCGCCGCCAATGCCGCCGCGCGCCCATCGCGATACAACAGGTTGAACGACTCGAAAGGAATCAAGCGCCCATCGGGCTGCACGATATGCACGCAGGACTTTTTCATGGCGCGCACATCGAAATTCACGGCGTCCATGAATGCCATGATCAGCACCCGAAAGACGTTTTCATATCCGATGCTGCCGGGCACCGCCACATGTGGCAGGCAGCACAGCAAGGAAGAGAGGCGCTGGGCCTGGTCCTCGGGACCATGGTTGGTGGCAAAGAGCTTGAACACCTCGGCCTTCAACACCGGGTCGGACTCGAAGACTATGGTGTTGCGGCTGCCCGCCAGCAGGAGATCGGTGCCCACGAAGCGCGTCAGGGGCAGCACCGCGCCGCCCATCTTGAGGGCGTAGCCCATGCAAAGCGCATCGGGATTGCACGGCACGGGGATAAGGTCCTGCGGCACAAAGAGGGGAGACTGTTCCAGCAGCGCCTGGCGCACCTCGGTGAGCGTCAGGCGCGCAGCGGTGCCGCTTACCCCATCGGTGCGGCCGGCAAACTGCACCGGCTGCAGCGTCACGCCCCGCACGCAGGCTTGCCGCGCGGCAAAGTCCACAATCTTGCCGATCTCCCGGTCGTTGACCCCCTTTGCCACCGTTACCACCAGCGTCGTCGATAGCCCGGCACGGTTCAGTCGCTCCAAGGCGGCTTCGCGCACGCCACGCAGGTCCGCACCGCGCAGCGCCAGCAGCGCCTCGCGCTCGAACGAGTCGAATTGCAGGTACACCTCGAAGGCCGGCGCATAACGGGCCAGGCGCTCGACGAAGTCGGGCTCCTTGGCGATGCGCACGCCGTTCGTGTTGAGCATCAGGTGGCGGATAGGCCGGCGCCGCGCGGCATCGAGGATGGCGAAGAAATCCGGGTGGCTGGTGGGCTCGCCGCCCGAAATCTGCACCACGTCCGGCTCGCCTTCGTTGGCCACAATCGCATCGAGCATGCGCTCGATCGTTGCCAGGTCCCGGTGCTGCGGGCGATGCGGCCCCGAATCGGCGTAGCAAACCGGGCAGGCCAGGTTGCAGTGGTCGGTAAGCTCCACGATCGTCAGGCAGGAGTGCTGCATGTGGTCCGGGCACAGGCCGCAGTCGTACGGGCAGCCCCAGCGCTGTTCGGTGTTGAATTGCAGCGGCATTTCCGGCGGCTTGATATAGGTCTCCCGCCCCTGGCGCCAGTAGGCCGCGTCGGAGGCGACCAGGACCTTTGCGTGGCCGTGCTCGGGACACCATTTGTACATCCAGACCTGGCCGTCGCGGATCACCTGCTTGGCCTCGATGCGGCGCAGGCAGTGTTCGCACAAGGAGACCACGTGGTCGTAATAAAGGTAAGGCCTGTTCTTTGCCATATCAGCCTCGTGACCTGCCGCGCAGGCGCACCAGCATCCAGGCGCTACCGGCCAGCGCCAGCCATTGGATCGCGGTAAGGCCGCCGTATCGATCCAAGGGAATCGCGGCGGTGGCAGCCGCCGCGCCGAATGGCGGCTTGAGGAATTCCAAAAAGAAGCGCAGCACGCAGTAGCCCAGCAAAAATGCGTTGAAAAGCTGCCCCGGCCGCGACCATGCTTGTTGTCGCAAGACCATCCACAGCGCCAACACGGCAAGCGCTTCGAACAAGGCGGTCGGGTAGCGCCCAATGCCGTCGCCGTAATCCCACCCCCAGGAGCTCCCGGTCGGCGCGCCATAGGTCATATCCCAGGTTCCCGAAAGCTGGCAGCCGATGCGGCCCACGACTATGCCCAGCACCAGCGCCGGTACCCAGGCATCGCCCGTGGCCTGGCGCCAGTTCACCAGGCGCTTGCCCACTTCGGTGCCCAAGGTGCCGCCCAGCAGGCCACCGAGCAGCGATTTTCCGGAAACCCAGGAGTCGAGGGCTTGCGCCGAGATCCACGTCCAGCTCTCGGCGATGTGCAGGCAGATCGCCCCCGCGGCGGCCGCAAACACGGTGCATGACAGCAGCAACATACGGTCGACCCGAGCAAGCTCGATCGGATCGGCGCTCCGCCGCCGGAAATAGAGCCGCGCCCCGAGAAAGTAGGCCAACCATTCAAGGGCAACATGGACCGCCGGGGTCGACTGCGTGTACGCAAGGAGCCTGGTCAACGGCTGCGGCCCTATTGGGAATCCGGGTGTTCGTCGACCGAATCGACGGAAGGCGGTGGCGCGGAGGTGCTACGCGGGAAGAATAAGTCTCTCAAGCCCCGGTAGATGGGAAGCAGCCCGGCTATGCCAAGGACTGCAAAGACAAAGCCGAGCAAGGAAAGCTGCCAGCCACCGTTGAACAACAGTGAAAATCCGAAAAACAGCCCGCAACCGGTGAAGGCCAGCAACACCAGGCCTACGGCCAGCAGCCCCATCGTGGCTACGGCTTTTCCCAACGCCGACATGTCCAAGCCCTTGGCTGTGCGCGCTGCGGCGTACACGAATACGCCGGAATCGAACGCCATGAACCGGCCGCATACGACCGTACCCCATGATGCCAAGGGGAGCCCGGGGACGCAATGCCGTCACGCGCCGGCCCCGGCGTGATGGACGCTGGCCAGTCGGCCGCTTCCGCGCCGCTGCTCAGTCGTTGCGCACCGGCTGGTCTGCGCCTGCGGACGGCGCCGCGCTCGAATTACCAAGGGTCTTTTGCGGGCTCAAGACCGGCGGAAGCAAGCGGTCATATTCGATCTTGACGACTTTGTAGCACTCGCAGGAGCGCTCTTCCAGGCCGGGCCGATCGAGCACTTCGATGTGCCCGCGCGCATACCGGATCAATCCTGCCCTCTGCAGCTTGAGCGCCGCCTCCGTTACTCCCTCCCGGCGCACCCCCAGCATGTTGGCGATGAGCTCTTGCGTCATCTGCAGGTTGTTGCCCGGCAGGCGATCGAGCGTCAGCAACAGCCAGCGGCACAGTTGCTGGTCCAGCGAATGATGGCGGTTGCAGGCGGCCGTCTGGGTCATCTGCGTGATGAGCGCCTGGGTGTAGCGCAGAAACAGGTGCATGAGCGCGCCCGACTTCTCGAACTGCTCGCGAACGATGCGCGACTTCAAGCGAAAGCCCCGGCCGGCGCTTTGCACCACCGCGCGGCTCGGGGTCGATCCTCCGCCCATGAAAAGCGAAATGCCGACCAGGCCTTCGTTGCCGACCACACCGATCTCGGCTGAAGCACCCGATTCCATCACGTAGAGCAAGGACACGATTGCGGTCGTCGGGAAATAGGCATGGCTCATGGTGCCGCCCGACTCATACATCACCTGCCCCAGCGGCATGCCCACCGACTCGAGGTCGGGCAACAAGACCCGCAACTCCGATTCGGGGAGCGCCGCCAGGAGGTGATTGTCCTTGGGGTTGAAAACACTGGCCATCGCGATATTCCTCCGCCCACATCGCAAAGGAAAATCCGGGCATGAACATGGTGCGACGCACCGACATTGCAACGTGCAAACCCGGAGCCCGCTGTGCGCTAACGCACATAGCGCATAGGGCTGGCACGCCATTTTGGGGGCAGATCGAGACGCGTAGGCGCTGGTCGCGTGGTCGCCTGCTCGGCGCCCACGCGCCGTCACGGCAAGGGCAAGCGGATGTCCACCAGGAACTGCTGCGCGCGCGGGTGTTGCGGCCTTTGGAAAAACTCCGCCGGTGGCGCGCGTTCCAGGATACGGCCGGCATCCATGAACAGCACCCGGTCGGCGACCTCGCGCGCGAAGCCCATTTCGTGCGTTACGCAGATCAGGGTCATGCCGTCCTTGGCCAGCCCGCGTATCACTGCCAGCACCTCGCCCACCATTTCGGGGTCGAGCGCGCTCGTGGGTTCGTCAAAAAGCATCAGGGGCGGTTGCTGGGCGAGGGCGCGGGCGATCGCCACCCGCTGCTGCTGGCCCCCGGACAGCTCCGCGGGGTAGGCGTCGGCCTTGTGCGCCAGCCCCACGCGCTCAAGCAAGGCGCGCGCCTGCTCGATCGCCTGCGAGCGGCTGAGCCGGCCCAGCTGCACGGGTGCCAGCGTGCAGTTTTGCAGCGCCGTGAGGTGCGGAAAGAGATTGAACTGCTGGAACACGAAACCGATGCGCGAGCGCAGCTCGTTGACATTGGTGCCCGGTGCGTGGATGTCGCGGCCGTCGATCTCGATGCGGCCGGCCTGTATCGGCTCGAGGCGGTTCACGGTGCGCAGCAAGGTCGACTTCCCCGAACCCGAGGGCCCGCAGATCACGACCACCTCGCCTTGGGCAATCGTTTCGTCGATCTCGACCAGCGCCGGATCGCTGCCATACCACTTGCTGACGCGCTCGAAGCGGATCATGCGGGGCTCGCCGTGGCGGGGCGGCGCTCGCCCCGGCCTTGCATCCAGTAGGCCAGACGCGAGAGCCCGAAACACAGCAGGAAGTAGGAAACGCCTAGCCACAAATACACCTGCGCCGGCTTGGTGAAAACCTGGGTGTTGATCTGCGTCGCGATGAACGACACCTCCGACAGGCCGATGATGTAGCCCAAGGATGTCTCCTTGATTGTCGACACGAACTGGTTGACCAGCGAGGGCAGCATGTGCCGCAGCGCCTGCGGCAAGATCACGTGCCGCAGGGCCTGCAGATGGCTCAGACCCAGGGCGCGAGCCGCCTCCATCTGGCCCCGCCCCAGGCCCTGGACGCCGGCACGCACGATCTCGGCCAAGTAGGCGCCGTCGAACACCACCAGGGCGACGAGCATCGTGCCGAACTGGCTGGACTTGTAGCCGGTCAGCGCCGGCAGACCGAAGTAGGCCCAGAACACCACCATCAGCAGCGGCGTCGCGCGTACGGTGAAGACGAGCGCGCTCACGGGCCAGCGCAGCGCCCGCCACGGGCTCAAGCGCGCCAGCCCCAGGGCCAGCCCCAGCGGCAGCGCCAGCAGCAGTGCCAGCGCCGACAGCAGCAGGGTCAGCGCCAACCCGCCCAGCGGGCCCTTGGGGTATTGGCCAACCAGGAAGTAGACCCAATAGGTGTCGATCAGATCGCGCATCGGCGCATCGCTAAAATTGGCGCACCGGGTAGCGCTGCTGGTACCAGGCGGCAAGGCCGGTGATCAGCAGCGACACCGACAGGTAGCTCAGCGTGGCAAACGCGAATGGCTCGAAGCTGCGAAAGCTTGCCGACTCCACCTGGGCGGCCTGGTACATGAGCTCGCCTACCCCGATCACCGTGGCGATGCTGGTGTTCTTCCAGAGGTTGAGCGTTTGCGATATCAACGGCGGCACCGTGATGCGCAGCGCCTGCGGCAGCAGCACCAGGCGCACGGTGGCCAGATAGCCCAGCCCCAGCGAGCGACCGGCTTCCAACTGCACCGGCGCAATCGCGCGCAGGCCGCTGCGGATGTCCTCCGCCATGTACGCCGCGGTGTACAGCGTGAGCGCGATCACCGCGCTGATCGCCTCGATGTTGCCTTCGTAGAGGCGCCTTTTGAGGGGCTCGGGCAACAGTTCGGGGGCGCCGAAGTACCAGAACAACATGTGCGCGAGCAGCGGCACGTTGCGGATCGTCTCGACATAGGCCGCACCCAGCCAGCGGAGCGGCCGCAGCGGCGCCACGCGCAACAGCGCCACGCCGATGGCCAGCGGCAGGGCGAAGACCAGCGTAATGGCGGCCAATTCGAGCGACAGCAGCAGCCCGGCGACGAGCAGGTCGCGGTAGGGGCCCGACAGCACCAGGGAGGGATCGAACACGATGCGCCGGCCGGTCGTCAACCGTCGATCTTGTCGCTGTCGATCTTGAAGGGGCGCTTTTCGAGCTTCAAGCGCGTGGCCGGGCCATACCACTTGAGGAAGAGCTTTTCGGCCTCGCCCGATTGCTCCAGCGCGCGCAGCGTGTCGTTGACCAGTGCCTTGAACCCGGGCTCGTTCTTGCGCAGGCCCAAGGCGATGCGCTCGACGCTGATGTTCTCGGGCAGGATCTGGTAGCCGGCCGCGGCCGCTCCGAGCTTGGCGAAATCGTCGAGCAGGGAAGCCTCGTCGTTCACGTAGCCCGCACCCTTGCCCTGCTGCAGCGCCAGAAACGCCTGTTGCGAATTCTCGAAGGTGACCACGTCGACGCCGGGAACGGCCTTGCGGATGTTGGGAACCTGGGTGCCCCCCTTTACGGTCAGCACCTTGCGCCCCGCCAGTTGTGCCAGGGTCGTGATGCCGCTGTCTCTTTTCACCATCACCTTCTGGCCGGTGACGAAAGTGGTCAGGGAAAAGTCGACCTGGGCTTCGCGCTCCCGGGTGTGCGTGAGGGTGGCCGCCAGCAGGTCGACGCGCCCTTGTTGCAGTTCGGGAATGCGCGCGGCCACCGCCAGTTGCTTGTACACCGGCTTGACGCCGAGACGTCGCGCGATGGCATTGCCCAGGTCGATGTCGTAGCCGACCATGTCGCGGGTCTGGGGATCGACGAAGCTGTTGGGCGCGTCGGTGCCCAGCACGCCGATCACGATTTCGCCCTTGCTCTTGATGTCGGCGAGCTCATCGGCACGGGCGGCGATCGCCGGGAGGAGGGCGGCCACGATCAAAGCGGCGGGCACGATCGAGCGCGGATTCATGGTTGCCTTGTCTTCGCTGGGTTCGGCGGCTCGGGTGCGGCGCCGTACGGCAAGAATACAAAACCCCAGGCGCCCGGCAAACCCGGCTTTTGGAACATCGGTGGTTGCCGCCCGGCTTTGGTCGCCGGCATCGCGCCCAGGCCGGTTCAGTTTTCCTGGCCCAGGGGCTTCCAAAGGCTCAGCTGGCAATTGGGTTTGCGCAACAGCCCCCAGGCGTAGACCGGGGCGGGGTCGGGCGTCTCCCAGCCGCCGAGCCGCCGCGCCAGTTCGGCCAGATCATCGCAGGAGATGCCGATACGAACGGAAATCAGGCGCCGGTCCTCGCCCACCGGCGCCGTGAAAGTGAGGTCCAGGCCCCAGGAATCGATGCCGGCGATGCGGCCGACGCCCAGTGCGCGCAGCTCCTCCGGTGCGCTCAGCATGGCCAGTGCGAACTGCCCCTGATCCTGCATATCGGCCGGCAGCGGTCGCTGCAGCAAGCCCTCGACTTCGCTTTGCGCCATGCCGATGTGCAGCTTGCCGACCCGCCCGCCGGCGAGCAGATCGGGCACCTGGAAGGCATCCTGGGCGCTGGCCAGGTGCAACAGCATTGCCGCCGCAAGGCAAGAAACCGCAAGGGACCGCAGCAGAAAACTCCATTGCACGCGCATCGCGCAATCGCCTTTGCCGTTGATGGTTCATCGACAGCGATTCTCACCGTGCCGCGCGCGCCTCGCAAGGCTTTGCGCCAAGCAGTGCATATTGGGGCGGGCCGGCGAGGCCTTGCCCTCAGGAATCCGGCGCCCCCAGTGCCTGGAACAGGCCCGCCGTGTCGACCAGCCGCGCCTGCACGCCGGCGATGCGGGTCTGCCGTGCCAGCAGCCATTGCTGCTCGCTCGCCAGCACGGCGGGCAGGCTTTCGGCGCCCTGCTCGTGCCGGCGCGCGGCCTCGCGGTAGAGCTGCTCGGCCGCGCCCTCCGCGTCCAGGTTGTCGGCCAGCACGCGGGCGTCCGTTTGCAGCGCCAGCAGCGCGTCGCCGACGTTGCCGAAGGCCTTGAGCACCGTCTGCTGGTAGCGCTGCACGGCCGCGTCGAGGTCCGCGTCGGCGGCGCGGCGCCCGGCGCGCAGGGCGCCGCCTTCGAAGAGCGGTTGCAGCAGGGCGCCGCCCACCCCCCAAACCGTCGTCGGACTGTGCAAAAAGCTCGCCCGCCGGAAGCTTTCGGAACCATAGGATCCGGTGAGCGTTATCTGCGGAAACAAGTTGGCGGTGGCGAGGCCCAGCCGCGCGGTGGCGGCATGCAGCGCGGCCTCGGCCGCGCGGATGTCCGGCCGCACCTGCACCAGCGCCGAGGGCAGGGCCAGCGGTACCTCGGCGGGCAGCCGCAATTGCTCAAAATCCAGATCCGGCGGCGCATCCTGGGGCAAGCGCCCGAGCAAGAGCGCCAGCGCGTTGCGTGTGCGGCCCCAGCGCAGCTGCAGCGCCGGCAGCCCGGCCGCCGCATCGCGCGCGGCACGCCGGGCGTCGAGTGCGTCGCGGTGCGGGGCTGCGCCCAGCGTGTATCGGCGCTCGGCCAGATCGGCGCGCTGTTGCGCCAGCTGCACGATGCGTTCCTGGGTCTGCACCTGCTGGCCCAAGGCTGCCGACTCGATGGCGGTAACGACGATGTTGGCCGCCAGCATCTGGCGCGCGGCCGTCCATTCCTCGGCCTGCGCCTGTACGTCGGCGCTGGCCGCTTCGTTGGCGCGGCGCACGGCGCCGAACATATCCAGGTCATAGCTCACGCCCACCACGCCCGCGTACAACTGGTAGACATTCGTGGCCGGGCCGAATCCCGGCAGCCCCACGGCGCGCTGGCGCGATGCCTGCAGCTGGGCCTGGACGCTGGGCAGCTCGGTGGCACCGATGCGGGCGCGCAACTGTTCCTGCGCGGCGGTGAGTGCAGCGCGCAGCGCCTGCAGGTCGCGGTTGTGTTCCAGCCCTTCGGCGACCCAGCCATCGAGCTGGGTCGAGCCATAGCCGCTCCACCAGCGCGCCGGCAGCGGCCCCGTCACGAATTGCTGCGCCACGCCCGCCGCCACCGCGCTTGCGGCCTCGCCCGGCGCGGCACCGTAGCGCTGCGCAAGCGGTGGCGCCGGTGGCGCAAAATCCGGCCCCACGGCACAGGCCCAGAGCAGGGGTGCGGCCAGCAGCGCGGGCGCCAGCTGTGCCAGGCCGGATCCCCGGCGTGGGCGATTGCGGTGCGGATTCATGCCGCCTCCTTGGCTGTGTCTTCGTCACGGCGTACGCGAAACCAGATCGCATACAGCGCCGGCAGGTAGAACAAGGTCAGGATCGTTGCCACGGTGATGCCGCCCATGAGCGCCGTGGCCATGGGCCCGAAGAAATTGCTGCGCAACAGGGGAATCAGGGCCAGCACGGCAGCGGCCGCGGTGAGCGTGATGGGCCGGAAGCGGCGCACCGTGGCGCCGACGATGGCCTCCCAGCGGGCGACGCCGGCAGCGATGTCCTGCTCGATCTGGTCGACCAGGATCACCGAATTGCGCATGATGATGCCGAACATCGCGATGATGCCCAGCAGCGCCACGAAGCCGAAGGGCTTGCCAAAGAGCAGCAGCGCCGCCACGACGCCGATCAGCCCCAGCGGCGCGGTGAGCACCACCATCAGCACGCGCGAGAAGCTCTGCATCTGGATCATGAGCAGCGTCAGCACCACCAGCACCATCACCGGCATCTGGGCGTTGATCGAGCCCTGGGCCTTGCCGTTTTCCTCGATC
>Ga0209698_10006331_pt1 | contig 12605 bp, 6 predicted proteins | sample LitLauG_LLR_2012_FD_187203 | JGI IMG/M metagenome (GOLD analysis project Ga0209698, IMG submission 187203) | Freshwater sediment microbial communities from Pennsylvania, USA - Little Laurel Run_MetaG_LLR_2012 (SPAdes) (version 2) | ecosystem: Environmental > Aquatic > Freshwater > Creek >...
TTCAACGCCGCCGACCCGGCGTGGATGGACCGCGACCGCTTCGTGCTCTCGGCGGGCCACGGCTCGATGCTCATCTACGCCCTGCTCTACTTGACCGGCTTCCCGCTGACGCTCGACGACCTCAAGAGCTTCCGCCAGCTCGGCAGCAAGACGCCGGGGCATCCCGAGCTGCACCACACGGCGGGCGTCGAGGTGACGACGGGACCCCTCGGCCAGGGCGTGGCGAACGCGGTGGGTTTTGCGATCGCCGAAGCCCACCTGGCCGCGACCTATAACCGCGAGCAGAAGATCGTCGACCACTACACCTACTGCCTCGCGGGCGACGGCGACTTGATGGAGGGCGTCTCGGGCGAGGCGTCCTCGCTCGCCGGCCACCTGCAACTCGGCAAACTGATCGTGCTCTACGACGACAACAAGATCTCGCTCGCGGGCCCGACCGAGCTGACGTTCACCGAAGACGTGTGCGCGCGCTATGCCGCGTACGGTTGGCACGTCGCGACCGTGCAAACCGACGACGGCAACGACGTCAACGCCATCGACGCCGCGATCAACGCCGCCAAAGCCGACGCGCGGCCGTCGCTCGTCGCGGTGCGAACGATCATCGGCTACGGCTCGCCGCGCGCGAACACGTTCAACGCCCACGGCGAACCGCTCGGCCCCGACAACGTCAAGAAAACCAAAGAGGCGCTCGGGTGGCCGGCCGAGCCCGATTTCTACGTTCCGGACGGCGTGCTCGCCTGGTGGCGCGAGCTCGGCAAGAAAGGCGCTGCGGAGCAAGCGGCGTGGGACGCGCGGTATGCGGCGTGGGCGAAAGCCAATCCCGAGCTTGCAGCCCAACTCGCGCGCGTGCGCGACGAGCGTCTTCCCGCGAACGTCTCGTGGCCGTCGTTTACCGCCGAAAACGGCAGCGTCGCGTCGCGCGAAGCGGGCGGCGCGGTCATGAACGCGATCGCCAAGGACGTGCCGGAGCTCGTCGGCGGCTCGGCCGACCTCGACCCCTCGACCAAAACGTATCTCAAAGGCTTCGGCGATTTCACGCCCGCGAATCCCGCCGGTCGCAACATCCACTTCGGCGTGCGCGAACACGCGATGGGCGCGATCGCGAACGGCCTGGCGGCCCACGGCGGCATTTTGCCGTTCACGGCGACCTTCTTCAACTTCCTCGATTATATGAAGCCCGCGGTGCGCATCGCGGCCCTCAACAAGTCGCGCACGGTCTTCGTCTTCACGCACGATTCGGTGTTTCTCGGCGAAGACGGCCCAACGCACCAGCCGATCGAGCAACTGGCGAGCCTGCGCTCGATGCCCAATCTCACGACGATCCGTCCGGCCGATTCGCTCGAGACGCTGGCCGCCTGGAAGTTCGCGCTCGAGCACAAAGGGCCGACCGCGCTCGTGCTCTCGCGGCAGAAACTGCCCTTCCTCGGCGAACGGGACGCGGCGGTCGCGCGGGGCGCATACGTTTTATACGGCGGAGACGCGAAACCCGACGTACTCTTGATCGCGACCGGATCGGAAGTCTCGCTCGCGCTCGACGCCGCGAAGATTCTCGAAGCCGCAGGCACGAGCGTGCGCGTCGTCTCGATGCCTTCGTGGGAACTCTTCGCCGCGCAGGATGCCGCGTATCGCGAGCGCGTGCTGCCCGCCGACGTGCGGGCGCGCGTCTCCGTCGAAGCGGGCGCGACGCTCGGCTGGCATCGCTGGGTCGGCGACCGCGGCGTCGCGCTCGGGATCGATCACTTCGGAACCTCCGCGCCCGCCGCCGCGATCGCGAAGGCGTTCGGCTTCACGCCGGACGACGTCGCGCGCGCGGCCGGCGGACTGCTCGCAAAAGCCTAACGCCAAGGAGCACGACCATCGTGGGCACGCAACTTCACGAGCTTTCGGATGCCGGCCAAAGCATTTGGCTCGACAACATCCGCCGCAGCATGTTCGCCTCCGGAGAACTCCATCGCCTGATCGCTTCCGGTTTGCGCGGCATGACCTCCAATCCGACGATCTTCGAGAAGGCCATCGGCAGCGGCAACGATTACGACGCGCAGCTGTCGTCGCTCGTCGGCACCGAACGCGATCCGAACCTGCTGTTCGAGGCGCTCGCGATCGACGACATCCGCCACGCCTGCGACGAGTTCCGCGACCTCTACGATCGCACGAACGGCGGCGACGGGTTCGTGAGTCTCGAAGTTTCGCCGCTGCTGGCGAGCGACACGCGCGGCACGGCGGAGGCCGCCAAACGCTTGTGGGCGATGGTCGGCCGGCCCAACGTGATGATCAAGATTCCGGCCACGCCCGAAGGCCTCCCGGCCGTCACCGAGACGATCGCGGCCGGCATCAACGTCAACGTCACGCTGATCTTCTCGCTCGAGACGTACGAAGCGGTGGCCAACGCGTACGTCGAGGGTCTCGAACGCCGCGCCGCGGCCGGCGGCTCGCTCGAAGGGGTCGCCTCGGTCGCGAGCGTGTTCGTGAGCCGCATCGATACGGCCGTCGACAAACTGTTGGACGCCAAAATCGCGGCCGGTGCGACGCAACTGAAGGCGCTGCTCGGCAAGACGGGCGTGGCCAACATGAAACTGATCTACGCGCGCTTCAAGAAAATTTTCGAGGGCGAGCGATTCGCGGCGCTCAAAGCGCGGGGCGCGCACGTCCAGCGGCCGCTCTGGGCCAGCACGGGCGTCAAGAATCCGGCCTATCCCGACCTGCTCTACGTGGAGAGCCTCGTCGGCAAGAACACGGTCAACACGCTGCCGCCCGCCACGCTGGATGCGCTCGTGGATCACGGCACGATCGTGGCCGACAGCGTCGAAAGCGGACTCGACGCGGCCCACGCGACGATCGACGCGCTCGCTAAGGCGCAGATCTCGCTCTTCGACGTCACGCAAAAATTGCAGCGCGAAGGCGTGACGGCGTTTGCGGATTCGTACAACGCGATGCTCGCCGCGATCGGCAGCAAGCAGAAGCAGCTCGCGCAGGGCGGCAAACGCGTGCGCATCGACGTGAGCAAAGCGCAGGCCGACCCCGAAGCGGCGCTGACGAAGCTGGCGCAGGACGAGTTCCTCGTCAAACTCTGGAAGCACGACCCGGCGCCCTGGTCGGACGATCCGGCGCACGCGGAGATCGTCAAACACGCGCTCGGCTGGCTCGATTTTCCGCGCACGGTCCACGAAAACGTCGACGAACTCACCGCGTTCGCGGCGGCGATGGCGAAAGAGTACGAACACGTCGTGGTGCTCGGCATGGGCGGCAGCTCGCTCGCGCCCGACGTGCTGCGCGCGACGTTCGGCCGCGTTCGGGGCTATCCCGAACTGCACGTGCTCGACTCGAGCGACCCCGAACAAGTCCGCACGCTCGAAGCGCGGCTCGACATCGCGACGACGCTGTTCATCGTGGCGAGCAAGAGCGGCACGACGACGGAACCCGAAGCGTTCTTCCGCTACTTCTACGCGCGCGTGCAAAAACTCGTCGGCGCCGATTCCGCGGGCAAGCACTTCATCGCCATCACCGATCCCAACACGCAGCTCGGCGCCGAAGCGAAAGAGGCGGGCTTCCGCCGCATCTTCGAAAACGATCCCGACATCGGCGGCCGCTACTCGGCGCTCTCGTATTTCGGCATGGTTCCGGCGGCGCTCGCCGGTTACGACGTCGAGGCGCTGCTCGATCGCGGCCTCGGGGCGCTGCAAGCCAACTCGCGCACGAGCGTCGTGACCGAAGCCCCGGCAGTGCGCCTCGGCGCGGCCCTGGGGACGCTCGCCAAAGCCGGTCGCGATAAACTCACGATCGTCTGTCATCCCGAAGTCGCCGCCTTCGGCACGTGGGCCGAACAACTCGTCGCCGAATCGACCGGCAAGTCCGGCACCGGCATCGTGCCGATCGAAGGCGAAACGCTCGGCCTGCCGCACGAATACGGCAACGATCGCGTCTTCATCTACGTAGGCAGCGGCCTGCCGCCCAACGAGCACCTCGAGGGCGCGATGGACGGCGGCGCGATCGAAACGCGCTTGCACATGCTCGAGGAAGCCGGCCACCCGATCGTCCGCCTCGACATGTCCGACCGGCTCGACATCGGCGAACAGTTCGCGCTCTGGGAAGTCGCCGTCGCCGCCGCCGGCAGCATCCTCGGCATCGACGCCTTCGACCAGCCGAACGTACAAGAATCGAAGGACAACACCGTGCGCCTCCTCAAGGGCTATCGCCAAACAGGCGCCTTCGAAGAGCCGCAGCCGAAGCAAACGACGAGCGTCGCACGCGTCATCCCGCTCTGGGGTTCCAAAGACGCCGCGCTCGGCGACGACCTGGACTCGGCCGTCGCCGCCATCCTCGCGCAAGTCAAGCCGGGCGACTACGTCGCCTTCACCGCGTACATCGAAAACAACCAGGAGCACCAGCTCGAACTGCACGAGATGCGCACCCAAGTCCGCAACGCGCTCAAAGTGGCAACGACGGTCGGCTTCGGCCCGCGCTTCCTGCACTCGACGGGCCAACTCCACAAAGGCGGCCCGAACAGCGGCGTCTTCTTCCAACTCACGACCGACACGGACCCGTCGCGCGATCTGGACATCCCCGGCATGGTCACCTTCGGCACCCTGCTTCGCGCGCAAGCGCTCGGCGACTTCGAATCGCTCGACAAACGCAACCGCCGCGGCGCGCGCTTCCATCTGCACGCGCCGCTCGCGAAAGCGATCGAGGCGCTAACGAGCGCCATCGAAGACGCGGTCTCCGCAAAAACGTAACACGGCGTCGTGGGGGTGACGGACGCGGCGGTCCGGGGGCGTTACAGCTTTTCGCGGAGCCCCGGAGGGGCGGGAGCGAAAAGTGGACGAGCAGCGATTTCCCATGGATGGGAAATCGCGGGCGTCCCCCGGACCGCCGCGTCCGTCACCCCCACGACACACCCAACGTCGATAAGGAACCACGAATGCAACTCGGTATGATCGGTCTCGGGCGCATGGGCGCAAATATGACGACGCGCCTGCTGCTCGCGAAGCACGAGATGGTCGTGTTCGATTTCAACGCCGCGGCCGTGCAGCACAGCGTGAGCGAAGGCGCCGTCGGTTCGTCGTCGGTGGCGGATCTGGTTTCCAAGTTGCGGCAGCCGCGGGCCGTGTGGATCATGGTGCCGTCGGGCGCCGCGACGGATTCGACCGTCGAGGAACTGCTCAAGCACTTAGCGCCGGGCGACACGATTATCGACGGGGGGAATTCGAACTTTCGGGATTCGCAGAAGCGCGCCGTGCTGGCGAAGTCGAAGGGCGTCGATTTCGTCGACGCGGGGACATCGGGCGGCGTTTGGGGCCTGAAGAACGGGTACTGTTTGATGGTCGGCGGGGACGAGGCGGCGGTCAAGCGCGTGGAGCCCATCTTCTTGTCGCTGGCGCCGGTGGACGGGTATGCGTACGTCGGGCCGAGCGGCGCGGGGCACTTTTCGAAGATGGTGCACAACGGCATCGAGTACGCGATGCTCGCCGGGTACGGCGAAGGGTTCGAGATTCTCGAGAAGTCGGAGTTCGACTACGATTTGCACCAGCTGGCGAAGCTGTGGCTGCAGGGGTCGGTCGTGCGGTCCTGGCTGCTCGAACTCGCGGAGCTCGCGTTTCGCGAAGATCCGAAGCTCGCGAATATTCGCGGCTACGTCGACGATTCGGGCGAGGGGCGCTGGACGGTGCAGGAAGCGATCAACGAGAGCGTGCCGGCTCCCGTGATCACGATGTCGCTGATCTCGCGCTTCGTCTCGCGGCAGCCGGAGTCGTATAGCGCCAAGGTGATCGCGGCGTTGCGCAATCAGTTCGGCGGGCACGCGGTGAAACACGAGTCCGACGGCGCGGCGGCGGCCGGCGCGAACGGCTCGAAGGGGTAAGCGATGGCGATCGACGTGGGAGCGCCGCGGACGGACGGGGCCGCGAGCGCGCCCAACCCGCTGCGCGCGGGGCTCGATTCGAACCGGATCGCCGATCCGTGCACCATCGTCTTCTTCGGCGCCAGCGGCGACTTGACGAAGCGCATGCTGATGCCCGCGATGTACAACCTGCGTCTCGGGGACATCTTGCCGACGAACTTCGGCATCGTCGGGTTCTCGCGCTCGGAGAAGTCGCACTACGACTTCCGCGAGGAAATGAAAGAGGCGATCGATCAGTTCTCGCGATCCGGCGAGGCGCGCGATCCGCTGTGGAGCGATTTTGCGGAGCGGCTCCACTACATTGCGGGTTCGTTCGACGACGTGGACGCCTTCCGCAAGCTCAAGGCGCAGCTCGACGAGAACGACGAGAAGCTCGGCACGGCCGGCAACCGGCTCTACTACCTCTCGACGCCCCCCGGCGTCTTCGGCAAGATCGTACAGCAGCTCGCGGCCGCAGGCTTGGGGCCGAAAGACCAGCAGCGCGGCTGGTCGCGCATCATCATCGAGAAGCCGTTCGGAACCGATCTCGATTCGGCGCGCGCGCTGCAAGCCGAAGTCACGAAGGTCTTCGACGAGCGGCAAGTCTACCGCATCGACCATTACCTGGGCAAAGAGCCGGTGCAGGACATCATGGCGCTGCGCTTCGCGAACGTGATGTTCGAGCCGATCTGGAACCGGCGCTACGTCGATTGCGTGCAGATCACGGCGGCCGAAACCGTCGGCGTCGAAGGCCGCGGCGGTTACTACGAAAACGCGGGCGCGCTGCGCGACATGATCCAGAACCACGTGATCAACTTGCTCGCGCTGGTCGCGATGGAGCCGCCGATTTCGCCCAACGCCGACCACATTCGCGACGAGAAGTTCAAGGTGCTCTCGGCGATGCGGCCGATCAAGCTCGACGACGTGCCGCGCTTCACGGCGCGCGGGCAGTACGGCCCCGGCCTGATCGAAGGCAAGCCCGTACCCGGATATCGCGAAGAGCCGAGCGTCGACCCGAACTCGGCGACCGAAACCTATGCCTGCGTGAAGTTCTTCATCGACAACTGGCGCTGGGCCGACGTCCCCTTCTACCTGCGCAGCGGCAAGCGGCTCGCGCGCAAGCACTCCGAAATCGCCATCGCCTTCCGCGGGATCCCGCACCGCATTTTCGGCGAGACGGGCGACCAGATCGAAACGAACGCGCTGGTCATGAAGATTCAGCCCGAGGAAGGCGTGTCGATCCGCTTCAACGCGAAGATTCCGGGGCCGAAGATGCACATTCGCGCCGTCACGATGGATTTCAATTACGGCACGGGCTTCGGCGTCGTTTCGGCGCCGGCGTACGAACGGCTGATCGGCGACGCGATGCGCGGCGACGCGACGCTGTTCACGCGCTGGGACGCCGTGGAACAGGCGTGGCTTGCGGTAATGCCGATCCTGCATCGCTGGAGCGACGCCCGCTCGCTCGATTTCCCGAATTATCTCGCCGGCAGCCAAGGTCCGCAGAGCGCCGACGCGCTGCTCGTGGCGGACGGCCGCGAATGGAGGCGCATCTGATGGCGACGCCCTCGATCCACGTAGAGTCGGTCCACGACATCGCGACGATCCTCGAGCAGTTGCGCAGCGCCCGCGCCGCCACCGCGAGCGAAGCGGAAGGCTCGACGCGCGTCGCGACGATGAACTTCGTCGTCTTCGTGGACGACCCGGCCCATCGCGAATGGGTGCTCGAACGCGCCGCCGTCGTGGCCGACAAACATCCGTCGCGCTTGATCGTGCTCGATTCCACGAACGCCGCCTCCGGCGTCGACGTTTCGATCTCGGCGCGCACGCGCGGCGAATCGACGGTCGTGAACGAACGGGTCGACGTCGCCGTGGGTTCGCTCGATCACGCCGCGATCGTGAGCCTCACGCAGGAGCTTTCCGTCCACGACATTCCGACGTTTCTGTGGTGGAGCGGCGAGCGGCTACTGCGTAGCCGGACGTTCTCGGGCCTCGCCCACGGCGCGGCGAGCGTGCTCGTCGATTCGTCGGGCAAGGCGCGCGGCGAAGAAACGATTCGCGAGCTCGGCGAATTCCTGACGCGCTTCCCGGGCGTCGTGCTCAACGATCTCGCCTTCATGCGGCTCGCGCCGTGGCAAGACATGATCGCGCAATTTTTCGACGACCCGGCGTTACGGGAAGATCTTTTTTCGATATCGGGCCTGGAGATCGAAAGCGGCTCCGACGCGGAAGCGCTCTACCTCGCCGGCTGGCTCGGCAGCCGGCTGTCGTGGGAGCCCTCCGACCGCAACGCCTTCTCCGACCGGCGCGGCAAGCGCATCCCGTTCCTCAAAATCGATAAGGGCGACCGCCGGCGCGTCGTCAGCGTCGTGCTGCGTACGGCGGACTCCGCGTACCGCGCCGAACTCTCGCCCGGCAACGAAAACGTCGTCGTGCTGTCGGTCGATGGAGCGCGGGCGAAACCTCAGCGTTGCGCGCCGCTGCAGAACATCGCCAACACGTCGCTCATCGAACGCGCGATCCTCGAAAACGCGCGCGATCCGATCTTCGAAACGTCGCTGATGACCGTGCGCGACCTCCTCGGGTGAACGAACGACCGGGCGACCTCATCGTGGTGGCGGACGAAACGGCGCTCGCGCAAGCGCTCGCCGAGCACGTCGTGCGTGCCGCCGGAGAGGCCGTCGCCGCCCGCGGCCGCTTCGATCTCGCCCTCGCGGGCGGTTCGACGCCGAAGGCCGCCTACGCGCTGCTGGCATCGCCCGAGCGCCGCGGCGCGGTCGCTTGGGACCGCGTGCGCTTCTTCTTCGGCGACGAGCGCTGCGTGCCGCCGGACGACGGGCAATCGAACTTCCGGATGGCCGCCGAGTCGCTGCTGCGCCCGCTCGATATCGCCGAAAGCGCGATCTTTCGCATGCACGGCGAGGACGAGCCGGCGGCGGCCGCGCGCGACTACGCCGGCGTCTTGCGCGCCGAATTAGAGCGGGCCGAGGACGGCACGCCGGTGTTCGATCTCGTGTTGCTCGGCATGGGGCCCGACGGCCACACCGCCTCGCTCTTTCCCGGCTCCGACCCGTACGAAGACGACGCGCTGCTCGTGCGCGCGCCCTACGTCGCGAAGTTCGCCACGTACCGGCTGACCGTGACCCCGCGCGTGCTCGGTCACGCCCGCGCGGTCGCGGTGGCCGCCGCGGGAGCCGCCAAAGCCGACGCGCTCGCGGGCGCGCTGCGCGAGGGAGCCGATCCGGCGACCTATCCCATCGCCGTCCTCAAGCGCGGCCGGGGACGCCTGACGTGGCTCGTCGATCGAGCGGCTGTGATAACCGTCACATAGCTCCTCGCCTCCGAGGCCGTGCTACAGCCCGGAGCGCGCCGCTCCGATTTTACTGTTATGAGCGTCCGTGAGGTGCGGCGAATCTCTTGGTTGCACCACGCACCATTGGGATTGTGTATTTTAGCTGCGGCTTACGACTTGCGAGCCGCCGCATCGCCCGAGACCGCGATGCTGGCGCTCGACGCGAGCGTGCCGATCGCGTTCCTGACGGTGATCATCGCGGCGTATCGCTACGGCACGACGGTCGGCCTCGTGGCCGCCACCGGCATGGCGCTCGTCGACGCGACCGTCGCCCACTGGGGCGAAGGCGCCGGCGCGCCGCCGTCGGCCTATCCGGCGGTCACCATGTCGCTCTACGGCATGCAGGCCGTCGTCGGCGGATTGATCGGCCGGCTGCGCGAGCTCGCCGAACGCGGCAAGCAAGACGGCTCCGAGCGCAAGAAAGTCGAGAAGAAACTCGCGGAAGTTTCCAATAACGACGCGCTCACGGGCCTTCCCAACCGCGCCGCCCTGCTGCGAAAACTCGACGGGGCCCTCGCGGGCGAAAATCCGGGCGCGTCGCCCAATGCGCTGCTGCTGGTCGATCTGGACCGCTTCAAAGACGTCAACGACGCGCTCGGCCACCGCTGGGGCGACGCACTCCTCAAGGAAGTGGCGTTGCGACTGCGCGCCAACGCCCGCGAGGACGACTTCGTCGCCCGGCTCGGCGGCGACGAGTTCGCCGTCCTGATCAGCGGCCGCGACACCGAACGCGCGACGGCTCTGGCCGAACGCATCGTGCAGGCGCTCGAACGGCCCTTCCCGCTCTCGATTCAAACGCTCGTCGTGAGCGCGAGCGTCGGCATCGCCTTCGCCGGGCCCGACATCGACGGCGGCACGTTGCTGCGCCACGCCGACCTCGCGATGGATGCGGCGAAACGCCGCGGCAACGGCGTCGCGACCTACGTCGATAGCGAGAACGTCCCGGCCGCGCACCGCCTGGCGATGTCGGGCGACCTGCGCGCCGCGGTCGAACGCAACGAATTTCTGCTCTACTTCCAGCCGCAAATCAACGTGAAGACCCGCGAAGTCCACGGCGTCGAAGCGCTGGTGCGCTGGCAACACCCCTCGCGCGGCCTCATGATGCCCGATACGTTCATCCCGATCGCCGAGGAGATCGGCATGATGGACCGCCTCACCGACTGGGTTCTCGAAGCGGCTTTCGTCCAACTCGAACGCTGGAACCAGGCCGGCATCGACTTACGGATGAGCGTGAACCTTTCTGCGCAGGATCTGCGCGACGAGCACGTGGCGCAGATGATCGCGCAGCTCTTCAAGCGTCACGAAGTCAGCCCGCGCCAGCTCTGCTTGGAATTGACGGAGACCGCGGTGACGACCGAAGCGGAAACGGCCGCCGAACGGCTACGGCACCTGGCGCGCTACGGCATCCGCATCTCGATCGACGACTTCGGCACGGGTTACTCGTCGCTCGCGCTGCTCAAGCAGTTCCCCGTCGACGAATTGAAGATCGACAAGCAATTCGTCATGGGCATGGATCGCGACGAAGACGACGCGGCCATCGTCTACTCGACGATCGAACTCGCCCACCGGCTCGGCGTGGACGTCGTGGTCGAGGGCGTCGAAACGGCCGCCACCCTGCGAACCATCGCGCGCCTGAGCGCCGATTTCGCGCAAGGCTACGCCATCAGCCCGCCGCTGCCCGTCGCCGCTTTCGAAGAGTGGCTGCGGAACTATCCGCAACTGATCGCACGCGGCGCGTAATCCTAGGGATTCGCTCCGAGGGGGTTCGTTCCGGGAGGCACGAGTTGCGGCACCTTGCCTTGCGGACCCGTGCCGAGCGTCGATGCGTCGACGTGGTTGGCGGCGAGAATGTTTCCCGAGACCCGATCCAATTCGACGAGCGCTTTCTGTAAATCGCTCTTGGCTTGCAGTTCGCTGCCGCGGTCGTTGGCCACGTTGACCAGGCGCTGGAGCACGAGGAACGTGGTCGAGGCGCCGGCCCGGAACTTGCGTTCTTCGCTGGCCGCAACTTGTTCGGCGGCCACGCGCGCGGCCGTGGCCGCGGCCAAACGCGAACGCGCCGAACGGTAGCCCTGGACCGCGTTGCGCGCTTCGATTTGCAGGCGTTGGACGAGCGCGATTTCCTGCGACTCGAGCGACCGCCGGCGTTCGACCTCGGCCGCGTAGTCCGCTTTCGCCGTGCGATCGACCAGCGGAAAACCGACGGTCGCCGTCACCGAATACTGCGGGTATCGTCCCTGGAGCGCCGATTTGAAGCTCGTGCCGACGTTGCCGACCGTACCCGCGGGCAGCGGCGCCAAGAGCGCGCCGCCGTTGATCGGGATCAGCGGCGTTAGGCCGGGCGCCGCACTGCCGTTCACGCGCGCGATCAGCTGATCGATCGCGCCGATCTCCGCGGCGTTCGAGGCCACGAACGGATTGGCGTTCGGATTGGTGGGCAAGCCCGCGAAGCCGTTCTCCGTCACGCCCAAACTCAGATCGATCTGGGGCTTCGTCTGTTCGCGCGCGTAGGCCACGTTGACGTTCTCTTCGCGAATCGTCTCGCGCAGCTGCGCCACTTCGGGACGATTCTTGAGCGCGGCGACGACGACGTCGGCGACGGCGGGCTCGGGCACGACGGTTGCGATCGGCGTCGTCGGCACGAGGTTGGCCGTCCAGATCGCGTCGCCGGGATCGGAGAGCAGCAGGCCCTTGAGGTTGTTCTGCAAAGCGGCCACGTTTTGAATCGCCGAATACACCGCGTCCTGGAAGACCTCGACCTGCGTGTTGGATTCGACGACGTCCACGGGAGCGGCCGCGCCGCGGCGCACGAGGCGGGCGTTCGACTGCGCTTGCGCGCGCGCTTGACGCAGCGCGTCCTCTTGGATCGCGACGTTTTTCCAAGCCGCGACGAGATTGTCGTAGGCGACGATCACGTTGTCGACGGTCGTCGACGCCTGCAGCAGCGCGTTGTCGTCGGAGAGATCCCCGCCGATCTTCGAGATCGCGAGTTGACGGCGCGCATCGTCGATCGCGCGACCGCGCGCGAGGGGCTGCGTGTACTGCAGCGCGAGGGCCGTCTGATAGTAGGGATTGTAGCTGTCGATGGTCACGTCGTTGTTCACGCGCGTCGCCGAGGCGCTCGCCTGAAACGTTCCGCCGGTCGAGGTCTTGCCGCTAAATCCCGCGCTCGCGCCCGCGGTGACTTGCGAGAGCGCGGTGCCGTTCGGCCCCGTCTGAAACGCCGATACCGGCGCCTGCACGCCGTACGTGTACTGCGGCTGGATTTGGAACCGTAAATCGTAGGCGCCCCGGGCGGCCACGATCGCAAAAGCGGCGATGCGGCGGTTCGCCTGCGACACCGCGAGATCGGTGTTGTGCGCGAGCGCCATCGCGATGGCG
>Ga0209698_10006332_pt1 | contig 12604 bp, 8 predicted proteins | sample LitLauG_LLR_2012_FD_187203 | JGI IMG/M metagenome (GOLD analysis project Ga0209698, IMG submission 187203) | Freshwater sediment microbial communities from Pennsylvania, USA - Little Laurel Run_MetaG_LLR_2012 (SPAdes) (version 2) | ecosystem: Environmental > Aquatic > Freshwater > Creek >...
CCCATAATCTTGGTGCTTTGAACCCATATCCTTGCCGCTGGGTTCACCGCAACGCATTGATTTGACTGTTATCGCTGTGGACTATGTTCTTGGCGGTTGAACCCGTAGTCTTGCCGCGCGGCAGTTTGGCCCCATAATATTGCCGCAAATTCATTGAGGCGCTGGCCCATCGTTGCAAACTTGAGCCTTGGTTTCAGGCCAGCGGGGAACGTTCGGGAAATCATGTACGCGAGTCCCGGTCGAATCTTTCGTAACCACTACGGCGTCAGGATTGATCGATTTGAGCGCGCCAGAGACGGGTTCTTGCGAGGCTCATCCGGGGCAACTTCGGAGTAGGCGTGATCCAGGAGCCACTCATCGCGTCGTCTTGCTCGTTGGCTCGCGTTCACGCCCTAGACAAATTGCACGACAAATCAGCGGCACGCCTCGGTCATCGGTCTCCGTCGGCAGATAAGATTTAGGCCGCATCCGGGAAATTTTTGGGTTGCGGGAGGACAGGCGCTCTCCAGGATGTTGCGGGCGGTTTCAGGGAGCAGCTCTTTGATGAAAAAAGTGGAGCTTTGCCCAGCAGAAGGCCGATTTGATCCAATCCGTTGCTTGGGCCTCAGCGGTCTCGGGGCCTTGCGACAGCCGGCGCCAAGGTGATCGCGAAAAGCCCAGCGGAAGTCGCCGCGTAGAGGGTCGCCGGGCCCTGCGAGTCTAAAACCAAGGCGTTCACAGAGCCGGCGAGGCCCGAGCCAACTCCTCTCCACCTTGCGCCGGCATCCCTGCTGATGAACACTCCGTCCGTTCCGGCGCAGTAGAGCGTGCCGGAGTTTTGCGGGTCCAGCAGCAGAAGGCCGCAGAATCTGTTCTGCGATTTCGACCAAGTCTGCCCTCCATCCGTACTCTTGGAAAAAGGGGAGGTGAAATAGATTGTGCCGGGTTTCGTGGGGTCGAGGATGATGGAATGGAAATCGCCGGAGGTCAGGTTCAACCAGTTCGCCCCTCCATCCTGGCTCTTCCACAAGCTGCCGCCGAGACCGTAGCCATCGCCGGCGGTACCGGCGTAAACGGTATCCGGGCTCCGCGGGTCGACCGCTACCGCCGAAAGCCCGGGACAGCATCCCCCCTGCCCCGGATACTGAGATTCGGTCAAGAGCGAAGACTGCAGTTCGGTCCAGGTGTGCCCGCCGTCGATGGATTTGGAAAGATTACGGCAGGTCGTGCAGATAAACGCGCTGTACATGATGCTCGAGTTTTGTGGGTCGATGGCGAAGGGGGTATCCCAATAATCCAACGGCCCAATCATCCAGAACCCCGCATTTTTGGTGGAGATTTCTGCCCAGTTTGCTCCGCCATCTCCGCTCTGGAACAGCGATGCGCCCGGGTCGCCCAAGAGGTAGAGGCGTCCGGGATTCTGCGGATCAGCCACCAAAAGGTCGACCTCAGCAGGCAGCCCGGCGCCTGCCGGAACCCAGCTCGCTCCTCGATCCGTGCTCCTGAAGAGTGCGGGACCGGGGGGCGTCGGCGTGTCGTAAGTCTTGCCGACCAGCAGTGCTCCGCTCGCCGGGTCGACCAGAAACGCTCCGACCGGCAGCGCGCGCAGACCTGAGTTGGCGAAACTCCAGTGCCCGCCGCCTTCCGTGGTCTTCAAAACTCCGCCGGGTATGCCCAAATACAGTGTGCCGGGCGCCTGCGGGTCGGGTGTGAGAGCTAGCCCCGGATTGAAGAGGTCTCCCGCATTGATTCCATTGAGGATTCCATTTAGCGCGGGAACGGCAGCCGTGCTCCAGCTTGCCGCTCCATCCGTGCTCGAAGCCAGAAGGAACTCATACGTGCTGCCTGCCGTGTGGATGATCAGCGCGTAAATCGCGGCCGCAGTTTGCGGGCTGACGGCTATTGAAAGAACCAGATCGTAGCCGGAGTTGGGTGCAGGCGGGGACGGCAGTCCACGGCTCGCCGGGCTCCAGCTCACTCCTCCATCCGTGGACTTGAAGATCGGGACTGTCTGGCCCTGGCCCTGGCCGCCGGCATAGAGGGTGCCCGGGCGTTGCGGGTCGAGGGCCAAGACGTGCGCCCCCGGCAGGCCGGAGTTCGCGGGATTCCAAGTGACGCCCCCATCGGTGCTCTTGGAAAAGACGTTGGAGATGTTGGTATAGAGCGTGTCCGGGTTCTGCGGATCGACCGCGATCAGAGGTCCGGCCCCCCAAGGGCTTGCCTGAGTCCAGGTGGCTCCTCCATCTGGGCTCTGGTGTATCTCTGCCCCGTCGCTGGCGTACACTATGTTCGAATTACTGGGGGCAATCGCCAACCATGAGACACAATAGCTCAGTGTCAGCCCGGCGCCGATGGCGTTCCAGTTCGCTCCCCCATCCGTGCTCTTAAAGATTCCACCGCAGCCTGCCGCATACACCGTGCCGGCATTTTGCGGATCTACCGCCACGGCTTGGATGGTACGTTCGTCCAGTGCGGGAAGTCCGTTGACCGCGGTCCAGCTTGCGCCCGCATCCGCCGTCTTGAACACGCCACCGCCGGTCACCGCATAGATGGTTGAGGGATTCAGCGGGTCGGCCGCCAGACGGTTTACGATTCCGCCCTCCGGACCGATCCTGGTCCATTGATCGGCCGCGTCGCAGGGCATTCCGGAAAGCGCGAAGGCGAGGAGCGAAAGTAGGACCGCGGTATTGCCTGTGGTTAGCCCTAGCCCAGGAAAGGCCAACATTCTCCTCCTCCAGGGTCGTGCAAAGATTATGTCACGGCCAACCAGCAGGCCGTTACGGAGGTGAGCGGCGAAGCATCTGGTATCGGCGATGGTGTTGCTACGGGGTAATCGACGTGCTTCCGACTGGCTTCGTTCGTAGACCCGAAGGGTCCTCCTCGCGGAAAAGCCGGTGCCGCCGGCGGCAACTGTACGGAGGAAATGTCGTCTGATGATCGTCAAAATACCACCTTCGCTTGCCCCCACATCGTGCGAATGCCGCTATCCGTATAATCGCGGTTCAGGAAATGCCCCGCCGGCGTGGTAAAGACCTGCATTGGCGGAACCTGGACGAACTGCGGATGATTGAATGCGTTCAGCGCTTCCCAGCGCAGCTCCAGGCGCCTCTTCTCTCCTAATGGAATCGTCTTCGTCAGATTCAAATCGAAGTTGTTTGTTCCGCCCGTGTGCAGCGTATTTCGCCCAACTGTCGAAGCATTGGGGAACCCATTTCCTTCCACCCAATGCACGTCACTTGGGCTCACGCACGAACCGGTGTCGAGATTCTGATAGCCAGTGGCGCACTTCGGGAAAATAATCGCTCGAGTGTTTAGCGGAGCATTGGGATTGCCGATATCGGGCCGGTCTTCCAGGAATGTATCGCTGTTGCGGTCGAAACCATTGCCGACGGTAAATGGAGTTCCGGACTGGAAGGTCGTAATCCCGGCAAGCGACCAACCACCAGCCGCATGTTTCATCCAGCCCGAGCGCGGACCGGGAATGGCCCACAAATAAGCGAGAGTCAGCCGGTGTGTCCGGTCATAATCGCTCAATCCGCGATCGAGCTTCAACCCGCCCTGCGATATCGGAACGGAGGTTATGCCCGTGGTAGCGGCATCTTGCACGCCGCCGATGCTGTCGCTGGTGCTGTCCATCATCTTCGACCATGTATAGGACGCAGCCAGTTGGAAACCGTGGCTGAACCGCCGGTCCAGGCGCGCCTGGAGAGCGTGATAGGAGGAGTTCCCTTCATTATCGATAACCAGGACCTGACCGTAGTTGGGATAAACATGCACGCCGCTGAGCAGCCGGGGGTTCCAATCGGCGTTGGTGTATAAATGGTGGCTCTCGGAACCGACGTAGGAGACATCCAGCAGCATGCTTTGCGGCAATTGCCGCTCGAACCCGAAAGACCACCGCTCGGTATAGGGGTTGTGCAGGTTAGGATCGAGGGCATTTTGTGCGTCGGTCAGGGAAGGAGCGGCTGCCGATGCGGGGAGCTGTTCGAGCCAATTCGGCGCGCCGCGTCCGGTATTCGGCACGGCGTTTACTTTGGTGTTAATTGCATTAGGCGTCGATGCGGCTGCCCCGGTCATCAACTGCGTGAAGAAACCGTCGTAGCTGATCTGGTATCCTCCGCGCCAGACAGTTTTCCCATTGCCGAACAATTTTTCCAGCAAGCCCGCGCGTGCCGATGGCGACCAAGCCAAACCGAAGGCAGGCCCGAAATCTTTGGTGTCGGAATGCACTTCATGCCGCACCAGAAATTGAGATGGGTCGAACCCCGCGAAACCCGGGTACGGCAGCGAGTTCGCCGGCTGGCCTGGGTGCTCATAGCGCAGCCCCAGCGTGAATGTGAGCGTGGGCGTCGCCTTCCAGTTGTCTTGAAAAAAGTAGTTCTGGCGGAGTTCGTGGGGATGGAATGGCGTAACCCCGAAAACGCGGTTGGCCGAGGCTGACAGCCCGCTGAAGTCGTCCAGGAAGTTGGCGAAAGCGGAATAGCCCGCGGACGGCATGAACGCGATCTTCCCCTGCGTCGCGCCCATCGGCTCCTCCGTGAAGGTTCGCTGCAGAAATTCCACGCCGTAACGGAACGCGTGGCCGCCCTTCAGCTTGGTTTGCGTCTCCTGAAACAGGAAGTTGTTGCCGAAGTAGAACTGGCCATTATTGTTCGAGCCCGGCGCGGCCGCATTGGTAATCGTGATCAATGGTAAAGTCAGCGCCAAAGGAACCGAGCCCGGCCAGGTGGTTCCAAGCTTAACGTCCGGCCTTTCGTAGGAGAAGCGAAATTCGTTGGTGTAGCTGGGGCTGAAAGTGTAGCTGTCGGTAAAGACAACGTTATCGTGGGTGAATGCCTGCTCCTTGACAAAACCGGGAAAGCTTATGATGCCGAGGGCCGTTCCACAGGGACAAGGCAAGGTGAGCAGCGAGTCGTAACTAAAACGTAGGGACAGACGATGCCTTTCCGATTGGTAATGATCGATTCGCCCCAGCCATTGCGGTCCGTCCATGGTAGATGGAAACAGATACGACGCGGTTGCAAATTGTACATTGCCACGGTCGACGCCGGTCAGCGGATCCACCCCCAGAGTCACGCTGATCGGCGCGCCCGTTCCGCGAAGATTGCCGAGAGTGCTGAGGTACAAAGCGAGTCTCGGGTTGTTGGGAAAAATCGTCTGCAACCGCGCCGCGGCGTCCGCCGTGGGAATCTGCAACGGGTTGTTGCTGGTGGAATGATCGTACTGCTGCTGGAATCCGGCAAAGAAGAAGGTTTTGTTTCTGCGAATCGGACCGCCGGCGGTGAAGCCGAAAATGTTGTCGCTGAGCACGGCCTGTTTGAATCCATTCAGCTTGTCCATATTCGAAACCGAATTGAATCGCTGTGACTGGTAACGCCATAAAAGCGTGCCGTGCAGATCGTTCGTGCCGGATTTCGTGATTACATTGAGCACGCCGCCGCCGGCGCGTCCAAACTCCACGCTGAAGTTGCCCGTTTGAACCGAGACTTCTGCGATTGCGTCAGCAATGGTGAATACCTGCTCCTCTCCGCTCAACCAGATTTCGTTGTTATCGGTCCCGTCCAGCATGTAATTATTGCTTCGCTGGCGCTGCCCGTTGATCACAAACGCTGCGCCGGTGTTGACGAGACCGGCATTGATGGTACTCCCCGCGACGTCCGTGGCGCCCGGTAATGTTCGCGTCAGTGAGATCGGATTCAGCCCAGGCAAAGGCAAATCGCGGACTTCGCGCGGCTGAAAGTTCCCGCCCCGCAACGGACTGTCTTTGACCAGCATTTCGCTCGATTCGCCATTCACTTCAATTCGGGTCTCGGCGGCCCCCACTTCCAGGCGTGGATCAACGGTGGTGACGCGATTCGCCTCCACATTTATTCCGATGCCGAAATAGGTTCTAAACCCTTGATGCGCGATCTGGAGTTCATAGACACCAAGATCGAGGGCATCAAAACGATAGACCCCGGCATCGTTGCTCGTGGTGGAAAGCTTGACGCCCGTATCGACGCCGGTCAAGGTCACGTGCGCGTTGCCGATTACTGCGCCGGACGAGTCCAGGACAATGCCAGTGACCGTGCCCCGGCTTGTCTGGGCATGCGAGACAAGCACAAGCACAAGCGCCAGAACCGTCGAGATTTTGAGACTTCTCATCGCTCCTCCTACGGGGGGAAGTTGTTCAGCGGATCATCGTATTTTGGTCCTGCATTATCAGCCATCGACCACTCCTCCGGACTACTATGAAACACCGTCGCTGCCTCTCGTTTTCGTGCTTGGTTCCATCGGGCATATAGTAGGTGCTCACGGAACTGGTTACAATCGCGACCGCAACGTCGTCGGAAGCAAAACGCACCGACAGGCTTTCGATGGTTTCAGAAACATCCTTGAGGAAACTGCTATGAACGCGCCTGAGTTCGGCCAGAACGGCGTCACGGCCACGAGTCCATCCTCCGAACGGATTGATGTGATTCCAATCGTCCGTGGTAAACTCTGATACCCGGTCGAAGCTATGGGAGTTGAAGGATTTGTAGAATGCCTCTACGGAGTGCCGAACTTGCGCCTTGTCCTCAGACTGTGTGCCCTCGATGGCCGCTGCCTGACCACCTTGAGAGTCGCCAGGGCCGGATTGAGCCGTTGCCAAGTTGGGCAAGACGCACAAAACTGCGCCTGCCAGGGTGATTGCGAAACGGACTCGGCTTTTCATCTTTGTTTCTCCTTCGCGAGTGGCATCCACGGACCTTCTTGCTCGCCTAATCGTGCCATGATTCTGCCTTCCTTCGCGCCGAAGATCAATGAAACCAAATGACCTGGCATGAAATGTTGTGACGCGCTAATCGAATGATCAAAAGAGACTTGCGCGTTCCCATAACCCCCTTCGATACATTTCGATACATGTGGTACACTCTCCTCCAAGCTTCCAAACTGGAGGCCTCCAGCGATGGAAAAGAAAGCCCATGCCGTAGCGGGCACCGATTTTACGTCAAACGTGCGCTTCGGCCCATTCGAGTTAGACCTTCGAAAGGGTGAACTGCGTAAAGAGGGATGCAGGATTCGACTCCAGGAGCAACCCTTTCGGATATTGCGAATGCTGCTCGAATCCCCTGGCGAAGTGGTTTCGCGCGAGGAGATTCGGAACGGCCTCTGGCCGGGCGAGACGGTTGTCGAGTTCGATCTTAGTATCAACGCCGCGATGAGGCGATTGAGGGGCTCCTTAAGGGACTCGGCCGATAACCCTCGCTATATCAAGACGATCGCCCGCCAGGGCTACTGCTTCATCGGGGAGGCGGAGGTTACCCATCACCCGGCTACCCAGGCCGGACCAGTTATCGTCATTACCGGGAATGGGCCGACTGATCGGCCGGCGAAAGAGGCGCCACGTCTACCGGGGCACCATTTTGGCCCGCAGATTATTGTCCCCGTTCTGCTGGCCATGATCCTCCTGCTCGTCTGGGCGGGCACATCGTACTACAGGCGAGGCGCGCGGCCGCTGGTACGATCTCTCCAGCCTCTGATGCGCCTGGATGTCGCCCTGGGAAACGAGCTGTCGCCCGTCGCTGCTCGCGGCACCAACGCCATTCTCTCGCCCGACGGCACGCGGCTGGTGTACGTTTCCCAGTCGAAGCTGGCGACACGGGGGCAGTCGAAGCTGTTCACGCGGAGTCTCGATCAACCTAACGAAGTTGAGTTGCCGGGAACGGATGGGGCACAGGGTCCTTTCTTCTCACCGGACGGGCAGTGGGTAGCATTCTTTGCACAAGGGGGGCTGAAAAAGGTCTCCCTTCGAGGAGGCAGGGTAATCTCCTTGTGCGAGGTCGCCCTCGGCGGCGGTGGCAGTTGGAGCGAGGACGGGACCATCATCGCGGCGCTCAACATCTTCGGTCTCGCGCGGATTCCCTCGGCCGGCGGGGTACCCACGCCGGTGACGAAATTGGCGCCAGGCGAGATTGTCCATCGCTGGCCACAGGTCTTGCCGGGCGGCAAGGCAGTGGTATTCAGCGCCTACAACTCGATGTACGGGCTGGATTCGGCTACCGTCGAAGTTTCGTCACTGAGAGATGGCGAGCGCAAGACCCTCGTTCGCGGCGGCACCTGGGGCAGATATTTGCCTAGCGGCCATCTGGTTTACATCAGCAAAGGTACGCTGTATGCCGTTCCTTTCGATCTTGACCGGCTGGAAGTGCATGGTACTCCAACTCCAGTTCTGGAGGGGATCGCGTACAGCGCGGCCTGGGGCTCCGCTCAAATCGACTTCTCGCCGACCGGCGCGCTGGTATATCGGAGCAGCAAGAGAGGAGGCGATCTGGTGACCGTACAATGGCTCGACGGCTTCGGCAACTCCCGGCCGCTACTCCCTGTTCCGGGCAATTATATGTTTCCAACGCTATCACCAGACGGCAGCCGGCTGGCGCTCATCTCGGCAGGAGATATCTGGGTATACGAATTGGGGCGTGGGAGCATGACTCAGTTGACGTCCGCCGGTGGTTACACCGACCCGCTTTGGACTGCCGACGGCCGTTGCATCGTGTTTCGGGAGGCGCGAGGTATGTGGTGGATACGCGCCGACGGAACGGGGCAGCCGCAGTTATTGGCTCAGAGCAATAATCAGCAAATCCCCACCTCCTTTACGGCCGATGGCAAAAGATTGGCGTTCCTGGAAATGAATCCGGCAAGCGGGGCGGCAGGCATTTGGACCATGTCTATGGAGAGCGGCAGTTCAGGGCTGCGGGCGGGCAAGCCAAAAGTGTTCCTCCAAACGCCACCCAGCGTGAGGATGCCGATGATCTCTCCCGATGGGCGCTGGATCGCGTACCAGCATGACAACGAGTCCGGCACCGCCCAGGTATACGTGCAAGGGTTTCCAGACGGGCAGGGAAAACGGCAGATTTCGGCTGATAGGGGTTCTTATCCGGAGTGGTCGCGCGACGGCCACAAACTCTTTTTTTGGCGACCCGGCGTGGACCGCCACCTCATGGTTGTGGATTTTAAAGCGCGCGGAGATTCCTTCGTGGCGGCCCCCCCGCGGGTTTGGTCTGAGCAAGTACCAGTAGTCTTCAGCGCGACGAGGAGCTATGATTCGGCCCCGGACGGCAAAAGCATTGTCTCGCTCATGAAAGCCGATACACCCGAAGAGCCTCACGACCGCGTGATATTCCTCCTGAACTTCTTCGATGAGCTGCGGCGTCGAGTGCCTTTGAACGCGAACTAAAGGCACGGTCGCCGTGGCAAAGCCTTGAGTCCGAATCCGGAGCCAGCACTGATGGGGAACCGATCACCGACGCTTTTGCATGCTGGGGACTACTCTTAACGTGACGGGGCCGGCATTCGCGCCACGAGAGCCGAAACCCCAAATCGAAAATCGCCAACGGGAGAGTCAGTCTACGAAGAGGTGCCGTATGAAGCGGGAATCGGAATACTACGACATTCACGGGCGCCAGGGCGAGGAGTACCTGATGCAGATGCAGGTGGTGGAGGATCCACAGTATCTCGAGGTGCCCTGGGTGACGAGCAATCACTTCCGGCGGGAGCGGGACGGGGCGAAGTGGGACTCGCGGCCGTGCGAGCTGATTTTACCGGGCACGTGAGAATTCGGCTTGAAGATTACGATCCGCGGTGGCCGGAACTCTTTCGGCGTGAGGCTGACAGAATCCGGGCAATGCTGGGGCGAGGGGCGCTCGAAATTGAGCATACCGGCTCGACGTCAGTGCCGGGTCTGGCGGCTAAACCGATCGTCGACATACTCCTCGTGGTAACCGACTCGGCGGATGAAGGCGCTTACGTGCCGGCGCTGGAAGGCGCCGGTTACGCGCTGCGCATCCGGGAAGCGGACTGGCATGAACACCGGATGTTCAAGGGGCCGGATACGGATATTAACCTGCACGTGTTCTCGTCGGGCTGTCCGGAAATCGACCGCATCCTGATGTTCCGGGACTGGCTAAGAAGCAATGCCGCCGATCGCGACTTCTACGCACGCACCAAGATAGCTCTTGCCCAGAAGGAATGGGAGTCTGTACAGAAATACGCCGACGCCAAAACCGCTGTGATCGAGGAGATCGTCGGGCGGGCGAGCCTCGATCGGAAGTGAAGAAAATCGCAACCCGACACAGGGAAGACTGCCTGTGCCACGCAGCCAATGATAGAATTCCTCAAGGCCTAAGGAGGCCGGAACCATGACGGTAGCGGCGATGGCGATACTGACCGTCGCGTGGAGCGCGCCGCTCGCGGCGCAGTGGCTGAATCACCCGACACCGGGAATACGGCGTACACCCGACGGCAAGCCGAATCTGGCGGCGCCGGCGCCGCGCGCGCCCGACGGGAAGCCCGATCTTTCGGGTCTGTGGAACAAGATCTCCCCCAAATACGCCCGCAATATCGCAGCGGACCTGAAGCCCGGAGAAGTTCAGCCCTGGGCGGAAGCTTTGGTGCAGCGGCGGCAAGAAAACCTTGAAAGAGATTATATGAACGTGCTGTGTGTGCCGCTGGGTCCCGGGTACAGCACCGCCGCGGACAGCACGGGCGCGGAGATGATGAAGATTGTGCAAACTCCCGCGCTCATTCTAATCCTCAACCCCGATCTCACCTATCGCCAGATCTTTCTGGACGGGCGGGCCTTGGAGACCGCTCCCAATCCGAGTTGGATGGGATACTCCGTGGGGCACTGGGACGGAGACACGCTGGTGGTGGAGAGTTTCGGATTCAATGACCGCACGTGGCTGGATCACGGCGGCCATCCCCATACCGAGGCGCTGCGGATGACGGAACGCTACCGGCGGCGGGACTTCGGCAACCTGGATCTCGACGTGACGCTCTCGGACCCGGGGGGGTACGCCAAACCTTGGACCGTCTCGGTCCGCGCGGAATTGGCGGCCGATACCGAAATGCTGGAATGGGTCTGCAACGAGAAAGGGAGCAACGGCATCGAGCACCTGGTGGGCAAGGCCTCCGATGAAAAGAAATCCGAGGTGAAAGTGGCGCCCGGGATTCTGGCGAAGTATGTGGGCACCTACGAGGAGCAGCCGAAACTGTGGAGAGCCGTACCGCGAGTGGTGGAGATCACGCTCTCGGGCGAAACGCTGTTCGGCGAAATGGACGGGAGGGGGAAGGTGCCGCTGGTGGCGCTGTCGGAAACCGGTTTTTCCGGCTTGTACGGGCTGGGGGTCGAGTTCACCAAGGGCGATCCGGTGCAGCTCTTTGTGAAGCACGTGTCCGGCGATTACCGGTTCGCACGCAAGAGGTAGGGGGCCGATCCGGCCCGGACCGGGCTGGCTATTCCGTGGCGAGAGTCCGTGCGCAAATTCGGGTACAGCCACCGAAAGTTCAGAACGGGCAGGGTTTTGGTTGGAGCAACTTGCGTGGCCGGAATTTCGGAGGCAGTCCCCGAATTTCCGGAATTACCACTTCTGCCACGGGCTAGGGGACGTTCCGTCTCTTGGTAACTCTAGCGCTTCAATGCGCGATAGGTGCCGGCCACGTTCTGCGGCCGCTGCTGGTCGTAAAACTCCCAGTCTTTGTAGCCTTCCATCAGGACGCTCGCCTGCGCCTGCTCCAAGGTCTGCCCCGCCGCAATCGCCTTGGCGACCGCGTCCCGCAGTTCCTCGCGATAACGGATACTCTGAGTCACGTCGGCTTTCTTGCCCAGCTTGCCATGGCTGCAGACGAAGTACTCGAAGTCCATCGCTTCGACGGCCTTCACCGCGGCGATTTCGTCGGGGGAAATCGGGCCGAAGGGCAGGCGGTGAACCGTGATCCAGTCGGAGGCGAACAGCACGTTGGTTCCGTCCACGAAGCGCACGATGGAGTTGTCGTCGGCGTGACCGGTGGGGCGGGAAATCACTTCCACACGCTTGCCGCCGAGGTTGATGTTCATCCGGTCTGTGTACGTGAGGTCCGGGGGACGAACGAACTCGATGGGTCCGCGCACCACTTCAGCCCCGCTCAGCGCGCCGTCTTTATTGGCGTCGTACAGGCTGAACATGGTTTTCAGGTTGCCTTGCGCTTCGGCCTGTTCGATGCGTCCGTTGCCGTTGGCATCCTGGGCACGCACGTTGGCGGGCAGCGGGGTATTGGCCGGCGGCATCGCGATATTTTTGAGCAGGTTCTCGTGGCCGATGAATCGCGCGGTGTCCGCATACACGGCCCCACCGGAAGCGTGGTCCCAATGGGAATGGCTGTAGATCACATACTTGACGGGCACGGAAAAGCGGCGCGCCATCTCGGCCTTGAGCCACGCCGCCATTTCCATCCCGATCGGTTCCACCAGGACGATGCCTTCCGGCGTCACCATGAAAACCGAAACGTAATCGTCCATGCGGGCGTAATACACGTCGCCGGTCAGCTTCCCGATCTCTTGGCCCTTGTATTGGGTCTGCTGATAAAACGATCGCTGCTGCGCCCAGGCGCCCGGCATCAGCGCCAGGGCGAAAGAACCTAACAAGAATGCTCCGAAGGGTTTGCCTTTCATGACCCTGTAGCCTACCACAGATAATGATGCAGATGACCATCTGGCAGGCAACGGGGCTCGTGGCAGACGGCCGCGACGCCGGTCCCGGCCGGACGGTCGGGCGGCATCAGGCGCGCGGGCGCATGTGACAAACAGAACTTTACGCTGACGAAAGCCCGTCTCTGCTGGGGTTGGACC